>Ga0315279_10002748_pt1 | contig 25783 bp, 31 predicted proteins | sample YL17G06_20_MG_FD_203694 | JGI IMG/M metagenome (GOLD analysis project Ga0315279, IMG submission 203694) | Sediment microbial communities from Yellowstone Lake, YNP, Wyoming, USA - YL17G06_20 | ecosystem: Environmental > Aquatic > Freshwater > Lake > Sediment | place: USA: Wyoming | collected...
CTCTCGCGGTCCAATATGGAACCTCAACCTCCTGTCCAACCTTTGTTGAGGATAATTTACTTAATCTCGAAGATGTGTCAGGGATCTCACGAGTCAACAATACCCTGATCGGTGAATTTTCGAAATCAAAGTCTATGTCGTCGACTGCCATCAGTGCTTCCGCCAAGAATGAACCACCAACTCACATGCCGCCCCATTGTTCGCGATTTAAAGCATTTATCGAAATATCTCGACTGAATTCGACGAATTTCCTGTGGAAGGTCGAGCGTTCTCGGAGAGTAGACTGAAAGTATCAGCCGAAACTTTTCACGTTGAATCGTCGCTCTGGAAGACAACGAAAGACTAGGCCAAGGCTTTTCAAGGACACAAATCAACTTCAGCTGCACTGGAAATGAAAAGCAACAAACGGAGTTGGATGAAGATTGAGTCAAGGTGAAGTGATGTGGATCGAGAAGTATAGACCAAAAACTCTGGATGAAGTTGTGAACCAGAAAGGGGCGGTCGAAGGAATCAAAGCACTCCTAAGAACACCCGCGACGATGCCGCACCTTCTCTTTGCTGGTCCACCTGGCACGGGCAAAAGCACCGTTGCCCTTTGCATTGCCCGCCAACTCATGGGTGACGAGTTTAGGAAACTCGTCTTGGAGCTGAATGCGTCGGATGAACGTGGGATTGGAGTTGTTAGAGAACGCATCAAAGGTTTCTCACAGATAATCCAATCAACACCCTCGGGAGTGCAGTTTGGCCTGGTTATTCTAGATGAATGTGATGAGATGACGAGGGACGCTCAGACCGCGCTGCGAAGAATCATGGAGACCTCATCCCGGACTTGCAGGTTCATTCTCATTTGCAATTATCAGAGCGGAATTATCGAACCGATCCAGAGCAGATGCTCCGTATTCCGGTTCAGACAGCTGGAGGAGAATGACGCTGTCGAGTACTTGACGAGGATTTGTCGGGCCGAGGACATCGCCGCCGAACCGCAGGCTGTCAAGCGGATCATCGAGCTTTCTGAGGGGGACCTGCGCCGAGCCATCAACTATCTCCAGGTTGTTGCCACGGACTCAAAGGGCGGAAAACTTGACCTCTCGACTTTGAGCCGGCTTCTTCCAGAGGCTGAAGATGAGCGCATCCGCGAGATGCTGAAGTTTGCTTTCAATGGTGAGTTCCTGAAGGCGCGTGACGTAATGTATGAGTTGATGGGTAAGCATGGGTTTAGTGGCCGGGAAATTATTCGCGGAGCAAACCGCCAGGTTGGCCGCATTTCGGAGTTTACGGGTGAGAAGCAGGTAGAGATCGTTCGCACTTTAGGGGAATACGACTTTAGGCTGACCCAGGGAGCGAACGAGGATATTCAGCTAAGCGCTATGCTAGCCCAGCTAAGTCAGATTGGAAGAAAGTAGAGTCATACTCATGCAAGCGGCCGCGTGGACGGAGAAATATCGTCCCACAAGCACTGCAATGCTGCTCGGCAACGAGGAATCAGTGGCGACTTTCAAGGACTGGCTGAAGGGTTGGACGCTGAAACGCAAGCCGACGAAGAAGGCCTGCCTTCTAGTCGGACCGCCAGGAGTCGGCAAGACCACGCTAGCCAGAGCAGCCGCTAGCGACCTTCAGTTCCGAGTCATTGAAATGAATGCCAGCGATGTTCGAACCGAGAAAGCCATTGAGCATCTACTGGCCCCCGCTGGCGCCTCAGTGACCCTTGACAGTTTCTCTGGCGAGAATCGAGGGAATCTCATACTAATGGATGAGGTGGATGGTATCTTCGGTCGGGAAGACCGAGGCGGATTGGGCGCTATCATGAGGATCATATCTGAAACCCCAATTCCAATCATTCTTACGGCAAACGATGTCGAGAACGAGCGGTTCGACGACCTTAAGAAAGCCTGCCTCGTGGTGGAGCTTCTTGAGATTCGCCCGAGGGTTCTCGTTTCGTTGCTTGAACATATCCTCGGAGTCGAAGGCCAAGATGTCTCCGTGGAAACAGCCAAAGAAATCGCAAGAGCGAGCCACGGCGACATACGTTCCGCAATAAATGACCTGCAGGCCATGGCAAGCAGTGGGGCGTCTCGGATCAGCTCTTTCAGAACTAGAGAGCTTGATGAGCAGGAAACTCTGAAAGGGTTATTCTCGTCTCCCGAGTTCTCTCGTGCCAGAAGAGTTCTTAACGAAACGGAGATGCCACTGTACCGTGATGAGCTGCTTCTACTACTTTATGATCTGTTGCCATACCTCTTTACATCTCCGAGCAAACTCGCACAGGCGTTCGACGCCTTGTCCCGAGCCGATATGGCGTATGGGCGGGTAGGGGCCTCACGGTCTCGTGGAATGATGCCCCCACCATTCAACCTACCCAGACGTGATGCTGTCCCCCAATGGAGCCTCCTGCCCGTTGCGCTAAACGAGTTGGCCTCGGTAGGCGTGTTGAAGGTTGACAATGATGTTGAACACGCGCTAGAAGTGGCTCCCCTGATTTCGAGGAAGGTCGTCGACCGGTATCAGTACCGTCTATGGTCGATGGACCATCTCTGCGCGGGCGTGGCGAGAGCCTGCCACGTATCGAAGAGAAAGGCGATTCGTGAGATCATCCCATTCCTAACGGCAATTTTCAGGGCAGATGAGGAGAGAGGAAGAAAGGCCGCCCTGGGGTTTGAGCTTGAGGAGAGAGACATTCAATTCCTGGTCTCGGAATCGAAGGTTGTTGCCGCTCCTTCAGGCCCAGAGCTGCTCTTGGAGCCAAACGGTTTCAAGCTCCCGTATATGGGAAAGGACAAATTCATTCAGCTCATGAGAATCGGGCTCGCCTACGATCGTAATAGAGGAATGTTCGCAGTCCGGAGACTCAGTAACCTAGATTCCATCGAGGAGAGGCTTGGTGACGTTATCGGGAAGCCCGTCAAATTCGAGCGGCCAGAGGAGGCCCCAGTTCAGAAGGGAGGGGAGGTCGTCAAGGAATGTTACGTGGATGGACAGCAAATTCCTTGCAGCAGTTGTGAGTTTGTCGACGACTGCCCCACGCATACCATGACGACTCTCAAGTTCTGCTTGTGCGACGAGACTCTCTCAGATCGTGAAGGTTACGACAAGTACGTGGCGAAGAACCAGCCTGCCAAGAAGGCCGCAAAGACGGTGAGGCGGACTTCGAGGAAGAAGAAGAGCTAGCGTTCTCGGCTAATCCTGATTATGTGGCTGAGCTCCGGTAGAATCAACTTCGTCAAGGCAGTTTGCACGGCGTCAGGAGAGCCTGGCAAACAGAAGATCGCTTTCCCTTTGGTGGTTCCAGCTGTGGCTCGGCTTAACATTGCCGCAGAACCGATACTATCGTAACTGATTTTCCTGAAGAGCTCCCCGAAACCTGGAATTTTCCTATCGAGGATCGGATCAATGCTCTCGATTGTCACATCCGTTGGGGAAAGCCCTGTCCCCCCGGTTATGATTACTGCCTCAACGGTCTTCGACGCTAGTGCTTGCTTCGTGGTCTTGGTTATCATGGGTTTGGAGTCTGAGATGAGTTTGCGGCCTACCTGTCGGTGACCTGCCTCTGTGATGAGTCGTTCTATCAGGTCACCTGAGGTATCGTTCGTTTCTTCGCCTGCCTTCAGTTGTTTGAATTTTGATGTGCTGCAGGTGATGATGAAGATTCCTAGTGATTTGGGTGCGTGTTCTTTGTGGAGTTCGGGGACCTTGCTCATCTTCGTTTGATCTTCCTTGTGACTTTTAGATTTGTGATTTCTGTGGAGGGGTACTGGCCATTCTCGTCCTTCTCGTATTGTTTGACCATGTCCCAAATGGTGAGGAGATATGTTGACGCTGCCGTGAGCGCCTCCATCTCTACGCCAGTCTTGGCTTGGCCCTTCACGTATGATTCAACTCTGAGACTATTCTTGCTGAAAGTGTGCTCGGTTCGTACGGTTGTTATTGGGATTGAGTGGCAGAAGGGCAGTATGCGGGGCGTGCTCTTGGCAGCCATAATGGCTGCAACCTCAGCGGCTGCAATGGCGTCACCCTTAGCAATCCTTCCCGCTCTGAGGCGTGAGATCGTTTCGGGTTTGAGTTTGATTTCGCCGACTGCAGTCGCTTCCCTCATTATGGCTTCCTTGGGCGAGATGTCTACCATCGAGAAGCGTCGCATTCACTATCGGACAGGTAGTAGGAGTTCAATGGGAATTAGCTGTTATGCTCGTTCGAACGGCTACTTTGGTAGTGTGCGTCTCTTTCGTTGTGGTGTTAATGCGGTTTCTAGTTGTTCACGCATGGTTGAGGCTGGTATGTTCTGGAGCCCCAGTAGTGTTGTTTTTCCGCGGACGCCTTCGCCTGATTTTGAAGCCGATATTACTCCTATAGCGCCTAGGCCGCGGGCGTACTTCCAGATTTGCGTGTGCTGTCTGGGTTTGTCGTTATATTCCTCACAGACCGCTTTGTACTCGCGTTCCACTGTACCTATGGCGGCGTAGGCCTCCTGTGATTCCTCTAGGACCCTAGCCAAAGCGAGGAGCATGTACTTCTCGTGGGACGATAGGGCGGCGATGTACTCGCTTCGCAGCATGGGGTAGACGCTTCCAGCCGCCTTGCGAACATGGTCCGTGGAGATGCGTTTTGCGTTTTCAGAGTCTGCATATTTGCCGGCCCTCCACAGGAGTTCGATTGAATATCGGGCGTCGCCGCTCTGTCCTCCTACATCCGCTACGAGTTGAAGTGCCTCATCGGCTACGGCGTTTTCTTTGAAGGATAGATTAACTCGGTCTTTGAGTATGTCAATCAGTTGGCGGGAACTGTATTTGTCGAGTTTAACGAAGTTTCTTTGAAGCGTGTCGGCGGTGCTCTTGTCGAGTTTTTGAAGGTATTCGGTTTCACGGAGGATGAAGATCAGTGAGAGCCGTATCGGTTTGCCGATCCGTTCCTCTTGGATGCGGGTTAGGTTGTAAATTGGGGTCGATTCTTCCATTCGGATTAGGTGCTCGACTTCATCGAGCGCGAGTATCAGGTGCATGTTCTTGTCATCAAGCATGTCCATCAATGTGTGAAGGAGTTCTTCGGGTGCGAAACCTCGTTTCGGAAATTCAGGTTCGAATTGTGTTAAGACACGTTTTAGGATCATGAAGAGGCTGCCTTTTGCTTCGCGGCAGTTCACATGCGTGTACTGAAGGTTGATCTTGCGACTCTTCGCCGCCCTGACCAGATCGGTTCCGAAACGTTGCGTCAGAACGGTTTTGCCGGTTCCAACATCGCCTGTTATGAGGACACGTTGGCTTGTGGAGAAGGGGTTCTCAAGCGTAAATCGGAAGAGTTGTGTGAGGAAACGCATCTGCTCGTCGCGGTGAGGGAGGTGACTGGGCATGTATTCGAGTGAGAGGGGCGCTTCGTCTTTGAAGACCGTAGGCCTCGCTAAGGTTTCCTTCACGATGTCTGAAGACAATTGAACGAGAGCCCCTACTCTCGGCATGGTTAAGACTGCTCCAATCTTATGTGCTTTTGTTGTTATACGCGATAAAAACAAGAGAGCCAAGTGAAACTGATTGACGATTCCATTATGCTTCTAAAGGAAGCGGAAGATATCGGTAACTTTGGCGACTAAGTCAGCGTGATTCTTCAAGAACCCTGTAAATCTCATCGCGCTCTGACGGGCCGATATCGATTGTGAATCCTTGTTTCCCGACTAGCTTCTGCCCGTTCCTTCGAGGTAGAACGATTCCGAAGATGTCCGCGTGGATTCGATGGTTCCTCAGATTCTTGACGATCGAGTCGCTCTTTCGCCTATCCGCAGCTATGAGAAGGCAGCCTGAACTCATCAGTCTCAACGGGTCTACGTCCAATATCGCACATATCTTCTCCGTTTCGGGACGAATTGCTATTTTGGATTCGAAGATCTTGAATCCGACTCCTGAGGCTTCAGCAAGTTCCCACACACCTTGGAGTAGCCCACCTTCGGTTGGGTCATGCATAGCGTGAACACCTCCCGTCCGTACTGCGATCATCGCATCGTCGACAACGCTAATCAAATGTCTGAGTCTTCTGGCCTTGGAGAGTAATCGCTCGCCGAGTTTTGAGCGGAGTCTTTTGCTGAAATCTGCGGCGAGGACGGCGGTCCCTTCGATTCCCACTGACTTCGTCATGATTATGTCGTCGCCAGGACGTGCGCGGCTCGATGTTACGAACTTCTTTCTGTCAACGACCCCCAACATGTAACCTACGATGATGGGTCGATTTAGGCCTGGGGTTACCTCGGTGTGGCCTCCCACCACTGCGACTCCGAGTTTCCTCGCGGCCAGATCAACCTGCTTCATGATTGAGTCGACTTGGGCGACGTTCGAACGTTCTGGCAATAGTAGGTCACATAGAAACCATCGCGGTTTCGCGCCTCTGCAGGCCACATCATTTGCGTTTATGTGGACTGAGAGCCAACCCACATCGGAGGCCGTACCGGTGACGGGATCCGTTGTCAGAACAAGGATCTTACCGCCAAAGGAGACGAGTGCCGCGTCCTCTCCTATCGATGACCCCAATATGACAGATGGGTCCTTGCGACCAGTGTATCGGAAGACATGATGAATCAGAGCTTCGGTGGGTATCTTGCCGGTTCTGAATGGTCGCATGGAGTACCCAAGCCTAGAACGAGCGTCATGCTTTAAGGAAAGCTCTAAGACTATGCCCGCTCATGCATACAAGTAAGCTTGTCAATTGGAGAGTTGAGTAGTTGATCAAGTCGATTATTGACGTAGCCATCGTGGTGTCGAATGCGAACAAATCTGCTGACTGGTACAACGAGAAGTTGGGCCTAGAGGTTCGCGATAAAATGGACCACTGGGTCACAGTTGCCCCCAAAGGCTCCGAGGGACCAGTCCTGCATCTCTGCGAGACAACGCCTCTTGAGCAGGGAAATACGGGCATCGCATTTCGCGTAGAGGACTTGGATAAGGCGTACAAGGAAATGAGCGGAAAGGGCGTGGAGTTCACCAAGAAACCCACCAAAGCTGATTGGGGGACATTCGCAATGTTCAAGGATCCCGACGGAAACGAGTTCTGGCTAATGCCATAACCGAAGGTCTCTCGTTTGAGCATTCAACAGTTCATTCAATCCGTGGTCGATCGGCTTCAGACAACAGCCAGCGTCAAGACAGTGTTTGGAGAACCCATCGAGGTGAAGGGCAGAACTCTGATCCCCGTAGCCAGAGTCGCCTATGGTTTCTGTGTAGGATCAGGCCCAGGAAAGCAAGCGAGTGAAGAGTCTAAGGAGACCCGGACAGGTGGCGGGGGCGGAGTCGGCGTCAGGCCCGCTGGTGTCCTAGAGATCACCGAGGAAACGACACGTTTCATTCCTATAGGTCATCGACGAAGATTGGTTGGGGTCCTGTTTCTAGGATTCGTGCTTGGCATTCTGATCGCTGGCAGACGTTCCAGAGACTAATAGCAGCCAACAGTATTTCGCAGGGCAACCTAGCAGAAAACCTCGCAGCTAGCCGAGTAGGGAACAGAAGTACGCCTGGGTCTGGGTCAACAGTTCTTCGAGAATCTTTGACGTGTGTATGCGTCAAGTCTTCTGTCTTAGGCCGTGTTCCCGTCTGCCTTTGGCCGTAAGGCTATAGCTGGAAGGTGCGATCAAATCCCTATTGACTAGGAATTCTATGGCTTGTTGAACCACTCCGAATGGGGCTTCTTTCTCAAAGATTTTGTACACGGCAGCGATGGGAACATCAAGTCGACCTCGTTTCTCCGCTTCATCATGGAGGAATTCAAGTATCTTTTCAGCAAGCCTTCTAATCTCAACCATAAATTGCCATGCTCCTAAGGGAACACAATTCCCCGGTTCACTTACAGTCGTCACATTGTAAACAATGTAGCGGTTAATCCTAGTCAGTCAGCGCATAGACATTCAGCTGTACGTCAGGACTTCAGACCAACAACTGGTGAGCGTGATGGAATGTGTATGACTGCGGGCTCTCGCACTCAAGATCCATTTCACTTAGAGTCAATTGGGCCAGACTCGTCATCGCCCGCAAAATGATCTTCATGCAACCTCGCTAATTTGCATATCTGTGATTTCTTTGAATTAGGTTTCGAGCTTATCAATTCCATCTACTATTTGGGCATGGGTGAACTTCTTCTTTCTAATGGCACGTTCGAGCTTCTTCCAGAATCTCGCGGAGGCAGTAGTGACCGATCTCTCGGGCATATTGGGAACCCGCGAATGCAGGTTGTTAATTCATATAAACGGCTTGTCTTATCCAAGGTTGCAGACGGAACGTTGACGCCCAATGTGTGCTCAGATGGCTGCTGGTTCTGATTGCCACGAATTCAAGTAACGCCAGTGGGCTTCGAGAGTCTTGGCGTTAGATCAATGTGCACCTATGTCGAAACACCAGATGTGCGAATTTTGGTAGACGCCGGGGTGGCCCTTGGCCCCCGTTTTCGAAGGCTTCCTCATCCACGAGAATACCGGGCACGCAATCAATGCCGAGCGAAGATTCGTGAGTATGCACGAAGAGCGGACGTGATAACCGTCTCGCATTATCACAACGATCACCACACCCCGAACTACACGGAGACCGTGTGGTTGGGTAGCAGCGCCGAGGAAGCAGAGCAGATCTACCGAGACAAGACCGTACTCGTAAAGGATGTTCGGAACGCGATCAACTTCAGCCAGCGCAGAAGAGGGTGGATGTTTCAGCAGTTCGTGAAGAAGATTGGAGGCAAATGCGAAGTGGCGGACGGCAAAACGTTCGAATATGGTGCCACCAAGGTGAGAATGTCTGAACCGGTTCCTCATGGGGAGGAGAAATCGGGACTGGGCTGGGTCCTCATGACGACTGTTCAATCAGGGGAGGAGAGAGTGCTCCATGCTTCGGACGTTCAGGGCCCAATGGCTAGGAAGACGGTGCGGGCGATACTGAAGGAGAAACCGGATTTGGTTGTTCTGAGCGGACCGCCATTGTACCTCGAAGGCGTGCAGGTGGAGAAGTCCTCCATACGGAGAGGGATGGAGAATGCGGCGAGGGTAGCGGTGGCGGTTCCGAACGTCATTTTCGAACACCACGTGCTGAGGTCCCTAGACTGGAGGGAAGGAGCGAAGGTCGTTTACGAGAGTGGGATGAGGCTTGGTCATAGGGTTTTGACGGCTGCTGAGTATGGCGGGGTCGAGCCGACGCTTCTGGAGAGCATTCGTGAGCGTTTGTATGAAGAAGAACCTCCTTCAGATGCGTTTTTGAAATGGACGAAGCTCAAGCGAGATAAGCAAAGACAGGAGGCTCCACCGGTCTAAAATGGATGGAAGGATGGGGAGTAAGGTGGGGAACCGGGTTGATTTTTCTAAGCGCCTGCGAGTTTTGTTGCTAGGCGGAATTTCTTTCCGCAGGATGGGCATGAGAAGTGCTTGATGTGTAACGCTGGGCCTCGTCCGTCCTTGGGGTGCATATCCCACTCCTTTGCTGGTCCGACGACCTCGCCTCCGCACTTTTCGCATTTCACCAAGAGATTTTCACCTCGTTGCGGTCAGCAGTTAGTTGATGGACATGGGGAATCGTGTCATAGGAAAATGGCTGGCGAGCGGTTGGTTGAAGGGTGACACGGTCGGGCGGGGTCTTCCTCATGTCCAAGGTGCTCAACTGCCGTGTTTCGTCCATACATCTTTCTTGGTATATGAATGTTTCATTTATGGTACATTAATATACTACGCTCGATTATCGATGTGTCGAGAACCTGAGCTGTAACTTAAATCGAAGCTCAGTGTACATGTAACACACATCTACAGGAGGTAAGTCAAGACATGAATGGAAATACCCGAAAAGAATTCGCCGTAGCTCTTGCTTCATTCGCAGTGGGCGCCGTAGTCGCGGGCGTCCTTGGAAACACGAGGACTCGCGAAAGACTGCTTGAAGTAAGCAAGAAGCTCGTTCGAAGACAAGAAGACTGAACTCAGCAGCTGTGGTGAGTCGACCTTCTCACCTCCTCTTTTCCCATTCCGCCCGACCTGTTCTCTCTCTCCCGACAGATTTTAATTCCAAAGGCAATGCTCTGGGCAAGCTAGGCGCGTGAGTGGGGCCTCCCACCCGTTGCGCCACAGAAACCCCGGTGTAGGGAGGTAAACAGTTGAGAAGCAAGAATACGATAACCGTGACTTTGACAGCCGTTTTCGCAGCCGTCTATGCGGTTGGCGTCGTCTTTCTCGCCCCGATTAGCTTCCAGATATTCCAGGTGAGGGTTGCCGATGCGCTTCTGCCACTTTCGATGATCTTCGGGTGGCCTGTCGTTCTTGGACTCACGATAGGCGCCTTCGTGGCCAATTTCTACGGCGGCCTGGGACCAGTGGACATGATCGGAGGGTCCTTAGCCAATTTTCTCGCCACTTTCGCAGCTTGGAAGCTCGTTCAGAAACAGGGTAGAGCATGGAGGCTCGCGGGCGTCGCCTTGGAGGTCCTTGTGATCTCATTGATTGTGGGACCATACCTGAGTTACTTGCTTGCAATGCCCTTAGAATTGGGAATAGTTGGTGTTCTCCTAGGAAGCGTTGTAGCAATCGGGATCCTCGGCTCGATTCTACTAATCGCCCTCTCGCGGGAAAGGATGGTTGCAATGCTTCGCTCTTACGGAATGACCATCACGACAAGACAAGAAAGGAATTGAATTGACCGCGCTTCGTCCAAAGTAACCAGAAGCAGATGGATGTCTACGGATCGCTTTGGATTGGCAGTCACTCGCGTACGAATGGCGATCATTCCCGATGGCGTCTCAGGCTGCTTATGAGATTACTAATAGTACTAAATGTACTAAATGTGCTATGTGTATTAAATGTACACCTAGTCCTCTGAGTTTTTGTTATCCACATTTTAAGAGTTACTTATAGGATTCTCTCGCCCTTTCGTTAGGCGTGAATCGTGGCTTGGTGCTGAAACTGAAAGCCCGAATCAAGTCGATTGTTGTATAGGAGTTCGGAGGAATCGACGACCTACCCGACAATGTCTCTGACCTATTGAATTACCTGTAAGCGAAGACGGCCGCGTGATCCACGTTCTGATTCGGGGGGAAGATTCCTTAGCTCAAGGGGAGCACAGTGTTATTGGGGAGAGGTGGCGTATGATGTGCAGCGCGCGGGTGATTCGGGCTTGTTGCAGGCCGAGTACAGGGAGCTTGCCGATGAATACTCGCGTGCTGTGAAGGAGTTCTTTGGCGATCGTTTGGTCTCGATCTGTTTCTTTGGTTCCGTGGCGAGAGGGGATGCTACGTCTGAAAGTGATATTGACGTATTGGTGGTCGCGGATAAGCTGCCGAGTGATGTTGGTTTCCGGATACGTGAAACACGCCCGATACATGAAAGGGTGAGGCGCACCGAAGCCTACCGCAAGATTAGGTCGCAGGGAAGGAGCGGTTTTGTTTCCGACCTATTTTTCAGCCCCGACGAGGTTAAGACCCATCCTCCAATTTTGCTTGACCTGACGGATGACGGCTTGACAGTCTACGATAAGGACAATTTCCTGAAATCCGTGCTTGATGAAATCAAGCGAAAGCTCAAGGAGTTGGGTTCAAAGAAAGTGAAAGCCAAGAAAGGTTACTATTGGATTCTCAAGCCCGACGCAAAACCAACAGAGGTTATAGAGATTTGAACAACATACGAATGGCCGAAGACTATGCCCGACGCGCCAAGAGATATCTGAGCGAGGCCGAAAGCGCGCTCTTAGACGGAGATGGCGCGACTTGTGTCCGGCGGTCGCAGGAGGCTTTGGAGCTGGCGGCTAAGGCGGCACTGAGGCGGTTGGGGATAGAGTATCCACGGGAACATGATGTGAGCGAAGCTATGGACGCTACGGCTGTGAGGCTTCCTGAATACCTGAGGTCACGACTTGAAGAAGTTAAGGCCCTGCTTGTAGAGCTTGCGGGAGTTAGAGGCCCGGCTTTCTATGGCTATGAGGCCGAAGGAATCCCTGCAAGCCAAGCGTTCACTAGCGAGTATGCCACGGAAACTCTGTCAAGAACACGACCACTCGTTGACCTATGCGTCAAGTTCGCAACAGAGTAGTCAGTCGTTGAAATAGATGCGTGCCAGTCTACTCGATTGGTGCACCCACACAAAAACTAGAGTTCAATTTCTGATGCCCGCACCACTAGACCCACACACACACGAAAATGACGGTTCAAATTCTGTCGCCCGCACCAGTGATACCACACACACAACAACAAAACATCAAGGACGATTATTCAAATTCGCATGCCCTTGCACTTTCCTAGATTGGCATAACCAGTTACGTCAGTCTCCCCTCAGTGGGGAAGAACAGGTCCACGGAGCGCTATTTCCGCTTACGGAATAGCATAGGTCACCTTCCGTGAGAAGCCTGCATTAAGGCTAGGTAGGCTTCAGAAAGGAAGAAGACCTCCTAGGTAGGCTTCCTCTTGGAAGAACACCTACGGAGCGTTACTTCCTCTTGCGGTAGAGTATTGCGGTACAGCCCGCCCTTGCCAAAGAACCGCAAACCAGAACTTAGAGCGCACCACTGGTATTCATGGGATTCCCTGAATGTCTAGAAACAGTCCAGCCTTCGTGGTTGCTGATACTCATCTCGGATTGCTGCCCGGTAGAAGGTTTTTGTTCTTTCGCACTAACGGCCTGAGCGATTCGGTTGCCGTTGCTGATTGTCTCGCATGGCTCCAGAACCTTAGCGAGAAGAGCGTCGCACTTCCAAGAGGTGACTGGGGAAAACCACTTGAGCTTGTGAAGCCTAGCTACCTCATACTTTTGGGAGACTATTTTGAGCTCTGGGACGCCAGTGATGCGGCCATCGAAATAAGTGGACACACTATCTGGAATCACATGGAAAAGCTAGACTGCAAAAAGGTCCACATTATCGGGAACCATGATTTTGCATACGAACGGGTTGAGGGGCGTTTTCCGCAAGGCAAAAGCTCTATTCAAGTTGTTACGGGCACATTCCCTGCGAAGAACGAGTGGTTGGAGATTGGTGGCAATTGGTTCGTTTTCCTCCACGGCCACCAATTCGACTGGGGATTTTATTATCTGGGTGGAACCTACGAGGTGCTCTCATTCTTGCGGGATGGAGCCGAGGGTTTGGGGCTTTGGAGTTGGGCCCTGCTCTTTTTCGGCCTCGTGTTGTCTTGCTTGGGTTTGCTGATTGGAGAGGACTTGATGATAGCTATCGCTGCATCTTTGCTCATTGTGGCGGGGATTCCTCGACTTATTGTGACTGCTGCTAGACCCCTTTGGAATCATTTCTTCAAGTCAAAGTATGACGCTCAGAAGGCGCTAGAAGGATTCGCCGGCTGGTGGAAGCGCACAAGGGGGAAAGCCGCCATCCCGTCAGGGCAGAAATACATTGTATTCGGGCACACTCATCTGATGGACGTTTACACATCTAAGGAGATAGAGGATAGCACCGGGGCCAAGTTACCAGAAGACCTCACGCTCGTGAACATACCATCTTGGGTATCGGATATTAGTGAAGAGTATCAAAAGATATTCCGGGACGCTTTCCTGTACGTCAACGGTGACGCTCATCTCATAGGTTGGGATTGGAAGGCATCGAAGCCATTCTACATCCCCCAACCCGTCGCAAGAACAATCGCCATTGGAAGTCCGCTCGACGAGGAGACTGTGACGAAACTCGCTGCCATCGGATGGCCACCCGAACTCCTTGAGAAGTTACGGCAACCTTTCGAGCTGCTTGCGTCAAAGAATCCTTTCACTCAAACGAGAAAGTCTGTTCCTCTAGCGGAGTGATTACCGGTTGGCGAGACCGATGTCAACTTGCCCTGAACTCGTCGCTAACTTTTCTTAATTCACCACATGCACCACTAGACCCACCACCCAAAATAACGCATGTTCGCACGTACTGATTTGTTCGACTTCACGCGCCCCTTATCATTCGTTCCTTTATTCCTTGGTTCACTCTTTCATTCTTTGTTTCCCGCACCACATCAACACATGCACACATCACATATCACACATCACACAAACCACACATGGGAAAAACAGCTATGTGGATCAAGGTGGTGCGCACACACGCAAACTGCTTGAACTAACGGTTCAAATTGCGACGCCCGCACCATCATACCCACACACACAAAATCAGAGTCCAAATCTGCCTGCCCGCACCAGTAGTAACACACACAAAGCCTTCTGCCTCTCACAAAACCCAGCTCGTTGACATCAGCTAGGACGTCCCAACCGTCCCACCTTGATGCGTGACGGAACATCTTGATTGTGTGATCATAGGTTGAGAAATATCGGTTTCTTACTAGAAACAATGCCGGAAGGGAATCTGAAATGCTAGGCGACCAGCGCCTATTTGGGAGTTATCTGCGAAGGCTTGAAATTGGCTGGGTCCATATGGACCTTGCTTTAAGTTGAAGACATGAGCTCAAAGATGAGGGTCCGTCTCGAATACTTGTTGCTGCTCTCCTTCTTGCTAGGAGTTCTCATAGCTTATGTCGTTCCATTCAAAATCGGTCTGTTCTCAATTGTCGTTGACAGCTTCATTGCCGGATTCCTGTTCCTTTCACCAGTCATTGTGTTCGTAATCATCTTCAACTCCACATGTTCGTTGATGTTGGAGGGGTATGTCGCAGGAGCTGCAATCAGAAAGTCCGTGGTCTTCTTTGGTTCTCTTGTCCTAGGATGTTCCCTATTCGCCTCATTCGTTCTTTCTTCTCTGTTGCTTCCAGCAACTGCGTCTAGAGGAGTCTCGGCAGAGGCCCTCTACTACATCATGCAAGTTATCCTGTTGAGTTCGCTTCGACCAGTCACGTTGGCCTTGGTGGTTGGAGTGATACTTGCGTTCGCTCTATCGCACACTTCAATCTTCAGAAGAGTAGTGATCCTATCTAGGTCGATTTACGGGATTCAGGAGCGAGTCTTCGACATCTTAGTGAAAGTCTTTCCAATAATTGCCCTGTCACTTGGGGCGACTTTATATTACAACCTGGGAAACGTATCGCTGGAAGCATATGCCATTTCCATGGGCCTGACCTTCTCGCTTGGTTTCGTCGCCTTGATCACTCTTCTCGTGGCAGTCATGGTATCCACTCGTACGGGGCTGAAACAGCTCGGTAGGTATTCTGCGAGGATGTTCGCTACGGGCTTAGCAATCGGATCCTCATACCTCGCTCTTCCCTTGAGCTTGAGTATCTTCAAACAACACTTCCAGACTGCAGGCAGCGTTTCAGATCTCGTGCTCACTTTGGGGAGTTCACTGAATCGATGCGGTAGCGTCATGGGAGTTCTCGCAGTATCATTTATTGCTGCACGCTACACCGGGACCGATTTTTTTTCGCAGCAAATGCTGCTCTTGGCCGTTCCTGTCGCACTCATCGGCTTCGGCTCGCCTGGGATACAAGGAGGAACACTTCTCGTTTCCATGCCATTAATCCTTGATGTGATTATGCCGTTTAATCCTGTAAAATTCACGGCAATAGCTGTCGCGATATTCGTCGGTGGAACAACCTTCATTCAAGCAGCGGTGAATAACGTGGCCAGCGGCTATGTCGCTCTCCTGGTGGCATCAGCGCGAATAGATAGAGATGCTGATATTGAATGCGAGTGCCTAGATTCGATTCTCTTAAACCGAACAAAAAGGACAAACGAAGGCGCGTGGGTAAGATGGACTAACAACGTGGCTCGAAGGTAAGAATGAAAGAGTCTAAACGTTTGGACATGTAATTCTGCTTGCTCTTGTCTCGTCAACAACAAGGCTTCACGCCGATCTTCGCTAGCAAGTGGACTCGCTCTCCCATAGTAAAGGAAACCGTCGCCCTCCATCGCATCATGGATCGTTACGTAAGGAAGCTCCAAGCGATTCTTGTTGAGAAAGGATACCACGCTACCTACTCAACTGCACTAAATTACATGATACTCTACCAAGTCGTCGACATCACTTACGGAAAGAAGCGCCGCGATGAACTATTACACGCCTTCTTGGAGGACACGAAGACAGTGAAATCGTGAAGGAAGACATAATCACGGAATACTTGGGCCATGTCCGCAAAGGCATCGTCGAGCGTTACATACGTTAAGCCACAAGCTCCAGCACTCCCATCCCAGAGTTCTCAACCACTTGGTTGATCACGGCTGTTGCAGTACTCGCTGTCGTAGTCTTCGCCAGATCTCACAGGAAGAGAAGACATGATTGATAGACCCCCTACTAGGTGGATTTTCTTAAGCATCCACCACATCTTCCTTCTTTGAGCGGACCCCGGTCGGCTGCAAATTTTGTGTGTGTGGGTAGGTTGGTGCGAGCACCTGAATTTGAACCCGTTAATTGTGTCTGTGCACCCCGCTAGACCCCTCCACACAAGAAAACATGACCTCTCTTGGAACCTGTCAACTTCAACGTAAGCGGTTACTTGTACACGGAAGCGAATATGCATATTATATGTGGCGTCAGTGCAATCTCGTTTTTGTGTTCAAATGGGCGACGACGAAAAGTTCGGAACCGACCTCCAGACTCTTCTTACTAGACTTGTCCCTGACGAGAACGATTCGGTATTCATCAAGCTCGATGCCATCAGGGCGAAGCTAGTTGAGTTGCACAGACATAATCTGGTGAAGATCAATCACTCGGCTATGGAGATGATCTGTGCCAAGGATTTGATCTTGAAGGGCTACGACGTGGATGTCGAGCACCTCTTGGCTGAATCCCTTGTTTGCGACTTGCTGGGGATCAAGGGCGATGGAAGAGCCGTCATCGAGATCGAGACTGGATTCGTCCCTCCAGAGCACGCATTGGATCCTACCGCGTATTGTTCGGCCAGAATTGCAAGCAAGATAGCGAGATACAGCCGTTTCGCGGACAAGTTCAGCTTAGCCTCTCCCCTATACCAAGTTCTTCCCATCCCTCCGCCGTTCCTGAAACCTCCCAGAGCAAGAGAACGCGAAGAGTTAGAGGAGACGAAGAAGCTGTGCGACCGCTACTACGACAACCCACCCATCGCCCTACAGGAAATAACGACAGGCAGAGTTCACTCGCTTCTCTTCATCGATGTGGATAAGGGCATAGTAAGGGAAGTTGATCCTGAAACCTATGGCGAATCCATCGTCGCTATGTTGGATAAGGTGAGAAGGTGACTGCCCAACTCTCGAGGCAGATGTGGCTTTCCCTTCGCGAGGGACTTTCGACCTTTCCCTCTTCCCTGCGCCTTGGTTTTCCCTCACTCGGGCGTCACGGAGGTTCTGCGGTTTCCCGTTAGCGTCGTGACGTCACACCCGAGCGTTCATCGATCCACATAACGACCCAAGGCAAACCCTGGGACGGAAGCCGACCGACGAATCTACCCCTGTCTCGGTTGAGCAGCATGCTACATTTGTCGGCTCGTGGATATGGAGATTCCGGTTCGAACGGAAATGCAGTTCTTACCAATGGATTTCAACTGCGAGTTTGGGGCTGAAGATGAAGCGGCAGTCTATCTGAGGCCAAGGTCACAGTGGAGACATGGTGTGTAACTTGGGGATGCGCAGCGCGAACATCGTTCACATGGATGATTCCAATACACATAGCATGTATAACAACGGTAATCCAATTCCCCGTCCCTTTCGAAAGACCCACGTAACAGAGAAGGGTCTTCGAAAAGCGTCGAGGAGACCGCGGTCTTGCCACCGCTCACTTGGACCTGCCTCCAACAGCTATGCGTGCTTCCCTAGAATTGGGTTTTTCGATTCCCATGAGCGCTCTTGTCTTATGATGCTAGGTTCAGCTTGATTCCAGCAGCCCATTCAAGTCAAGAGAACCCAAATTCACCACCAGTTCTATCTTATCCACGCACGGAAATTGCCCCAAATGATTATCCAATTGGCGCGAAGGCAAATTGCTAGACAGTCACACTTACACGTGTCCGGCCATGGGAGGTGAATAGGACGAGCGAACGCAAGAAATTGGAAGAGATATTCACCAAGCATTCATTCACGGATTTCAGATGGGTAGATGCGCAAAAGATTGTCGTCTCACAATGGGTTAGATTGAAATGCATGTTCGGTTGCGCGGAGTATGGAAAGCGTGCGTCCTGCCCACCAAACGTGCCCACTGTTGCGGAATGCGAACGTTTCTTCCGTGACTACAAGGAAGCGGCCATATTTCATTTCGAAAGAGCGGTCGATAAACCTGAGAACCGTTACGCTTGGACAAGAGGAGTTAACACGAAGCTCTGGAAACTCGAACGAGATGTATTTGTCGCTGGCTATCCAAAGACCTTCCTGCTCTACATGGACACATGCTATCTCTGCAAAGACTGTTCAGGAACAAGGACCGAGTGCCTCAACAAGAAACTAGCCCGCCCCACACCTGAAGCGCTAGCGGTTGACGTCTATTCGACGGTGAAACAGGTAGGCTACCCAATCCAAGTACTCTCCGATTATTCGCAAAAGATGAATCGCTATGCGTTCCTGATGATAGAATAGGTACGCATCCTACGGCACTTTTCTCTGGTATTTCTCCAACGCGGCCTAGAAATCCTGCTTCAGATATCGGAAAATGGGTAGGAACAGGTGCTTCCTCATTTCTCACAAATTCAACCTTACTCATCCCTCAACTCAATCACAGGAAGCCGACCGATCTCGGATCTGTCGCGCTGAAGCTGCCTTTGGTGGATTCACTGTGTGTTCAGGTCTGGATCTTGAGGTTGATGCTCACTTGAGGAGGTTGTACATTAGGGCCGCCTTGATGACAGTGGTTTGCGTCACAAGCCCAAGTAGCTTCGAGTCATCATCCAATACCGGAATTCTTTGCACTCCAGTCTTGATCATCCTCTCAACTATCCACCGCAGTGTGGTGGTCTCCTTCGCTTTGATGAGAGATCGAGTCATCAGATCTGATACCAGCAGGTCCGAGACATCTGCACCCGCTAGGTCTATGTCTCTTTGCGTTATGATTCCCAATACAACATTCTTGTCGTCTACTACCGGAAGTGCACCAACGTTGTGCCGGAGCATTATCAAGCGGGCGTATGCGACTTTTCTATCTCCCGTGATTGTGTGAACATCCTTAATCATCACGTCACGAGCAACGATCTCCCGCATCACCAACCCCCGCTCAAGTAGAAGTTCTGTCGGATCCAGAATATGAAGCTGGCAGATGCAACGACCAATAAGGAATGCAACGAGCATGCGGCGCAGCGGCGCGAATGCACGACTACTACGCTAGCGCTGTCAGGATGGGATTCTTCTTGAGAGTATCTCAGGCCAAGATCACAGTGAAGACACGGAGTATAGCTGGGCGATGCGCAACGCGAACACCGCTCACAGAGACGATTCTAATACGCATAGCAGTTATAACAGCGGAAATCCAATTCCCCCTCTCTTTCGAAGGACCTACGCGACAGAGAAAGATCTTCGAAAAGCGTCGAGGAGACCGCGGCTTTGCTACTGCTCACACGAACTCACCTCCTTTCATCGTACATGTATCAGCATGTCCTTCGTTTCGGTCCAGGTATGTTTGATGCCATCAAGGGTGCGCAGACAAGGTCCTAGATATGGCCGTAGTCTAACTGCCCTGAGAGTTCCTGCCAGGGGAACGTTTCAAAAACAGTCATTGTTTCCGTGTTGAGGACGTAAGGCGTCTTTCTTATCCTGAGAACGACCGTGTCAAGGTCGCTTGCACTACCTTCTGACTGGACCACGAAGTCGAATGGTCCGCGCACGAGGTCAATTCCTATGATGTTCGGGATCTGTTTCAGTTCTCCGTAGAGTTCGATTTCCTTCCCAGCCTGAACGCGGATCAATATGTACGCTTTCTGTTTACGCGGTAAGCCTTCAACCATAGTGGGTTTCTCCTTGCTTACTATGGGATATTCACAGGTTAAAAGTTGAAGTAGACCTCACTCATCGGATTCAGGCAGATTTTTCCTTCAAAAGCCAGAATACGAGATGCCAAAAACTACTACCACACTCACATGAAATGCCGTGCTATTCCGAAGATACGGGAAGAGTGTACAAATCGATTAGCCTACTTTTCTTGAGCTTGCCATCAAAGCCTCTATTGGAGAATTCGGATGGCCATCGTGATCGTCGACGAACGCGGCTGATTAACAGAGTTCCTTGATCTTGGCTGCGGCGGCCAGAATTTCTGATATCGATAATTCGTTTTTTGATTTCGAAAATTCCTTCAAGAAGTCCCACAACACAAGACGGATTAGGTTTCCAATAGACATGCCTCTCTGGTGTGACGCGATGAGAATTCTCTACTGATATAACGCCAGTTTGAAACTTTGCTCAAACGTATCTTCTATATTCCTTCACATATCTTTTGAAAAACCATCGCAGAAAAATCGAGTCTTGTCTTTTGACCTGCGATCTTTCGAGGGCGTTGTAGTAACTGTTCCTGTTCTTGTATGGAATGTTAAGCATGGGATAGCCCTGCCTATTGAGAATGAAATTCATGATGAGCCTGCTGATCCTTCCATTACCATCTGCAAAGGGATGTATTGTCACGAACTTTAGGTGGACCAATGCCGCCAGTTCCACGGGGTAAAGCTTTTTCTTACTTCGGTCGTACCACCTGAAGAATTCTCTAAGCAAAGGATAAACTTCTGCAGGGGAAGGAGGAACAAACTTGCTTCCTGAAATAGCGATCTGGTGTTGCCTTATCCTTCCTGCGATGTCCTTCTTTGTGGACTCGAATAGTCTCTTATGCCAGTAAAGGACCGTTTGAACGGATAGGTCCTTGTGAAATCTCAGAATCTCGTAAAGAATTTTCTGGTGAGCCTCAGCTTCTTTTATGTCTTGAACGGGTTTGCCAAGAGGAGTTACCCCAATTTCGAGAAGGTTTGCTGTCTCTCTCAGAGTTAGAGCAGATCCTTCGATCCTCTGAGTGTCGTATGTGAACCTTACAGAGAACTTTCTCAGTTCTTCTTCCCATGCGGACTTCGGCATCAACTTTCTTTCTTTGGCGAAATTCCTTCTTATGCTGTCGAATGTCTTGAACCACCTCTCCTCGTATATGTCATGCAAGAAATCCCTCTTGATCTCCTCTATTTTCTTAGGCAGCGCCTTGCCCAAGTAGGTCTCCTTCTTCTCAACCCTCCCGTTCATTCTCACGCTGTGCTCAAGGTAATAGTAGGTCCTGCCTCCAATCACCCTCTTCTTGACGGTTACCACAGCAGTCTTTACCCCTACACATCATACAGAACGCACTTTCGTTCTTAAATGTAGGGGTAAGCCATTTCATCTCAAGTCTTTCAGCTTTTCTGCGCTTGGGCTGGTGGTTCTGCCCTTTCCTAACATTCTCTAGGCCGCGCCCTTGCCAGCCCGGAAAAGACGTAACCTTCGCTGAGAGCCAAGAAGTCCTACTCATTCCACGTGATCGAGGCTGAATTTTCGCTGTCGGAAAATGAATTATCGACATCGGAAATTGCCAGACGCCATAAGAACATGTATATGCCGACAATCAACTCCGCACTTGAGCGCCCGCAATAAGCCCAATTTACCTGCCAATTAACCAAAACGCACAAACTTAGCCGTAACTGGTAGTCGATGTTGGTGCGGCCGCCGAAACGTAGACTTTAAGTACAGATTGCTAACAGCTCGAGAGTTGCTTCTCCGGTTTTCGGTTATTCTTAACTTAGCCTACGATAATACGGCATAAGGACCGTGTGGTGGAGCGTTCGGGGGATCGCCTATTGGAGCACATCATTGTGCCAGCCATCGATGAGGATATGGAACGTAGAAGAGTCTCGAGAATCCTCCTTCGATTGCAGAGATATGTCAGAGGCTGTCTTCCAGATCTCCGGATTGAAACGGACGAGGACTTCTCCAAGAACCCAGCAGAAGTCAAGATTAAGGTCTGGTGGAAGGACGAAAGAGGACAAGCATCCTCAGAAAGCTAACAGTTCGGTTACGGCTTCAATTCTGCATGAACTCTTTCCAAGCCTCATTGTACTTGTCGAATTCTTTGGAAAACTGTTCAAAGATGCTGTCCTTCATCTCTTTGGTGACGTTTTCTCCCAACTCCTTGTTGAGAAGGCATAAGCCTAGCAAGGCATGGATCTGTGGCCGTACGAAGAGCTCGATCAGATCATCTAAGCGTTGATGTGCCTTGCGGCCACTACGTAAACTATCGTAAATCAGGGCGGGTATAGATCCAGTTACTGAATTAACATTAACTCTAATCGCTTTCTCCTCGAAACCTCTAGTGTCTTTTTTCGAGCGAAAGGCTTCCACGATTTCTCCGAAAAACTCTGGGTCATCAGATAGTGAGGTATATCTGATCAGCTTAGGATCAAGACCTTCGTAAGCTCTAACAAGATTGCAGTATTTTCCATCAACCTTCCTATGGAAGATCAGATCTCTGTTCTGAAGCATTTGCAGGATGTCAGCAAGACTTGTTCCCGACAAATTTGTCTCATGTCTTAGTTCGGTCCATGTTGCCTCTTTCTTGCGCAGAATTTCATAAGTCTCAATAGCTCCGGGCCACAGCTTTGGAGGCGTTTTTCGGGGCATGAAGGGAGTTAGTAAGCTTACCGGCTTATATGCCTTGTCAAGCGTTCTTTAGAGTATCGTCGTGGGGGTAGTGATGTGATGACTACGAAAAACGGTAAGGAAGTGCCTGTAGATATTGTTAGAGCGTTCGACATGGGACGGCACAACACTCTGTACCTTACCATAAGCAAAGAAGCTCGCAGAAACCTAAACGTCCAGAAAGGCGACAAATTCATTCTAAAGATCGACAGCCAGGGAAGGCTCGTCTACGAGCCAATACGCGATCATGCTGACACATGAGGCCCCTATCATGAGCGAACAAATCTATGAGCATTTGCCGAAGTGGCGGCGTGCTATTCGTGATTTGGCCGTCGAGGCTGGCATCAGGAAGTTCGTAAACCCTCCAGATGCTCACGACAAGAAATCATGTGATGATGCCAACTCGTCGAAGCCAATCCAAGCCGAGGTCAAGAAGTGATTGCTGATGACAAAACAAACGAGAGCACGTCAATCAGCCGGTGAGAGGTTGAAGGGCAATGTTATGCTTAGCAAGAAGTCGGTCTTGAGGCAGTACGAAAATGTCACTGTGAACTTGATGACAGAATTCTTCCTCGATGAGTCCAACCACATCCAGGAGAGTAAGAAGCTGATGAGCTCAATCGACACAATCATCGAGATGGCCAGGGAAAAGTGGGCTTAGGCATGAGAGCTAACGTTTCGATCACATTCACCAGGCACACTGGCAGATCCTCGAAAGAAGAAATGTCAGAACAAGTAAACTTCGACGATGAGCAGTGCACCTTCATCGAAGCCTCTAGAGCTGCAATAGCCCTTCTCGAGCTTTTTGTCAAGAATACGAGGTTTGGGAGAAGATGAAGAGAGCTACGGCAAGACCTGCCTTACACCGCAAGTATCTCCCATCCAATCTGGAGAACCTAAGGAAAAGCAACCCATAGGGGGGCGATATCTGCCTTGAAGGATCTTGGGCCTTTAATCGACATCACCAAGCTAACTCTCTTGACAGCATACATCAAGAACGTTCCCAAACCGAACAGTCTCATCATAATTGCAAAACCTGAATCCGGCAAAACAGAAGTTATGAAGAAATTCGCGATTTGCAAGAATGTGGCCTATCTGAGTGACGTGACGGCCTTCGGAATACAGCGCGACCTTTTTGGTAAGATAGAGTCTGGTGAGGTCAGGCATATCATGATTCCCGATCTGCTAAAGCCACTTTCGCGAAAGGAGTCAACAGTCAACTCATTCATCACGATGATGAACAGCCTAATCGAGGAAGGAGTTTCAGCAATGACAACTTACGCAACTCCGGGTCTGGTCACCTTCAAGAAGCCCGTGAAAGTCGGACTCATCACAGCAATAACGAGTGATGAATTCAAAGACAACCGTCATAACTGGAAGAAGAAAGGCTTCCTGTCAAGAACAATCCCCTTCAGTTACAGTTACGGAATGAACACCATAAACAAAGTCTTCGAATCAATCCTTGATCTCGACTACATGAAAGAACAGGAGATCAAGTTGAATATTCCAAAGCAGGACGTCGAGATTAAGCTGCCTGAGAAATACGCTAGATCTATCCTACCTTCGACGGCAACAATCGCTAAAGCTCAAGATACCTACGGTTTTCGATTGCAGAAGCAGTTTCAGGCGCTGCTACAAGCGTCCGCGTTAGATCATAAACGCAGATCGGTGAACAGGGTGGATGTTCATCGATTGCTTGATCTAATGAACTGGGTGAACTTTGACGAGAAACCTATTGCATGAGGTTCTACATGACATGCTGTGCTAGTTCTCTTGCTTGTTCCAAGCCGACGGATGAGAGCTGAAACGTTCTGTTCCTCCCTGTAGGGTGCTCGGTGCAGTAACCCTTCTTGCGCAGTTTCTTCAAGCACTTCGGGACGTCGCCCCTAAGGTGGGTCGGAAAATTCCTCTGAATCGCGCCGAGAGGAACGTGAGCACTTAGGGAATAATTAGCCTCATCAGCAAGGGCAACTAATACAGCCTGTTCTTGAAGATTCAGAGGCAATTGTGGTCATACTCGCTCTTTAGGGACATACATTAATAATCCCCCTGCGGTCTAGCTGATGGGAGATAAAATTGGTCAAAGAGGCCGTATTTCCGGTCAAAGTCTATGCCTCGAAGAATCGCAAAGGTAAGGATTACTTCGTATACAAGGTGACCATCCCAAAGAAGATTGCTAAGGAACTGAAGATCAAGAAAGACGACTACCTTCTGCTGAAGGCTAGCAAGGCAGAGTGGTTCCATCTCTTAGACTGGGCAGAAATGCAGTCCACTTGGACGATGTTGCCAGATCACATGAAAACACGCATTCGGGAATCAGGACTGAAAGTACCAGAATTCCAAGTCACAGCACCAACCTCGCCACTCTTACCCAGGCCCACTATCGTAGTCGAACCGATTCCCAAACCAACGCTCGTTCAGCAGGGCCCGCCAGAACCAACGATAGAAACCTTTGACATAACCGGACCCTCTGTAGTTCAGCTTGCTAACCCTCAGTGATCGCCATGATTGAAACTGCTCGTTTGTCGGCGAGACTCGGTGGAGTGTTCTTTCCACTTGATCTCTACGACTTGGCCGCCGAAGTGTCGCGACTCGGATACAACCTCAAAGGTTCCATGCCTCCGAAACAACCGACACCGCTATCGGTCACGGGTGGAGCAGCAAATCCTTTCGCAGTCAGGGAAGGCATAGCAATAGACGTTGACACAAACAGGAGAATAATTGGAACCACCGGAGTCCCTTTGCAGAATCTCGTCAGCAGCTATCAAGAGATCTTCGACATCTTCAATCGCTTGGGTGGACCCGAGGCGACCGCCGAATTCCATGAATTCGCGGCGCGCTTTCGAGTCGACTGTCAGAATAGCCCTGCCCAATCACTTGCTAAAGCATTCCTCGATGCGCCCATCGTCAAAGAAATGGGCCAGAGGTTGGGACTGGACATGTCTCTCTTCGGATTCAGACTTCGGGACTCGCACACAATATCAATCGACCCGGAGTACTTCGAGATTCAAGTGGAGCCGAATATTTTACTGCCTAACAAGATCTTAATGGCCACTATGATTTACAGAAGCGAAAAATTATCTGACGTAGTAGGCAAGTGCGCAGAGCTAGCAGGAAAGGTAGAGGGCCTGTTGTCTCAAATAACGTCGAGTTAGTTGACCAATTGCTGCCTCTTTCACAATTGATTTCGTGAAGCTGGTCATAGGGAACCGATTCCACATTTCCCACAACAGAACCTATGGATTGCCTCGTTCCGACAGATTGTGAATAGGTGCGCTCGTAACATCTCCATTTCGCGCCCCCGCCGCCGCCGCCCGTGACGAGCTGCTGTTCCCCATT
>Ga0315279_10002750_pt1 | contig 25765 bp, 24 predicted proteins | sample YL17G06_20_MG_FD_203694 | JGI IMG/M metagenome (GOLD analysis project Ga0315279, IMG submission 203694) | Sediment microbial communities from Yellowstone Lake, YNP, Wyoming, USA - YL17G06_20 | ecosystem: Environmental > Aquatic > Freshwater > Lake > Sediment | place: USA: Wyoming | collected...
TAATACCTTCCGCCCGCACAGCTCCTTGAACTACAGGCCTCCGGTACCCGAGGCGTACGAACCTTTACCCGTAGGTCCTGGTCCGTTACACCCCCAGGTAGCCGTAGCAGCATGAAAACAGTAACACGGAGGTTGGTACATATTTTGGGGGCAGGTCAGATGAACCTTGTTTGTTTTAAAGACTTAAGAGGGCCGTTAACCTGTTATTCAAACAAAAGGAGGTGATTCCACAGGGCATAGAAGAAACTTGGCGTAAGTATCGAGTGCATCCAGCTCTCGGTTGGTTAAAGGTAAGATTTCCTCCTTTTTTGAACAGGATCTAAGTCCGTGGTCCACGCTCACCTTTCTTGAATAAGTGTTTGACAAATCTTTGTATGTGTGGTAGAACGAATTTATCCCTGTTCTCTCTTATAATTGTCTCGGCCCGGGAATCGAGGTTGTGAGAGGAGGTGAGGGAGATGGAAGGACCAAGGGCTCCTCCGTGAGCGCGTGGCTCGTTTCTGACCGGGCGGACTCAGACCTTTAAGTAGGAGGTTTGGAAGATGAAAAGGCTCGTCACTCTCAGCGCGATTCTGGCGCTCTTCGTCCTTGCGAGCTTGGTTTTCCCCGCGAGCGTCTCGGCCGGAACGCAGTACGCCACGATCGTGCAATTCCGTACCTGCAACTGCTACCCATCCAACCCGTATGTGGGTCAGAAGGTAGGAGTGGTTATTGCCCACAAAAGATACACTACAATAATCAGCTCCTCGGATATTCTTTGGAATGGGTCTGTCTGGATCGCTATCTTCGAGTGCGGAGTAAGAAATTTCGGTGTAGGCGAGTGGGAGTTCCAGGCTTATACCGACTGCAACCAATCTTGTCAAGTTTACTCTGACTGGTCAGGGTGGGTCCCTATCGATTGTGTGCCGTGTAATCCACCGCCTTGCCCGTTGCCCAAGCTCGACGTCTGCGCACACCAAGGCAACCCCTGTTGACCTTTAGAGGGGAGTTGGCCATGCCAATATCCAAGTTACGCTTAGATACTCCTTCGCGGAGTCTCGATTGAGCCTTTGGTCGTGAATCACGCTGGTATGGAGTTGATGGACGGATACACCCGGTACATTGTTTTGGAAAGGCGCAAACAAGACGAAGTATTCGCATACGTCGGAAGCATAGACGAATCGTTGGAGAAGCATGAGTAAGGTTCCGGATGGACGAAGAATGGAGGCAGGGTGAATCCAGACTGGCATAAACAAGTCCTCCCGGGGTGGACAAAATACATTTTCTACGCCTTCCTAATCCTCTGCGCGATTTACTTCCTGTGGCCTTGGGGCCTGAGCATAACTTGGCAGGAATGGCTCGGCAACTGGCATCAATCCCAACGGAACAGCCGGGCAGCCTCCCTCCAAAACAGCCCCGTGTTCAAGGCCCGGTTCAAAGGGGTCAAAATCCTCGTCCAGGAGCCGTTCACCCTCCATGTCCAAGGCAGCCCAACCCAATGGCTGAATGAGCCGGGAGCCACCTTCCTGGTAGAAAACAAGAAGAAGGCACCTTCCGGGATTCGCTATCTGACCGTGGCCGTCATCTTGGAATCCCAGAGGAAACAGAATTACGATCCCCCAACCATGGGGCCGACCTTCCAGGAACTCATCGATACCGTAGAGGGCTGGGATGGGATAGCGGAATTCGCTAAAAACACAAAGTGCCAATATGGTCTGATCATGGGCAGCAGCCCCCCCAAAGGGTCGCTTTTCGTCACCTTGAGCCCGAGCCTCAAACCTAAAGACGGAAAGGCTCTTTTCTTCTATCCAAATGCGTTGCGCAACGACGTCCATCTGGCTTTGACGAATGGACAGATTACGAGCGCCAGGCTCCCCTTGAAGGAATCCTGGAATCAAATCCCCGAGGTCGCGGCCTACGAGAAGGCCCTGATGGGCAACGGCTTGGAACCCGATCCCGAAGACTATCTGGTCATCGCCCCTGAACACAGGCTCAGCGGGCACCCCAAAGGCACCAAGGGAGACGAGTTCAACATGACGTATCACGGGAATCCCAACATGCTGGAGAGGACTTGGTGGACCGAAAGGGATGTGACCCTGGAAAAACAAGACCAAGCGTATGTGGATACCAAACTTAACGAAGACTTCATGAGGGGAGGGCTATCCCGGGAGGACATCCAAGGCCACCTCACCCGGACTTCCCTGAGGGCAAGGCATGAACCCCGGTGGATGGGGGGAACCAATGGGCCGATCGATCGTGGCAAAATCCAATTGAACATAACTTATCGTTATCGAACCGAGCGGACTTGGATCGACACCCTGAGACCCAGCTTTCAACTGGAGCCGGTATTTCTCCCGGATGAGGGTTCGTTGATTCAAATCGATGAAATGGCCTTGAAGCCCCTTCAAAAGGCCTGGCTGATAGACGAGGGCCAGGCAAAATGGATCCTCGCCAGCCAGGGCGCGGATACCGTGCATTTCGCCGCCAGGATGTTCGTCGACTCCGTGGAACAAAGTCATAAGGGGTTCCTGTGCCTGGAGAGCAGGGTCCCGAAGCCTCCTCCGCCTCCCCTGAAGCCGGGGGAGATGCGTTGCATCTGGGACCCTTACCGGACCCTGTGGTTGGATTTGGAGACAGGGAAGGTCACCCTGAATTGACGTTTAATATTATTTCAATATTTTTCAGACCAACCGGTGGTCTGGATGTAACTTTTCCCCTTCCATCCTTCCGCGCCTGAGTGAACCGCGGGTTTCGGCCCGCTTGGACTCCGTGCGAACTCCCCGTTTCCAGCCTCTTCCGCCTTCCTTCCCCGAACCCCAAAAAGCCCAATGTGCCTAAAATGCGCCAACTCTCAGTGCCCATTATAAATCCTCCCCACCCCCTGAACCGGAACCCCTTACGAGACAAACACAAGTGCGAGCGACTTTTTTCCGCATTTACCTGAAGTAAACTGGAGTCGGTCGAAACTAACAGCAAGGCGGCCCATGGCCGGCCCTGCGCAATTTTAGTTGAAGATAAGGGGAGGATCTCCGTCGTCTAGGTGCTAAGAAAAAGCCGGCTAGGGGGTCTGGGCAGAGGTGGCGAGCAAGGGTGGGGAGAAGAGGGAAGTATGGTCCTGTCCTAGTTGGGTTGACAAACGAGTATCAAATACGGTATAATAATAGTCCATGAGACGGAAAGGATTCTATTTTTCGGCGGAGGACGAAAGGCTCCTGGGGGAGATCGAGAGGCGTTATGGATGCGTCAGCGAGAGCCAAGCCATCCGGCTTGCTCTCCGGGCCTTGGCCGGAAGGCCACTGATTGGGGAAGTCGCCCTGCCGGCTCCAGGGAGGCCGGGGCCTAAACCGAAGAGGGAAAAACCAAAGGTGAGCAATAAGGTCGTAAAGGGAGATCTTCCGGAACAGGTCGAGGAAGCGGTCCGGGTCGTGAACGACATGAAGGCCAGCGGGGTCATCGAGACTTACGCCATCGGTGGGGCGATGGCGGTGAATTTCTACACCGAGCCGACCGAGACGAAAGACGTCGACTTTTTCATAGCTCTCCCGAAGCCCCGGGGCAAGATCGTTACGATGCAGCCTATTTACGACTACATGAGGGAAAAGGGCTACGAAATAAGGGATGTCTGGATCAACGTCGGGCGCGTTCCCATTCAATTCATCCCGGTCTACGACAACTTATCGGAGGAGGCCTTGGATCAGGCCGTCGACGCCCTTTGCGGAAAGACGCCCACCCGGGTCTTCCGGATTGAGCACGGTCTGGCAATCATGACGCAGCTGCTTCGTCCCAAGGACAAAGTGCGGATCCTGTCGGCCCTCGACCAAGCTGAAATAGACTTTAGACGCCTTGAGGAGATCCTCTGCAGGCATGGTCTGTGGGAAAAATGGAAGGATTTCGTGAGGAAATTCCGTGAAACATAAACATGAAATCGACATAGGAGAGATCATCCGGGGAAAGGAACGACTGCGGCGGGAGCTGGCCGGTCTTCCCTTTGCGGAAAAGATGGCCATGGCGCTTGAACTCGGGAAGTTGTCGCAGGTGCTCGCGGAAGCGAGGAAAGAAGGAAGGCTTTTTCTGAAGAAGGAGTCGGCAAGTGGTTGACATTTGAGGTGGCTTACCCCTTTTTTCGTACCATCCTGACTGTTACTCCCCCATCTCGTGGTCACTCCGCCTTAGGAAAGGCCCGGAACTCAAGAGGAGATGTCCGGGATTATCAACCCGGCATACGGTTCTACCAGTGTTTTTTCATTGATTTTTGATGGTTTTTAGGGTATAATTTATCTTAAAGTAAGTGAATGGGAAGACCCCACCGGGGTCGACCAGCCGAGGCCCCGAGGTCTCGGTTATTATTATTCCCGTGCGCGTAGGTTTATTCTAAAGAGGAGGAACCAAGAAATGAAAATAGGTTTCTATATAGATGAAGACGTAGGGAGCAAAACCATAGGAATGTATTGGTTAGTAGTCAATGACCATGTCCCAATGTGCTTCACGGAATCAGAATTCCAAGAAGTTCTTCAAATTGGGAAAATGGTAGGTTTTGCTGGTCATACTACGCTTCGAGACTGGCTCAAAAGGCATGCCCCGTCGTTCTACGCCCAGGCTATCACCGACCCAGACCCTCAGGGAGTGGTTATAAAGCTTTTACAACTGCTTCAGAAACATCACGGACCTTTCCAACCAGAGGAAATAGATTAACCGAAGGCGGAGTTCTATGGGCTATGCCCGTAAGCTTCTGCTTTCCTAACCCTGGCCACCGTGCTCCGGAGACTGAGTTGATCTCCGGCTATTCTTTGCCTATGAAAATAGGATTAGTGGGCTTATGGATAGAATACTTTATGGAGAGAATCAAAGACTGTACCTTGAGCTCCCAACTCTATTGGACAAGGGAAAGTGACAGGACAAGACAGCGGTTCAGAAAAATATGATGCCGCAAAAATGGATGCAAGTCCTATAGTCAGGACTTGTATTACTAATGACGCACCATTTAAAGACGAAGGCGGAAAATGTGAACTTACCTCTCTGTACAGCCATCTAATAGCAAAAGATAAAGAGGCTCTGGCGTGCAGTTACAGAAGTGAAACCGGAACATGTCTCCTGAATAAAGAAAAAATGACTCAAGAACAAATAGATGTGCTGGTACAAATGGTTTTAAAAGAACAAGAAAAGTTAAAATAATAAGGCAACGTCCTACCTAATCGGAGGGCGGACTTTTGGAGAAGCGGGACTTGATCGGGAAAACCCTGGTGGATCTGGGCCATATCAAGCCGGAGCATGTTGACGAGGCTTTGAGAAAGCAGAAGGCCTACCCCGTGCTCAAGCTTGGGGAGATCCTCCTTGCCATGATGGTCCTGACCCCGGAACAACTGGAGCAAGGGCTCAAGATTCAGGAGAAGATGAGGGCGCTGGAAAGGGAAGGAAGTTAAAAAAGTGGTGCTCCAAGCAGGGTGAGGTCATGGTAGAGAAACTTCCGCCTACTATTCTGCTGGTGGATGACGACCCCGCGGTGCTCGACATCATCTCCCTGACTTTGAGGGGGGCGGGATATACCGTGGTCACGGCCAAGGACGGCAAGGAGGCCTTGGTGAAGCTCTTTTCGGATCCCGCCTGGGGGGAGAATGGATTCCCGGACCTCATCCTTTCGGACATCATGATGCCGGTGATGGACGGGTACGAATTCTGCGAGAAGGTCAAGAAGAACCCCAAGATCCGGCATATCCCCTTCATCTTCCTGACGGCCAAGACCGCAACCGGGGACCGGGCCAAGGCCCTGTTCTTAGGCTGCCAGCGCTACCTCACCAAGCCCAGCCGCCGGAAGGAGCTGCTGCAGGTCGTGAACGACCGGCTGGTGGATGCGGAGCAGACCAAGGCCCTTCTGGCTGAGACGGACCCGGTGATGGAGGGCGACCTCTCCAAGACTTCGATCCTGAGCTTGGTGGACCTTTTTCTGATCGGTGGATGGAGCGGAAGGCTTTACTTAGCCAGGACCGTGGATGTCGGATACATCGATTTCCGGGACGGAGAAGTCAAACGGGCAGCCTGGGCCGGGAAGGAGGGACAGGGGGGCTTAGAGCTCATGTTAAAGCTTATTGAAGGCAGTTACAGGCTCGAGCGAGCCAGTTGAAATACCCGGTGCCACCTTATCATGAACCCGAAGGGAAGAATTCCACAGGCCTTGCCCGTGGATGAAAACAGTTCGCACGTATGTACGCCGAGCATAGCTCCTAATAGGATTTAGTGTCACGGGCTTCGCAAATAGGTTTTTATTAAAGGTTAAATTAAATGAATCCTTTACCCATGGACATTCCGAAGAATCCCGACCCCCTGGTTCCGGAGAACGGTCCGGCTGAGGGCACCGAGGTCCCCTCCGTTGAGGAAGGCCATCTTCCGCCTCCGGAGGAATGCCACGCCATCCTGGTGGTGGACGACGAGGCCCTGGTACGGGAGGTCCTCACCAAGGAGCTTACCCAGGCCGGTTATAAGGTCATCACAGCGATCGACGGCCAAGAGGCTCTGCGAAAGATTTACTTGGCCTCGGACTGGGGCCCCACCGGGTTTCCAGACCTGATCATCACCGACATCATGATGCCGGGGATGGATGGCTTCGAGTTCTGCCAGCGGGTAAAGAATAACCCCAAGCTTAAGACCATCCCGTTCTTATTCTTGACCGTGAAGGATACAACCTTGGATCGGGCCCGGGCCTTGATCCTGGGCTGTCAGCGCTACATCATCAAGCCCTTCACCCACAAGGAACTTCTCCAGGCAGTGAACGAGCGTCTGGTCGACGCCCGGCAGACTCAGACCCTCCTGGCAGAGCACGAGCAGACCTTCGAGGGCGAACTGACTCGATTCACGGTCCTGTCCCTCGTGGACCTGTTCCTGATCGGGGGCTGGGCCGGGACGCTTACTATATCCGCCCAGGGCAAGCAGGGTGGCGTGGAGTTCGCCTCCGGTGAGGTTGCCAATGTCTGGTGGGACGAAAAGGAAGGCGAGGAAGCCTTGGCCGATCTCCTGGCCCAGGCGGAGGGGACATTCAAAGTGGAAAGAAACCCTGTTCCACCTCAGTCTTCGCTGACCTGACCCACTGGAATTGATCCAGGTAATATATTACAATTTCAGCCTGGACCCTCGTGTGAACCCCTCAGGTAGCCGAAGCAGCATGAAAGGAATAATAGTACGGGGGGAAAAGAATAGGAGCAGGTCACCCCGATGATAGGGAAAGTGAAAATGGCCCTGCGCAATGGACTTATTAGTCCCAAAAGGGATTTTTTCTGGATTCCACCGCTGTGTGTCGGAGTCACATCCTTTATCGTCTACTACCTCACGGCGTTTAGAACGATCACCTGGTGGGATAGCGCACAATATTCGTTGGCTGCTGTAACTCTTGGAGTCGCACCTGCGCCCGGTTCATTGCTTTTGACCCTCCTGGGTTGGGTTGTTACCAAGATTCCCCTGGCAATTCCTGTTGCCTTTCGGCTAAATATCTTGGCTGCCATCCTGGCCTCAGGGACCGTAGCCCTTTTATCGTTTATAGCCGCCAAAGCCATGAGAGAGCACCAGGCATCGGTTTTGTTTAGTCTTTTCGGCGGAATCATAGGTGGACTGACCTTTGCTTTCGGTGCAACCCAATGGGATTATGCTCGTCATTTTACGCCCTACATCCTCTCGGCTTTTTTTACATCCCTTATTCTCTTCGCCTTGATGAAGTGGTGGAGTCGAGCCGAAACCAAGGGAGCGTTGCTTTGGCTATTCTCCATCTTTCTCCTCTTCGGCCTGGACTTCAGCGTGCACCGAACCAACGCACTGATCTTTCCGGGTGTTTTTTTGTGGATCGGGCTGCGAAGAGGAGAGATCCTCAAGTCGTATAAATGTTGGTTGTCGATCGCTGCGGGCTTGCTTGTGGGTTTATCCTTCCATCTTCTGATAATTTTACTGGCCCAAAGACAGCCCTTCTTAAATATCTGCGATCCAAGCTCCTGGTCTCGGTTTTGGTACTACGTTTCGTTAAGGTATCATGGCAGCTTTTTTCTCATTCAAATTTGGCCCAGAGTCGCGCCTTTTTTAAGAGTACAAATTGGCGATTACCTAAATGCCTTTTTGAGTAATTTCGCCGTTTCACCGTCCGTGCTTTCCGCTTTCCCCATTCTATGCGGGTTGGTCGGAGTAATCGGATTTTTCTTTTCCGATTGGAAGAAGGGCTTGGGGCTCCTCGGTTTTTTCCTCTTGAGCAGCTTTGGAGCCGTCGTCTATTTTAACGTTCCCGAACATTATTTCCGACCCATGGATCGCCACTATTTACCTTCTTTTATCTTCTTTGGGTTTTTCATTTGTTGCGGCATTACAACCCTGTTTTCTCTGAATAAGAAATTGCCTCTTGGCTTTCGAGGGTTGAAATTCCTTGTGATCTTGGTTGCCACGATCTTAGTTCCGATCAATTATTTATGTACCAGATATTATCGAATGGACGGGTCTCGCAATTATTTTACCGAAGACTATGCCCGAAACATCCTCACCACTCTCCCGGAACATTCCATTCTCATTACCAATGGCGATAATGATACGTTCCCGCTGTGGTTTTTACAGCAAGCAGAAGGATTTAGAAAAGATGTCGTTGTGCTTAATATCTCCTTGCTCAATACTCCTTGGTTTATAAAGCAGGTTCTAAAACGCGATGGAAAGTTTCCCCTTGGAATGTCCGAGATGGAGATTCAGAAGCTTCGTCCGGCAAAGTGGAGGGACACTACCTTGGTCATCCCCACAGGCAAGAAGGCGGATTTTGAGCTTCCGGATAGCTTTTCGGTGCCGGATTCATTACATTTGAGGATTCTCCCTACGGTGGGGGGGACAACTTGTCTGGTTCAAGATCTGATAGTTATGAAGATGCTCGTTGCCAATCGGTGGACCAGACCGATCTATTTTGCGACCACCGTCCAAGAATCTAACATTCCTTGGCTTCGCTCCTGTTTTCGATTGGAGGGTTTGGGCTGCCGGGTGATGCCCGTCCTTTCTCCTCCCCTCGACCGCGAACTTTTAAGGAAGAACCTCCTCGTGCGTTGTTCTTACCGGGGATTTTCTGATCGGTCGATTTTTCTTGATGAGACCAGCGGTAATCTTGGGAAGAATTACCTGGCTTCATTTTGGGAGCTTGTCAAGAGCCAGAGGGAGGCTGGCGAGATCGGGGAATACAGGGCGACCCTGAAGTTTATCGAACAGAACCTTCCCCTTGACCGGTTCAACGTTTCCCCGGAAGACTCCAAGATGTTCGAGGAATTCCGGAGGAAAGAATGATTTCCCACGGGGATCCAAGGAATAAGTTACAATTTCCCCCTGTCCCCTCGTCCGAAGGTCTTCGGGGAGCGGGGGGAGCGGGGAAGAAAGAACATACCGCGGGGGTAAGATGAATAGGGCAGGTTACTTGCTTCCTTTATCCCGGCAGTAAAGCCGGTAACGGAACTGGCTAAGACAGACTCATGGCAAAGAAAACCAACGGAATCGACTGGTCGAAAGGACATCTGAAGGAGCAACTGACCGATCCCCGCAGATTCATGTGGCTTCCGGACTCGGTGGCCAAGCTGGCGGCGTGGATGGACCTGAAACAAGGCATGACGGCCGTAGACGCGGGCTGCGGGTTGGCCTATTTGGGATACACCTACTGGCCCTATTTCGGGAAAGGCGGACGCTATTACGGAGTGGACCTGTCGCCCAAACTGGCGCGGGAAGCCTCAGAGAACTCTGCAGGGTGGGCAAAGGGTGGACGGGCCTATTTTGCGGCTGGGGACGCGAACTATCTTCCCTTCCTGGACGGCTTCGCGGACCTTGTGATGTGCCAGACCCTGCTGATGTACCAGCAAGATCCCAATAAAACTCTGGCCGAGATGGTCCGTGTGGCCAAGCCCGGGGGGCTCGTAATGTGCAAGGAGCGCGACAACCTCTCCCTATCCCTGGCCGTGGCCCGCGACTCCCTTCCGGAACTGGATATCGAAGAGCAGTTATTATGCAACAAAGTCGCAATCCAGGTCTACCGGGGGAGGATCCAGATGGGTAGGGGGGATTATGGGATCGGGCCCCAAATCCCCTGGATGATGCAGCAACTCGGTCTGGTGGACATCGACATCCGGCTCAACGACCGGGTCGACTTCCTGCAGCCGCCTTACGAAGGCGAGATTCAGCAACATCGGCTTAGGTCAGCCAGGAAGGTTCTGGAAAATGAGGAGAACGAAAAGTTCTGGATGAAGAGGACCCTGGAAGAGTTCCTGGCCGGAGGCGGCACCCGGGAAGAGTTCGAGAGGTACCAGAAGATCTACGAAAAAAATAAGCCGATCCATAAAAAGCAGCTTGAGGAAGGGACCTATCGAAGCTGTGGTGGATGGTTTTCCTATGTGATCAGGGGGAGGAAGGCCAAATAAAAGTGACCTTACCCCTGGCCCTGCGCCCAGTCAGCCCGTTTCCCCTTTCCCCCTGTCCCCTCGTCCGAAGCACTTCGGGGAGCCGAGGAAGCGTGAGAGGAGTAATGTTCCAGGGAGGACAAAACGGGGACGGGGCACAATGCGCCATAATATGGATGCCGGGGAGCACGCTTCAAAGGACCGGAAAATCGTTTCAGGAGGAGAAGAGGTGGCCAAAGCCATAAAACCGGCTTCCCCGAAGGCAAGTCCAACGGCAAAAGCGGCAAAACCCCGTTGCGGGCTGTGCGGAAAGGCCGGGAAGCTCATCCGGACGGAATGCTGCGGGAACTGGATCTGCGATGACGAAGACAAGTACGTCGCGTTTTCCTACGCCCGGAACAGCTGCCACCGCAACCACTGGCGCTTCACCCTCTGCGGCTTTCACCACAACGAGGGACACCCCGGACACTGGAAAGACTGTCCGAGATGCCGCGAATGGATTGACAAGACGGAGATGTACGTGTGGTACGGGACCAACGAGTATAACTTCGAGAAGCTGGAGAACCCGCCGTCCTACGAGCCCACCCATTGCGCTACATGCGGAAGGGTCGTCCGGCTGGGCGCGGGGAAGTACAGCATGCTGGGCGAGAAGTACTTTTGCTCAGAGTGCGGCCGTAAGGAATTGGAGAAAGAGTTCCGCGCACGGTGAACCCTGAGTGGCCCCCTGGGCCCGGTCCAAGCATTAGGTTGCCCCCTTTCCCCCTGTCCCCTCGTCCGAAGCCCTTCGGGCAGCGGGGGAAGAGGGGGGGGGCGTTCAGAGGGACGAAGGATGGGAGCAGGTCATGTCCTGTGTTGGACGTAGGTATGAAATCGAGAAGTATCCGTAGCATTTCAAGTTATTCAAAGCCATTGTGGAGGCGATAAGGTGAAGTTTATTAAGAAATGGTTGGATGCAAAGCCCCAGCACAGAAGGTTAAGGAGGTATCTTCTTTTTTTTGTCTATCCCGGTTGTTTTTTGGTAACCCTTCTTCTCTGGCTTTCTGAGTATTTAAGCCAAACCTCTAGACATTTGGATGGGTTTTTTTTATTCCACTTTTCAATCGCTGTATTCTTTTATTTCATGTTTTCTGTGATTTGGGTGTCTATCCGAAATAGAATAGGGAAAGTGGTGTGTGGTGTAGCGTGGGTAGTGTTTAGTTCATCTCCGATCGCTTTAATTATTTATTTCATCTATGCGTTTATAAAACCCCTTACCTATAACCAAAAATTGCTCAAACTAGCAAGACTGCCCAATCCAATAGGCTACCCAATTCCCTTTTGGGGGTGTGTTACTATCGTACTATTATTAGTTGTGGGTAGTATTATTTGGCTAAATTATAACTCTATTAGTGAGAACCAAGACTAAGATGCCAGGGAGCGTTGCCCAAATGATCATTAGAAGGTCAATCGCTGTACTTATCGATATCGTCCTCTTTGTACTGTACTTCCTCGCTTGGGCGGTTGCCTATGTGTTCCTGGCTGGGTTTATTGAAATCCTGTTTCATCGGAATGCGTTTGAAGTATTTTTCCCCATAGCCATCCTGATTATTCTGACGTCGGTTGGGCTTTATTTTGTAGTACCGCTTGTTAAATACAAACGGACGACAGGTGGATGTCTTGTCGCAAGAAAGGTGGATTCAAAATGGGATCTAAGGCCCCTAGCGTTATACGGGGAAGTTCTCGGAGCGATAGTTGTCGCTTATTTTTTAACCTGGGGAGTTTCCAGCCTGATTTTCGGGGCCATGGCCAGGAAACAGGAAAAGGTCGTGGAATCTATGGGGATGTCTTTGGATTGGAAAAGCTATTACCCCCCGATGGATTCCCTCGACAACGCTGCGCCGTATTTAAACCAAGCCGCAGACAGCCTGACCAATAAAGATGCGTGGAAGCTGTTGGACTGGATTAATAATCGACCCGATACCATCGCTGCCTTATCGGAGGATATCGATAAATGCCTTTCTGCTAACCGTAAAGCTTTAGCCCTACTGGATGCCGCGTTAACACGACATAAATTAATTTGGCACGATTATCACACAATGTCCGCCTACGAAGCGATGGGTGCCCAACCCTTTCCCAATTATACAGGGATAGAATCCCTTGTCCACCTATGCTTCCTGGATGCTGTCTATGCCGCATATCGAGGCGATACCGAGACAAGCACCCTTGCTATCAGCCGAGGGATCGGTCTTTTGAACCTTCAAAGTCAGGACCATACACTAATCAGCTTATTAATTCTAAATACTACAGAACTTCGGACTACGACGAACAGTTTAATAACCCTAACCAAAGTCGCCGAAGATAAGCAAAAGGTATATCCTGTCGTAAAAGATTCACGCGAAAAGATATTACATATCATCACCGGCATAGTCCGTGTGGGCTTACAAGCTGAATTAGCGAACCACGCTGCTTTACTCGAAAACGAATACGGCGGTAGATTAAATAATCTCGTGTTTTCTATTTTTGACCGTATTTGGGGCCAGTGGGAGAGATATTACACACTTCAATGCGCTGAATATGCTTTAAGAGAAACCGCACCAGGTAATACATTCGAAACTATCGATACCATTGAAAAGGAGTATGATAAGCTCGTAGGATCAAGGATGATTACCGTCGTGATGACATCCATCGTCGCCTCGAATTTGAGGATCGCGAAGATGCAAAAAAATGAATTGATGTATCGCGCCATGCTCGATGCCACCTTTCTCTTCGCTGCTGCTTTGGATTATCGTTTAAAGCATGGATCTTATCCTAGGAATCTCCAAAACCTCATTCCGGAATATCTATCTGAATTACCTAAAAGCCCGATTGATCACAAGAATTATACCTACAAGACCATTGGCGATTACATGGAGGTTTATGCCCTGGGACCAGAGGGAAAACATAATCCGGCCACGACCGTCATAGGCTCTGAACCTTAAACGCAAAAAGCTGAGAAAAAGGTAACAATAGCCACAACCCTTGAGGGAAAACCTCAGGCTGGTTCCCGGCGCCATGAATCGAATCCTCCTGAAGCCGAGGCTCCGATTCAAGTCGCCAATACCGCCCGACGGGAAGAAAGCCTAAGCCCGAAAGAACATAAAACCCACCCGCCCCCGCCCCCCCCCGCCGCCCCTGAGCGGAAGAAAATCCATCAGCCTCAGGCATGAACGCCTGGATTATTGATTCGGCAATGATCCAAGACAGCAAAGCCGCCCGAGGAAAAAAGTCTCTATGAACCTGTATAAAAACGAGTATAAGAGGGCAAAAGAAGAAGACTTCTGACTTCCATCAGGGCAATGGAAAGAAGTTTAAATGTTACAAATGAAAAGAGCATCGATAACTCTCATCCTGTTAGGTCTCATCCTTCATCCCGTCTACAACCCCTCCGCCCGAGCACAAACGGGAGGGGCAACTTCGGAAGTGCCCCCTCTGGAATCAAGCTGGACCATCGGACGGGATACGTCAGATGAAGAGAGAGCTTCTGAGGAAGCCACCAGGATATGGCTCGCGGCCAATGCCATCCGCTTGAACACGGTCGAAGCAGGCCACGGCTTCGCCGACATGCAGCCTTTAAAACAGGTCATCGGGAAGGCGAGGATCGTGGCGCTCGGGGAAGCGACCCACGGGACGCGCGAATTCTTCCAGCTCAAGCACCGAATGCTCGAATTTCTGGTCAGCGAAATGGGCTTCAACCTCTTTGCCATCGAAGCCACGTTGCCGGAATCGTTCGATATCAACGAATACGTGCTGACCGGCAAAGGCGACCCGAGAAAGGCGCTCGCCGGCATTTATTTCTGGACCTGGGACACCGAAGAGGTGTTGGAGATGATCGAGTGGATGCGGCGCTACAACGCAGACCCCAGGCACACCCGAAAGGTAAAGTTCTACGGGTTCGACATGCAATCAGCCCCGCGGGCGGCTAAGGTGACCCTGGCTTACTTGCATCGAGTTGATCCACAAGAGGCCGGAGACGCGGAAAGGGAGCTGACGGACCTCGCCAACCCTTACACCGACGCTGGGTTCTCGAGGCAGCCCAAGGAGAAGAAGGACGCCGCGCTGGCGACCCTCAAGGAGGTGCTGGACGGCTTCGACCGCCGCAAGCAGGATTACATCAAACGGAGCAGCGCTGAGGAATGGGTGCTCGCCCGGCAGCACGCCCAAGTTCTGGCTCAGAACCTCGAGATGAGGAGCGGAGACTTTCTCTCCCCGGCCCAGCTCTCCGTTCGGGATCGCTCGATGGCGGAGAACATCCGCTGGATACTGGACCGCGAAGGGCCGAATGCGAAGGCGGTGGTCTGGGCGCATAATGGCCACGTCGCGACGGGAAACCAAGGCGGCGTAGAGAGAATGGGGTTGCATCTGCGCCGGATGTTCGGGGCGGACCTGGTGGTCTTCGGCTTCGCGTTCAACCAGGGCGGATTTCAGGCGATGGAAATGCCTCTGCCTTCCGAAAGAGGGTTAGTGCCTTTCAACGTTGCTCCGGCGCCCGAAGGAAACCTGGACGCCATGCTCGCGTCCGCAGGACTCCAGGTAGCCGCAATAGACCTCCGGGGCTTGCCGAGGGACGGGCTTGTGGCCAAGTGGTTCAACGAGCCGAGAGGCACGAGAAGCATAGGCGCCGCTTACGACGAGCAGTTCGCTTCCAGCTTCTTCCAAATCGTGACCGCAGCGAAGAGCTACGACGCCCTTCTGTTCGTTCAAAAAACAACCCCCGCCAGACCGGTCGTTCAAAGCGATGGTCTTGGTCCAATGAAGAAACTTCCCGCGCCTGCGAATACGGACTTCGAGAAGGGCGAAGCGGGCGCGCCGCCCCCGGACTGGCAGGTGCGGACGAAACTTCGCCGATATGATTTCAAGATCGAGACCAGCGAGGATCGACCGTACAGCGGCAAACGCTGCGGATCGATCAGCCGATCCCCGGGCAAACACTATGGTGAGGCGGTGGGAAGCTTAGATCAACGACTTGATGCGACCGCCTATCGAGGCAAAAAGATAAGGCTACGGGCAATGGCCCGAGCGAATATTATCGGAGCGGGCAATCTTTCGTGGATCAGGCTGAATATTTCGAGAGATAAGTTAGACCCGCAGGAGGGGATCATTTTTGACAGTCTGGATAAGTACCCGGTGACATCCAACGACTGGCGCATGTACGAAATCACCGCGGACGTGCCTCCAGACGCCGATGGGATATCCTATGGGCTGTTTCTAGTGGGCGATGGGAAAGCTTGGCTGGATTCGGTTGCTTTGGAAGTAATAGACAAATGACCTTTGTCGCTAAGTGATTAGGGGCCTTCGGGAAAAGCCGCCAAGACCGCCCTCTTCCTTAGAACCGCTCGATCGCTTCGCTGCGGTGGAATCGGTGGAAACGTAAAAAGACAGCAGCCACGGAGATGCACGAATGCCGAATAACAACCGTAACAAGGAAATCCTGACAGAGTTCATAAGAGAGGTCTGGAGCGAAGGAAATATTGACTGCTCGGATAAATACCTTGCTCAGCTGTACACGATTCACCACGACCCGGGCGATCCATGGGATAAGAAGGAACTCGATCTTGAGGGGTACAAGGAACGTGTAAGGCAGTTACGAGCGCCATTTCCCGACCAACGCTTCGAGGTCCAGGAGCTGTTCGCCGATGGAAACGCCGTGGTCGTGACCTGGTTCTGGAAGGCAACCCACAAGGGCGATCTTCCAGGATTCCCGGCTTCGGGGAAACAGATCAGGATGTCGGGGGCCACCGTCTACTATTTCGAAGGCGAGCGGATCACCGGGCATTGGCAAATCACGGATCGCCTGGGCGTGTATCAGCAGTTGCGCTCAGGCAAGAACGGTTGAACGTTATGCTACGGTAGAAACGGCGGCAAAGTAGATAGGGTCAGGGGGTCCAGGGTTCAAGGGTTCGAGATGAGGGCGGGTGTACAAAGAACGGGGCTAGGTCAAGGCAGCCCTTTCTTTTCCTATTGCATGAAGCCTCCGGCTTTTGATAGAATGGCTATTTGAGCTTGTGTCGGATTTGTGCTGGATTTGTGCTGAAAATGTGGTTAAATGCAGTGAAACTAGATTATATGTTTACGCAATTGATTTCGTTGGTAAGTCTTTGACAGATCGAATAATACGTTGAAATATAAGGAGGTTATAAAAAGTGTCGTCTTTGCATTACGTCTGCACTTTGGGCAAGTATCGTGTCCATTTCCCTGATTTGGAGAACTTATTAAATGGCAATAAGATATGCAACGGGCCCGGATCGTGGTGGGGCTGTTTTGGGGTCGGTTGCAAAATCCTTGTACCACTTCCTAATCCCATCGCTCGTAACCGCATCCAGAATAAGGGGTTGCGGTGGACCCATGAAACAGAGATGCGGCGCAGCCAGTTTTTTCCTGAACAGACGACGATAACAACAACCTCCATTAGGAGGGTTCAATTGTGAAAATTTAATTGGCCCTTTTAATTAATCGTCTGGTAACGCTACTTGACTTTCCGCCTTCTTCTGGCTTACAATATCTTAATGGTAGCGAAAATCGTAGCGAATATTATGAACCACCATCTAAACATTTCCGAGGGGGTCCTCTCCGAGTTCTGTCATCGGAACCACATTCGTAGGATCGCGATGTTCGGTTCGGTTCTCAGGGGCGAGGACCGTCCGGATAGTGACCTGGACCTTCTAGTGGAGTTTGAGCCGGGTCAGGAGCCAGGCCTCTTACGACTATCAGGCATAGAACGGGAGCTGTCCGGCCTCCTGCACCGGAAGGTGGATTTTCGCACTCCCCAGGACCTAAGCCGTTATTTTCGCGACGAGGTTCTGGCCACCGCCGAGGTACAGTATTCGCAAGGATGACACCATCCGCCTGCGTCATATGCTGGATTCGGCGCAGGAGTCGCAGAACTTTCTCTCCGGTCGCTCCCGGAAGGACCTAGAAGTTGACCGTATGCTTCTCTTGTCCCTCGTAAAGTCCGTTGAGATCATCGGTGAGGCTGCGAGCAGGGTATCCCCAGAAGGTCGGGAGGAGTGTCCCGGGATTCCCTGGCCGGACATCATCGCGATGCGCAACCGTCTCATTCATGCTTACTTTGACATTGATCGGGATGTCCTCTGGCGCACGGTGTCCGAGGAGCTGCCCCCGCTTATAGCGGAGTTAGAGAAACTCCTCCCCGGCGGGAACTGATGAAGCACCCCTAACCCAAACGTTATTAAGAGAAGCGAAGTTCAACTCTTTCCCTCCCTTTCAAAAGGAGGGATTTTTTGGGGACAGGCCTGTTCGAGCTGACCTGCCCCCAAAGTATGTACCACCCTCAGTGTTACTGTTTTCATGCTACTACCCTAACTTGCCCAGCGCCTCCACCACATCCGGCGCGGGCTTCTCCCTTAACTCCTTCCTAATGTACTTCAGGTGTCGGTCGCCCCAGTCTCTGGCCTGCTGAGTGAGCTTCATTCGTGAGAGGACCTGGATGAGCAAGGTGATGCAATCGCAACGCGACAGGTCCTTGAACAGCGCCTCCTCCAAAACCCTCCTGGCCTCAGGAAGATTCCCGGAATCCTGCTCCAGCTTCGCATAGCGCAGGACGGAGCGGAAATAAAGCTCCCGAAGATAGTCCCGCCTGGAGTTCAGCCAATCCTCGTAAGGGAACTCTTCTAGGTAGTCTCCCAGATAAAGACCCAGAGCCTCGCAGTAAGCCTTCCTCGCCTCCTTGAATTTTCTGGCCCGTTGTACGGATTCCGCCTGCTTGATCCTACTCTCGAACTCCTGGTCGTCCATCCAGAATCTCTCTCCCGGGAAGAACCCGTAGGCCCCGCGACGGCTATGGAAGAAGGCGTAAGCCATCCCAGGGAGGTGCCAGGGCTCGAACAGGGCGCGGAGATTGGAGAAGAGGGGCCTCAGGATTTTCAGGGACTTCTGGGCAGCGGTCTTTCGCCACAGGGATTCCTGGAGTGTTTCAGTGGACTTCCATTCCCCCTGATGAGCGAGGAGGAAAAGGAACAGGCGCTTGACCCCTGGCCGACCCCAGTCTTGGTCCGTGAGCAACTTCCCTTCCAGGAAAACCCGGAACGTTCCGAAAGTGTAGACCCGGAAGACAACATGGTTTTGCCAACCTTGGATCAACAGACGGGTAGCCCGCCTGACCTCCTTCACCGGGTCTGTGCTCAAGGCTGCCAACTGTTTTCTGAAATGGCGGGCTTCATAGACCTTGATCGCATCCAAGAACACCCGTTTGCCTTCCGGGGAGCGCTTGAGCAGGCGCTTGACCAAGGCGGGGTGGCGGAGGTGAACGATGAGGGTGCTCAGGGCCTGGGTCAAGGGGAGCTCATCCACCAGATTAAGGAGCACCAGGACAAGATCCTCCTTATCCTCCAGGAGGTCTTGAAAGGCACGGGTGCGCTCGAGGGCGGCAAGGGCCTTCTTCATGCATCGGAGGGCCTGCTCCGGCTGTTTCGACTCGAGATGGCCCAGGGCGAGGTGGAGACCGATCAAAGAGGTATAGGCCGGCTTGCGGCGCTCATCCGCCAGCCGGTCAGCATGTTCCAACACCTTCAGGCCGTCTTGGACCGCCCCTGTGCGGATCAGGATCCGCCCTTCTAGGAACAGGGCGGGATCCTCGAAAAGGGGGATCCCTTTCTCCTTGATCCGGGCCTGAAGATCGCGGACGATCCGTAGGGCCTGGCTGGGATCCCCTTTCCGCAAAGCCAGGCGGGCGAGGTCGAACCGATACCGGATCTCCATATCGGGGGAGGGATGCTCCCGGAGGAACTCCCCGATCTCCTCGTAGGCCCGCTCGGCTTTTTCCACCCTGCCCGTCCCCACCCAGAGGTCGCCCTGGGCGATACGGAGGAACATCCGTCGGTACAGGCTGCCGGACTCCTCGATGAAATGTTCCGCCCGGGCAAAGCAGCGCTCGCACTCCGCGAGGTCGGCCAGCTCCTGATAGGTGTAGCCGAGGCTCACCAGATTGGTGCCCACGGACAGGACGCAGTCCCTGGCTTGGAGCTGTTTCACCGCCAGCCGGATGGTCTGGAGGGACTCCTCGTAACGGCCCTGGTAGCCCTGGAGGATGCCCAGTCTTCCTTCCAGAACCCAGCGCATCCCCAGGGACGGCTCGCGCTCTGCAGCCGCGATCCCCTGCTCGTAAGCCTGGAGGGCGGCGCCGAGGTCTCCCTTCAGATTGCAGCATGAAAGGATGGTGTTGAAGATCCGGGCCAGAAGCCAGGGTTCGGGGTCTTCATTCCGGGCCTCGTCCAGGAGACGCATGGCCTCCTCCGGATTCCTCATCCGCAGAGACACCCCGGCCAGACCCCAGAGACGCTCGGCATCATAGGCCGGGTGAGGCAGGATGTCGGAATAAATCCTCATGGCCTGGCCAAGGTCCCCGTACTGAAAGAGAGCCTGGGCGTAGAGCAGGGCAAGCTCCGGTTCGGCCTGCGAGTTTGGAATTTCTTCATTGCGGATAAGCTCCAGGACCTTGCCGATGCGCTCTTTTTCGAAGAGAAGCTTGTGCAAATCGGTCATAAGACCATTATAGGCTATTTTGAAACTAATTATCAAGTCCTTTATTTAAAGGAAGTTAAGTTCGACAATCTATGGACAATCATTTGCGATTATACTATAATATAAACAGAACATAGGACTAGTAGAAGGTTCAACCTAAAGCAGTCAAAATGAGGGAACTATGATCAAAGAGCCGCTCTTAGATAAAGACGCGCCGTGGAAGAAACGCTTCAGCGCACCGGTGGTCCTGTACACCCAGCTCGCCAAGGGTGCTCCGAGCCGCGGCCTGGCGGTGGGCAACCAGACCGGCACGATGCAGTTGTATGCCTGGGATGTATCCACCGGGAAGCTGCGCCAGCTGACCACCCGGCCTGAGGGCGTGCTCTTCGGTGAGATCTCGCAGGATGGCCGCCACATCTATTATATGGGGGATCAGAAAGGGAACGAGAAAGGACACATCGTCCGGGTGCCTTTCGAAGGCGGAGACCCCGAAGACATCACCCCGGACCTCCCTCCCTATAACGTGTTCAATCTGTCATCCTACTTCGCAACGAGCGTGTCCGGCACTGTCATCGGATTGGTCATCCCTGACTCCGAAGGCTTTCACTTCCACCTGATCGAACTTGGCTTGAAAGGAAAACTCGGAACGCAGCGGCAGTTACACCGATCCCACAAGACGCTTCAACATCCTAAACTCTCTGCAGACGGAAAGATCGCGGTCGTCTGCACTGCGGAGCGCTGCAACAGGGAATTCACCAGCTTGGTGGCTTTTGACACAGTTAGCGGAAAGCTAATCGGAGAGCTGTGGGACGGGGCCGATTGCACGATCGAGTCCCTGGCTTTCTCCCCGGTCAAGGGCGACTCCCGCCTGTTGGCCAGGACAGATCGGACCGGATTCAAGCGCCCGCTCATCTGGAATCCTCGAACCGGGGAAAGGGAAGACTTGGCGCTTGAGAACCTGGAGGGCGAATTGCCCACGGGGAAGTGGTCGCTGGACGGGGAACGGATCCTGCTAATCCATTACCAGAAAGCCGTCCAGCAGCTTTACACCTATCATCTTAAAACCAAAACCCTAAAGAAGCTGAACCATCCGAGCGGCTCCTTTATGCGGTACTATTTTATGCCGAATGGAAATATCTATTCGCAATGTAAGGACGCCACCCATCCCACAAGGCTGGTTGAACTTGACGGTGAAACCGGTGAATTGAAGCGAACGGTGCTCGCGGCCGGAGAGGTCCCGGAGGGGCATCCCTGGAAGTCCATCACCTACACCTCCACGGACGGTCAGGAGATCCAGGCCTGGCTGGGACTGCCGGACGGGAAAGGGCCGTTCCCCACGATCCTGGAGACGCACGGCGGGCCTGCGGCCGTGATGCCGAACACCTTTTACCCCGGGAGCCAAGCCTGGCTGGACCACGGCTTTGCCTACCTGCACATCAACCAGCGGGGCTCGACCACATTCGGGAAAGCCTTCCAAGAAAAGATTTTTGAAGACTTTGGGCACTGGGAAGTGGAGGACATGGTCGGAGCCCGAGACTGGCTGGTTGAAAACGGCATCGCCAAGCCGGACCAAATCATTTTGACCGGACAGTCGTACGGAGGATACCTGACTTTACTGGCCTTGGGAACGAAGCCAAAGCTGTGGGCCGGAGGAATAGCTTGTGGCGCGGCGAGCGATTGGGCTGTGATGTACGAAGACGGGGTCGAAGAGGCCAGGGCCTCCTTGAGAGAGTGGCTCGGAGGAACGCCTCAAGAGAAGCCTGAAGTCTATGCCAGAAGCTCGCCAGTCACGTACGTCGCAAGCGTCCAAGCGCCTGTACTCATCCTCCAAGGGCGGAACGACGCCCGCTGTCCGGAGCGACAAATCGAGGAATACGAGGCCAAGCTCAAGGCGCTGGGAAAGCCCATCGAAATTTATTGGATTGATGTTGGACACGGCGCATTCAGCGCCGATGAGCAAATCCGGGACCAGGAGGTCACGCTGAAGTTCGCGTATCGGGTGCTGGGTACGGTGTTCAAATAAAGAAGCCCCGAAACGACCTTCAAGATGATTTGTCTTCTTCAAGTCGGTTGTATATGTCAGAATAGCGTTACGAAGAAAAACCGGGATGGCGTATGATCCATCGACACAGCTCGGGAATGAGGCTTCCTTGGAGGCGCAGATCAACGTCCTGGCGGATAAGGGTGTCATTACCCGGGACGAGGTGATGCGGGAGATCAAGAGGCTGCAGGCGGAGATCGTGTCCGTTGCACAGTTTTGGGAAACTTATTAAACGGCAATAAGATATGCAACGGGTCCGGATCAGGGTGGGGCTGTTGTGAGGCGGTAAACAATCTTCGTGTTAGCCCCGTAATACTCCCTCTCGTAACCACAGCCTTAACAATCAGTTGCCAAAAACAACAAAACCAGGAAGACGATGCAGCCTGGTTTTTCCATGAATGATCTGCTCTTACAAAAAATACCCCTCAAAATATCCATTTTTCGGGGTAGAGGGGGAGAAAGGGGAAAGGGGGTCGGCTGTTTTAAAGCCTTCCTAAGGCCCTCAAAAAGCCCTTAGGTGAGCTTTTGTGTAGATCTGAGGGGATTTACTGGCTGGAGAGGGCAAAAGGCCTTCAGGAGGTCTGAAGTGCTAATTCGGGGGAGGGGGTGAGCCAATACCTCCCTATCGGGACATGCCCGGATAGGCGGTAAGGAAAGACGGGATCGTGAGCTGGAGGGGTACCCCAATTTTATAGATGGGAATCTTCGAAGCCCGCCAAGGGACCTTAACTCAATTTCTTTTGATCATTACTTTCGTCAGATCATAGGGTTGGATTTTGCCATCCTTTACGTTAAAACCCCCAGATGTCCGTTGAATTTCCCACAATAAGAGTCTTTCGATATTACCTACAGCCGTCAACTTCTGATCATAGTATTCCAAAGATTCGGGCTTTTTGTGATTCAGGAGCACGGATAGGGTCAGGTCAGTAACCCCGAGCTCGGAAAGCCATTGGATATAAGTGTCCCTCAGGCGGATGGTAGTGAACCCCTTGGGAAGACTTCTTTTTTCGATCATTTTGGTATAGAAACGGATAAAGTCTCTTTTTTCAACATCAAAAAGTGGTTTGTGTTTTTTCCTCCCTTGTATGAAGTTCCAAACGTAGTCGAGATAGTTGAATATATCAGCTCCATAACGGTTAAAATTGGGCAGAAAAATAGCGGTCCTTTCAGGTTTCCACTTACCCCGGTGGACGCGAATCCTGAGCGTATGCCCTCCTCGGCCCGGTTCAATATCGGCAGGTCTCAGATGAAATGCCTCAGCGATCGTGAGCCCGGAGAACCTCATCACCAGCATGGCGACGACGTGGCTGTCGTATTTGTTGTCGTGGAGATCGTATAGGCTGAATAAAAAATCCTCATCCTCGGTCTCAGTGAAGGGGTGCAGCTCCTTCCCAAATCGTTTTTGAAGCTTGGATGCGTTAAATGCATTTTGGGTGACCACGCCGAGGTGCTGCAGGTATTCCCAGAACTTAATCAGGCCTGCTAGTTTGACGCGGATGGAACTAACCTTATAGCCTTGGTCAAGCCAGGCACGATATTGATCGGCATGTTCCTTCGCGAATTCGGAAATAGGCATATCGGTGTGAGTGGTGCGGAGCCACCGGATGAAGGTGTTGACCGCGGCTTTATAATTTTTAAAGGAGGTGTAAGTACCGATTCCTCCTTCCTGGCTAATAAAATCGGACCAAGATTCCAACATCTTGGCCAGGTCCGCAGGGTTCAGCGGTGCATTCTTGATTTCGGTTTTAGGATCTATCTCGGGATCGCTCAAGAGAGGGTTCCTCCGGGTAAAGGGGCTACCTCGCGTTATCTTACATCCATACGTCTAATATAATCAAGGCTCTTCTCCCAAGTGAGTGGGTAAAAGAAGTTAAATTGGGTTTAGAAGTTTAGGTTATTTAAGGGGTTAGTGGTTGTCAAAGAAGTAAGAGATTTGGGATAATAATAAGCATGAGAAAAAACAAGAAACTTAGCGATGCCTATCGCTTCAAAGGATTTTCTCCTGAAGAAGGAGTTCGGGGAGTCTTTGGCGACCCCCGGGCCGTGGTTATCCGGCTTAAGCGCAAGGGGAAAAAACGGTTTGCCCGTTGTGTGGGCGATCCTGCCGGACGTTCTATGACCACAAGGTTCGTCGGATACGAGACCTGTCCTGCGGGGACAAGCGCACCTACCTGGAGGTGGAGGTGCGTCGGGTGTTCTGTAAGCGTTGCGGCAAGGTGACGCAAGAGAAGCCGCCCCTGCTGTCGGATCATCCGTTCTACACCAAGCGGTTTGCCTTCTATGTCGGCAGGCGGTGCCGTTCCGCTACGATCAAAGACGTGGCCGAGGAACTGCATCTGGACTGGAAGACGGTCAAGGAACTGGAGAAGAAGTACCTCAAGGAAAAGCTGCGCCGGACCGGGAACCCGAATCCCAAGGTCATTGGCATCGACGAAATCTCCATCGGCCAAGGCCACAGCTACCGGATCGTGGTGAGGGACCTGGAAAGACGTCGGGCGATCTGGTTTGGAGGTCATGATCGTTCGCAGGAGAGCCTGGACCTCTTCTACCAGGAGTTGGGCCCCAGGAAAGCGAAACGCATTCGCCTGGCGGTCATGGATATGTGGAAAGCCTTTGAGGTCTCCACCCTGAAACAGGCTCCTGGGGCGGCCGTCCTCTATGACGAGTTTCACATCCTCCGCCACTTGCAAAATGCCCTGGATAAGATTCGTAAAAACGAATACGCCAGGGTTTCAGGCCAAAACCGGCGCTTCATCAAGGGCCAGAAGTATCATTTGCTCTCCCACTGGGAGAACCTCTCCCTTTCCGGACGGAAGGCCTTAAAACTCCTGCTGGCGGCCAATAAGAGGCTCCATACGGCCTATGTGCTCAAAGAATCCTTCGGTCAGCTGTGGTCTTACCAGGCCGCAACCTGGGCCCGAAAGTTCTTCGAGAATTGGAAAGCGTCGTTGAAGTGGCAACGCCTTAGACCCGATCAAGAGTTCGCCGAGTTAGTAGAACGCCACTGGGATGGCAACGCTGCTTTCTGCAAGCCCGAAAACAAGGTGGCCCTGGGATTCGTCGAAGGCCTGAATAACAAAATCCGAGTCTTCCAACGCCGAGCTTATGGACTACGGGATGAAGAATACCTTCGCCTAAAAGTCCTGACCTGTACTTTACCGGAAATCTAATGCGAAATACTCTAAGATCTCATTTTTCCTGGAATTTTCCTGGATTTCAAAAATTCCAAAAAGGCCTCTCCACTCTTTTTCCTCGTGGCTTCAACGTAAGGGTGCAACCCTTGGGGTCACGTGGAAAAAGGGAATACTTCAACAACAAATCAGGCGCCAAATTCATCTGTGACGCCCGGTTCGTTTTCAACTAAATTCGCTTATGGTCTGCCGCTCAATGTCTATCTTACCACCACCATCTTCCTCGTCTTCACCCAGTAGCCGGCTTGTAGACGGTAGAAGTACACCCCGGCCCCGACCTTATGGCCAAGGTTGCTTCTTCCGTCCCACTGGATCGAGTAATACCCGGCTTCCTGTTTCCCGGGGTTGTATTCCCGGACAACTTGCCCGGCCACGTTGTAAATAGTCAGAGTCACCGGGCTTTCTTTGGCCAGGCCGTATTCGATGATCGCTTCTCCACTTGCCGGATTAGGATGGGATTGAGCGAGGAAGTTGACTTTGGGGGTCACTTTTACGGGCGGCCCCTGGGTCTGCGGCCCTCCCCCGGAGGAGTCCTCCTCGATCACCGTGAACCGCGTCACCCTCTTATTGCCCATGTCCGCGACGTAGAGATAATGCGCTCCGGGTGAGGAGGCGAGGCCTACGGGGGTTCGGAACTGCCAGAGGCTGTCCCCCTGTCCCCCGAAGTCCAGGATTCTCTC
>Ga0315279_10002751_pt1 | contig 25764 bp, 27 predicted proteins | sample YL17G06_20_MG_FD_203694 | JGI IMG/M metagenome (GOLD analysis project Ga0315279, IMG submission 203694) | Sediment microbial communities from Yellowstone Lake, YNP, Wyoming, USA - YL17G06_20 | ecosystem: Environmental > Aquatic > Freshwater > Lake > Sediment | place: USA: Wyoming | collected...
CCCGGCCCACCATTATCCGGTTCTGTCACGACGACCTGAATTAAGCGACGCGGGGTTACTCATCTTTTGTTATAACAGGTGGCTTGTTATACGGCGAAAAAATTCCATCTTTTCCTTCATGGGGCTTCCTCCCCTATGTTTCTTGAGCGGTTTTTGATGGTGATCTCTGTCTTCTTCAGGCTTGTATCTCTTTCTTAAATAATTCACAAATCAATTCCTTCAATCAGAAACATATAACATACCTTTCAAATCCTAGTAAGCAATCAATCAGAAGACGTTTCATCACATGCGCTTACGGTGTATGATAATACGTGTATATTGACTTATTAGGAAGGTTCTAAAAGTGGGACTCAGGTAAGAGCGTAGGTGAATGTTTTTATGAAAATAATCGTGATCGGCGCCAACGCTGCGGGTCTGGACGCTGCAGTAGCAGCACGGAAGACGAATAGAGTTGCTGAGATCACAGTAATAACAGAGGAGAGCGTGGCAACCTATTCAAGATGCGGTCTCCCCTTCGTACTCAGTGGAAAAATATCTTCTTTTGAGAAACTAAACGTATACCCTGCGTCCACTTACCGCATCATGAAGTTGAATCTTCTTACTGAGACAAAGGCTACTCATATCAACGTTGATGATCGGAACGTTGAAGCTGAGTCGAAGGATGGGAAGTCAAAGATCCTTGAATATGATGGTTTAGTGATAGCAACAGGAGCAATTCCGAAGAAGTCTCCCATCGAGGGGTCAGATAAGGACGGTGTTTTCACGCTTCACACTCTTAGGGACGGCATGGAAATAGCTAAAGCGATGAAACACTCACGTTCGGCGTGCGTCATAGGCGCAGGATACATTGGTCTCGAGATCGCTGAGGCCCTCATCGAAAAGGGCTTAGACAAGTGTCGTTGGGAGTAGAACCTCGGTTTTACCAAGTATTATCGATTCTGATATGGCTCTTATTGTAAAAGAACATCTGGAAAAGCATGGGGTCAATTTCATTCTAGGTAAACGCGCTGACGCCGTCTTAGGAGAGAAGAAGGTCAAAGGTGTAAGCGTAGGTGGAAGTGAGGTAGAAGCAGATTTAGTCATCACAGCTACGGGAGTCGAGCCAAATGTTACATTGGCTAGAGAAGCTGGCATATCTATCGGAGAGACTGGAGGCATAAAGACGAACATGAGGATGGAGACTAGTGTCAAAGGAGTGTACGCTGCTGGAGACTGTGCGGAGACGACGAGCCCAATCACTCATAGTTCAGCTCTTCCATTGTTAGGGGCGACGGCGGTCAGGCAGGGTAGAGTGGCTGGGGTAAATGTTGCTGGTGGCTATTCAACTTACCCGGGAGCCCTTTCTTCGATCGTCTCTCAGATGTTCGATTTCGAGGTTGGTGCTACGGGTTTAACGGAGTTGCAGGCCCGGAGATATGGCTTGGATGCTGCCATAGGTAAGATGCGGGGCTTTACCAGAGCATCGTATTATCCCGATGCGAAGCCGATTGTGGTGAAGGTTATTCTCGAGAGGGAGTCTAAGCGCATCATTGGCGGTCAGATAGTTGGAGACGAGGAGGTCACTCAGAGGATAAATGCTCTCTCCTTGGCTATACAGAAAAATATGTGCGGGTACGAGCTTGTGAAGGCTGATACATGTTACGCGCCTTCTGTGTGTGAGGCATCCGAACCTATGGTTCTAGCTGCAGATATGGCTATGAGAAGACTATAATGTTGAATTGGGAAGCTGCATGCTTTTCCCCATAACCTTATCTCCCAAATCCATTAATAAGAAACATATCCATAAACTACATTAAAGAAACCTGTAAATGGAAAATTATCATGCAGACTGAGTTATGACACGGATCCATATTCTATGTATCTGATTCTGAATCCTTGTTTTGAATACTGGTCAGGCATCCATATGAGGTGTAATACGTTCCTTAAATATCCTCCAGATTAACCTTTTAAGTCGTGATTATGGGTTGGCAGAGCCATCCGTAAAGGGTGAGACTATACGGATCCTGCACATCGACGATGAGCTGGATCAGCTACGCTTCACCAAGTTCTTCCTCGAGGACATCAACCACTTTTTCAGGATAACGTCGGTCAACACGTCGTCGGAGCTCCTTGCCAGGCTTGACAGGGAATCCTATGACTGCATAGTCTCGGACTACTCGATGCCCGAGATGGATGGCTTAGAGCTTGCTCGCAGGGTGAGTGAGAAGAGTGACCTTCCCTTCATCCTGTACACGGGAAAGGAGACGGAAGAGGTCGTCGAGAGGGCCTTCTCCGTCGGAGTCCAGTACTATGTCAGGAAGGAGGCCAACCCGAGCCACTATCACGTGCTGGCCAAGTGCATCAGCATGGCGGTGGAGCGGCAGCGTGTAGAGAAGTACTTGAGGGAGTGCGCCGAGGCCTTCAGAAGCATCGTGGAGAATACCCATGACCTGATAATGCTCACAAGACCCGACGGGACGATAGCCTACCTCAGCCCCAAAAGCATTGATGTGATAGGTTACCCGCCTCAGGACCTACTCGGAAAGCAAGCGGAGCTCATCATATACCCTGAGGACCAAGAGAAGGTCCAGTCGCTGAAACTGAAGAGCCTCAAGGGGGGAAGATGCTCGAACGTCGAGTACCGTATCATAACGAAGTCCGGCGAGCCCAAGTGGGTTTCCCACTCCTGGTCGCCCATAAAGACGGAGGGGAGGGTCAAGTTCGTCGTCAGCGCCATCAAGGATATAACGGAGCATAAGTGGATGGAGGAGGAGTTCAACGAGAGCGTTGAACGGTACATGACGCTCCTTGAAGATACGCCTAAGCAGATAAATCCAGATAAATCAGTAAAAGATGAAGAGGGGCAGGATCAGGAGGAAATATTCGATCCCTCGGATCACCTCATCAGGTACCTGAAGAACAACAAGCTCTAGCAGGCTTACAACCCTAACCTGTCGCCAAACTCTTTAAACTCCCTTTTTCTGCGCTCCTAGCGGAGGCTGATAGTGCAACCTTTTTCCGAGGCGCCGCCACCCCTCTTGGTGAGGAGGATTGACAGAGAAGATCGTTGGCATATTAGGTGGCATGGGGCCCGAGGCGACGGCTGACCTATTCATGAGGATCATCCGAGCCACGCCCGCCAAGCGGGACCAAGACCACCTGAGGGTCATCATCTACAGCAACTCCAAGGTACCCGACAGGACGCCGGCGATCCTAGGCAAGGGGCCGAGCCCCCTCCCCGAGATGCTTAGAACCGGCAGGGCCCTCGAGGCGGCGGGCGCCGACTTCATCATAATCCCTTGCAACACCGCCCACTACTATTACGACGACCTCACGAGAGAGCTCAAGCTCCCGATCATCCACATGATAAGGCTTGCCGCAGAGGAGACGCGCAAGAAATCCACCAACATAACCAGAGCCGGCCTTCTAGCCACCGACGGGACAGTAGCCAGCAGGCTATACAACGACGCGTTCAGCGAGGCCGGCATCGAGATCATCACGCCTCCCCCACGCCGGCAGGCCGACGTGATGAGAGCGATCTACCAGCACGTCAAGGCCGGCGACCTCGAGGGAGGCGGGAATATCCTCCGCGGAGTAGGCGAGGAACTCGTCGAGGAGGGCTCAGAGGCCATCATATGTGGCTGCACGGAGGTCTCCCTCGTCCTCAAGCAGGGCGACCTGGAGGTACCGGTCATGGACCCACTACAGGTACTCGCGGAGGCCGCAGTCGACTACGCCTTCGGGAGAAGGAAGTAGCTGAGAGTTGGGCGCGCAGAAACCACGCTACATGGTGTACAGGAGAGCGTCCCTGAGGCTGGAGGCATCGGAGAAGACCATCGAGTTCCTCTACCCAGCCAACCTCGGCTGGGACTGTACCAGGTGCGGAGCCTGCTGCAGGGACGCCGGCGGAAGAGAGAGGCGCATCCTGCTCCTGGAGACCGACATCTCAAGGCTCGAGGGCCAGCACGGCAGTGAGGAGTTCGCCGAGCCCATCAGGGGGCGGGAGCCCTTCGTCGCCGAGATGAGGAAAATCGGCGGAATGTGCTTCTTCCTCTCAGACGACGGGTGCTTGGCTTACGATCGTAGAGCCCTCCTCTGCAGGATGTATCCTTTCTGGGTCGAACGTTCAGGCGACCTCTTCATCATCAGGGCCGACGGAGCCTGCCCTGGCACGAGCGGGGAGCCACTCGGCGAGGCCTTCTTCTCAGGCCTCCTTGGGCGAGCCGTCGCGGAGAGAGGCGGCATATAGCCTAACCGCCTTTTATACGGGTTCAACGATTAAAAACGTCATGAACGCCCCGGCGATCCGCGTCATGACCCGCCGCGACATCGATCTCGCCCTCAGGCTCTTCGAGGTCGCGGGCTGGGGGAACACGCGGGCCGACATAGAGCGGATCCTCTCATACGAGCCCCACGGCTGCTTCGTCGCAGGTGTCGATGGGGAGGACGTCGGCATGGTCGCCACCACCAGCTACGGCCCCGTGGCCTGGATAGGGAACCTCATAGTCGCACCGGAGGCTAGGGGCAGGGACATCGGCACGGTCCTGATGAGGAGGGCGATGGACCACCTCGCCGCGTCAGGCGCATCATCGGTGAGGCTCGACGCCGTCCCGAAGGCCATCCCCCTGTACAGGCGCCTCGGATTCGAGGCCGAGTATGACTCGTTGAGGTTCATAGGGGAAGCCACCAAGCACGGCCACGCTGGGATAATGCCGATAACGCCGGGTGACATCCCGGGAATCAGGGCGCTGGACACCCGCTTCACAGGCCTCGACAGGGAGAAGATCCTCAGACGGACCCTCCACGAGTTCCCGGGCCTCTGCTTCAAGGCCGAAACCGGGGGCAGACTGGTCGGGTACATCATGGGAAGGGAGGGCTCCGACTCGTTCAAGGCTGGGCCATGGATCTGTGAGCCGGGCCGCGGCGAGGCTGTGGACCTTCTGAACGCCCTGATGGGTGAGGTCGCCGACGAGGGGCTATGGGTCGGTGTCCCTGAGGGGAACGTCCACTCAGTAAAAATATTACAGGGGCTGGGCTTCAGGCAGAACCCTTCGAGCCTCAGGATGTGCTACGGCGACTGCAGGATAATAGAAGACGTTATGGGAATCTACGGTCTTGGGGCCCCGGACAAGGGCTAGGGGCGCCTTATGAGGACCCTGCCCCCGACCCCCATCTCAGGCTCCTCTACGCTCCGAGTCTTCACCAAGACTCCCATGTGGTTGGGCATGTGGGTCAGGTCGTAGCCTGCGAGTGTGCCCAAGGGTCTCCCCGATGTGGTTACCTCGTCCCCCACTACGGCGAGTCCACCCACATCGACCTCGAAGAAGGCGACGGCTCGAACCCTGTTAACGCCGCCGCCGGGGACCGCCCCCTGCTCGTCGGTTATCATGAGCTCGTGGATCTCGCCCCTCTGCATCGCCCTGCTCTTCGCCTCGATCAGCTTGAGGCCCCTGTCCTCGAAGTAGACGTGGAGGAGGGCTACGACCTCCCCGGAGACCGGTCTTCTGTCGCCGTAGACGTCGGGGGTTATCCTCCTGAAGTCGTAGGGGGGCTTCGCCAAAGTGCTTCTACTCCTTGACCCAGACGCCTTTTCGTTCCTCTGGCTCTGTCATATCGACGTCCATGTAGTGGTGGATGCTCTCACGGTTGACTGATGCGCTCATCGTGTTGCCCTTGTTGTCCATGGCGACGCAGTTCATGCTCCCCTTATCGTGGAGGGCGTTGACGTTCCTCATCGCCCTCACGCAGGCGTCTTTCAGGCTCATCCCGGCCTCCAGGTAGGAGACGATGCTCCTAGCCGTGCTCAGCCTTATGGCGAGCTCGCCGCGTCCGGTACAGGTGGCGGCGCCGTACCGGTTGTCGCAGTAGTTGCCTGCGCCGATGATGGGGCTGTCTCCGAGGCGACCCGGGAACTTGTACGCCGTGCCGCTCGTCGAGACGCCTGTGCAGATGTCCCCTCCCGCGTCGATGGCTATCACGTTGACGGTGCCGTGCTGCTTGTCGGTCAGCTTATCGTACCAGTTCCTGAGGCCGAAGTCGAGGTCGTAGCTCGCATACCATTGCCTTGTACCCACCCCCGGCTCCTTATGGTAGGATTGCTCAAGGAAGGCCTTGTAGGCCGCCCTGCTCTCAGGCGTGGAGAGATCCTGCTTCTTGAAACCCATCTTCTCGGCGAAGAGCCCCGCCCCCTCGCCGACGAGCATCACGTGCGGCGTCACCTCCATCACCTTACGGGCTATCGAGATGACGTGGAGGTAGCCCTTCACCGCGCCGACGGCGCCGGTCCTCAGGGTCTTGCCGTCCATGATGGAGGCGTCCAGCTCCACCTCGCCCAGTAGGTTCGGTATACCGCCGAGGCCGACGCTGGTGTCATTCGGGTTGGCCTCGACTAGGCGTGTCGCCGCTTCGACAGCGTCTATCGCGGATTCGCCTTTCCTGAGGATCTCGGCTCCGGCGTGGAGCATGTCCCTGGAGTTGGCGGTCCCGATGATGAATGGCTTGACCTTAGCCATGATCCTTCACTCTTATTCGGTGTGTCTTCGTCGTATAAAAAACGATAAGAAGACTGTGGAGGGGGGTGAAAATGTAATTTTTACGAAAATTTTGGGGGTATGTAGGCCCAAACAGGGGATCTGGTTGACACGGTCGTAATAACTGTGGTTCCCGGCTCATTGCTTGTGGTTCCCATTCTGTAGGATCTCCATCACCTCGTCGACGAGCTGGAAGTACCTCTCGTCCCTCCGGTGCTCATACCTTGGGCGGGGGACGTCTATCTTCACCTCACCGATGATCCTCCCAGGCCTGGGGGACATGACTATGACGCGGTCCGCCACGTAGACGGCCTCCTCCACGTTGTGGCTCACCATCACGACGCTGTTCGGCGGCTCATCCCTCTTCCTCCAGATGCTGAGGACGAGGTCACGTAGGGTCTTCGCCGTCAGTTCGTCGAGGCTGGAGAACGGCTCGTCCATCAACAAGATCTCGGGCTTCAGGGCGAGGGCTCTGGCGATGCCGACGCGCTGCTTCATCCCCCCGGAGAGGTCGTGGGGGTAGGTGTCCTCGAAGCCGTCGAGGTGAACCATCTTGAGGTACTCCATCGCCGTCTCAGCCCTCTTCGCCTTGGGGACGCCCAGCACCTCGAGGGGCACCTCCACGTTCTCCAGCGCCGTCTTCCAGGGCAGGAGGCCGAACAGCTGGAAGACCATGGCCACCTTAGGAGTAGGCCCCTTAATGGGCTTATCCTCGAATAGGACCTCGCCCGACGTTGCGGTCTCGAGCCCCGCGATTATCCTCAGCATCGTCGACTTACCACAGCCCGAGGGGCCGACGAGGCAGACGAACTCGTCCTCAGCGATGGTGAAGTTGACGTCATCGAGCGCGACGGTCTCCTTATGGTCCTCGACGAAGACCTTTCCGATGTTCCTGACTTCAAGTGCTAGCATCTTCTAGACCTCCACCTTGAACTTCTCGAACTTCCTGAGGAGGCGCCTCCAGATCAGGATCTCCATCCCCAGAACTATCACCGAGATCACGACGAGGATGAAGACAAGGAGTATCGTGTTCCCGTAGACGTAGCCGGCCTCGTCGAGGAAAGAGCCTATCCCGGGGACGGAGATGGCGGGGACGCCGGGCTCGGTGGACGGGAGGTACTCGCTGAATATTATCGTGTTCCACCCCGTCCCCCAGCTCAGTATGCTCCCCGTCACGATCGCCGGGAGGATGCTTGGGACTATTATGTGGGTGATCCTCTTGATCCCCTTGAAGCCGAAGAGGTTGGCGACCTCCTTGATGTCGGTCGGGATGTTCTTCACGGCGCTCGTTATGTTGATGAACATGTACCAGATCATGTCCAAGACCAGCATCATTATGCACGTGATCTCCAGAGCAATCCTCTCGGAGCCCACCAGCGGCGTTATGCCCAGGTATATGACGGGAAAAAGTGCCAGGATGGGCACGCCCTGACCCACGTCGTAGATCGGGTAGATGATCGAGGCCGCCAGCTTATTCTCTGCCGCCAGGACGCCGAGACCGATGGCTATCACCAGCGAGATGAGGTACGCTGTAGTGAGCCTCCCCATCGTGAGGACCACGAGCAATGGCATCGTCGCTGCCCTCTCGCCTGGCGGCGCGGAGAAGGCCTCCTGGATCATCTGCATGGTGGGTAAGCGGTGGAACTCGCCGGAGACGATGTAGAGGATGATCACAAGGGCGGCGACCCCCGCTGTGATCCTCTCCTGCCTGGAGTACTTCTCTATCCGCTGCCAGATGGCGGAGAAGGCCTTCGGCGCCTGTATGTTGCGGAAGTCAAGCCAACTCTGCCCCTGGCTCCCGAGCTTCCCGACCCCGGATAAGCCGATGTGGATGATGGGCTTGAAGGTGCCCATGTTCGCCCTCTCCATCAGCTTGTGCCACGTGAGGCTGTTAACGACGATAACGAGGGTGGTGATGAAGACGAGGAGGATCACAGCCATGTTCATGTCCTTCCACTCGTAAGCCGCCTTCGCGAGGAGCATCCCGACGCCGCCTGACGGCGGGACGACGACGGAGCTCTTGTACTGTATGTACTCGGCGGCGATCATGAAGAACCAGCCGTCGCTCCAGGCGAGGTTCGCGCCTGCGATGATGGCTGGGGTTATAGCCGGGATCACGACGTGCCTGGTGTATCTCCACCCTCTTATGCGGAAGCTGTTCGAGGCGTCGATCACGTTGGTCGGGATCGCCTTCACTGCGCCGATGACGCCGAAGAACACCGCCCAGGCCATTGAGGTGAAGAGGAGGAGGATTATCGAGAGCTCTATGCCGAATGCGCCCCAGCTGAAGAGGAACCCGATGACCAGGGGGAAGTAGCCGAGGATGGGGATCGACTGGAGGAGGTCGACGATCGGCGTGATGATTATAGACGCGGTCCTGTTCGTCGCCGCCAGGATGCCGAAGGAGACGCCCCAGAGGACGGAGATGACGAGGGTGACGAATATCCTCGTGACAGTGCTGAGGGCGTGGAACGGGAGGCTCTTGACCTCGGGGTAAGGGGATACATTCCCGATTAGGACTGCCAAAGCGACGACGAGGGCGAAACCCCCGACGGCTTTAAGGACATATCCCCTCACAACCTACACGCCTTCCCCACAACCTAACAGGGAAGCCCTGCTTAGTCCGGTTTAAAGATTACCTTAAAAAAGGAGTGCAGCAGGGCATTTTCAGCCCACTCCGCCACCTCTTGGACCTAGAAGCCTTAAAAAATCCCGTCGGTGGATTAAGTGTGACTTGCATTGAGCGGCGGGATGTGGGCGGAAAAGTACAGGCCGAAGACACTCGACGAGATCACCGACCAGACCGAGATCGTCTCCAGGATGAAGAACTTCGTCAAGGAGAGGAACCTACCCCACCTCCTCCTCGTCGGTCCCGCGGGCGTGGGGAAGACGACGAGCATCCTATGCCTCGCCAGGGACCTCTACGGCTCAGGGTACCAGAACTTCATCCTGGAGCTGAACGCCAGCGACGAGCGCGGCATAGATGTCGTCAGGGAGAAGGTGAAGAACTTCGCCCGGACCGCCGCGATAGCGAGCGAGGTGCCATTCAAGATACTGATCCTCGACGAGGCTGACAGCCTGACGTCGGCCGCCCAGCACGCCCTACGCCGCACCATGGAGATCTACACGAGGACCTGCCGCTTCTGCCTGATAGGCAACTATAGCGAGAACATCATAGACCCCATCCAGAGCAGGTGCAGCGTCTTCAGGTTCAGCCCGCTGCCGGAGCAGGAGACGAAGAACTGGCTGAGCAACATCGCAGAGAAGGAGGGCGTGAAGCTCCTCCCGGAGGGGCTCGACGCCGCCTACGAGGCGAGCCAAGGCGATTTAAGGAAGGCGACGAACCTCCTGCAGGCGGCCGCGGCCACAGAGGGCGGCGAGGTGGACGACGTCGTCATCTACAGCGTCCTCGGCAAGGTGAGCCCTGAGCGGATACGCGAGATGATCAAGCTGGGCCTCAAAGGCGACTTCCTTGAGGCGAGGGAGATCCTCCGCAGCCTCCTCGTAGACGAGGGACTCGCCGCGGAGGACATCCTCAGGATGCTCTACTCTGAGCTCATGAGGATGAACATGCCAGAGGAGTGGAAGGTCAAGCTCAGCGACTCGGTCGGCGAGGTCGACTTCAGGCTCACACAGGGGTCCAGGCCAGAGATACAGCTGAGCACCCTCCTCGCCAAGCTCACGCTGGCTGGGAGGGAGATGGGTGGGCGCTGAGAGCCAGCCCTGGAGCAGCAGGTTCAGGCCCAAGAGGGTCGCCGAGGTCTCCGGAAACAGGGAGGCCATCCTCGAGCTCAAGCGTTGGCTGCAGTCCTGGGAGAAGGGGATACCGAGGGAACGCGCCGCCTTCCTGCACGGCCCCCCGGGCGTGGGGAAGACGGCGAGCGTCCAGGCCCTCGCCGCCGAGATGGGCTTCGACCTCCTAGAGGTGAACGCCAGCGACTACAGGACGAGGGCGAGGATGGAGGAGCTCGTCGGCCGCGCGGCGACCCAGAGCGTCACTGTCTTCGGCCGCCGCAGGCTCATCCTCTTCGACGAGATGGAGGGGATAAGCGGACGCGAGGACCTCGGCGGGATCGCCGCCATCGCGGACATCATCAAGAACACGAGGAGCCCGATAGTCCTGATCGCGACGAGCGTCGGCGAGGAGAACGAGGAGAAGTTCAGGCCCCTCAGGGACAAGGCGCTGATAATCGAGTATAAGCCGGTCCCATTCCTCGAGGTATACAGTAGGCTCGCCTCCGTCGCCGAGGAGACGAAGATAGACGCCTCGAAGGAGGCCCTCGAGGCTCTTGCTGTGCGTGCTGAGGGTGATGTAAGGTCGGCGATAAACGACCTCGAATCCCTCGCCTGGGGGAAGGGAAAGGTGACTGTGGGGGACGTGGAGTCCCTCGGCCGCCGCGACAGGCAGGAGTATACCCCGGATGTGATCAGGGCGATCTTCTCGTCCCGCAACCTGAGAGAGGCGAGGAGGGCGGTCAGCCAGGCCTACATCGGCCACGAGGAGCTCTTCGACTGGATATACGAGAACCTCCCCCTCATCCTCGACGACCCCGGTGACCTCGACGAGGGGCTCGAGGCGCTTGCGAGGGCGGACGTCTACGACCACAGGGCGAGGAGCTCCAACTACAGGCTACAGAAGTACATGTTCAATATGATGTCTGGCGGCGTCTCATTCGCCAAGAGACGGTCTGAGGGCCTCGGGCTGAGTAGACAGATCCTCGCAACCACGGCCAGGCTCGGATACCCGCAGAACGCCTTCACGTTCCACGAGACGGCCGACGGTCTCCTAGTGAAGCCTGTGAGGTACCTCGGAGACGACTGGAGGAGGGTGAACGAGGCTCTGAGGGGGCTCGGCGGCTCCTGGGTCCGCGGCGGCAACGGGTGGTCTATCCCCTACATCAGGCCACCCCAGCTTAAGTGGCGCTACATCCGCACGTACCAGAGCCGTCAGAGGCTGAGGAGCGTCTCCGAGAAGGTGGCGGCCAGATGCCGGGTCTCCCGGAAGGAGGCGGTTTCTGATGTCATACCTCTGATGAGGGTGATGTTCAAAGGAAGCGGGGAGATGGGCGACGAGATCGCGGGCTGGCTCGACCTCGAGGACGATGAGGCGGCCTGGCTCAGGGGCTAGAAGACGTCTGAGCCTGTGATGTACCAGTTCCCGATGTCTGTGAGCTCAAGCCCCTTCCTGTATAGATTGTTCCCCTCAGCCTCGAGGTCCTCTATCGCCTTGATGATCATGCTGAAGCTCACATCAGGGTCCGGGCTGAACCCCAGGCCGGAGAGCGTTGACCCCAGGGCCGAGCCGCTCGGCGTTAGGGCGCTCACCTCGCTTAGATTGGGATATAGGTGGAGGATGTGCCCCAGTACGGCAGAGGCTACCGGCTCCCTGGAGATCATGGGGGTGTAGTCGTCTATGGAGAGCTCGAGGGAGCCATGGCCATCCGTGTCGGTGCTGACGGCGACGTAGCCCTCCTCGCCCCCATCCTCTATAGCGAATAGCTTGAAACTACGCCGAGGAGAGCCCAGGAACCTCCACCGGAGGTATTCTGAGCTCCTGAGAACGTGCAGCTTCGAGTTCGAGGAGGCCCACTCCTTGCATAGCGCCTGAACCTTGTCGACGCCCGCAGGCTTAACCGATATATCGCCGATCCCAAGCTTTTGTTTGGATATTTCCTCTGGTTTAGCTCGCCACCTCTGGACGTTGCAGCTGACCGCCGAGCCCGCCTTCCTGGCTGCACCGGCCGAGCCCGCGAAGTTGAATCCCATCAGGAACTCCGGGCCCCTTCCCTTCAGCTCCCTGGCCATGAATTTGAGGGTCTCCTGGAAGAGGCCCGCACCCCTGTGCCCCCTGGAGACGAAGCCATCGCATCCCTCGACGACAATGAGTACCTCGTTGCCTACTCTGACCCTAAGTGGGAGGAAGGAGTTGAAGGCTACTGGTTCGCCGCCGGGGGCCTCCGCGACGACTATCGAGACGAAGCCGAGGCTGCTGGGGTTATCTTGGAACTTCCACTTGAATCGGCGCTCGTCGTAGAGGTCGTAGAGGTTCTCGTTGAGCCCGGAGATGTACGTCTCTAGGTCTCCGTCCTCGAACCACCTCAGCCTATAGGGCTCAGACAACTTGGAGGATCATGGTGCTGTCGTCGGAGATAAGCTTGTGCGGGGCGCGCGCGACACTCATTAGACTAAAAACCAATGCTAAATAATTTTCAAATAAAACTATAATCTTTTTTATTAAATTTTCTGTTATATCAGATATTGATTCTTTTAATTTATTTGCTAAATTATCATGAATTTTTGAAACCATTGCATCGTATTCTTTATTATATTGAGTCATCCTTTTTATATACTCATCTGATAAAACATAATTCTTAGTCCTTTTATGCTCATAAATAACATCTTTTAATTGGAGTCTTTCGAGTGATTGTTTAACCATATTTTCGGGAATATTATTTAATTTTAACTCTTTTTTTATTGAGTTTATAATATTAGAAAATGATAAACCATCACCTTTTTTATCTTCCGACAAACTTAAAATAATTAAAAAATCATATAATTTTTTTCTTAATTCATCAGATTCTCGATTTAAAATAAAAGTCGATATTTTTTATAGTTTCAATATCAGGTTCTACTAATTGCATGAATGTTAATTTACTCGTCTAGATTTAAATGTCGCGTACGAGTTAATTAGATAAATAATCATCTCTTTTGGGGGGGGTATCTAGTTTCCCGGTACTCGATACTACCTATACTTAGGGGGGTTAACTACCCCCTATATAGTTGATCTTTTTCCACTGCATTTATTATTACTATTTTACTACTATGCCTGCTATGAACTAGGTTCTTTTCTCCAGAGCCTGCACAGCACAGGAAGAGTCGTTACATCGTCGGTAACCATCGGAGCATGGATCAGCGACCGACGATGTCCCCCGAAGAAACGTGCCTTCACGGGAGCAGTCGTTGACTGTGCAATTTATTACTAGGCTTTTTCAGGCACAGCCAATTTTCCATAGTGCCTATTTAATTACTGACTTGACGTGCCTAAAAAAAGCCAGAGCAAAAAGGCAAGCCGCTATCTCTCGGGGGGGCATAATCTTATCCCCCAAACCCCAAATTCGTCTCGTGAAGGACCACCACGGCGCCCAGCGCCTCCGCCAAGGGACCGGTCATATCGGTCGAGCCATCATTGCAGACGAAGACCTGATCCACATACCTCTGAGCCAGGAGAACCACCGGCGTTATGGTGGCCTCCTCGTTGAAGGCCGGGATGCAGGCAGCAACCACGGGCCTCTTCTCCGTCATTCAGGCTCTCCGCCCATCCATCTAACTGTCCCAAGCATGATTTATCTTTTTCTTAAACTTCCCATCCTCCTCCGCCCTGAAGACGCCCCGCGTCGCCTCCTCTACATTGCGCGCTAGGCTGTTTAGAAAATGGTTAAAAATGGTTATAAACCCCCATTAACAAAATAAGGCGTGAAATGGACGACCTGGACGAGGACATCCTAGCCACCCTAATGGACGGGAAACCCAGGAACTTCAACCAACTACTCAAGGAAATCGACCTCTCCCACAACACGCTGAGACTCCACCTCGACTACTTGGTCGAGGAGGCCCTCGTGAGAAGGGACAAGACCCGCGGAGGAGGCCGAGGTAGGCCGATCTTCACGTATTCACTGGCCTCGGCGGGCCGTGGCTCGGCTTCGACATCGCCCAGTGTCTCCGGCGACACGGTGTCGCTTTCGTTTCGTCGTCTTGGGCAGATCTGCCGCTTCGAGAAGGGCGGATTCTGTAAAAAAATGAGGAGCTCCTGTGATGCTCAATATTGCCCCAAATAGATAAATAAGGATTATAACCATTTAAAACCAATTTCTAAACAGCCTAGCGCGTAAGTCGTGGGCTTTCTTGAATCCACATCGTAAGGATTTGCGCACGCAAAGCTAACCTCTGCTCCCAGAGCCCCATCCAGCAGGCTGACAGTAGTCGAGGACCGCCAGATACCTGACGAAGCCCCGATCCCAGAGCCACCCCCTCGCCCCACTGTAACCGAAACCAACCGCCTGGTCACAGATCTCCCGTGCCCTCCTGACCCCGAAGGATCTCATATGCCTGACGAACTCGCTCCTCATCGCGTTGTTGAGCTTCCCGATGATCTTCACTAGCTCTACTCCGAGAACGACGCTCTCCACCCTATCAACCACCTGAGCCGCCAGAGAAAGAATCCCACGTTCAACCCGATCAAGGGCCCCATACCAGACCCTACGCCTCAGAGCTTTCCTCCGAACCTCGGTTAAGAAAGATGAGGTGAACATTATCACACTAAATTTATGCCTTGAATATTTAAGTCTCTTTCATCCCCGTTATCAGAAAAACAGGTAAAAATTAACTAAATGAAATCAATTCAAGTCACGAAAAAAGTATCAAATTAAAAAGAACCAGAAACAATCCAAACTGCGCCCGCGACCATGCTCACTACTTTGCGAAGAGGGCCTTATCATGTCAACATAGGAGCGCGTGGCCTAAAGGCAGTGTTTTATGGGCCACCCCTAACCGATATGGATATCTCTTGGGTTACCGGGGCGGTCGATTCCTGGTAGAGTAGGCTGACCGTGCCGGTGACTGTCCCCGCTTTGTTCGGGGTCGATAGTTCAAGTGAGGCTATCGTCGTTCCTGGGGGCACGTCTCCGATGTTGATCACGTTTCCGACGATGTTGTGCGTGGAGGATTGTATCACGAAGTTTGCGAGGAGGACAGGGGCCTGGATGGTCGCCCCGTGGGCGGTGGCGGTTGTCGGGTTAATTACCGTGAAGCTGACCGTGACCCTCGTGTTTATCCTGGTGGAGGGGGGGTATGATATGGTTAGGCTGAGGGCAGGGGTTGGGCCTGGGGTTGGGCCTGGGGTCGGGGTTGGGCTAGTCATGTTTTGGAGGATGTTTGCGAAGAAGTAGAAGCTACCCCCAGCGAGGAAGAGTATCCCGATTAGGAAGACCACCTTTATCACCGTGCTGCTTCTCTTCTTCTCCTCTCGGAAGGTCTCCTTGATCCGGAAGGCGAGGTAGAGTATGATGGCCGAGAAGAAGATGATGAACAAGATCAGTGAGAAGACAACCCCAATCAGGGACGCGTCAAGGGTCATAATTCGCTCACCTCTTAGGCTTCTCCCAAGCCATCTTTAGGTTTAGTATCTCTTCCGTGAAGGACATTAATCTTACACCATCCAGGAATATGTTGTAGAAGGGGAGGAGTGGGAGGGTAAGGAAGTCCCGGGTCTTCTTTACGGGGTCGAGGCTCAGGGCATAGAGCCCAACGAACATATCCATGCCGAGGTACGTCGCCAGCCCGATCAGGGTGACGGAGGCCTCGCCCAGGTAGAGCCCCGAGAGCAGGGCGAGGAGGATGAGAGCCAGGTTTATGATGGGGGAGGTGGTCTCGAACCAGAGGTTGGGAACGCCGAGGACCCCCGCGAAGCCGTATCTCGGCCTCAGGAACATGTCCCGGTGTTTGTCTAGCACCTGGATCATCCCCCTGTACCACCGCCTCCTCTGCTTCATAAGGTCCTCGAGGCTCTTCGGGACATCGGTGTAAGCCAACGCGTTTTCCTCGTACTCGACCCCGTAACCCGCCTTCGACAGCTTCATGGTCGCGTCGAAATCCTCGGCGAAGGTGTCGTCCGAGAAGAGCCCTACGCTTTGGATGGCCTCCCTCCTCATCGCGGCTATAGGGCCGGGGACTATCATGACGCTTCTAAGCATCGACTCCGCCTTGCGTATCAGGTTGATCCCGACCGTGTACTCCGTGGACTGAAGGGCGTTCAGCAGCCCGGAGCCTTGCTCGACCTTGATGTTACCCGCGACGGCGCCAAGACGAGGGTTACGCGCGAACCTGCCGGCTACTCTGGTCAAAGCGTCCCGCCGTATCGTCGTGTCGGCGTCGACGGTCACGATTATCTCGCTTTCCGAGAGCTGTATGCCGGTGTTTAGGGCGTTCGCCTTCCCACGGTTCTCCTGATGGACCACCCTAATCTTCGGGGTCTCGAGGCTCTTGGCTATCTCGAGGGTTTTGTCGGTGGACCCGTCGTCGATGATGATCACCTCGTAGTTTGGGTAGTCGAGGGATGATAGGGACTGGATGCAGTCCGCTATGGTGACCTCCTCGTTGTAGGATGGAACTATCACCGATATCATCGGGTGTACTTGACTGTCCCCCACCTTCCTCAAGCTGTAGACAAGTGATAGAGTGACGCGGAAAGCCAGCTTAAAGACGTAGATGAGCAGCATGGCGTAGAAGAAGACGATGATTAAATCCATGGCGTCATCACCTCCACCCCGTCAGATCACACGCGCGACGAATTACATGTGCAGGTCGTTTCTCGATTATTCGCCCTGTCTCTCCATTTCCTGGGCATACTCAATATAACAATTCATGCAGACCTCACCAAGATTTGGTATGTAGGCTTTGAAGTATGTGAGCTCCTTTTTACATTTTTTACATTTTATGCTCTTAACTTCTTCCCACATTACTTCCGCACGCGCGTGCGCATACGCCATATTTTTCCATCACATTCCTGCGCTCTAACGCAAATACAACCCTATTTTGGGCGTACTTAATGAAATGTATTTGATCACCTTGTTCAATTTCTTGAACAATGCGTTCAAGGTTTCTGCTGCCAGATTCCGAGTATGTTTTGGGCCATAATTTTATCCCCCAAACCCAAACCCAAATTCTCTAAAGGATATTCTGTGATTTCATTAATCTCAAAGAAGTCGAATATCGTTCTTCTCAAAATATCAGCAGGATATAATGTATCATTATTGAACACCATTTCCTGATATTCAAGACCTTCAAGGAAATTAATAATACGCCCTTGAAACCTTTAACATTTTAAAGTCAGAGACGTTATTAAACTTGATAAAAAAAAGGTGGATGGTTAAATATGGGAAAGAAAAAAGGAAAAAAAGACAAGCGCTCAAAGTCTCTCCGAAGTAAGTTGTCTCTCTTATCTGATTGGAAAAAGAAACAGCGTTCGAACGTCAAAAAGTTTGTACAATAGGATGGAGGTAGTGGAAGAATGAGTGAAAGTAAGGGGAAGTCAAAAAAGGAAAGACGGCAGTTAGAGGGAGATACAAGACCAAATCCCCACACTAAAAAGGAAATGAAGGAAAAACGTATGAAGAAGAAAATTAAGGAGACAGAAAAGTGGAAACAGACGTGATGAATAAGGGTTTACTAAACATAGTAACCTGACCTTATGCGCGCGCACCGTCATGATATTCTAATTACCCCTACAATTTACACACCTACTGAAGCAAACCAACATCCACCATAAATCAACCATCTAAAATCTACCAAAATTAGTATAAGATTATAATATTGCTCATCACTCAGAAATACGCATTAAAAAAAAGGGAGATAATTGAGCTGAGATTTACTTCTTCAACGCTTCTATCTGGGCTTTCAAGACCGACCTCATAGTCTCCTTTCCCTTCTCGAACGGGATTACCTCGGAGACTTCGAAGTCGTAGAAGTGTGAGAACATTGTCACATCTTTGAAAACTGTCGCACCGTCCCCCTCACCTATGGCGTAACCCGTGACCCCATCCAGGAACCAAACGAACTCCTTGATCTCTCCCTTCTTTAGCAACCCGTCTATAGCTGCCCACTGCATCTCCATGAGCTTCAGATAATCCGTTGGGTTCGTAGGCCATTGCGCTACTTCTCTTCGCCGCCAAAGCACTAAAAACTTCGTCAACCATTTTTCCCTCCATTTTCTTGGTATTTGTATGGCTCCCCACCCCGGAGCCCAGGTTCCACTAATCTTTCATTGAAAGCAGAACCCTGATTAAGGAGAGAAAGGGCTTGCCTATAGTGTTATCGGTAAATAATCCATAATTATTAGAATTATCTCCCACCAATCATGTTCACGGTTGAGTATCGGGTGGAACTCAGGATAAGACTATGCGTCAAACCCAAATAGATAGTCAGCCTCGGCTTGTCATATAGCTCAATCTGTGCGCTACAACGCGGCATGAATCATTATGGTTGGACGGTTCGATGAGACGATGATTGAGGTGGGAACCGAACACGACGCACCCGGCAGAGGAATATACTTGCCTCATAAGATTTGCTACCTAAGGCGTTAGAGCTGCTAAAGCTTTTTAAAAAGATGTTGTGATGCAAATGCACAGAAATTAAAAAAAGGAAGAGAGGATCTTTTTGTTCTATTTAAGGAAATTGGGTTCTTTTTCTCTGCGACGGCTAATATTGCCCTTCAACATACCGATTTGTCCTGAATGTTGAACGGCCTCTAATAGATATGCTGTTAGCATATCTATTCTCTTCCGTGGCCCACGACCGAGGTCTATGCTCGCATCAAGGTCAGCGGGCTTAAGCAAGTCAAGACCAGCCAGCACTGCAGCTTTTCCCTTCTCTAGGTCTTTCAGAAGCTTCGCTAGGTGATGATTAATCTTGTCGTAGTCGTCAGGCCAATCGGCTGGCTTGTATTTGGTATCTCCTTTTATCATCATTGGAAGTCTAACATTCCATTCTGCGGAGAGATGTGTAAGAATCCATCTCATGTTGTTAGATTCTGGCACTGGCCGCCATTCAATCTCTTTTTCTGTAATGTCTTTGAATGCTCTGTCGCATCGCGCGAAGGCGTTTTCAGCCAAGAATTTCAGCATATTTTTCTTTTCAGACATTTCTACAACTCCCGTATACTAGATTACTGTCTAGGGTTAAAAACTTGGGCCTATGGACTCGCAGCGGAGCTGAGGATAAGATTATGGAGAAACATAGGGAAAAATCCCAAAAATATTTTTCTTAGTTAGGCGAATCCCCCATCATCTGGAACTTTAATTTTATCTATTCTAGGTTTACATCTAACTTATCCTCAGCTCCACCCTATACTTAATCTTGAATTTGTTTGGTTGACCTAGTTGTATCACTATCCTTGTCTTATATGAAGGGTACATGCGTGCGCGCGCGAAAGGAACTTCATTTAAAGACAAGCCAGCGTTAATATGAGGTAGCATGTACCCGCTTGGCCACTTCGCTCTCGGCTATTTCTCAGGTATGATTATCGGCAAATTCACAAGAGAAGAAGTCAACATCCCCATAATCTGGTTAATATCAATATTACCTGACGTAGACATCTTCTTCCCATTCATCGAACACAGGGGTCCAACCCACAGCATTATCATCGCTATATTATTGTCGCTGCCCCTATTACTGAAATACCGGCGCGGATACCCATGCTTCGCAGCTCTAGCCTCGCACTCGCTGATCGGGGATTACTTTACAGCCTATGGCTGCCAGCTACTTTGGCCAGTTACTCTCACCTGGTACAAAGGCAAACCTCATTTCCTGATAAATGGTAACTCGGAGTTGTTCGTCGAGGCCTTCCTATTTGCTTTAATGATTATGGTAATATTCTTGAAGAGGAGATGGAGCCGCCTCCATTCAGCTAAATATCCTCAAGGCGGCGAAAGGAGACCACCTAACTTGTTAGGTGAAGAAATTACGCCTAGAGGTGGTTGAAAGTAAATCATTAAATTTCTTTAAGTACAACCATATAGCGCGCGAACACTGATTCGCGCGCGACGAAAAAGAGTAAAACGAATCAAGAAAAGAACGAGGATTAAGATCTATATACTTCATCAAGAATAGAAGAAGCATCTTGCATCGCCTTCTTAATTTTCTCCCGCGTACCTTCACTAATATGCTTCATAGACGAAGCCTCCATACAACTAGCAGAAATATTCTTCAGATCATTAACCTCCTCAACGGGAACCAAATTACCAAGAGACCTAAGGTACTCAGCCTTCTGCCGACCCTCAGAGATCCTTTGCCCATAATGATTAATATCCCAATTCAACGCAGCAGCCTTGACAACGTACTCTTCTTCAGTAACATCATCTAGTGACTTCCGGAGATCAAGCAGCTTCATCCCCTGTTGAGCCGACAAAACAGTGGACTTGTACCCCTTCATCAAACCATTCAGTTCCTTCACAACCTCCTCCCTGCGGGCCATTAGACCACCAATTACATCGACCATATTATGAAACAGGCGCATGAATATCTCCTCTGGCACCTGACCGTCCTTAAAAAGCTGAACGATGTTAACCTCGTACTTTACCTGCTTCGCCATCTTCTCAACGATCTCCTTAGTATAAGGATCAGGCGTATACGACCTCAAATCAACACCATCCCTCAACGGCTTCCTCTCCTTAACCATGACCTCATCCGAATCCGCCGGACTAACCTCTGCTTCAACCTTCTGAGACATCATCTTATCGACCTCTGGGACACCACTCTCCAAACCGTTCAGCTGGGACTCCTCCCCCTCCTGGGCGTTCTGTCTAGCGTCCTCCATCGATTTGTATTCGCGACGGAATTGCTGAATCTGCTCTTCGGTGCTGGACTTTGAACGGCTACTAGAAGTCGAGGCTCTGGCTGCGCTTCTCGGCTCATGGACCGGAGAGATTATTTGGTTTTCATCTTTATTTCCGGTTTCCGATAACGTTACGGGTGTGGCGTTGAGGAGGACCTGTCCGCATTTGCGGCAATAGACCTGTTTAGGGACGATGTTATTGCATTTAGGGCACCGTACGATTTCTAATACGCTTTGGGTCGCCATGTGGCCTCTGTAGCTCCCGAACTCATCCTTTGAAGCAAGTTTATATTATAAGTTTATGAATTCCAAGTAGGTATCATCGATACATGTTATCTATCCTCATGTATCGTTGTACTGGGAAGATGAGATGAGGTATTTAGGATATTTTTCATAATAGTGATGAGAACGATGATCAATTCAATTGAGTTTTATCTCGTAGCGCGAAGATCCTCGAACTTGTCCGTAGTGTGCGCGCAAGCGATTGCGTCGGTTATTCTACCAGGGGTGATGATGCTGTCGCTGCCCTTCGTTGCTGTTAATGCGGCTGATCCGGATTAGACCATGACGATTACTATAACTCAAGGCGCCAATTTCGAGACCATCATGTTCGCTGATCACTTGGATGACCTGAACCGTGGTAACTGGATCTCTCTCAGGGCGCACGCGAGTAAACAACAAAGCAAACGGCGACCATTTTACTTCGCCTACAAACTTGATTCTAGCGCGCTCCTCCCCTGGAACATCACACCTAAAGTCACAGCTTGACTAGGACAAGCACACATATTGTCTATAACATTAAGAATATACAACCATTTATTAACTATTTAATAAAAAGGAAACCAACAAGAGGATACAGAATATGAAAATCAAGTCTCTTACAATCGCAATCGCGCTTCTATTAGTAATCAATTCATTTGGATTGCTCAAAGCCCAAGCAAGCGATGAGATAACTAAAAATGATTTCTTTATGGGAAGCTTCTCGAAGACAATCGACCTATTCGACTATGTGCGAAAACATGCTGAGGCAATTGGAGGAACCCCACCACCGGCTGACTGGACCAGCGACACAGTTGTCAACTACATCAACCAGAACGGCGTAAAGCTTCTATACATGGGATTCGCCGGAGTCGACTACGGAAAGGCAAAGTTCCAACTACCCCTCCAATCAATCGTCGAGCGATTCAACACGACGAAAGGCGAGCCCGCTATGACCGCCTCGAGTTTCCTCATGCTAATGGCCTTCAACGACACAAAGACCTCCATCTACCCCGGTTCCCCAGATAAAGGAGACAATCTTTGGACATCATTCTCCATGGGCACGGACTACAGTGAGGTATTCCCTGAGGGGAAGACGCCCAAACTGATGACAAGCGTAGAGGTTACTCCTATGAAAAACTCGGGAAACGAGTACGCATGGGGAATGAAATATAAGGACCTGGCAGCCATCTGGTGGAGCGTCGCTGGATCTGCGCCAAAACTTCTACCCAGCGCTCTCTGCATCTACAGCGAGCTTGGCTTCAACTATCGCCTGACATTCAACCCAACCGAAGGCACCGCGAAACTATATGTAACCTATACCATTGGGGAGATGTGTGACCTCTGGACGGTGGGCTATATCGAGTTCCTGCCCGTAGTCACGCACTATAACAGTACAGGGACATACAATCTAAGGCAGCAGAAGATTGGGGCTGAGAGCATCCACGAGTTCCTTGAGAGGAACAAGATCAGCATGAGCATAGTGATGGGCCAGAGGACCTGGGTCGCTGATAAGGAGGTCTCAAACAAGGTGAACGGCTCAAACGCAGTCACTGAAGGGGTCGATGTCAGCTCCGGGTTCGTCCAGTCCACAACTCCAGATGGGCAGAAGGTGTTCGATGTCGCCTTCGGCGAGAAAAAAACCTACAAGCTGGAGACGGCCAGCGGGGAGAAGACTTATGATTCGGTGACCAGAACAGCAGACGTATCGTACTATGCTAAGAATCCACTTCTCAGGCTACAGAGTTCACTTCTCTACTACGGCAACGCACTCATGGCACAGATGTTCCCTGTGAAATACGCCGAGATGGCCAAGGTTTGGATGAATGCAACAAATGCCGACTACCTCTACATCACCTCTTATCCAACCTACGGAGGTTACCAGGTCATTCATGACCCAGTATTCACCGCTTACATTCCGCCAGTCAAGACCCCACCAAGCGGTGTTCCTATTCCAGAGGTATCTGTGTTCATCGGAGTAGGGATCGTAGTACTCCTCCTGATGAAGCGCCGCAGCTAAACCCTCTTTTAATATCCACCCATATTGAATACTACATCGGTGAGCATATGGTTAGATTATCGTGCACGCGACACCGAATCGGAGAACCGACGTACCAACGAGTCTTCGGCACCCTCACAAAGACGCTCATTGATTCAGGGATCCTCATCGGCAAGGTGCTGGTAATCTGCTGCACGCACCTCAAGGCGCGTGCATTCAAGAAAACTAATGACTTAATTTGTTGGATGAATGGAGTTTTTTCCTATAAAATAATTTATTTGCGTGCGTATTTTCTATTGTAATGAGTAAAGAGGTAATTCTTCGGCCATATATTCAGGGGGAAGAGGAGGAGATTGTACGTCTCCTTCAGATCGTCTTTGATAACTGGCCGCATTTCGATCTTCACTGTTCTCCCCTCGATCACTGGAGGTGGAAGTACGAAGACAATCCCTCAAAGATGAAGGTGATTTCGGTTGCTGAAATCGACCGGAAGATCGTAGGCTGTTCCCACGGATTTACCTTGAGATTAAAAATGGGTGAAAAATCACTGTTAGCCCAGCAAGGGACAGATTTAGCTGTTCATGAAGATTTCAGGGGCATGGGGATATTCGGGAAATTGATCGATGTAAAACGTAAACATGAGAGGGAGAGCAAAATAAACATCATTTATACCCTCTCTAATAATCCAATTGTTTATAGAAACGATCTTAAGAAGAATCGTCCGCAGTTCCCATCACCAGTAAGACATCTGATAAAAATACGAGACGTAGACCAGCACTTGAAAATGGTTAATTCCCAAAATAAGTCGATGAAAAAATATGGGTATAAGTCATTAGAAGCACTAAACCAATTCAAAAACTTATGATTTCTTCAGACTATCACAGCAGATCAACGCCAGATTTCGAAATATCCCAAATAAAGAAATTTGACGAACAGATTGAGACCTTTTGGAATGAGATCAAGCAGAATTATAGTTTCATAATTGAACGAGATAGCAACTACCTTAACTGGAGATACTGTGATAAAAGAGGTGGAGATTACCTAATCAAGCAGGCGAGTGAGAAGGGGACCGTTCTCGGGTATATAGTTCTTCGAATCAACATGTACAAGAAGGAATATCCTGAAGGATACATCGTCGACCTGTTGACTTTACCGAACCGCCTCGATGTCGCTGATGCACTTATTCTCGACGCGGATAACTATTTTATTGAGCAAGATGTTAACATCATTCATACCCTATCTATCAAGGGGCATCCATACGAGCGATCATTTGAGAGAAATAATTTTTTGAGTGACAGAGCCAGATACTATGTATTTTATACACCGCTGAACGTTGGAAACGAACTGAATGATTTCATAACCGCACCTCCAAGTAGACTACATTTCGAGTATGGAGACCTAGATTGGATATAACTAAACGACGCGTGAAAGTATGTTTTCGCGTACGCGGGAGGCGAACTGTACTCAGCCCAGCTTAGTTGAGCAAGTTGTCTCGATGAAGTGAAAAGCCCACGCGCGTGGTGTCAGTGGATGTTTTGATAGACTTAATACTAGGTGAATTGCATGATTTATGAGGACTTTAGATAATGTCACGGTTTTCTTCCGAGGGATCCAAACGAATAATTTGGATGGGTAAGCCATGGATACTTCCAAGCGTGTTGTTTAGGACATTTTTAATTACCGCAGTTACCATAGGGGTTTCTTGGTTAGAATTCTATTTCGGCGTAGCGCATAGTCTCATTCAAGGTATACAGGTTATACTGTGGACCGTCTTCGGTTTTTCTCTGGTCTGGTTGCTCAGTATTATTAGCTTACTGTTGCTGAGAGCCACATACACCTATATTCTCAGGGATGACAGTTTGGAGATAAGGATCGGCGTCTTAACCTCGAGGTCTTCCATGATTATATCTTCTGGTTTTTCAGATCTTGAGGTTATTAAGACGATTCCCGGGAGAATCCTTAATTCAGGTGACATAGTGGTTCGGACTCAAAGCGAGGGCGATTGGGAGAAGAGGATGGTGAAAATTAGGAATCCTTTGAAGATTGCGGATGAGATTAGGGAAGTTATGACGAAACCAGTTGTAATAGTAGAGGATCAACGGGAGACGAAGGAAAAGTAGCCGGATGCACGTACGAATTAGGCGTCTCATGCGCGAGGCCTCAAAGTTACGCATTAGGGCTTAAAAGCCATTAAAATCAACTGACTTTTTTTCTAGCGCGCGCATTTGACGATGATATAAATCACTATAAGCACCACAACCACGCCGGCTAACAACAGGATAAACTCTGTGGTCCCCGTGCGCGCACTAATGATGGCAGGGAGAGCGGAGATGGACATCGCACACGCGACTGCATCTCCATAAAACGTTTCTCATAGGAGCGCGAGTGAATAAAATTACGAGAAAATAGGGGGTATGTGCTAGTTCTACTCTTCGTGAAGTAGATGGCGTATTGTCAGAGGGGGAAGAAGGTCGAACTCAAAGAAGTATGTCTCTGGAAGCCATGCTATCATTTTGCCCTCGCGTGCACGAAAAAGTAATATATCGTCTATATTGACAGTAAATATCGGTGATACTTTTGTCAGATAAACAAATTCAAGAGAAGATGTTAGC
>Ga0315279_10002753_pt1 | contig 25754 bp, 39 predicted proteins | sample YL17G06_20_MG_FD_203694 | JGI IMG/M metagenome (GOLD analysis project Ga0315279, IMG submission 203694) | Sediment microbial communities from Yellowstone Lake, YNP, Wyoming, USA - YL17G06_20 | ecosystem: Environmental > Aquatic > Freshwater > Lake > Sediment | place: USA: Wyoming | collected...
CTCATGCCGCGCCCCCTGCCGGTCTTCCGTACTGTGGCGCCGGGTACTCGATCTTCTGGGCCGGCTTCTTCTTTGACACTGCGATGCCTATGCCTCCGAGCAGGAGTAGGAGGCCGAGGCCTACCCCTGCGTAGAGTATGCCCGTCCCGGCAGACACGAACGGGGCTTCTGCCACCTTTTCCTGATCCCCCTTGTTGTTTATGGTGTGGTACACGCTACCGTCCGGCATCTTGGCATATTGGCACGTCGGATAGTTCGGATCGTTCGGGTCCAGCGGCGAGGGCGTTATCTCGACGTTCGTACCTATTCCGAAGAGCCTCATAATGAGGTATATGGCCCCAATTGCCAGAATGAGCAGGATCACGAGGACGAGGATCGCAAGGAGACCGTACTTCAGGATCCCGCCTATCGACTTCAGGCCGAATCTGGACGCCTTGGAGCTGACCCTTCCCGAGAAGGAACCCCAATTCTCCACGGTGTAGCTCAGGTTGCTCAGGTCCGTCAGGGGTCCGATGCACCCGGCCTTCTGAAGACGATACATGACGTCCGGGGGTACTAGGCCGCTGGTGAGCGCGGTCACAAGGTCCACTTTCGAGGTGAGCATGTTGCCCGTCGCGTCGTCGATGTTGATCAGCTCGTTCGTCTCTTCGTCGAAGGCCCAGCCGAAGATGAGATGGGTCTTCGTCTTGTCGAAGTTCTCTCCCTTGCCGGTCTGCATCTGAAGGACCTGGCCCAGCTCGAAGGGGGCCCCCGTCCGGTGGTACAGAGAGCTGACCGAGGCCATCACCGAAAACCAATTCGAGTAGTCCACGGCGTAGGTACTCGGGAATTGAAGCGGCGCCGTCGGGTCGGAAAGGAATATCTGGAACGAGGGTACGGTGGGCGATGGCGTGAAAACGCTCTGGTCCACGGCGGTATTCACTCCAACAACATCAACGAAAGGCATATCACACCACCTCGCTATAATCCATGTCGATCTCTATCGTGTCATAGTCGATGTAGGGGAACTGCGCCCCGAGGCTCGTCATGCCCAGGAACCGGGCCACCAGGTTTATTCCCGCCAGGTCGAAAATGCCTTCAAGCACTCCATAGGCGTAGAAGTCGTCGGTGAAAGCATACGTCACCGGATTGGTCACGTAGGCCACGAAGTAGTAGATGCTTCCCACGAAGGGGGCTTCCGTCGGCGTGATCGGTCCCACTCCGAGCTCGCCCGAGAGGAAGCTACCGAAGTGAATAAAGTCCGGCGCGGGGAGCTGTACGTTTATCGACGCCCTGAACGTCATCTTTTTTATAAAGAGGGCATCAATGCCCGAGGTCGAGGGTATGCCGGGTATCTTTCCCTGCGCGATCAGGGGCTTCAGGTCTATCCACCACTCGGGGTTGGGGTGGAACTCGATGATATGGCCGCCGCTGTCCTTCTTCGTCGGCGGGGTCGAACGGGGCGCCGTGAACGAGAGCGTCACGGACTCCTGAAGGGCGTGATTCAGGTCCATGTGGTCCGTCAGTGGTTGCCGGTTCTGGAAGTCCTTTTTATCCTTGGGGTCGTATTGGACTATCGTCGAGAACGGGACCGGGCTATCGTATGTCCCGTAGGGACACGAGAGCTTTACCGGGTAGGGTACGACCGTCATCTTAGCCTCCTAGACGTACTCCACGATCATGTCCACTTCGCTGATCCCCTGCACGTCGCCGCTTATGACGAGGCTCTTGCAGGGGCCGTTGATCGTCAGTTGCCGGAGCGTGCCGCCCTGGTGCTTGACCCCGTTGATCGTCGTGCTTGACGATGCCGACTGAAGGGAGTTTCGACGGCCCGGGGATATGGTCTCAGTGTACAACGGTATCACGGATCCCCCCGCTGTCTGCCGGTAGCCCACGGTGATGGTCATTGCCTGGCTCGACTTGTTCACGAGGCTGAACGCCAGCGATCCCACGGACACCGCCGAGGACAGCGCGAACTCAGCCGTTGAGTAGAGAGTACCCACCGGCGTACCAAAGTGCGCGTTCTGGGATTGGATCGAGTCTACCTCGTGGATCATCGGCTCGACGATGGCGTTTATGGCCAGCCCGAGCGTGTCCCTTGAGTAGATCGAGAGGCCGTCCACCTGGGCGTTCACTCCCACGCTGAAGTATGGCCTATCGTTGCTGAACTCCCGTTGGAACAGGACGGTATCGGACCCTCCCACGGTCTTGCTGAAGACGTACACGCTGTTGGCCCATCCCGGCTTAGTGACGTATGCGGAGTTGTACGCGCTGACGACGAACCGGCTACCGGTCCGCGTCTCTCCCCCGAAGTACCCTATCGGCTGGGCGTCCCCGTCTATGGCGATGAACCCGAAGCTCTGGAAGACCGGCAGGACCGTGACCGTGATCTCTGCTGAGATTTGGGAGAACTCGGGGCTTACTGGCTCCTTTATTCCAGTCAGGGCGTCCGTGACGTTGCCTCCGCCCCCGTACATGGCCTTGCAGACTATCGCCCTGCCCGGCAGGACCCCGCTGAGCAACATCCTAGTAACCACTTGATAGCTACCGTCCGTTGCCGTGGCAGTCTGGGCGTACTGGATTCGCCCCGCGCTGTCCTTCATTTCCAGGGTGATGGGTGCGCCTGCTATCGGTGTGCTTCCCTTCATCAATGTTCCGGTAAAGACCGTCTGCTCCCCATAGTAGAAAGTGGTCTTTTCGGATTCCAGGGTCAGAGTCACGATCTGGGACGAAGACCCCTTGACGATGACCGTGATCGTCGGCGTGGTCACTCCCGCGTGGGAAGCATCCCCGAAATACGTCAGTGTGAAGGTGTTGGTCCCGGCAGTGTTTAGCTGGATGGTCTTCGATGCCTTGCCGCTTGCGTCAGTGGTCCCGAATTCGGTCAGGAACCCGTTTTGGTTTATAAATAGCTTGTCCACGATAGGTACGCTGTTGGAGTCCACGAGAGTACCCGTAATGAGGATGGACTGGCCCTTATCGATCGAGGTCTTGTCCACTGCGATGGTGAGCTTCGTTCCTGCCTTGCCCGGTGGCGGCGTCGTGGGTGGCTTCTGAGTCAGAAGCCAGATCAAAATTCCTGCCCCGGCGAGACCGGCGGCAGTAGCCCCTATCGCTATCTTGCCGCTGTTGTTCTCACCGGGGGCAGGCATCTATCCCACCCTTACCTCTTCTTCTTGGCCTTGGTCTTCTTCTTCGCGCCTGCCTTGGCTGGCTTCGGTGCTGGCTTGGGCTTCACCTTCGGAGGCTCGGGGACCCCGGGGGCCGCTGGCTCTCCAATCGTTCCTGTCGCTACCCAGATGGACTGTCCCTCGTGGGCCACCGATACGATCTTCGCCGTGTGCTTCCGGGAAAGGAGAGAGGCCTTGGACTCGGCCTCGGCCTTCCTCGCGGCCCTGAAGCGGAATGTGATCTCTTCCGTGGTCATCACCTGCCTATGGTGTCTGTCCCGGGACCGGGCCTATCATCCGGTGGAACTCCTCGGTGATCGGGGTCGCTATCGCCTCGGGCGTACTCAGGGGCGTCGGCGGTGTCTCCGACTCCGGCGGGATCCCGCAGAAGAAGTGGCTCTCAAAGTCGTCGTTCTCGAAGAGGTCCGCCACGAAGACGGTCATCTTCCACACATGGAGTATGTCCACATCCAGCTCGTCCATGCCGTCCACGGTCTGCACGTAGGTGACCGGATCGTATGCCTGGGTGATCAGGCAGTCTCCGCGCAGGAACTGCATGAACTTGAAGGACCAGTCCTCGTATATTTCGTCCGCGATGCAGTGTCCGCCTTCGTCGGCCCAGGTCTCCACGACCTCGTTCTTGTCTGGGAGCATCATGGCCACATCGATGTAGCACCGGCAGTGGGCTTCCGTGTCGTACCCCAGGTCCTTGTTCGGCCCCGAGCCACGGATGATCGGCTTTCCGTCGCTACCGACGTACTTGATCAGGTCCGAGCCGAAGGCCTGCCCCTTGCTTGCGGGGACCAGCACGTCAAGGCTCGTCTCGCAGGATGGATCCGTCGGGTCCGATACCGTCAGCTTGAAGACGGCCTGGTTCTGGAAGCTCGTCGGGTATCTCGGGTGAGCCTTCAGCAGGATCGGAAGGTTCTGCTCGTGGAGCTGGTGGATGTCCTTGAGCTCGTTGGGAGACTCGGTACACCTGTCCAGCGGGATCAGCGTGATCGTCGTGCCGTCGGAGTTCTTTTGGACCACGGTCAGGCCCGTCGAGTTGTACCCTGCGAAGAGTTCAGCTTCAACGAGCGTGTTTGGGATCAGCGTTCCCGTCCCGGACACGCGGATCGTCTCGGTCTTCGCGTTGTCAATCACAACGTTCTTTGCCTTCCTCATGATCTTGTGGTTCGGGGTCAGGACTTCCTTCTCTTCGTCGTAGGTAGAAGAGACCCACTCGTATGGGAGTACCGCTACTTCCGCCTTGCGCCTCTCGAAGTGAGCGTGTTCCCTGAGCAGATACCAGACGTCGGTCTGGGCGCGGACTATCGCGCCGAAGGCCTCCGGGAACAAAACCGGCGGGATCGAGGTCTTTGCGATCAAGGCCTCCACGATCTTGGGGTCCCATGTCCCCGGACCGGCTGGGTTGTTCGGGTCGTATGGTACGCAGTCCGGCGGCATCAATATCTCGCCGTAGGTCAGCTCCTGCGACTTGACTATGATGTTCGTCGGCTTCTTCGTATATACGGCCTGAGCCTTGCTCCTTGCCTTGGCGAACTGGGCCGCCATCCCCACTATTGCCGTCTCGTAGAACTTATATTCGACCCCGAAGGGGTCCGTATCGATCCAGTTGTCGTTGCTCATCTCTATCACCTGTCATCGTCTTCATCGTCGAGATGACCATGATATTAGGTCCGGGCGTGTTGCCCGGACGAGTTGGAAAGGAAAGAGAAGAGGTCCCGCAAGGGACCTGTCTTCGCGCCTAGGCGTGGGCTGGCTGGCGGCCCATCACCTGGACGTTCGGCAAGGGGATCCCCTGCGGCGACTGTGGGGGCTGTTGCCCGTACTTGCCGGGCGGGGGATCGAACTGCGTCCCCTTCAGCTCGCACCTGTCGCCGAAGAAGGTCTTGACCCATTCTACGTTGTCGTTCGGCAGGATCAGGCCCGCGTCCTTCGTGCGGTCCGTGCCTACTCCTGTCGGCAGGGTAGTCTTCGGCGCGACCATCCTCAGAAGAGGATCGGTCACGATGAAGCCCGGCGCCAGGATCACCATCGGGGTCTTCAGGAGTTCGTCCGTCGTCATCCCGAGGTCCGACAATGCCCAGCAGACGAGCGTCACGATGATACCCGTCAGGATCGCCACGATCCCGCCGACTATCGCCGCCGCCTTCGTCTTCGCTGTCTTCGCGTACCGAGACGCGATCAGGAAGATGATACCTGCCACGATACCGACCCACCCGAAGAGACCAGCGACGAAGCCGCCGATCCCGCCCAGGAAGGTAAATGCCCATGAACTGTCGAGGTCCATTGTGTTCACCCTTTTGTTTTATCTCCTTTTGTTCGTTCTCCGATCTCCTACCCGCCTATGGCGTGTAGTACTCCCTCAGCGTCGCCGGGATCATGGCCTTCATGCCACGGCCCAGCTTCCGGGCCGCTGACTTGATGGCGTCCGTCGCGCACTTGCTGTTCTCCGCCAAGGCCTGGACGACCTCGCCCCTCGACCCGAGCGTGTACGCGATACCGTCGCGGGGGTGCGGTCTGCCGACCCTCTTCGGGTTCGCGGTCACATGCCTGTTCCTCGTACACTTCGAGGCCACCTCAACCGCCACAAGCTTGTGGTACATCTTGAGCCTCTCGCTCTTGATGACGTTGTGGGGTTGCCTCTTGTATGTACACTCGCCAACGACCCCTTGCCCGATCAGGCACATGGGATTGTGGACTTCCTTGAGTACTGATGCCACTTAAATCACCACATGGGAGAATGACGCCGAAGCTTAAATATCCTTTCAGGTGATATAATAATATGTCGTCATTATGTAATGTTTATATATTCGCAAGATATTCCGTCTTATCATGCCAGAAGGGATCGTACAGCGAGAAAAGCTTTGCTTGGAGATCGACGGTAATATGGCCATGGCCCTCAGACTCTATTGCTTGAAAAAGTACCGGACCACATGGGGAATCAACCGGGAGATCGAGCCGTTGATCAGGCAGTTCCTTGACCGCGTGTCCCCCGGTTGGGACAAGAAAAGGGCGTGACCTTACCGATACTCGGGGTCGTCCTTGCTTAACCGCGTGATCGTGATCTCGCGGTACTTCTTTGTAGTGTGAGAGTTTTGATGGTGTTTCAGGGCTAAACGCTTTGCCTCGACCTTGTCCCTAGCGTTAGCATAAACCGTAAAAGTGGCAGTATAATTAATCAAAACATGGTACCTATTCAGTGGCTTTCGTCCTCGCTTCATCGTGCATCCCATCCCTTGACTGGCACTAGCTCTTGTCCATCTCTTCTCTGAATCGCTCTGGGCCTATCATCTCTTCAGCGATGCCCATGGCCTCGTCCAGCGTGATCTTGCCGACAAGGGGCCGGACCTTTGCATCGTATTCCTGGGCCTTGCGGAGATCAACGCGCTTCACGATCCCCACGAGCGCGTCCAGGGTCATCACCTGAAGAGGCTTTGAGCCGGGGTCCTCTTGTATCATATCGACGGCATCCCTGGGGCGCGGTTGCTGGGCCTGGTCCTCGGGGATCGCGCCGAAGATACATTCGTACCCCTGGGGGTTCCTCTGCTTTAGAATCTCCTGGGCCTTTCTCTCGTCGCCATTGACGTCGGTCACGAGCTGGTTATATTGGTTGATGCCCACGAGCTGACACACCTTCCCGCCAGGCGGCGCCCCGACGATGCTTTGGAGTAGCGCGGTGTGAGCGTCCACGCCCTTGTCGATCAGTTGCATCATCTTCTCAACGTCAATAGTCACCGACTCGCCCCGGACCGTCGTTGTTATCGTTTGCCCCACATCCATCACCCTAGAGTTCGAACCCCAGATCGTCAGATATGACCTGATTAGCGTTCCTCATCTCTTCGTCCGTCGCTCTCCCCATGCCCGTCACTCCGGCCAGCTCCGCCTTCGTGAACATATATTCTTCCGGCCAGAAGCCTATGTACGCCTCGGCCTGTCTCACGCACTCGACGAACCACCAGAGGCGTTCCTTTTCGGCCATGATCCATGTGAAGACCTCGGGCCGCTTTACCTCGATCCTGTTCATTAGGGACATAAACGAGACGTGCGGCCTCAGCAACGGCTTGAGGATTTCTACGAAGTACCCGTACTTGTACGGTGTGGGGATCCGGTGATACCTCACTCTCATGTCATACGCCTTTTCTATCCCCTTCTCGACCATGGTCAGGTCCCCGCTTTCGTAGGCCTTGATAACGTCGTCCTTCTTGAACCCGTTGGCCAGCTTGTTGGCAAGGGTCTCCATGACGAGCTGTACGTATTGGTTCTTCTTCAGCCGGGTCTCGTCCGAGTCTTCTTCCTGGGGGAACCGCTTGAAGATCATCTCGACCCAGTTGAGGTACGATTTACGGGTCTTCTCGTTGCCTTCAGTGACAGCATAGACGTACTTAACTAGCTTCCGGGGGACGCTTATCTTCCCCAGCTTTATCCTTTCTATCCCGCTTCTTGGTTGGTCCATCAGTCTTCACCTCCTGCTTTACCTCTGCGGCCAGAGCTTCAAGGTCCGCTTTATTCTCTTCCTCGGTCTCTTCCTCGGGAGGCGGTGGCGGAGGCGCGGCCTGTTGCCCATCGGGTAGCCCGGTGGTGTCGCCGATGTACATGGCCATGAGCCTCATCGCCTGGTCCGTGTCCACATGCTTGCCGTTCGTCTCGAACTCCTTGATGAAAAGCATTGCCTCGCGCAGGGCAAGGCGGCGATCAGTTAGGTCCTGCCTCCGCCTCTCGTATGACAGCTTGGCGTCCTCGGTCTTTGCTTTCCTGCCGCTTCCCCGGTCCCAGGTCTCTATCCCCTTGTCCACCGACTTCAATATCTCGGAGATCGAGTCGTTGTCGATCTGGATCGGGGATTGCTTCTGGTCCTCTCCCTTGATCCTCTTGATAATCATTTTCTCGGCTTCCTTCTGGGCCTCTTCGCCCAGGGTCCCGAGAAGGCCTCCGCCACCGCCGCCGCCCTCGTCCGGTGCTGGGGGTGGTACTTGGCTTGCCATGATGCGCTCTTTCAGGAGCTGATGGCCCAGGTCCGTGGCCACATCGTCCAGCTTCTTGGTACGCTCTGCCTTCAATAGAAGCTCGGCGCGTTCCTCGGCCTCTTTTCGGGTAAGCCGGTCCTCGCGCTCGATGATTCCTTTCTTACTGCGTTCCATATCCCTGATCTCGGAGTCGAGTATCTGCCCGAGCCTGGCCGTGAGGTTCGGGTCAGGTCCCCGCGCCCCTTGTGCTGATCGTACCTCGGCCTCGGGGGTACTCGGGCCTGAGTCCGGGATGGTCTCGATCTTGTCCCTGAACGCCCCAAGGACGCTCTCAAGATCGCCGGTGGCGCCGTGAACCCTCGTAAAGTGCATCCATAGCGAACGATTGTCCGGGAATGTAAGGGGTTGGCCGTCTTTCTCAGGGTGGTCTTTGCATCGGAATGGCATGAGAAGGAGATTGTGAACACGATATTTAAGGATTTGCTCGGGTGGTTCTGTTGCATCTTCGTGACTTTTAGCCCTTTTTACGATGTCTGTTGCATGGCGTGACTTTTGAAGGTCGCCAGTTCAATCATCCTCTGCCATCTGTTGCCCGATAGGTCGATTGGAACGCCTGCCATCTGTGCGGGAGTTAGCCCGTTGATTCCCTGATGGGGTCGAATGTAGTTGTAGTATATCCTCATGGCTTCGGCGTATTCCTCAGCTCCTAATTCCGTGCTTAGCGACCTCATCACCTTCATGCGTTCCCTGAACGTTCCATTTAGTCTCTCTATGATGTTGTTGTTTGGCTTCGTCTCAAAGTCCTTCAATCTCACATGGGGATTCTGGATGCCTGCCGTGTGGTCGTAGAACTCCTTGAGAACTGCGCCCTTGTACGCTTGTAGCCCATCGGTTACAATGGCATCGGGTCGAACGTCCGTCCTCTTCTTTGCGTCCTTGAATGCCCTCCGTGCATCCATGACGTAGCGATTCTTGGATACCCGACATGCCAACTGGAATCGTGTCTCTGCGTCCATGATGTTCCAGAGCCATTCGTAGTATTTCTCCCGACCCTCTTTCTTGATGAATATGGTCATCTCGTCCGAGTGCCAGATGTTGCCCACCTCTACCTTGTAGTCCTCGGCGTATTGGGATAGAATCTTGAGGTATTTCCTGACCCATCGCATCGGGGTCGTTGGGTCTACTATCAGATTGTAGAATTGCTTGAGGTGGTCGCATATCTTTCTGAGACTGATGCCCTTGAAATACAAGTCCATCGAGAGCATGACCGCTTTCGGGTCGCTCTTCATTCGGGAGAACCCCTTGTCTGGCGTGAAGCGATAATCACAAGCCTTGCACCCGAACATCTGAACGTCCCCGTTCATCGTGTGCCTTGCGCCCCGCTTGATTACGTTCGATTCCCCGCATTCGGGGCAGGTCTCCGGCTTGAATCCCGCTTCCGGTGGAGTTTCCTTCTCGGCGTCATCCTCGACCCTTGCCTTCAATTTGAGACTGAACCTGACCGAGTGTGCGTGCTTGCACGAGGTCTGGTTCTTCTCGTAGTCAGGGCAAGTGCATGTCCACACCTTGCCGTGCTTCTCGACCCGATATTCTCCGATTCCCGTCTGGCTCTTGACGTTCCAAACGTTCTTGCTCACAGGGGTTATGGCATTTCCCTTGCTGAGAATTGCCAACCCTCGCAATTCTCTGGGATTGTTCAGTTGTTCCATGTCCTATCAACTCCGTTTCTTACCACTAAGGTATATACCGAAGTGAGTATATAATACTTTCGGAACATGCTGGAGTATATACCAAAGGTATTAAATAGTATGAATACTATCGTATGTCTCATGGTAAACAAAGCAAAGGTTAAGATGTATGAATTCAAGTCTCGTCATAGCATCAACTTACCATGCGATTTTGTGAAGGATAGCGCATTTCCATTTAAGCCAAACGAAGAACTGATAGCCCGAATTGATGGGCAAAAGGTCATCATAGAACGAGGGAAAAAGGATTAAAGAGAAAAGAGAGTTTTGACAATTTGGTTTATAGTATCCTCTGTCGTTGCTTTGGTTTTTTCTAATTCTGCTATAAGGTTCAACTTATCCAGAACAGTCGAAATCAACTTTTCCTGTTCTTCAAAGGGAACAAGAGGTATACTTATTGTGCCTATTTCTTGGGCATTGATATTTGCCTGAACCATTTTTTTGCTCCTGATCTGCATCTCTCGTTGCCCTTTATGCGACAAGAGATAATATAGAACAAATTTGGGGAGAACCTTTTTCTTGTCCACTATAAACCTAATAAGGTAAGAAGCAAAAATGACCTTAGTTTTTTCCCCTCCATCAAAAACCGCACATTTGCCAATAGAACCACTCCTTGCAATCAACAAATCTCCTTCACTCAACACATATTTTTCAATCTCTTCTTCTGGAATCTCGATCTGTGGTAGGTTTTTATAATTGATTCTTCCAAATGAATCAATATCTGTTATCCTAATTAACGGAGTTCCTTTAATTGCTGGTAAAACCTCTTGTGTCGCTCCATACTGACTTTTGGTTGTGATGTCTACAAGTTTTTTCCATTCAATATTGTTTAGTTTCTCAAAAGAAATATCGTCGATAAATCCTTCTTTAAGTGATTGCAAGGAGTTTTCTAAACTGGATATGATATTCCGTTGTTTGTATAATCTTTCAACATACTCTCTTTGGATATCCTTTGATGGAAGAGGTAGAGTAAAATCTAAGATGTCATCAATGACCACTCGTTTTCTGTTTGTTGTACCTTTTGACGCTTGAGAAGCAACACTTCGAAAATCATAATACCTAATGAAACAATCGAGATAGTCTAAATCAATTATATCCGTATCAACGTCAAAGAGGGGAAAATCCGAAGTTACTATCGCTCCGTCAAGTTCCTCTGGGACGATTGCAATAGCTCCATTTTTTGCGTCAATTTTGGAAAATATCAACTGACCTTTTTTGGCCAAGAATTGATCTTTTGTCTCAATGTCTTCTCCCTTTATCTCTTGTCTCAAAATCGCACCTTTGCCGTAATATTGTACGGTTATCTGTTTATAAGTGATTGAATCATCTATTGTTAGTTTTTCCTTTGTAGGTTTGAGAAATGCTGAAAAAGGAATATTCTCTTTTATCATATTTGATGGAGTCTTATATCTTTTGGCTTGTAGAGAATAACCATTTTCAGCAATTGTTTTAACGTCGGCTGTCCATGAATTTTCAGAAGTTAATTTTTCACTCCATTTTGATATCAAGTCCCCCACATCATTTTCTGGGATAGGTTTTCTTGTCTTAGATAATTCAAAGCCATCCGCCTTTAAATCGTAAAACCAAACACTCTCCGTTCTCGAACCAGCCTCAATGATAAGAATATTTGTTTTTGATGGGGTATAGGGAAGAAATACCCCCTCGGGGAGTGATATGACTGAGACTAAATTATATTTTGTAACAATGGCTATTCTGGTATCTCTATCTTTGCCTTTCCGAAATAGAAAACCCTCTGGAGCGATAACGCCCACCCTCCCATTACCATTCAAGCTTTGTAATATGTGTTGAATAAAAACGCAATCCGCTTGATTTGACGGAATGTCATAGAGATTTCCCCAATCGGTAGTTTGACCGTAGGGAATATTTGCCAAAACTACATCATAAACATTTTTCACAGGATTTTCTAAGGCATCCTCTTGCTTAATATTGGTATGCCCATCTCCTGCAAGAATCATATTCATCTTGGCAATCTTCGCAGTGTTTGTTATTTCTTTGGCATATATTGTATCTTCACTCAAGACTTTCATAGTCTCCTTTGTCATCTTACAGGATTTCTTGATATGCCTGAACGCTTCAATTATGAATCCACCAGTTCCGCAAGTCGGATCATATACCTTTTCTCCGAATTGTGGGTTAATTAACCCAACCATTAATCTAACTATATGGCGGGGGGTAAAATATTCCCCCAGATCATTTCCGATTGTGACAGAATTTTTCAAGAAATACTCAAAAGCATCACCCTTCACATCCGAGTCCACATTAATTAGTTCAAGGTCTGACAGCTTGTCTACTATTCTTTTAAGCGTTTCTGGATTTTTTATTGCGAGCTTTGTTTGAAATACTTCCCCGGTATGGTTATATTCTTTCACGAGGTGAGGCAAAATAGTTCCATTTACATACTCCAACATCCGGATAGCATCTAAATCCGCAAAACTTTTCCAACAATATTTGTCATCGAGTAATCTCATCTCACCATTTTTCTGCTTGTCATTTTCAAGTTCGCTTATCAATTTCAGGAATAGGATATTTGCAAATTCTGTAAATCTTTCTATACCTTCTCTAAGTCCCTCTTTTCTCAATAAGTCATTCGTCCATTTGAAAATCTTGATTAATTCTTCTCTGGTATGCTTAACTTGCAAGCTTGCTTCCGATATATCTGAACCCTCGGAAATAAACCTCAACATCTTTCTTTCCGGAAATAACTCGGTAGCTATTTGCCGATCAACAGTTAATTCCTTTTTTTCTCCGCAATGATAACTCTTAAAGAGAGAGCCATCTGTAGCGAATACGAGCGGAACATTCAAAGGATAGACATATAGTTCCATTGCTTGTTTAATTGCATTATCTATGCTCTGTCCCTTTCTTTTTACTTCTAATACTGCGATTATCTCAGAGGTTCCAGATTTATAAAGAAGATAATCAGGTCGTTTGCCTTCAAGTTTTTTATTCTGTTCTATGGTTTTAGCCCTCTCTGTGAAAACATTACAATCCTTAGAACTTTCGTCAGTATTCCACCCTAAATTGTTCAAAATCAAGTCAATTTTCTTTCTTGTTGCGGATTCGAGAGAGGAAGTAAATTGCGCCATTGGAAGGTATATATAATTCTTACTATAAGAATTTGTTGCTCTTGCTGAATTTGTATCCCAAATCCGTATTAGTTTTCTTACCAGTTAAAGGTTTAACAACACGTTACAAAAAGTCACGCCACGCAACACCCCTTCCCAAGTCACGACAACGCAACAGAACCGCTCGGGTCCGGGCCTTGGTTCGTCTTAAGATGCCGGGGGACCACTTTTCGGGGGGTTTCGTCTTAAGAGGCGTCTTAAGAGCGACTCGTCCTAAGAAGCTCTTAAGAGCGTCTTAAGAGGGACTTAAGAGTTCTTAAGAGGACCCTAGCTCTTAAGAGCCGTCTTAAGAGGTCTTTGTTTGGACTAAGGACAGAACTTAAGAAGTGGAGGCCTCTTAAGAGAGGTCACGAGCTGATCAGTGAAAAAAGGTCCCTTTTTCATGGTCGCTCGTCTTAAGACGGACCCCGCCCAGGATTTGACGAGCTCGAAAGATGCCGGGATAAATGCTATGTTTGGATTGATTTCTTAGGATCGGTTCTCGTCTTAAGTCAGTTGATCGTCTTCGTGCTATGCGGTGTTCATTTATTCATTGGTTTTATCAGGAGATTGGGGCCCCTTTCTTTGCTTCAAGCATACCACTCTCCTTCAGCATAGCGTAGTTCCTAACGACAACATCAAGGGTACAGCCTAGTCTCTGGGGAATGAATAGTATGGGTTCCCCGGAGAGGATGAGTTCAATACATTTCCCATGACGAAAGGTCATGGGTGCTATACCGTCATATCCCGCGATCCTGCCGATCTCCTTCACGACCACGTTATACCACTGGGGAGACTTCCTTCTGATCTCAAGGAACTTCTGTACGAGCTCCACCTTCTCGGGGGGGACCGTCACCCGGAGGGTCTTCTTCGTCTTGGGCCGGATCCATTCGAGGGACCAGCCCTTACCCTCGCGCAGAAGGCTCTCCCGCTTGAGATCGCAGAGAGAAGAGATGTGCATGCCCGAGAGGTGGAGGATCGTGACGATTGCCCTCTCTTCATCGTTTCTGCAAGCCCCAAGCATCTTCAGGCTGAAGTCAGGGTCCATGACCGGGTACTTTGTCCTGCCCATTGATAGACTCTCCTTTTCTCAAGCTACAATGCACCCGAAGTATAAAACACTTGTGTTTTGATGACAGTTATATATAAACTTGCCTATCACTGATCAGTGGGTTTGTCTTCCGCGCTTGAGACTTCCCTTCGTCTCCGGGACAGCTCCTTGGAGACCCACCCGAGCGAGACCTTCCGCTTGCGCCGGCGCAGGATCCGGTAAGTCGCTCGAACCCGGCCCCCCGCTTGTAAAATGGCCTCGGAAAGCACTTTCTCGTCAAGTACCCCCGCCTCGATCAGTGATTTTCGGCCTCGGCGTGTCATGTTAATCCCTTGGGTCGTCTGTCGTAGTCCTCCCATGAACATGATTTATAGATTCTTTTGTTAATGAATTTCGCCCATGCTCTCAGCCTCGGGCATCAGCTTGAGACAGTCCCCGATCCGGTACTCAAGAGTGGTCTTCAGCCTTATCACCCTCTGACCTAGGGGGCCCCCTCTTCGTGACGTTCACCCTTTTCCATGGCTTGTGCCAGTGGTGCGGGGTCTTCGCCAGGTCCTCCATCGTGTCTTCCTCAGAGGTCCATTTCCATACCAGGCCCCTGGAAGGTCCCATGTTGCTATAATGGGGGTCGATGACCTTACCGCACTCGCAGATATAGTATTCCGTGTACTCGGTCTTCGGCTCGATCTCTCTGGGGAGCTGGTCGCAGACGTGATCGAAGGCCCGGCGATTGGCCTCAGCTCGTGTTTTCGCAAGGTACTCCCAGCCACATACGCACTTGGCCCAGAACTCTATCTTAAACTTCGGGTCGGAATATAGTACTCTCTTCATGGTCATCCACCTCTCGCCTTCTTGGGGCAGTTCTCCCTGTAAGGACAGTGAGCGCAAGCCATCGTATGCGCCCACTGTTCATTAACGGATGATGGTACAGGAACGGAACAAAGGCCTTCAGGGTACATCTTCTAACCGCCTCCATAACGTGAGGAAAGCAACCGCGCCAACAATCGGCACGACTGCGTTTCCCAGGCATCGTAGCCGATCAGCCCGGTATCTGGAAGGGTGTACCTCGGTGGGAATCCCATTAACCACTCTACAAAGGCAGGGTTCAATTGCAGGGGCGAGGTCGGGCCGGATCCCGAGGATGGCGGCCCATCCTGCGCGGTCCCCGGGGGAAGGAGGCCAGTATGGGAGTCCTTGGATGCACCCGTAAGGGTCCTGATCTCCCGCCCGTCCTTGGTCCTCTGGTAGTCTCCCTTCTCGCTGGATCGAGGCGTGGGCCACGTCTGGGCCGATTCCCTGAGAGTCAGATTCCCCCGAGCGTAGCACTTGGCCCGTTCCTCCGCCCTGGGTGTCGGCCATGCCTCCGTTATTCTGGGGGCCTGCCATCCCAGCCTTGAATCCGTTGGTACTTTCTTCGAGGGGTTCCCGTCCTTCCAATCCCTTGATGCCGGTGTCCCCCACATGATAGCCTGTTGCGTGATCCCAACCTGGGCCAGCCTGCCCGTCTCCCTGTCGTACATCCGGTGTCCCGGCTCTCCCTCCAACCTCTCCGAGTCTATCCCCGGCTCGTGCTGGTTGGGACTTCGCCAGTATGAAGACTCGTCGTCTGATGTGGGTCGATCCAATTTCCTTAGCGGAAAACACATCCCAGACAGCATCATACCCGAGTTCGGCCAAGGCCCCGAGAACGGTTCCAAATTGCCGTCCAGAGTCCGTTGAAATGAGTCCCGGTACGTTCTCCAAGAAGAGGTAAGGGGGTCGTACCTCGTGAATGATCCGTCGTACATCCTCCCAGACCCATCTCTCGTCCCTCGCCCCGAGTTGCTTTCCCGCCGTACTGACGGGCTGGCAGGGGAATCCGGCAGTGATGCAATCAACCTTTCCACGCCACGCTGAGCCGTCGAAGGTTCTAACATCGTCCCAGATAGGTGCTTCATCCAGGGTCTTGTCCTCCATCCTTGCCACGAGAATGGCCGAAGCAAAGGCTTCCCGTTCGACGTGACACACAACACGGCTTCCGGGACTGGCGATTTCACATCCAAGGTCGAGTCCTGATATTCCCGAGCAGAGGGATAGTATTCTCTGGGGAGGTATAGCCACATCATCAGGCCCCCCGTCTTCTGACCTCGGCCATGATCTTCGTGTGCCGCTGGTGGTCCTTGAACTTCGGGTCCTGGGACCTGGCAACGTCCAGGCCGTTGGCCCTCTGGGGCAGTCCGCATCCCCCGCAATGGACCTCGCCCCTCTCGTTCCTCACCCAAGCATGGCCCTTCTTAGATACCTTGCATTTCATACCTACCACGGCTCCTTTCGTTGAGGCGTTGGCTCGTAAGGTGCTTTATGCCAGGTGAACCCGCAAGGACACTCATGATCGCCACGGTGGGCGTACTTCAGCTTACACTCGTGATCGCCGTTCTCGGCATGACATAGCCCATCGTCGTCAGGGTGGCCGGGCATCAGTCCTTCCCCTCCATCCATTGCTTCATGTACTTGTCCGCTTCGTCCCGATATTTGGACCTGGCCTTAAGCCACTCATTCCTGGCGATGTCCACTTTTGGTTTCTCTCTATGCCTTATGGCCCGGTACTTCGATTGAGCCTTCTTATAGGCGTCTCGGGCCTTGAGATACTCTTGGTGCGCTTTTGTCAGCTCGTCGCTCATGGTACACCTTCGGGTATAGGCTCTCCACACTCGCAATGCGTTTGTAGAGGCTTAGCAAGTTTCATTTGCTTGCATCTATCACACCAATACCAGCGTTCATCAGGCATCAGTTCTTCCCCCTCTTTTCAATGTCGTGCGTGGTGGTGATCAGCTTCGTCTCCACCCTCTCGACCCTTCGGACCGCGTTCAGCACTTCGTACATTAGCTGGCGGGTGTCCTTCAGCTCCTTCTTGATCGCGCTAATCATCTCGGACACCCCAGGCTGGCCCCTGCCCCTCAAATTCTGGATCAGCTCGGGGAGGGTCGCGTGAAGAATGGCGTGGTTCTCCCTTCGGAGGACCTTGATCTTGTTCTTGTCGTACCACGTACTGATAACGGTCCTGATGTCCCGGTACGTGACCTTCTTGGTGTTGCCCTCTGCGTCCCAGGCCATCTTTATATCCCCGAAGTCGAACCCCACCCCGAGCAAGATGCAGGTCCAGGGTATCTTCTCGAAGTCGGGGTAGAACAACATCTCCAAGGCAGAGCAATAGGCATCCAGTTCGGGGACCGAGAGGGGAAGGTCCGATGAGGCCAGCGATACGGTCAGCCTTTGCTTGGACCATTGAATAGTGATCCTCCGGCCCCTCCAATCAAGCTTCCTCTGCTTCTGGTTGCCGGCGTCTTCCCAAAGGTCGAGGGGAGGGGCCCCCTTCGGATACCCGAAAAAGTCCTTGCGGACCTCATCGCGGACCGGGACAGTGTTGTCACCGCCTGCTATGTCCTCTTCCCTGTCCCTCTCCCTGTCACCGGTGACAAGTGTCGTCGGGATACCCTCCCCCTTCCTGATTGTCACCGAGGGGAGCATGTCCGAGATCAGGATGACCGCGTGGTATTGCTCGGCAGTAGGGGGCGTCTTCTGGACCTCGGCATCAAGCGTCTCACCCTCGGATACATAGATATAGTACCCCTCCTGCTCCTTCCTCAATAATCGATCCTTCATCAGCCTCGTGCAGTTCACGGCCACGGTATTGCGCTTCAATCCGAGGGCGGACGCTATTACCGCCGGGGAGTGCGAGTACTCCGGCCTCTCCTTGCAGTAGTTAAGGACCCTCTCCTTGATCGTCATCTTTCCCATCCCCCGACATCATGCTTCTGCACAAGCGGTGACTGTCACCGCTGTCACCGGCCTTTGAAAAAAAGGTGAAGGGGTAAATCGTGATCATTTCGGGTCTCCATACGTGACCTTGCCTCTTACTCCGGTCCTATGGTACTTCTCATGTTTCCTCTTCGCCTTGAGCGAACCGAACGTCTGGGGGCATCCGTAATGACAAGTGTACTCTCTCATTAGACCTTTCTCCCTAGCTTGAAGCCCCAGACCGGCCCCTCGCCGATGTCCTTCTTACCCTGGTCCGAGGGATCGCGCCCGAGGCCGTCCCGAGCTGTCGCGTAGTGGTGAACGCTGATCATCTGACACCGGTAAACGTCCTTCCCGCATAAAAAGACTGCGATGTGGGGACCCGAGCAAGTGCTACCGGCATACGGATATGAAAAATTGATCGCCGGGTGAAGCGTGTCCCTCCGCGAGATAAACTTCTGGCAGTGAGGACAGCATAGACGCCTCACGACCTTGGTCCAGTAGTCGTTGTCCCGCCTGAACTCTTCGGTCTTCTCGCCCTTCACTATCTGGTCGAAGTACACCCGCCGGATCCTAAATGAGACTTTCATATCTCGCCCCTCGCCTTTTTTAGCGCGTAGTCGCAATCCAGATGCCTGGGATAGCCGGGGTTGGCGGCTATCACGTTGCCGTCCACCAGGGACTGACCTAATAGGATAGGCCTCTGGCATATTCGACAGAAGTCTATGACGTACACATGCTCGGTGATCTCGGGACACTGCCACTTCAGTTCTCGTACTTGCCGGCGAGAGCTGATGAAATATTCCCGCGCCATGATCGCGTACCCGAAGACAAAGCCCCAGACGATCCAGAAGATGATGACGACGGCGCACCACTCGTACATCTATCCCACCCTCTTGGGCCGGTTCCTTCTCCATCGTCTCCGGTGCGTCCTGAACCACGCCCGGTTATGAGACTTCTTGCCATGCGATCCTTTGTACGTACCTTTTGCCGTCGAGCCTTTTCCCAGGCCCTTCTCGGCGTAGGCCTTCCGGTGCTTTACGTTCTTGGTGTGACCCATCGCGCTCACTTCCTTTTTTTGAATCTGTACCTTCGATAGACCGTGAGATATAATTGGTAATTATAATCCTTACAGTATTTAGTCAGTGAACGGATCAGCTTCATTAGAGCCTTTTCGTCTTTAGGATAATAGGTTCCTCTAATTTCGTGCATCCCGTATTTGTCCATCCCCATCGTTGAATCTCTCCAAATTACTACGTAGTGCATCGCGCTCACTCCTTGGTTTTAAGAAATTCATCGCATAGCATCTCTAGGGCTTCGTTTTGAGTGACCTTTCTGAATAGAGTGTATGTGTACCATCCCTTGATCCGATTCAACTTGTCTCGTACTTTCTTGGTTATTGTCATTGTTGTCTCTTCACTCATCGCGCTCACCCGTCGATCAGTACCGCCTCTTCGATGTCCGGGTACTCGGGGTTCTGCTTCCCTGCTTCGATCATCGCCTCGGGGAGGTTCCGCGCCTTCACCCGGACCTTGATCTTGCGGTAGAGCGTGACTTCGTAGACTCGCTCGGGCATCGCGCTCACCGTCCCTTCTTCTTGAACCCTTTACAGTCACACAGCGAGCATTTAGCATCATCTCCATAGTGATGCCATTCTAAATGACCACATTCGCAGGTTTCAGGTTCATGGTCGGTATAGTATCCCGTGTTCATCGCCGCTCACCGTCCTTTCTTCTCTAGGTTAGCGTGAGGAAATTCCTTCTGGAGCCTCTTCTTTTCCTCCTCTTTCTTCTCGTCCTTCTTCTCTTTCTTCGGTGCCTTCATGGGATAGTAGAGGTTGCACCTTTCGCACTTGAGGTACTTGTCCGTCGGGCTTTGAACGTGGCACTTGGGGCAGAGGTATTTCTTCGTCTTGGACTCCTTCACTTCCTCGACGATCTTCTTGTCCCCGGAGACGACCTTCTTCATGGCCTCGTCCCTGGCCTTGGGGTCCTCCATCTTTGCGATCTCTTCGAGGACCGTCACCTGAACCCCGAGGCCTTGGGCCTTCCTCACATCCTCTTCCTTGAGGGCCAGCAGGACCTTCCTGCGCGAGATGTGGGAATCGCTGACCTTGAACATGGCCGCCACCTCCTTGTCCGTGTACTTCGCGGGTACGGAGCCGTACAGCCTCGCCTCCTTGTACCAATCCGTATGCCCATGGCGGTTCATCTGCATGGTGAGCTTCATGGCCGCCAGGTCGTCGAGGTCGTACCGGATCCGCACCAGCATCCTTTCCCACTTGAGCTTCTTGGCCTTCCTGAACCGCCTTGAGCCATCGACGATCTGATGGACCTTGAGGGCCGTATCGTTCACGAAGACCGTCTGGGCCTGGGGCCGCACCGTGACCGGCCAAATGTTCTCCGGCCCTTGCTCGATCATCACCTGCTCAAGCGACTCGTCTTCCTCGGGAGTCCCCATGTTCGGGTTCCAAGGGTTCTCCACGATCATCTCCAAAGGCATGAAGACCGTCTCGCTCAGGACCTTCTTCGTTGCCCTCATCCAATCGTCGAGGGTCCGCTGGGGGTTTATATACGAAGTGGCCACGGATCCGGGTTTCTCGTCGTTGGAGGGGGGGGTTTCGTCCTCGGTTTTGCCCTTAGCTTCTTCGAGGGGTTTCATTACTTCCCTCGCCTCGGTCATCGCCTGGTCCCGAGCCGCCTTCCGTAGCTTCCCGGACTTGCGCCCCTTAGTGCGGGGGTCTGGACTCGAACCAGAACTTCCACCATGGTTAGGGGACGCGCTCGGGCTTACACCACCCCCGCGCTTGGAGTAGTCAGCGTCACGCTGGTAGAACTGCCGGGCCTCAAGTATCTCCTGGGCCTCCATGATGATCTTCTCGCAGAGCTTCGTATCCACTTCGTTGGAGTCCTCAAGGACCACCATCAAAACATCGGGCTTGAACCTCGACAGATGTTCGAGGTCTTTTATCTCAGTTGCCATCGTATCAAGGTCTCTCTTCCTCAGCCTCGGCATTTTCTTCTTCAGCTCGTAGATGTCGCTCTTGGTTCCTCTCGGGTCACACGATCCGCTTGGGCCACACATGATTTCAGTCCTCCTTTTCGACGACGAGAACCCACCGCTGGCCTTCCTTTCTGATGTCCGGGTCCAAGATGGTATTCCTATCGACGCACGTCAGCCTGATCTTCGAGTTCTTGTCGATACCCAGGTTGTTCATAAAAACCTTTGGCAGGGATATATAGCACGTCCCGCTTATGTTCACCAAGTTCTTTACTTCCGTCATGTAAATCTCTCCTTTCGGAATGGCATGATCAGGATAATACATCTTGGGTACTTAAACCTTTGTTTAACAAAGTCCGATCAACTTTTGTTAAACACCATGGTGTAGGACCATGGTATTAAAAAAAATGGAGGGAGAAGTGCATCGTGAGGGACCGGGGATGGTGGTCTAGGCCATTCCCGGCGGCCCATGATGTCGGTCCGCCCCGTCCTAGGAACGGGAGGTCACACCATCATAGGCCTTACTGGAAGGTAGTATTTTACTGTCACGTCCTGAGAAGGTATATCGCGTGAGAGGATATAAATCTTTTGTAAAAAAAGAGGCGGAGACATGCCCGGCCCCGCCTATGTCCCTTGTCGCTGTTCATCGTAAATCTCTTCGTAGACGTATGAGCTTGGGGTGACGAGCTTGAAATGGATCGCGCGGACCCTCTCCTTGATCATCAGCATGGCCACTCCGATGCTGTGCGTCTCCGGGTAGGTCCTGTCATTCCCGTTCATTAGATGTGTATAAGGGTGTTTAATAATAAATACTTTGCCCCCTTGATGAACATCCCTTCGCACAAGGCCATTCCTTTCGCGTTTGACGGGGGGTCTTCCGAAGATGGGTAAGTGGGCGTCCGGTCCCTCCGCGCCCCAGTGCGGGGGATTGCGCTCTGCGTGAGGCGTTAAAATGGGTGGGTGTTAGAAGGGACCGAAAGGAGGCGTGGTAAGAAGTCCCCGGGAGTGACCGGATCGGACTGAGACCCTTTACCCGGCGTCCCGGAGGGCAATGGATACCCTAGTGCCATTCCCATAAGGAATTGTAGGGTATAGTCCGTTTATCCCACTCCGAGGTCTTCTAATCCCATCTGACACGAAAACCTGAATGGTGTGCGAATACTTATCCCTTGCGCTTTCCCTGCTCGATCAGTATTTTCCAAGTCTCTGGCGGATGGTCGCGGCCAAGTCTTCTAGAACTTCTTTGTGTCTCATCTCTTCCTTGGCTATGTTCTTGAAGACGGCCTTTGCATCAGGATCCGTTGTCATGTCCCCTATCCTGCCGTACATCCTGATTGCTTCGATCTCGTCAGATATGGCCTTGTTGATCTGCTGACTGAGGATGAGATCAACCTGACGAATGGGGGCCTCTCCGGTGGGGGGAATGGTCTTGGGCTTGAGATACCCCTTAAGTACTAGGGGTTCAAGCACATACGTATTGAAGATCACCCATTTTAGGGGTATGGCACTATCTCGGACGCCTGACCAGTCTCCGCTTCTCGTGATCTCCGGGTAGCTCGTGAGGTTAGCTATCTCGGGCTTCCACCACTCCGTCAGCTCGTGGATCGCGGCGAGGGGCAACCACGCACGATACGGCGTCCCACTCTTCTGCTTTCCACTATAACTTAGGTCGTAGGGTCTCTCGCTGTCCTTAGTCACCGCATCAACCGTTTCCTGCGCTTGCTCGGACACGAGCTTCAGCAATAGGCGTTCATTCTCCGAGATCGGCATCATTCCACCTTCCTAACCTGATCGACCTTGAACAAGGCCTCGCCGAAGTCCTCACTGAAGACCGTCACTAGCCGCTGGTCCGAGCCTACGACCCTGGCCGGTCCCTTGGGTGTCTCAACGATGTCGCCTACGCTGAAGTGCTTATCGTCGCCCACCCGGTAGATCATAAGGGTCCAGTTCGGTTGCTCAAGCCTGATCTTCTTCGCGTGATCCAGGGCGTCCTCGTATGTCGCGTGAAATGAGAGGTTCATGCGCTCTCCGGGTTGAGAGGGAGTCCGCACGACGTACTTTATCCAGGGATAGTAGTTGTACCCCATCTCCTTGAGTTCATTGGTGGTAAGGACCCGGCCCATGAGTATCATAGCCGTGTCGTTCTCCTGGGGCGAGGCCTTCACCCGTTCTATCTCGGCCTCGATCTTCCTCAGCATCGCCTCGGACTCGGGTACTCTCCTTTCCTCGTGTTCCTTGAACCACTCGACGTGATGCTTTACTTCGTCCCTCAAGTGCGCCAGGTCCGCCGCCGTGATGATCGCTACGTCTCCCTCGGTGTAGGTCCAGATTTTCCTCTTATGGATGTTGATCATTCCCCAGTGATAGTCCGCGCCATAGTAGAATATCTCGTATCCCTCTCTCTGAAGGAGAGCGTACAAGGGGCCCCCTTCGAGCTCGAAACCTCTTTCAATGACATTGCCGCTTGACGTTCTCTCTTCGGGCATAATGATCCTCTGGGGGTGTATCAGCGTTGTCTCTTAAATATCTTTCCCCATGAGGTGCTTTTCATAGTACTCTCGGTCCTTCTCGCCGATGGAGGGACACTTAAGGCAACCTACCTTAGCCTTCCGGACGCACTTGTGGACCCCTGCCGTGGGGATCCCCGAGCTGAAGCACCACTCGATCTTCTCGGCCATGCTACCACACGAGGATCATTGAGAGTATCTTCTTCGTCGTCGATACGGGGTCCGGGTCCTGTTCCTCTGGCGGCGCAGGTCCGGGATTGCCAAATAGCCTTTCTGAAGAGGCCGTAAGTGTCTCGGGCGTGGCCGGCGCGTGCCTCGGGGTCCTTGGCCTCTCTTCGGTCTCCTTCTTCAGCTCCGCGAAGAAGGCCAGCCCCGCGTTGAAGGCCGCAACCGTACATGAGAGTTCGAGGAAGTAGAACAGGGGTATGTCCATCTTGAGCAATGCCCCGAGCGAGAACGACCCCACGAGGACCGAGAAGAACGTATATCCCGCGTTCGCAAATACCCTGGCCCACTTGATTTTTCCCATGTCATTTACCTCCGTATATCCTGCCGATTATTTTCAGTATGATGGCGTCCGGGACCTTCCGCGTTTGAAGGATCCTTACCGCCTCTTCGAGGGTCTTCTTCTCGTCCTTGGCCCTCAGAATGATAGCCAGGTCATCCGTCAGTTGGTCGAGGTTGTACGCGGGGACCTTGGCCTGGCCCTGGGCCGTAAGCTTCTCCACGTCCCGGGACAGCTCCACGCCCATCTTCGCGCCCTTGATCAGCAGATCGAGTACGTCAGAGATGCCCATCACTCGTACCCCCTCGCCAGAATGGTGGCGAACAGCGAGTTAAGCATCCCATAGATAAAGATGTCAAGGGGATCGAACGCCCCGAGCCTCCACCATGAGATCGCAGACCACCACGCGAACCCGAGCCAGGACCCCAGGCATGTGGGGCAGGTCAGAAATTCAGTCATCTTCTTGCCTATGGGAAGCCATACGTAGAGGTCTTGAAACAGCCTGGACCTCGTGATGATCAGCGCGACGCTCACGCTTGCCGCGAGGTATACTATCAGCTCAAAACCGGCAGACGATAGCACGAGGGCCACGACCTCCATAGAACTTCAGGCATTTGAAGCAGACTCCTATTGCGACCTTCTTTCTAGTTATCGGACACTCAACGTACTCGCCGCCGCAACACCCAGCCGATATTACATCCCGAGCTATACCCTGGTGCGGGTAGTTAGCCTGGACCCGTTGGATGCTTACGCCGTTCATCCAGTGGGTATATGAGCGTCAGGGTTAATATACTTTGCTGGATGCCTACTTCTTGGCCTCTATCTCGTCCACCTTTGACTGGATGAAGGTGTGCCAATCGTTCTCGTCCTCTTGTGTTCTCACGACTTCGAGAACGACCTTCTTGTGGCCTTCGTGGACCACGGTCTTGCCGTTCTTCTTGAACGAATGCGCTAGGCCCATGCCTTCGACGAGTGGCCCGCCGATGGCAAGAACGTGATTGCATCCTTCCTCTGGACAGTATAGGATTCCGTATTTTTGTTTTGACATCTTATCACACCCCCGGGGCCTTGAAGCAGGCATAGGTCACGTACGGCGGGGCGATCGACCCGGTACCGCTTCCTGCGGCTACCTGCGTGTTCATCAGGTCCCCCTTGGCGAAGGTGACGGGGTGGCTTTCGTCGTTAACTGCCCCCGTCACTCCCGCGCCGATGGAGACTAGCTGCGTAGTGTCAGCGAAGGTTGTGGGGTTGCTCCCTTTCCGGAGCTTCACCGTACACGCCACGTTAAGGGTGTTCCTTATCGTGTAGGTGTACATGGCCTTATAGGTCATGTCGAAGGGCGTTATCCAAAACGGAATCTGTGGGTTTGCCATGTGTATCACCTTATACCGGACTCATGTAATAGTAGCCGTCGTGCATGAGGATGACCGTTAGCCCGGCGACGATGTCCGGCTGCGGTTCTCCCATAAGGGCGCCGGTCTGGTCCGTTCCCCCGAAGGTCTGTATGAAGTAGTCGTTGAACGCCGGTGGTGTGCCGTGAGTGTGATCGCATCGGGAGAAGTTCGGGGACGATCCCGGAGCCGACGCCTGGCCGAAGGCGGTTTCAGTGACTACCGTATCACATGCTCTAGGCGGTGTAGGCCACGGCGGGTGCTTGAACGTCACCTTGCCCTTCACTTCCATATCGCCTGTCACCAGCAGATTCTTGATTGTCGTCCATAGTCCCATGTCATTCACTTCCTATGTTAGCTTCACCGTTGATAAGGTGAATGTCATCCGAGGATAAAACCTTTGCGCTCATGCCGCGCCCCCTGCCGGTCTTCCGTACTGTGGCGCCGGGTACTCGATCTTCTGGGCCGGCTTCTTCTTTGACACTGCGATGCCTATGACTCCGAGCAGGAGTAGGAGGCCGAGGCCTACCC
>Ga0315279_10002754_pt1 | contig 25749 bp, 21 predicted proteins | sample YL17G06_20_MG_FD_203694 | JGI IMG/M metagenome (GOLD analysis project Ga0315279, IMG submission 203694) | Sediment microbial communities from Yellowstone Lake, YNP, Wyoming, USA - YL17G06_20 | ecosystem: Environmental > Aquatic > Freshwater > Lake > Sediment | place: USA: Wyoming | collected...
AACAGAAGACCCCCCACCAGGCCTCGATCCAGCAGTTGACATGGATACACCAGGGAGCGTCATCGAATCAACTGCAGTCGAAACTCTATACGTACTCAAACGGGGAACGACCGAGCCAATTCCTTGTCTGGCCACATCATACGATGTTGACGCGGACGCCACCGTATGGACCTTCAGTCTAAGGCAAGGTGTGAAGTTCCATGACGGCACACCGTTCAATGCAACAGCCGTCAAATATTCCTTCGAAAGAATCGTGGCAATTAACAAAGGACCTGCGGATTTCTGGAAAGTACTCAAGATGGTGGAAGTTCTTGACACTTACACTGTCCGAATCACGCTAACACAACCGTTCCCCGCGTTCATCAGCATGATCTCCGGCCCGCAAATTGCCGGAATTGTCAGTCCGTCATCTGAAAAGATGAACGAAGTAAACGGCGATTGGGGAGAAGAATGGAACCACAAACACGTTATTGGAACTGGTCCGTACATGTTCGTAGAGTGGAAAGAAGGAGAGTATCTTAAATTCGTGAAATTCCAAGACTACTGGCGTGGATGGACCAACACAAACAACAATATCGACACAATAATGTACGTTCAGACAAGCGACCCTGCGCAGCGGAAGATAGCCATTCAGTCAGGAAGGGTGCAGATCGTAACCGACCTTCTACCAGTTGACGTGCACGAACTGACCAATACGGCTGGCTACACGGTTGTGAATGGACACACGCTCTCTACCTCGTACCTATACTTGAATAATCTGAAGGGACCTACGACTAACATCAACGTGAGGAAAGCTATCGCCTACGCGATCGACTACAATGCCTTGACGGATACAATAATGAGCGGTTTTGCGACGAGAGCTCAAGGTCCAATTTCAACGATGTACTCGCAACACAACAACAGTATTCCAATAATACAGCAAGATCTGGAAAAGGCTAAAGGATATTTGGCAGCGGCAGGATACAAGCCGGGCCAACTGACTCTCCAAGTATGGTACAACACTGGTGTTGCATGGAAAGCGGACACTGCGACACTGATTCAGAGCAACCTAAGAGACATAGGGATAAACGTTGACATACACTCTACAGACTGGCCGACAATCAGCCAAATGTTAGCGGACAAAACGCAGTTTCCGGACATGATTGTCGCCTACGAAACGAACGAATTCGCAGATCCAAGCAATATACTTGGTCTGATTTGGTATTCCTACGGGCTCCGAAATCACGGATACACAAACCCGGTCGTAGACGACCTGCTGCTCAGGGCTGGCCGCGAAACTGATCCACAAAAGGCAACGACTCTGTACCAGGAGGCCCAAAGCATTATTGCCAACGACTTCCCTGACGTACCCCTGTTTGAACTTACGTACTCTGTAATCATGAAGAACACAGTACACGGCTACGTGCCTGTCCCGACGAATTTTCCATACTATAACTTCTACGACATGTACGTCACAACAGGCTGAAGTCTTCCCTTGTTTTTTCCTCTTTCTTAGAGAACGAGTGTCAGCAACTCTATGCGGGATGGGTTGCTGAGGCGGAATATTGACGCTTATCGCTTACGTTTTCAAACGAATCCTGACGATAGTACCAACAGTACTCGGTGTTTTACTCGTAGTGTTCGTTCTCACACATGTGGTTCCCGGAGACCCCGTGGCTTTCGTAGCAGGCCCTTTTGCGAATCCGCAAATGCGAGCTCAGATCGCAGCTGAATACGGTTTCGACAAGCCGCTGCCAGACCAATTCGTCATTTACGTCGGAAAAATAGTCAGCGGTGACCTTGGGAAATCTCTGTGCACACGGAACGATGTTAGTTGGGATATAGCTCAACACCTGCCAGTGACAGTTGAGCTCGTTGCGTTTTCATTTGTTCTAATGATCCTCATAGGTATTCCTTTGGGAATAGTCTCCGCGACCCATAAGGATGAGTGGGTCGACCATTTCAGTAGGCTATTCGCTCTGGAAGGTATATCCATCCCACAGTTCTACCTGGCAATATTGCTAGTTTTAGTTGTTGGCTACTGGCTTGGCTGGTTGCCAACGGGAGGCAGGATTGATTACCTGCTTGAACCCCCCGCCAAGATTACAGGCATGTACACACTTGATTCCCTCTTAACGGGGAATTGGCCGGCGTTTGAAAGCTCATTGAGTCACATGATCCTCCCTGCGGTGACTCTGGCCTACACGAACTCCGCTATACTCTTGAGGATGGTGCGTTCTACTATGTCGGAAACTCTACTTGAAGACTACGTGAGTACAGCAAAGGCCTACGGCATGTCCAGAAGATACGTCAACTACGTGTATGCTCTCAAACCAGCTTTGGCACCAGCTGTGACAATCCTAGGCCTGAACCTTGGATGGTTAATGTCAGAGACCTTTATCATTGAAATCATATTCGATTATCCGGGCATAGGAAAGTACACCGCAAATGCTATCCAGTGTCTTGATTATCAAGCCATAATGGGCGTTACTCTTGTCCTCTCAATCATTTTCATCGTGCTGAACTTGGTCGTTGATGTAGCTTATACGTACCTCGATCCGAGAGTGAGATACTGAGGGGCGCGAGCATGCTGCGATCAGAAGCTTATGCAAGGTTGAAACATAGCACCTTATCGGTCGTAGGATTTACGATCGTTACATTTCTTTTCATTCTCGCCATTGTTGGCCCGTATATCGTGCCTTATGATGTGGCCTTGGCGAATCCTTCCGCACGATTCATCGCTCCGAGTCAAATACACTTCTTCGGAACAGATGAGCTGGGCAGAGACGTATTCAGCAGAGTGATAGCTGGAGTGCGCGTCTCGCTGTACAGCGGGTTCCTCATACTTCTGATTGCGATTTGCATAGGAGTGCCCGTCGGAGCGATCTCAGGATACATGGGTGGAGCCGTTGACCAAGTAATCATGAGAATCACTGATATTTTCCTGTCAGTTCCTCTTGTCCTTTGGGCTCTCGCAGTGGCAATTTCACTGGGAGGAGGTCTAGAGATGACCATTATTGCCATCTCGACAAAGTGGTGGACCAGCTATACTCGGCTCGCGCGAGAAAGATTCCTAGCGCTGAAGCAGGAGAAATTTGCAGAGGCGGCTAAGGCCTCGGGAATATCCGACTCGCGAATAATCATAAGGCATCTATTGCCAAACTCCCTGACGCCAATCATAGTAAATGCTTCGATGCAAATTGGTGACGCAATCATATACGTAGCATCCCTTAGTTTTCTGGGTGTCGGCGCGAGGCCTCCAACTCCTGAATGGGGACTGATGCTCCAGACAGCACGGATGTATCTACCGGCCGTTTGGTGGTACTCCTTTTTCCCTGGTCTATTTATGAGCGTGGCTATACTTGGTTTCAATTTGGTTGGCGATGGACTTCGAGACATACTTGATCCTAAGTTCAAAGGGAGAATCGCGTACTGAGCTAGAGGTTTGAGGTGACGTAGCAAAATGGTGGAGGCTTTGCTAAGTATAAGGGGCCTGAAGACGTATTTCTACACCTTTGGAGGGATCGTGAAGGCTGTAGACGGGGCAGATGTAGACGTTCCTAAGAACTCGATCGTGGGCTTAGCAGGTGAATCAGGTTGTGGTAAGTCAATGCTTTGCATGTCAGTCCTTGGGCTTGTTCCAGTTCCAGGCAAGATCGTAGGAGGAAAGATTCTGTGGAAAGGCCGAGACATTGTAGGCTTGAATGAGATCGAAATGAACAAGATAAGAGGCAGAGAAATATCGATGATATTTCAGGATCCCAGCACGGCGTTGAATCCGGTTTTTAGGGTAGGAGAACAAGCTGCAAGATTCGTTACAGCATCAACGAGTCTTGCACGAAGGCAGGCGGAGGACAGAATTGTGGACACATTCAGGCGAATCGACCTGCCCGACCCGCCCAAGATACTGGACAAGTACCCGCATGAGCTGAGTGGTGGAATGTTACAGAGAATAATGATAGGAATAGCACTCTCATGTGGATCCGAGTTGCTCATAGCAGATGAACCAACAACAAGCCTTGACGTTACAACCCAAGCGAAGATACTTGAGCTCATCAAGAAGCTGCAGATCAAAGAATCTCTCACTGTTTTGATTGTTTCTCACAATCTGGCACTGCTGTCATATCTGTGCGACTACGTTGGCGTGATGTACTGTGGCAATCTCGTGGAGTATGGGAGTATTGAGGCTCTTCTAATGAACCCAGCTCATCCCTATACAGTGGGCCTCATGAAATGTATACCAACCCCTGACAAGACCCGCCGACTCTATGCCATAGATGGCAACATATCGAGCCTTCTTGACTCTCCAGCGGGATGTAAATTCCATCCAAGATGCCCCAAGAGAACGAAGAGATGCACAGAAGAGATGCCAGTTCTCACAAAAACAGAAGATGGAACACTAGTTTCCTGCTTCCGCCCTGGAGCCTGATGTCAGATTGACGGCCTTTCTAAAGGTTGAAAGTCTCACGAAACACTTCCCGATAGCAGGATTTCTCGGCCGAACCATAGGATACGTGAGGGCGCTAGACCGTGTGAGTTTTTCGATAGATAGGGGAGAGACGTTTGGTGTCGTGGGAGAGTCGGGATGTGGCAAGACAACGCTGGCGAGAACAATACTCAGACTCACCGAACCCACGTCTGGCAAAGTGTACTTTAAGGGATCCGACATCGTGCAATTGAAGAGGAATGAGTTCCGGAAGTTTAGGCCAAGAATGCAGATAGTCTTTCAAAATCCTTTCGCATCTCTGAATCCACGAATGAAGGTAAGAGACATTCTTGGCGACTCGCTCAGGGCTCACAAAATGGTTTCACGCAGAGAACTAAAGGGGAGAGTTGGCGAACTCCTCACGACAGTTGAGCTTGAGCCTCACCATATGAATATGTACCCTCACGAATTCTCCGGAGGACAAAGACAAAGAATTGCAATTGCAAGAGCTCTAGCTATGAATCCGGAATTCATAATATTGGATGAACCGACATCTTCATTGGACGTTTCAATACAGTCAAAGATCCTAATTATGCTCTCTACCCTAAGACGAGATTTGAGCCTTACCTACATGTACATAACGCATGATCTCCATGTTGTCAGAATCATGTCGGATAGAATTGCTGTTATGTACCTGGGGAAGGTAGCGGAAGTAGCTAGAAGTGAGGAGTTATTCAATAACCCGTTCCACCCGTACACCCGCGTTCTCATAGCTGCCATACCGGTACTAACGCATGAACGACAAAAGCTGGCGCTCCTTGATGGTGAGGTGCCAAGCGCTGTGAGCAAGCCGAAAGGCTGTAGCTTTCATACACGTTGTCCGAGCAAGATTGGGAAGATCTGTGAAGAGGTAGATCCTGAGTTGGTTCCAGTTCGGGAAGATCACGAAGTAGCTTGTCATCTGTTACAGAGTGCGTGAGGTAGACTTAGGGCTGCGCTTAACCCCATTTCTTAGACAACGAAATGTGTCTGCACTTCTCTTGACAAACGCTTCAGCATCTTCCTTGATATGGGCTACCGAAAGATGGCATCGCTTCAGGTGATATCGAAGGAGAAAATGGCATCCTTTAGATCTCAACATCTTTCTCTTTTTTGTGTCGGCTCTGGTCAGGTTCGAACAGCCCTAGACGCATCGTACATCTAGGCTACATTGTAGTACCTTGAGTAAGCGAGGCCTATTTTTGCAAGATGCGCGTACAGCTTTCAGCATCCACAAGAGTACTATTGTTGAGCTCGTTCCTTCCTCGATCGAAGGAGCGCGGGCCCTTCGCCGGCAATTGCGCCGTTATCCACCACAAGGGCCGTGCCGGTGGTCATCGCAGCTTCGTCTGATACTAGGTATAAGATCGCATAAGCGATTTCTTCGGGGCTGATCAGTTTCGATATATTGCGTGTCCCTTTCTCCTTGTCTGGGTAACGTTCGATGTATCTGCGCTGCATCGGAGTGTTGACATCGCCTGGACAGACGCAATTTACAACTATTCCGTCCTTTGCGTGGTCGATCGCCATCGATTTCGTAAGCAGGACAAGTCCCGCCTTGGAGGCACAATAGGCAGCTGAGTAAGCTCCTCCGACAATTCCCCAGTTTGAGGAAACATTTGTTATGACACGGTGTCCGTTCTTCTTCATGATGGGGATCGCGAATTTCGAGCAGAGAAATGCGCCTTTTAGATTAACATCGATCACAGAGTCCCATTCATCTTCGGACATGTCAGGAACAGTCTTGTGTGGTCCTTCTATCCCGGCATTGTTCACCAGAATGTCTAACGTGCCGAATTCTCGGATGGTCTCTTCGATGATCTTCTTGGCGTCCGACGACCGTGAAACGTCGGCCTGAACAATTAATGCTTGACGATTATCATTCTGGAGCCTTTCGAGAGTTTCCTTCAGCGGTTCGATTCTTCGGCCAACTAGCACTACTTTCGCACCTTTTTGTGATAATAGTATAGCAGTTGCTCTTCCTATGCCAGAGCCAGCGCCTGTAACTATGGCGACCCGGCCAGCAAGCGACAAGTAGAATGCACATTCTCGAAGCTTCTCGGAGCGCTCTTATGAAGATTAAGGCTTGCGCGATCCGAAATAGGATTGCCTAGTCAGCTGACCAGCGCACACAAGGCAACTGACAGTTGTAGAACTCACCATCCGTCCTGAGGGGCGAATGTCCTATCCAAGTAGACGTGCAAAATTCGAACCCAAGATCTTGCCCTTGGCGGCTTCAGGCAGGTTCGCTTTGTTAACCTTCTCCAGTTCATCTTCGATCTCCATGAACGGAAAGTCACTCCCGAAGATTATCCTTTCATCTCCAACATTCTGGTGCGCCCATTCGATGCCACGAATTGAAGCGCCCGCCGTTTGAAATATCACGTTGGATTCACGAATTTCGTCATTGAAAATTCCGCCGAAGTGGGCAGCGATAGTCTTCTCGTAATCAAAATGCCTGAGCAGATGTGCAAGTCTGGTCGAGTTTGAATAAGGATCATTCGCATCAGCAAGTTGCTGCAGCATGCGCGGACATTCTAGGTCCTCGTGGATCAGGATTTCGCGATCATAGGCCCATCTGTCTCCCAAGTCTCTATATATCCATGGACTGGCCGTATGCGTTACGATCGCAATATCGTATTCCCTGGCTTTCTTTAATACAGCGATAACCTTTGGATCGTCCAGTTTGAAGCCCTGTACAAACGGGTGGATCTTCAGGCCGGAGAGTTCGAGTCTTTCTATGGAACGCTTGAGTTCACCGAGGGCGATTCTCAGCCTCGGAGGATACACGTTTGCGAATCCTATGAACCTGCTAGGATGCTGATCGACACATCTCTTGATCCAGTCATTGGCTGAAGCCACTCTCTTGGGCTGCGTTTCCCCAGTCCACCAGACGCAGGCCTTGTCGATACCTAGCCTATCCATTCTCCCGAGCCAACCTTGCACAGTCGCCTTTCTCCTGATTCGTTTCATGAAGCCACTGTCTACAGTCGGATCGAGGGACTCTCGCTTCTCTCGAGCAGACTTGGGAGTGATGGAACCGTGAGAATCGATTATCATCAGTCTGGGTTCCTAGTCTCTCTGAGACTGAAATCACCTTATAACGATTTCTCGCAGTCGCGTGAAGTGAATGCCTCATTCTTTCGAGTCTGCTTTCAGGTCAGCGGTTATCAGAACACCTTAAGGCTTGCATGAAACTCGGCCGCACTCAATGCTTACAGACTTAGAGTCGGACACTACAGGATCTTGTATGCCATCGTCTCTGGGCGTGAGATACTGATTCTCAAGGTTGCACGACGGGAAACAGCGTACGGGTAGCTGAGGGTACTTCGCTTGGTACGGGGAAAGGGAGACATAATGCTAATTCGGTTGTGTAACCTGTGCTTTCAATCATAAGCGTTTCTTTCCAAGTCAATCACTCTCGAAGATTCAATGAATCAAGGTCTGCATCGTCAGACCCACACAGGAGGATGAAAGTCACCGAGCATAGCCCTGGCTATTCGATTTCTTTTATCAGATTCTCTACCGGTACGTAGTCGAAATGAAGACCGAAATGTTTCGGACCGAACAATCCCAAACCTCTTGCACTTCGCCATACTCTCGGGGCCTTAGCCTTTCCAGTCGCGCTAGTACCTGTGCTAGTTCCGGTCTCCTTACGTTTTCCTGGAGATTAGATGTCGGATAGGGGTATCGTGAGGCACAGGCTTAGCGGTTTAAGGCATTACGGCGACAACTCTGACTGTGCTGAAACAAGTCGCTTAACAGGACCTTCACCCACACTGACTTTCCACAACCGTAGGCAGTACATTTAGTAGAGACAGTATTATCCTAGGCTATTCCTCACGGCCAGACTCGCAAAACTCTATTTGAGCGGAGAATCGGTTACATTATAGCAAGACTGGAGTTGACTAATCTTGTCGATCAACGATCTTAGGTCACTTCTTGACTATCTTGCCTCTCTTGGTCAGTTGGTTCACATTGGCACCACAGTCGACAAAGACCTCGAACTTGGCCAAGCAGCATCGAAGCATGCCGGGGGACCCGCTGTCTACTTCGAGAGAGTGAAGGGTTACTCCGTTCCTGTCGTTACGGGATTGTATTGGAACATTAACAATATCGCGAGGATGTTGAACTGCCGCACTGCCAGAGAATTAGTTGACAAGTTCTCTTGCGCCATGCGAGCGCGTGTCAAGCCGTTAGTTGTTGATGATGGCCCGGTCAAAGAGCAAATCATCACCAAGAACATAGACTTGCAGAGGATGTTCCCTATCCCGTGGCACTGTCAGCGAGACGCTGGCCCCTTCATCACTGCTGGCGTGGCTGTCTCAAAGGATCCTGAAACTGGGATCAGAAGTCAGTCAATTCATAGAATGCAGGTCAAGGGCCCGAACAAGACTGGATTTGTGGTCGCCAAAGGCACAGGGCGCCATATGGAAAGGATGTTGGCAAGCGCCGCTTCAAGGAATAGGTCGTTGGAGGTCGCTGTGGTACTTGGCTTGGATCCGTGGAACATGCTTGCTTCTCAGGTGTCAGGAAGGGAAGCGCCATACCCCACCGACAAGTATGAGTTGGCTGGCGCCCTCCAAAACCGAGCTATCGAACTTGTACGATGTGAAACAGTGGACTTGGAAGTCCCGGCAAATGCTGAGATTGTGCTTGAAGGCGAGATCCTCCCAAACGTGTTGGAGGATGAGGGCCCTTTTACAGAATTGACGGGCCTGTGCGATGGCTCTCCCTCTCAAGCAAACGTCTTCATGGTGAGAGCTGTCACACACAGAGAGAACCCCATCTATCAGACAATTCTGGGCGGAGGAGGTCAGTTCGAGAATCCGGTATTGAAGTCTGTATCATACTCCGCCTCGGCATGCAAGTTTATCAGAGACAGTGTACCCTCCATCACTGCATTGAATGTAAGTGCGAACAGTGCTTGCATGCACGCGTACGTGTCGATCAAGAAGGAACTAGAAGGTCAGCAACGAAATGCCATAATATCCACCTTCGCCTCGTTTCCCGATCTGAAGCTGGTAGTCGTGGTTGATGATGACGTTGACGTATTCAATCTCCAAGATGTTGAGTGGGCTTTGGCGATGAGGTTCCAAGGAGACAGAGACATTCTGGTCATCCCCGGTGCTAGGGGTCATGATATTGATCCTTCAGCTGATTCGGGGTTGGGGTGCAAAGTGGGAGTGGATGCTACAGCGCGGCTAGGCGGCAGAGCTTCCCAGAAGCGTGTTCAGTACGAGCACGTCGCCTCAAGCTCAGACAGAGTGGAGAGGTAACGTGCAGTGGACGAACTTCCGCCTCATCCCTCATATGTTGCTATGGAAGACGAGGTCGAAGCTTACTGGGGTAGACGATGGGGCGCTACATCAGAGATCGGTAGAGTGCGCGCAGTCTTAGTTCACAAACCTGGTGAAGAACTCAAGTCAATTGACAACTTGACAAAATGGGTGTGCACTGAAAGAATCAGCATTTCTAAGGCACAGGAAGAACATGATGCGATGGTCCGCGCTCTCATGGATGAGGGAGTTGAGGTCCTGCGCCTGAATAGACCCACCGGGGACCGGGCGAAGACGTACTTTATGCGCGATCAGGCTTGTGTTGTTCGTGGTGGAGTAATTCTTAGCAGGATGGCGTTGGAGTTTCGAAGAGGTGAGGAGCGACTTGTCGCTTCGAGACTGGGCGAGCTTGGCGTTCCCATTTTAAGAACTATCCATGCGAATGGAACGCTCGAAGGAGGGAACTTCATGTTCTTGGACACAGAGACGGTCTTGATCGGTGTTGGAATTAGGACTAATCGTGAAGGTTTCCGACAGGCATCAGAGGTCCTCACAACTCAAGGGGTGAAGTCAGTTCTGCCTGTCCCTCTCTCGGGATACCTTCGGGAGTTTCCATGCGGGTACGAGCATCTTGATATGACCTTCAATGTTGTCGATTCTGATCTGGTGGTAGTGTATCCAGAGGGAGTGCCTTACGAGCTCCTAGAGCTCGTGCGAGAGAGGAGAATCAAGGCAGTGGAGGTCACGCGTGCTGAAGCCTTGAGGCTGTCCACGAACTTCTTGGTCCTAGAGCCGAGAAAGATACTCACAGCATCGGGTAACACAGAAACCAGGAAAGCGTTGGAAAGCGAGAATGTTGAAGTGGTTGAGGTCGGCATCGATGAGCTCATGAAAGGAGGAGGAAGTATAAGGTGCATGACAATGCCGCTAATTCGGGACGGTCTGACGCAAGCCTAGGATCTGTGCAGGAATAGTAATACCAACTGAGGGATGATAGAAAACAGCGACATGATCATAATTGGTGCCCTCGAGTATGCACGAACCGGTTCTGATGCTATCTAAAGACATCAAGTCAAGTAGAATGGTGGAGATGGGTGACGACTGCGGCGCCCTAGTTGGCCGCGCCTACCTTCGGTTTTCCATGACTCTCTCAATTGGTACGTATGAAATGTCGTACCCGAAGTACTTTGGGCAAAGGATTTCCAGTCCCTTGGGAGATCTGAAGGCATCGCGTCCTCGCAGACCCAGCACGGATACGGCGTCACCTTGTTTGATGTCGGTGTTTGTGATAGGGATGCCCGAGTCGCGCCCGATTACTGCGATCAAGTCAGGGCTTGTCACATATGGCTTGTCATCGAGCCAAGCTATCTGATTCTCGTTCTTGTAGAAGATCTTCAGCATGTGACCCTCGAACTCAGCTTCACCTTTTACTGTGTTGATTCCATACATGTAGCCTTCCCGGTCTTGCCACTCCTTCTTGGATACCTTGCCCTTGAATAGTACCCAACCCGACATTGTTTCGGCCACCATTTGGGCAGGGTCCTTACCATTGGTTGTGGCATCGCGGATTGTCCGGCCGACAAGCAAGCATTCGCTCAGAGTGTTGGCAATTAGTACTTCTTTCATTTGCTTGGCGCGCATCAATAGACCTGCTGCTCCCACAAGGCCGAAGCCAGCTACACTAATCATCTTTCCCAGAAGTTCGGCCGTATCGTAGTTGACGGTGGTCTTCACAATCGAAACGTTACCCCACTCGTCTACGTAGACAGTTGGGTGGGTCGGCAGGTTGGCAAAGAATGTTGTAGCCTGTTTGAATTCTGGAACGGCTCGACCGGACCAATCTCCATTTACTGCCTTCTTGCCCAGGGCCGCCGCCACGTCTATGGCGAGAGGAGTCGCGCCTCCGCCCAGTTCTGTGGGCACAATAGCTTCAACTTCAACATTGGCGTAGTTCTGGAGCTCCAACACCGAAAGCACCAAGGTGCGATCTGCCATAGTGATCCTCTTCGTGAGACCGAGGCTTGTCAACTTCCTCATTGTCTCCTCAGTCTTTGGTGCGATAGATCCCATCAAGAAAGGTGTGCACACCCACGCATCATCCCTGATAGCGCTGGAGTCAAGGATGGAGATCTCACCCAACTTGCTTAAGTCGTCCAGGAGCATCTGCAATCCAAGCTTTGGGTCTCCACCACCCCCCGTGCCATAGAATGTGCATCCCGCAACGAAATCTTCGACCTCTTCCTTGTTATTCAGCACCAGGTCTCCCATGACAAGTCACTCCAACATCGAACAATCACCAAGTAACACGCATTTTGTTAAGTGTCTTGCGATCCAGGCTCAGCTTGCTGAATATCTGGATCCCGCAAGCCTGAGTGAAGAAAGTAAAGGCACTGCAGTGCGATTTTGGAATCGGTTTGGTGCGCCTGGTCTCATCTGCGATATGAATCATCCCGCCACCGAAAGCCAGATCTAGTGCTACTGTGGACACTTCGCAAAAGCGGACATGCAGGTAGGCAACCTTTCTTGGGGAGCGAATATCGCGCCAGAAGCAGATCCAATATGGATGAGGGCACGAAGAAACTACAGGCACTCAGCGTATTGCATGTGACAGAGAAACCGACGACGATTTACAGGTCGAAGGGCATTGGCAAGGAGATGCTTTGGTATGTTGATTCAAGGAAGTGTACTGGATGTAAGCAATGCGTCCTGGCCTGCGCTCTGGCAAAATCAAAGAAGTATAGTCCGATCGAGTCAAGGATCGATGTGAAACGAATGGAATCAAAGGGATGGAGCATACCAATCGTATGTGAACACTGCATCGAACCACCTTGCGCTCTGGCATGCCCTGTCTATGCAATCAGCAGAGACCAGCAAACAGGCATCGTGAGTATCGACCTAGAGAAATGCACCGGATGTACGCTGTGCAGGTACGCCTGCCCGTGGGGCAAAGAGACAATCAGCATCAGGAAGGCCGATAATTATCACGGATCGAAAGCGATCAAATGTGACCTCTGCGGAGGAGAACCGGCGTGTGCCAAGGTATGTGTTGTAGGAGCACTGAAATGGGTCGAGTTGAATCGAGATGATCCTGAGCTCAAATGGAGACTATCCAAGAATAGGGCGCAGGATATCGTCGCGATGGACGTGGAGGGGTGTCATTAGTTGCACGCCTGGCATGGAAGAATTCTACATGTTGAACTTTCGCAAAGGAGCTGGAACGAACCTTTTGATGACAAGTTCGGCGCGAAGTTCATTGGAGGGAGAGGAGTGAATGCGAAGCTCCTTTTCGATCTCACCAATAGACCCAAGATCGACGCATTCAGCCCAGAGAATCCCCTCATCTTTGGAGTGGGACCGCTAACCGGCACGAATGCCCCAACTTCAGGAAGATCAACTGTGACTTTCGTTTCTCCGGCCACTGGCATGTATGGCAAATCAAGCGCTGGAGGGCACTTTGGAGGGGAGCTGAAGCGGGCGGGCTATGATAACCTCGTGGTTCATGGGGCATCGAGTAAGCCGGTGTATCTCTGGATCTGCGACGGCGATGTCCAGCTGAGAGATGCCTCTCACATCTGGGGCAAGACAGTTGAGGAGACGGACACAATTGTCAAGAAAGAATTGCAGGATCGCGATATCCGTGTCGCCTGCATAGGTCCAGCTGGCGAGAACAGAGTTAGATTTGCCGCCATAATGAATTCGTGTCACAACGCTTTCGGCAGAGGAGGACCGGGAGCCGTAATGGGGTCCAAGAAGCTGAAGGCTATAGCAGTGAGGGGAACCGAAGAAGTCAACGTAGCTAATCCTGAGAAGTTCTGGCAAGTAACATTGCAGTCCATCAAGGAATTGGCAGACGATTCAGGAGCAAAGACCGCTCATGCGTACGGAACATCGGGAGGCGTCGAAGCAGTAAATCAAGCGCACGCGTTTCCCGCATACAACTTCAGAACATCTTTCAGCGAGAACATCGAACCACTCACAGGACAGTATCTGGCGGAAAAGGGTTACCTAAAGAGAATAGTCGCCTGCTTCGGCTGCACAATAGGCTGCCATCGATTCTCGGAAGTCGATGTTGGGCCTTACAAGGGCATCAAGAGCGGCGGACCGGAATACGAAACGTTCGGTTCGCTGGGAGCCGGATGTGGGATCTACGAGACTGATGTCGTCATAGCTGCAAACAGGTTGTGTAACAATCTGGGCATGGACACGATCTCCGCAGGCGCCACGGTTCAGTGGGCAATGGAGAGCTTTGAGAGAGGGGTGCTTGCAAGCAGTGATACTGAGGGATTGAACCTCAGGTTCGGAAACGGCACTGCCCTGGTTCAAGTTCTGGAAGACATCGCCTACAGGCGTACTGCGCTTGGGAACATGCTCGGAGAGGGCGCCCATCGGGCCTCTCGCATGCTTGGCAAAGACTCGTGGAAATGGGCTGTAACGAACTCAAAAGGGCTGGAGCAGTCTCGGGTCGAGACGAGAGCTGCGAAAGCGTACGCTCTGGCATTCGCTGTCAACCCAAGAGGCCCCGATCACCTTCACACCGAGACGATCGCTGAGTTTGGCATGACTCCCGAAGCTGTCTCGTTGATAGAGAGAATAACCGGCGACAAAGCCATGGCGACACCCTACACGACCAAATGCCGTCCCGAGATCGTGCGGTGGCATGAAGACATTTACGCCGTAAGCGAAGCACTAGGGATTTGCGTATTCTCCACAACAGATTCGTTCGCACTGAACGAGTTCAATCTGTCTGAGATGTTTTCCGCGGCGACTGGGATTGACACAAGCGCCACTGAGCTAATGCTTGCTGGGAGGAGAATCGTCACCTTGGAGAGGCTGTTCAACACCAGAGAGGGAGGAGACCGAAGGCTAGATGACCTGCCGTACAGGCTAATGAATGAGCCACTCCCTTCCGGCCCGCCAAAAGGTTTTGTGAACTCAAGGGCAGAACTAGATCAAATGCTGGATCGTTACTACGAGTTACACAACTGGGATATCACAACGGGGATTCCGACGAGATCAACACTAGATAGGTTAGGTTTGGTCACCGAACGCCAAGAGGCGGAGAAATGGGTCAAACTGCCGTGAGTTCTATCCACCAGCCACGGCGGTCATCAACGTTACCACGTCCCCGTCTCTAACGTTCGTCGCCAACCCCCTTTTGGCCACAAGGTTCTCACCGTTATGCCGAATGATTACCTCTCGGCGAACCTGCCCGCCTTCATCAAACACGGCCTTCTCGAACTCGTCACCTAATCTCTGGACCAGCCTGGACAGCAAAGTGGCAACGGTCTCATTCTCCCCGATCGGAAACTTGAGTGTCTTGCTGCCCGCTATGCGCCGCAACTGAGCTAAGAAGTCGACTTGGACTGTCTTCATACCCTCTCAGCTTGTTTGCACCGAGTCGTGTCTGTACTGGACCACTTTTTTCCTCTTGCTTTTGACCATTTTGGGTCCTCGATTCCTATGTTCTAGCTACCCACATCTGTCCCCGAAGTATACGTCAGCCGGATAGAGATAACCGATTCCCTGATGCGGCCGCTCATAATTCCAGTAACTCACAAACTCTCATGCGTGGGAAACATCCATGACTCATTGACGTACGCCTTATGGAAAGCCTCAATCTTACCGATCATCGAAGGCCTGCGCACACTCGCAACGATATGCTCGATGTCGTTTCCACTGCAGAACTCCGTGAACTCCGATACGCCTCCTCGTGCCGGATAGAATTGGGAGCCCCTATCGGGGAGTATCTGTTGCGGTGTGCGGTAGTGTTTGATGCCTTCTTCGAGTAGGTGGATTGCATGCTCAGCTGTTGGGTTATGATGGATTCTGGAGCCTAGTATGAAGCGTGAATGGTCGTCTAGGTAGCTGATCATCCATTCGTCGTGTTCTGTGAGTTTGAAGTCTGCCTGCCAGAGGCTGTTGCTATGATCCCGCTGGAACCTACCCCTACCCCAGATCCTTCTGGGCGGAGAGATGGAGTTGTTCAATCCGGCTTCGACGAGGATTCGATGGATGGTTCTGTGACTCACAGGCACGACAGCTTCAGGCCTGTGATTGCGGAGGTATTCTTCGATCTTGTTTGGTCCCCAATGTTTGCTGCGCCTCAACTCTAGGATGAGGTCCGCCGTTGACTGAGGGGTCTTGTAGTATCGGTGGGGTCTTCTGGATTTGACGCGTAGACCCTCCCATCTCTCCGTCCTATAGACGCTCCACCATCGATCAACAGTCTTCTCGCTTATCCGCAGCGCATCTGCGATGTCCTTGGTCTTCCAACCTTCGGGTCTTTCGTAGAGAGGGACACATGTGGGTAGCTAGCTCAGCGGTCTCAGGCAAAGAGAAAGTCAGATATGCGAAGAAACCGTTCAGGACTTGTTACAGGCGAAGCAAGATTGCAGAGTCCGGGAAGCAATCGTGTTGGAAGCTGGGTCATAGAGTCCTACTTGGTACCTTCAAGCATACAGGAAGCCATCTCGATTCTATCGGAATACGAAGCGGCTAGACCGATTGCAGGCGGAACGGACCTGATGGTTGAAAAACCACCTGGAGTTTCGCACCTTGTGGATGTTTCTAGGCTTGGATTGAGTTACATTAGGAAAGATGCGAGTGGACTCAAGATTGGTGCTTGCACCACTATCAGCGCCATTGCCGAATCGGCCACGGCAAAAGAAGCTACGAGTGAAATACTGACCGAGGCAGCTGGGACATTCAGCAGCAAACAGGTCGCCAATGTCGCGACTATTGGAGGTAATCTATGTCAGGGGCTTCCATCGGCAAACATGTCGCCAGGGTTGATTGCATTGGACGCAACAGTAAAGATCGTGGGATCGATCGGTCAAAGAGAGATACCTGTATCGGAGTTATTCGTCAGTGCTCGAAAGACCACTTTAGACAGAAACGAGTTGCTGACTGAGATAGCTATCCCACGACTTCCCCAGAAGACTGCTGGGGCTTTCCTCAAGTTGCAGAGGACTTGCAGTGATGTTGCGCTAGTCGACGGCGCAACTGTGGTCACTCTGGACGAGGACAGGAGTTGCAGGGATGTGCGAATCGTCATAGGTGGCGGGGTAGCACCGGTCCCACTTCGTCTTCGGGAAGCCGAATCGCACGTGAGAGGCAGACCGATAGACGAGGAGTCTATTGAACGTGCGGCGACCACAGCGTCGGGCTTGATCAGGCCACGACCCACATCCATACGTGCTTCTCCCCTGTGCAAAATAGAGATGTGCAGGGTTCTGGTGAGAGAGCTCCTCACAAAATCGATGATGAAGCTCAGATAGGGGCAGGTGTCATTGATCGCGAAGATACCGATCAAACTGAATGTAAATGGCCACGACTATGTTGTTGAAGTGAGGCCGCATTGGACTCTGAACCATGTGTTGAGAAATGAGATGGGACTAAAGGGTACAAAGCAGTCATGCGGAACGGGTGAATGCGGTGCATGCACTGTAGTCTTCAACGGAAAGGCGGTCTGCTCCTGCATATTTCCAGTCATGAAGGCAGACTGTGGGAAAATAGTGACGATTGAAGGGCTATCAAGCGGCGGTAAGCTTCACCCCCTGCAAGAAGCCTTCGTAGAACATGGTGCGTTCCAATGCGGTTTCTGTACACCGGGTGTGATCATGAAAGCCAAGGCCTTCTTGGACGGAAATCCTGCGCCAACAGAACTCGATGTCAAGGAAGCCCTGGTGGGAAACATATGCAGGTGCACGGGCTTGGTGAAACCCATCAAGGCTGTGCTAGCTGCCGCGGAAAAGATGAGCAAGAAGGAATAGGAGATGTCTGCCGGCATTTCAAGCAGGAAAAAACCATTCCAGCACTCAACCGAGATCGTTACTGGACGCGCTGCGTACACAGTCGACATAGAATTGCCCGACATGCTATATGCAAAGTTCTTGAGATCGCCCTACGCTCACGCAAGAATCAAGAAGATAGATCTCAGAAAGGCGAAAGCCCGCCCCGAGGTAAGAGCAGTGCTGACTTATCGAGACGTCCCCAAGGTCCCGTTCAACAGCGGAGACAAGATACCATTTACGCCAGAAGTGTTCGTGAAAGACGAATTCATCCTCGACGAGCGCGTGCGGTTTGTAGGTGACAAGGTCGCAGCAGTAGCCGCGACGTCCCTAGACGCCGTCGACGAGGCGCTTGCCTTGATCGAAGTGGAGTATGAGAAACTACCTGCAGTATTCGATCCAGAAGAAGCTATGAAAGAGGGAGCGCCACTGGTTCATGGAGAAAAACCTGGCAGTAACATTGTGAGGCACTGTGTGACAGATATCGGCAACATAGACGAGGGCTTTCGGAAAGCCGATCATGTGTTTGAAGATCGTTACAAAGTGCCGATTGTAGATCACTGTTGCATGGAACCACATTCCGCAGTGGCAAGCTATGATCCTTCGAAGGGACTAATCGTATGGACTTCGACTCAGAACGCCTTCATGTTCAGGGCGCAGATTGGGAGACTGTTCGATCTTCCGTTGAGCATGGTGCGAGTAATACAGCCTCACGTGGGTGGCGCGTTTGGAAGCAAGCAAGATTTGACTGTAGAGCCAGCGTGTGTGTTGCTCTCGATGAGGACGGGCAGACCCGTCAAGATGGAGTTGTCAAGAGAGGAGATGTTCGTCAGCGCTCCAACCGGGCACTCTGCGGTGGTAGATATCAAGAGCGGCGTGAGCAGAGACGGAATGTTTGTTGCTCGACAAGCGAAGGCGGTATTCAACACAGGCGCATATTGTTCGGCAGGACCGGCCGTGACCGATTACGCTGGCTGGGCTTTCACATTCGCGTACAAGTCGCCCAACATCCGCTTCGACGGGTATACAGTGTATACCACTCTTCCCGTAGCGGGAGCCTATAGAGGGTACGGACCGCCACAGTCAAACTTTGCAGTAGAGTCCCAAATCGATAGAATATGCGACGAGCTCGGGTTCGACGATATAGAGTTCAGAATCAGAAACTCCCCCAAGATAGGCGATGTCGACTACAGCACGGGTTTGCCAATCCTAAGCTCTCAATACGAAGAATGCCTGAGAAGAGGCGCGAGGGAGTTCGGATGGAACGAGCGAAAGAAACACACGGAAAAGAGCGGAAGAACGCGTAGAGGCATTGGAATGTCATCATGCAAGCAGGCGACGGGCAATTATCCGGCGATGCCAGAGTTTGCGACTGTCAGAATCGAGTACAATGAAGACGGCACGGTCCACGTGAACCACGGCATGTCTGAGCTAGGCCAGGGATCCAACACAGTGATGGCAATTGTAGCTTCCGAGGAATTGGGAATTCCATACGAGAGCATTCTCGTCAATCCGCACGTTGACACAGAGAATAGTCCCTGGGACAGAGGAACTCATGCAAGCCGAGGGACGATGATGATCGGCAATGCTACAATGCTGGCAGCACGAGAGGCGAAGCAGAGGCTTTTGAATCACGCAGGACAAATGCTCGGTGTACCCACGCACAACCTAGAAATCCATCAGAACAAGATATTCGTGAAGGGCTCGGAAAGGAGCGTGTCCGTATCAGAGACTGTATCTTACGCGATGTTCGTGAAGAACGATCCCATATACGCCGAGGCCACATACAGGCCTATGAGCTGCCCTGTCACGTTCGGAGCGAACTTCGCTGAGGTGGAAGTCGATTTGGACACGGGGCGAGTGACAGTCGTTAGATTCCTCTCGGTCCTTGATGCGGGAAGAATAGTCTCACAGCTCGGATGTGAAGGTCAGATCGAAGGAGGAGTCGTAATGGCCTTAGGGCATGCGTTGACCGAAGAACTGCAGTACGACAATAGTACAGGCAGGGTCTTGAACGCAACTTTTAGAGACTACAAGACTATGGGACCAAAGGACCTACCCGAGATAGAGTACATCTTCATCGAGGAAAACGATCCAACCAGCATCCTTGGCTCAAAGGGCATTTCGGAGGCATGCATGGTTTCAGTAGTTCCCGCAATATCGAACGCGATCTACAATGCTATGGGTATAAGACTTCGAGAAGCTCCGTTTAATCCGGACAGGATCATCCAAGCGAGAGTTCATATCAAATGATTCTGGCGATTCAGCATAACGTCCTGAACGCTTACGCACAGCCGCAGGATAATCAGCGGACCAATTGGAGCAAAAGCGCGACCGAGCCAGCAGCTGCTAACCTGCTTGATCACGTGATCAATTGCGAACGGTCGCCTCATCTGGAGCCAAGATACTTGTGACACGATTGGGAATCGCTTTTACGACACTCCCGAACTCGTTCAGGGAGTGCATGCGCTACATAGAGGCTGCAGAGGCAAGAGATTTCGAGAGCGCATGGTTCATGGAGGACTATTTCTTTGGAGACGCCTTTACGTTCCTAGCGGGTGCAGCGCTTCAAACCAAAAGGATAGGATTGGGGACTGGCATCGTTAATCCATACACTCGCACGCCTGCCCTAATTGCCATGTCAATCGCGTCGATAGATGAGATATCCAACAAGAGGGCAATCTTGGGAATAGGAGCAGGCGTTCCATCGGTCATGGGGAAGATCACACAGTACGCAAGTCCACTACAGACACTCCGTGAAAGCATTCACGTCATCAGGGAGCTACTCTCAAGATCCAGCCTCACTTATGATGGCAAGACAACGTTCGTTAGAGATGTTAGCCTGGGCGTGTGCCCGTATTTTCAATGCTTCGGCACGTGGAAGGTGCCGAGACGCAAGATACCAATCTATGTTGCGGCGATGGGCCCGAGAATGCTTCAACTTGCTGGAGAAGTTGGTGATGGAGTACTCATATCTGTCGGGTTCTCTCCGGACCATTTGCGAAAGGCAATAGAGCAGATGGCGATAGGAGCAGCGAGAGTAAACAGAACTCGAGGCGATATCGACGTTGCCGCATACGTGAAGTTCTCGCCATCAAGAGATGGAAGCTTAGACAGGGATACAAAAGAATTCGTCGCTTCATGCATAGCCGAAACTGACTCACAGGCACTAAGAGATCTATACGGAATCGATGTGGAAACGTGTCTGGTCGTCAAGAAGGCATGCGACAAAGGAAACTATGGCAATGCCACCAAGTACATTACGAAGGAGATTGCGAACAACTTCGGGGCGTGTGGCACCAAGGAGGAGTGCCAAGAAATCCTCAGCAGATACGAGAAAGCCGGAGCTGACATTCTGGTGATAGTCCCCGACCCAAGACGGAACGTTGACCTAGCTATTGAAACCGCGCACGAGTATTCCCAGTAGGATTCCGCCACGGATGTGTCACAGGCAGTCTGCAGGAGAAGTCGCTAGCCATGAGGAGTGCGCGGGTTTGCCTGTTGGGTCATCTCTGTTCAATTAGTGGTCACGAGAGGCTTGAGCTAGAGGTCAGCGAAAGCGAGACCATCAGAAGTCTACTGATCAGATTGACTGAGATGTTCAGAGAGGAGTTCAAAATGGCTATTCTCGACAGCTCTGGGCAGATTCGCCCAAACATAATAGTCAGGCACAACGGGGAAAACGTTGTGGCCAAAAGGGGGTTGGCAACGAACATTAGAGACCGTGACCAGGTCGTGGTTATGACCGCTGTCTCCGGAGGATAAGACTCCGCCTTCGACCGGTGCAATCTTGCATATCTGTGCCATACGAAATCCAGGATGCTGCCGCTATGGAGGCTTCAGCAAACGTGACAGTGGTGGGCTTGGCTCAAGCGAGGGGAGTGAGGATAACATTTGTCCGTATATATGATTCTCACAGCATCTCTTGGAGCCCCTTCTTCAGTCGTGAGGTTCCTTTCTCCGCCATGCGCTCGTCTGCGTTGGCGTACGCTACTCTGAGAGCGGGATATCTTGTGCCAAAAGCCTCTCCCGGTATCGTTATGATTCTGTATTTCTCGATGAGTTTCTTCGCAATCTCCCAGTCGCTCTTCCCCGTTCTGAGCTTGATCAGGAAGTAGTAACTTCCATTTGTGAAAAACGCCTCAAACATGGACCTATTCCCGAGCATAACAACCTAGGAAATAAGGAAGGCCTTGTTGTCTTTCAGGAATTCAGAGAGCGCTTCTGTCCTCTGCGTATTTAACATTGGTTGAAGTGCGGTCGTTTGTAACCATCAATCTTTCCGAGAAGCTCGGAAAGGAGCCAAGCTGAATGATGATGCTGCTGGTCGACAACTAGATTAGAGTGAGCAATCATACCAAGAGTTGGCTGAGTCGAGCTTGCAAGAGACTGGGCAAACAGAGAAGCACGCTTACGCAGTATTGGGTGCCGGCAGGCAAGGCACCGCCGCCGCCTACGACATGGCCAAGTTTGGGAACGCACGAAAGGTCCTAATTGGGGACATTGATCGCAAAGCTGCGAGGCAGTCAGCCAAACGTGTGAACCTTCTGAGCGGGCGGGAAGTCGCTGAAGCCACTTTCGTCGATGTCAGGCGTCCAGCGCACGTCAAGCGTTTCCTAACCGGTATCGATGCATTCCTGAGCGCGGTCCCGTACTACTACAATCTCGGTATCGCAAAGGCTGCGATTCACGCTCGTGCGAGTATGTGCGACCTCGGAGGTAACACCGACATAGTCAGGAAGGAGCTTCTCCTAGATCGAGAGGCAACGGACGCTGGAACCTCAATTGTGCCGGACTGTGGTATGGGTCCGGGTATGACTGCATCCCTAGCCTGCTACGCCATGAGCCTTCTAGACACCCCCAGGGAGGTCTACATCTACGATGGAGGGCTCCCCCAGACTCCTCGACCACCATTCAATTATCTACTCACATTCCACTTCGACGGCCTCGCAAACGAATACTACGGGAAGGCCGTGTTTCTCCGCGGAGGGGAGATCGTGGAAGTACCATGCTTCGAGGAACTGGAATTCGTAGACTTCCCACAACCTCTTGGCAGACTGGAAGCTTTCACAACCGCAGGTGGTACCTCGACATGCCCTTGGACTTTCAAGGGGAAACTCACAGTCTTACAGAACAAGACCCTACGGTACCCGGGCAATTACGCACAGCTTAAGACAATGAATGACCTAGATCTTTTCAACGATAAAGAAATCAAAATAGACGGAAAAAAGATCAGCCCCCGACGGGTCCTTCAGGCACTTTTTGAACCGAAGATCAGGCTGCCGGGAGAGAAGGACATCGCAGTGATCCGCGTCAAGTGCGTCGGAGAAAAGAACGAACAGGCGGCGGAGGCTGTAGTTGACGTTGTTGACTTCTATGATGACGAGACAGGGTTCACTGCAATGGAGCGCACGACTGGCTGGCACGCCTCAATTGTCGCGATCATGATGGCACAGGGCGAAACACTCCGGGGAGCAAAGCCGCTTGAGACAGCTGTTTCGGGCACCGCGTTTGCTAGGGAATTGAGACGGCGGGGGATCAAGCTAACTCAAAGGGTTACTTGACCATCAAAGTAGCGACGCGCTCACGAGGAAGAAAGAGGTGTCTGCGCCCGTTAGTCCCTCAACCAGGCTCTTGACACGAGACCAAGTAGAGTTCATTCACGCCAGTTCGCTGAAGGTTCTCGAGAAAATCGGAGTTGCCGTGCAAGCGCCATCCGCGTTGAGGCTGCTTGAGGTGGTCTGATATTCTTCGATACGACAACCCCTTGAAATACTCGAACCACCTACTGCGGTAGGACATAGTCGCTTCAAGCATCTCATTCCCAACTGTCACCAGCAAATCTCGAGGAGGCATACAGCCGAACATACTACCCTGTTTCCAATCAGGAGTCTAGCGTGGAGAGAGCTAAGCTGTGAAGTGTTTCACAGTGTCTGCGAGTGCGAGCAAGAAAGCCTCGACCTCTTGAACTGTGTTGAAATGGACCAAACTGGCACGAACGCCGACGGATTTTCCGTAGGGCTTCAGAGTTCGTGAGTAAAAGCCACCGCCGTTTTCAGCAAGCAGTGCAACTGCGTGTCTCTCCCAAAGATATTCCGCCACCCGAAAGGGGTCAGCGCCTTCGATGTTGAAAGTGAAAGTCGGCACTCGTAAATGCACACGGGAAGGATCCATTACCCCATACATTTCGAGACCTCTCAAGGATGGCATCCCTTGTGCGTGGTCTGTTCCGTTTAACATGGCCTTTGAAAGATCTTGTTCGTATTTTTCGATCCATGATATGGCGGCCTTGAGCGTCCGGGTTCGTCCCGTGTAATCGTCGACTCTGTCGCGGACCTTGGATTCAACTTCCATACCCAACCAACTGAGATAGTCAATCACGGCACTGATCGAGGCGAAGAGAGCTTGATCTCTCGTCCCCATCTCCCACTTTCCTGGCGGTTTGTCAGGGGCCGGCTTCACCTTGTACGGTCTTAGTGTTTCGAGGAATTCTCTGCGTCCGTATGCGAAACTCCCGCGCCGTCCGAACAACTTGTACGCTGAAAACACAGCGTAGTCGCAGCCGAGTTTTTCAACATCTACCGGAACATGTTGGACAGTGTGAACCGCGTCGAGAACAGTATATGCTCCGACTTCCTTCGCGAGTTTGAAGACTTCGACTATAGGGGTCTTTGAGCCCAACACGTTCGAAACGCCAGCAACTGAAACCACTTGTGTCTTGTCATCCAGGAGGCTGGCGAAATGAGTTAAGTCCAACTGGCCATCTTTAGGATCAAACCTTGCGAACCTGACCTCTTTGACCACACCTCTCTGTTCAAGTTCCAGCCAAGGGCTGACGTTCGCGTAGTGCTCATACTCTGTGAGGACGATGTTCTCGGTCCCAGACATCTCCCGCGAAAGGGCGTAGCTGAGTGAGAAGAGAAGAGCCGTAGCCGATTCGCCCGAAATTATGCAGTCCTCAGACGGTGCGTTGAGAAAATCCCTCACTGCCCTCCTGCCTTCCAAAATTATTTGTTCGTTCTTCTTCGACTCCCAGGATGGACCATCGATATTTGCCGAGCAGTCTATTCGCGCCTTCAACTCCGCTTCTGCCGCGCGTTGCAGAACTAGGGAGCCGGCCGCGTTTTCGAAGAATATTCTGCGTCTGCCATTCCCATCGACATCAGCTCTAGGAAAGTGTTGCCTGATGTTTTCCTGCAGCTCACATTTTACTCCTTGAGAAGTCATCCGCGAGGCTCTAACTTCATTTTGTGGCATGAGCCCTTAACCTACGTGGTAATCTGATATATTGTTCTAGCTTGCTTACGAGACGAGGTTGCTTGGACATAATCTTCGATCATGGCGCCTGAGACGTTGCAGAAACGACCCGGCGCAAAGTATACCCTCGATTGAATAGAAACAGATCCAAAAGACCTAGGACCCGGCCGGAGCTCGCGGGCTTTTCCGCCTTTTTCCATCCAAAAGGCTCAGGAGCCGGCTGCGGACCCTCGTATACGGTAACCAGAGAACTCGCTTTGTACGCAATAGCTGTGAGGGCATCAGTTGACCGTTACATTAATGAGGGATGTGAGGACTAGGACCGCATCGATAATCGGAGAGGAAACGTTGTGCGTTTCTCTGAGCTGCATATGCCTGATGCTCCGAAGATCGTAGTGACACCACCAGGTCCCAAGTCCAGAGAGGCCTTAGCTACACAAGCAGAACTCGAAAGTAACGTTGTCTCATATCCAAAAGCGATCCCGCTCGCCTTTGAAGAGGGAAAGGGAGCAACAATGAGAGACTTCGATGGGAACGTATACATTGACTTCTTCGGCGGCGCAGGTGTCCTGGCCGTTGGACACGGTAACCCCGAAGTGCTTGAAGCAGTTTCGAAGCAGGAGAAGTTGCTGGTTCATGCACTTGACTTTCCAACGAGACCGAAACTGGATCTGATCAAGAAGCTGGTTGAGATAGCTCCCGGGCAGATGAGAGGTAACGCCAAGGCTTTCTTCGGGGGCCCAACAGGCTCGGATGCTGTGGAGGCGGCTCTCAAACTAGCCAAGGTCGTTACGGGCCGGCGAGGCGTGTTAGCATTTGAGGGCTCATACCACGGCATGACCTCCGGCGCACTCTCGCTATCCAGTGGGAAAAAGTTCAAAGAGAATTATCTGCCGTTGCTTCCAGAGATTCACTTCGCGCCATATGCGTACTGTTACCGCTGCGTCTTTGGAAAGGAATACCCAGGATGCGGCCTCCA
>Ga0315279_10002755_pt1 | contig 25747 bp, 24 predicted proteins | sample YL17G06_20_MG_FD_203694 | JGI IMG/M metagenome (GOLD analysis project Ga0315279, IMG submission 203694) | Sediment microbial communities from Yellowstone Lake, YNP, Wyoming, USA - YL17G06_20 | ecosystem: Environmental > Aquatic > Freshwater > Lake > Sediment | place: USA: Wyoming | collected...
CTCCACCGACCCCGCTTCGGGGGTGTCCGGAGCGTAAGGGTTACCGACCTGACCGGACGCGGCGGCGATCAAGACGGCAAAGAGAATCGGCCGGGAAATCCAAACGTGTTTCGTTGATTGTTTCATGGTTTCATGTCCTCTCGACCACGCCTGAAATATACCGTCGGCCGTGTGGGGATGTCAAGAATCCCCCTGGACGGCCGGCGATACATTGTCGACATGGTGCGGGAATTCGCCATCGACGAAGCCACCGACGGCGGACCTGCGACTAAGTGGCTCGAGGCGCCGTCGATCGCGATGAGGGGCGGGAAGGCGGAGGCGCTGGAACGCTTGGACCCGTGAAATTTGACAGCCGGGGCCGAAAAATGTTAGAGGAATCACGTGCCTTACAGGATCGTCGTCGCTGACCCCAGTCCCTCCGTTCAGAAGGCCGTCCAGGCGGTTTTCCCGGAGCCGGATTTCAAGCTCTATGTCTTTGAGGACGGGCGCGAGCTCGTCGACGCCCTTCTGTCGATCCGGCCGGACACGGTCATCCTCGGCCTCTCTCTTCCGGGGATGGACGCCTATGAGGTCGGGCGGTTTCTGAACGGCCGCGAGGAGTTCCGGAACGTGCCGCTTTTTTTCCTCAAAGGGACGTTCGAGCTGTTTAATTCCGACAAGGCCGCGGACATCCTCCATGACGGGGTCATCCAGAAACCGTTCGATTCGGAAAAGCTCGCGTTGACGGTCAGGGAGGCGATCGACAGGAAACTTTCGCCCCCCACGATGCCCGAGGAGCCCTTCCCTGAGGTCCCCTTGCCGGACACGGCCTCCGCCGCCCCCGATGCGCGGCCCGAGCCCTCCGCGCCTCCTGACGCCGGGGTCAAGGCGCACCCGGACGCGCTCCGGTCCACCGTCCGCGATCTCGTCCGGACGGAAGTCCTGGAGATGGAGCGCGAGCTCGAGAAGAGGATCACGGCCCGCGTCCTCGTCGAGCTCAGGAAATAGCAACCCCGCCCGGAAACCCGGCCATGAAGATCGGAGACGAAATTCACAGGTTCGAGCGGTGCTCGTCCACCCTCGACGAAGCCCGGACCCTGGCCCTCGCCGGCGGGGCCGAAGGGACCGTCGTCGTCGCCGGGGAGCAGACCGCCGGCCGCGGGACGAAGGGCCGGACCTGGTTCTCGCCCCCGGGTCGGGGCCTCTACGTGACGGTCCTTCTCCGTCCCGCCTGTCCCCGCCTTTCCCTCCTCCCCCTCGCCGTCGGCCTGGCGGCCCGGGACGCGGCGGCGGCGTCGTCGGACCTTGACATCCGCCTCAAATGGCCGAACGACCTCGTTTGGGAGGCGAAAAAACTCGGCGGTGTCGTCTGCGAGGGCGGGGGTGGAGAGAGCGGACCGCGGTTCGTCCTGGCCGGCATCGGGGTGAACGTCGCGCAGGCGCCCGAGGGTTTTCCCCCCGGCCTCAGGGACCGTGCGACGTCTCTCGCTTCCGCTGCCGGACGACCTGTCGGCATGGACGATCTGCTCCGGCTTCTATGCGAAAGCCTGGAGACATGGTATAATATCTTCATCTGCGGGACAGGGGACAAGATCGTTCACGCCTTTCAGGAAATAATGACCTTCACTCCGGGAGACCGCGTCCGCCTCGAGACCGGGGGCGCGGTGATCGATGGAACGTTCATCGGTCTGGACGCCTTCGGGGGCCTCGTCTGCGAAGACGGCGGGCGGAGGACGGTCCATTACTCGGCCGAGGTCCAGGCCCTTGAGCGCGGCTGACATAGGAGAATAGAGATGTTATTGGCTATCGATATCGGGAACACGACGATTGCCGTCGGCGTCTTCAAGGGCAAAAAGCTCCTCAAGGACTGGAGGATCAAGACGGACAAGGAGAAGACAGGCGACGAATACGGCATCGTCCTCCTAAGCCTGTTCCAGCGTGCGGGGATCAAGCCCGACAGGTTCAAAGCCGCCATCATCTCGAGTGTCGTCCCGCCCCTGACGCCGGTCTTCCAGGACCTGGGCCTCGACCTTTTCGGACTCGAGGCGTTCGTCGTCGGGCCGGGCCTCAAGACGGGCATGCCCATTCTCTACGAGAACCCGCTCGAGGTCGGCGCCGACCGGGTGGTCGCGGCTCTGGCCGCCTACCAGAAATACGGCGGGCCCTGCATCGTGGTGGATTTCGGCACAGCCACGACCTTCGACGCCATCTCGGCCAAGGGCGAATATTTGGGCGGGGCCATCGCCCCCGGCATCCAGATCTCGGCCGAGGCCCTCTACCTCAAGACGGCCAAACTGCCGCGGATCGAAATCCGGAAGCCGAGGCGGGCCGTTGGCCGGACGACCGTCTCGAGCATGCAGTCGGGCCTCTACTTCGGTTATATCGGGCTCGTCTCCAACATCATCTCCCAAGTCGTGAAAGAGGTGGGCAAGGGGGCCCGGGTCATCTCCACCGGAGGCTTCGGCGGTCAACTCACACCTGAGGTTCCGGCCATCGAAGCCTACGATCCGCACCTGGTGCTCGACGGGTTGAGGATCCTCTATGAGAGAAACAAGACAGGGTGAAGAGGACCCCGTGGAATCGGACAGCCGCGCTCAGAGCGAATACTACCAGACCATCGCCCGGGAGTTCTTCCGAAGGCGGGGGGCTCCGTTCTTCCTGTCGCCGAAGGATATAGCTCTCATCGCCCGCTGGGAAAAGATGAAGGCGCCTCTCGACACGGTCCTCGAAGGCATGGAAATGGCCTTCGAGAATTTCCGCAAGGGCGGACGGTCCGCCAAGATCCTGACCATGGGCTTTTGCGAGGTCCAGGTCATGAAGGCCTTCGGCCGGCATGCCGAGCGCAAAGCGGGCGGCGCAAGGAAAACCGTCCACCGGGACGAAAAAAGAAAAAAGCTCATCCTCGAGATCGAGCGCTTCCTGGGGGCCGTCCCCCCTGGGTTCGAGGACCTGGGGGCGTCCTTCGAGCGGGCCCTCGCCCTCGTCCGGCCTGCCGAGGCCGGCGAAGAGGAGCTCGAACGGCTCGATGATGAAGTTGATGAAGCCCTCTGGCGCGGAGCGTCCCCGGAGGAAAAAGAGGCGCTCCGCCGGGAAACGGCCGCGGAATTCGCCGGGAAGCGCGGCCTCGATCTCGATGAGGTGGTGAGAACGCGGCTCGCGAAGGCCCTCCGCGACCGGCACAAGGTCCCTTACGTTTCGTTATTTTATTATTAAAGGAAAGAAAGACAATGGAAAAAAAGATTGCCCCCCTGCTGAGAAAGCATCCTGAGGGGCTGGGATTTCTGGATATCGTCGGGGAGCTCCGGCTCCTCCGCAAGAACAAGAACAAACTCCTCGAGGACCTCAAGGCCCTCGAGAAGGAAGGGGTCATCCGCCGCGTGAAGAACCGCTATTCCCTCGCGCCGCGAACGAACCTCGTCCGCGGCAGGCTGGTCAGCGTCCTTCGCGGTTTCGGCTTCGTGACCCCCGAGGGCGGGGGAACGGAGGATATCTTCATCCCGGCCCGGGATTCGGGCGGCGCCCTCCAGGGCGACACCGTCGAGGTTCTGGTCCGGGAAAAGGGGAGCAGGGGAAAGTCCGAAGGGAAGATCGTCCGCATCCTGAAAAAGGAACGGAAGAGGATCCTCGGCACGTATGTGGAAAGGGGGGGGGCCCCCTACATGGCCGCTTTCGATTCCATGTCGCCCGAGGAGCTCCCCATCCGCGTCAAGGGCAAGCCATTCCCCCGCGCCGGCATGATCATCGAAGCCGACCGGACGACGCTCGAGCTGGCCGGGATCCTGGGCTTCCCGGACGACCCCGGTGTTGACACCCAGGTCATCGTCAGGCGCCACGGCCTTGCCTCCGGGTTCCCGGCCGAGGTCCTGGCGGAGGCCGACGCGGCCCGGCCCGGAGTCACGGCCGAGGACCTGGCCGGCCGGACCGACCACCGCGACTGGCAGACCGTCACCATCGACGGCGAAAAGGCCCAGGACTTCGACGACGCCGTAAGCGTCCGGCTCCTGCCGAACGGACATTACCTCCTCGGCGTCCACATTGCGGACGTGTCGTATTACGTCAGGCCGGGAACAACCCTCGACGAAGAGGCCTTCGCGAGGGCGACCAGTGTCTATTTCCCCGACCTGACCCTGCCCATGCTGCCGGAAAAGCTCTCCAACGACCTCTGCAGTTTGAGGCCGCGGGAGCCGAGGCTCACGATGTCCGTCCTCATGGAGATCGACGGCGTCGGACGGGTCGTCCGGGAGGAGTTCCATCCCTCGGTCGTCCGGACGGTCGAACGCATGACCTACACGTCCGTCTTCAAGATCTTCGAAGGGGATCGGGCCGAACGCGAGAAGTACGCCCACGTCGTCCCCGCCCTGCTCCTCATGAGGGACCTGGCGCGTCTCCTCCGGGCAAAGCGGGCCGAGGCCGGGAGCCTCGATTTCGATCTCCTCGAGCCCGAACTCGTCTACAAAGAAGGCAGCCTCCAGTCCATTGTTCCCATTGAGCGGAACGAGGCCCACCAGCTCATCGAGGAATTCATGGTGGCGGCCAACGTGGCCGTCGCGTCCCACCTCGGTCGGGCGGACGTCCCGGCCATGTTCCGGATCCATCCGGCGCCCGCCGAGGCCGACCTGGAAAAGCTCAGGGAACTGCTCGGGCACTTCGGGCTCGTCCTGCCGAAGGCCGACAGGACCGGATCGAAGGACCTCCAGGGTGTTCTCGAGAGGATGAAGGGACAGCCGGGGGAAAAGTTCGTCAACGTCCAGGTCCTCCGCTCGCTGAAACTGGCCGTCTACTCGGACGAGGACCTCGGCCATTACGGCCTCGCCAAGACCGATTACACCCACTTCACCTCGCCCATCCGGCGTTACCCGGACCTCATCGTCCACCGCGTCCTGAAGCGGCTGCTCACAGGAGGCCGGGCCGAGAAGGCGCCCATGGCCGAATGGGCCCTCCATTGTTCCCAGATGGAACGGAAGGCGAACGAGGCTGAGAAGGACCTCCTCATGTGGCGGATCTTCCGTTTTCTCAAGACCAGGCTGGGCGACGAGTTCGAGGGCATCATCACCGACGTCATCAAGGCCGGTCTCCTCGTCGAGTTGGACGACTATTTCGCGGACGGGCTCCTGCCTTTCCAGTCCCTGGACGGTGATTATTATTACCGGCGGAACGCCAAGACCCTTCGCGGCCGCCGGAAGGGGAGGACCTTCGACCTGGGCGACCGGGTCCGCGTCGTCCTCGTCGCCTGCGACCCGGCCCTGCGACGCATGGAGTTCACGCTGAGTCCGGAGGCGGGGGGAAAGCCGTGAAAATGATGCAGTCCTTCGACGCTCGGCTGGACTTTCCGGTCGGGAAGGCCGGAGCGTCCCTTAAGGCCCAGGTCGTCATCCGCAGGAAGAGCTACGCGGCCGAGGTTCTTGAGTACTCCCGGGGGGAAGCGGCCGGGGAGGGCGGATGGTTCGCCCGGGTATCGGCCGGACTGCCGTTCTTCCTGAAGTGGAAGGAAGGTTTCGAGGTACGGTCCGAAGCAGGCCTGTCGCTCGGCCGGGGCGTCGTTCTCCACCCCGAATCCGAGGACCCGAAGAAGCTGAAGTCGGCCAAAAGGATCCCGAGGCTGGAGCGCTTGTCCGGGGACGAAAAAGACATGCTTCTCGTCCTGGCGGAAGAGAAAGGCTTCGAAGGGTTGAGGGAAAAGGACGCTCTTGAGTTTAGCAGCGTCGAACCCGAGAGGCTCGAGGATGCGGCCCGGAAGCTCGAAGAGGAGGGGAAAGCGCGCATCCTGGTCTTCTCGCCCCTTTTTATCCTGTCCCAGGAGAGCCTCGAGTTCCTGTGCCGGAGGATCGTGGAGTTCCTGGCCCAGTTCCACGAAAAGCACTCGGACGCGCGGGGAGTCGCGGTCGATAAGATCGCCAAGCGCTTCGAGCTCTCGGAAACCGTCCTCCAGCTCGCCTTGAAGCACCTCCTCAAGGCCGGAGAGGTCCAGGTCCTGGACTACATCGTCGCTTTGGCGAGCTTCAAGGTGCCTCTCTCGCCCCAGGAAGAGGACATTCTCATCGAGATGGAGAAGATGTGTTTCGAAGGGAAGTTCTCCGCGTTTACCCCGGAGGACATCCGGCAGAAGTTCCAGATCTCGACGACGCGTCTTCAGACCCTGCTTTCGCTCCTCACCGAACGGAAGAAGATCGTCCAGGGCAAGGACGGCTTCTACATCCACAGGCGCTGGCTGGACGAGATCGTCAAGCGGCTCCGCGAGTCGCGGAAGAGGGAATTGTCCGTCGCGGATTTCAAGATGATGACCGGGCTGTCGCGCAAGTTCGCCATCCCGCTCCTCGAACTTTTGGACGAAATGGGCGTCACCAAGCGCCGCGGCCCCGGCCGCGAAATTCTGTGACCCCTATTGTTTCAATCTTTTTCTTTCTTCGGCGGAGGCTGGGTCAGCGCGGACTTGAGCTTTTCGGCGAAGAACCCGAACTTCGGCTCTTCCTTGGCGGCTTTCTGGGGTTCTTCCTTCTTCTCTTTCTTTTCTTTCTTGTCCTTGGTCCCGCGCGGGCGCTGCTCTCCGAGATCCTCTTCCTTCTGCTTGATCGCCGTCAGGGCTTCCATCTCGGACTCTTCATCCGCGAGCTTCTCTTCGATGATCCGGCGATCGCTCTTCTTCGGCCGCGGACCCTTCTCGCCCTCGAGCTGAGGTTTTTTCTTCTTGTGCGGCTTTTCCTTCTTCGACACCGCGCCGGCGGCCACCTTGGCCTTTTCCTTCTCCGCGGCCCCGACGGCGGCCTGGGCCGCGGCGGGACCCTCCTGCTCGGCGGCGGGCTCTTTGGGCGCCTCCCTCGGCAGGGCCTTCGGCCTGGAGGCCTGAGGCGTCAGGTCGATGATCTCGGGCGGGCCGCCGGGGAAGGGCTCCTCTTCTTCCTCTTCCTCGAAGCCGATCGTCCCTGGAGGCATGTAGCGGTCGGTCCGGCCTTCAGCCGTGAACGTCTCCCCTTCCTCGGCGGGCGCCTCGAGGGCGACCTCCTCCGGGACGACGTCCAGTTCCGTATAAGGCTCCTGGTAGAAGAAGATCCCCTTCTTTTTCTCGGACTTGATGAACTCCGGCGTGTTGAGCAGGGTGAGTTCCACGTCCTCCTGGGTCGTCTGCTTGAGGACATCCACGAGATGGTAGGCCCTCAGGAAGTGCAGGGCGTGGCCCGGCGCCAGGACGGGATTCTTGAAGATGAGAAACAGCAGGTCCTTGAGGTCGATCTCGCCGCGCTGCTCATAGAGGGGCAGGAGGGCGGCCAGGGTCTCGCGGTCGATAAAGATGATCTTGTTGGGTTCGGCGAACGTAAAGGCCTCTTCGCCGGCGCCGCCGAACTTGTCCTCTTTCGGGTCGTAGGTGACCTTCGGGGCCGCCAGCTTCTTCTTGGATTTCTTGACCCAGAAGCGGAATTGGGCGGGCCCCTCCTTCTCCACCGTCAGGCTGGCCCCCTGGGGGATGTTGTTCTTGACATAGAAGTCCTGGAGTCCCAGGAAGTAGTTGGAGTTGGGGTAATAGAAAAGCGTATACGTCTTCCCCTCCTCCGGTTCGGTGAAGGCGTATTCGCGGGCGTGGGAAAGCCCCTTGTTGAGGCTCCTCGGCGCCTTGATCCCGCCCGAATGGATCTCGCGCCAGGTCAGGTAGACCTTGATCGGGAAGTCCTGGACGGTGCTCATCTCCGGCTTCTCAAGCTCCTCGAACTCGGGGAGCTTGGCCAGGGGGGCTGCGAGGGGCAGGCCCTCGGGCAGGGCGTTGAGGATCCGCTTGAGGTGCCACTTGCCCCAGCCGGCGAGGGACAGCGGGAGGAATTCCTTCTTATACTTCTTGTCGAGGACGTGATCGAGGCTCAGGCAGTTGATCTCGAAGAGGTCGTTCGAGGCCTCCAGGCCCAGGTGTTTCTTGACGAGCTCCTCGGTGGACGCGGACGCCCGGGTCCGCTCGAACTCAGCCTCCATCTCCTTGATCTTGGCCTCCGGGATGTCGGCCCGCTTGGCTGTGAGCTGCCAGTTGTCGTTCCAGTTGAAGAGCGCCGGGGACTTGACGAGAGCGCTTCGGAGGTTCTTCTCCAGGGTCTTGAGGTCCCTCTCCCTCATGGGGAGCTCGGTCAGTCTGGGGTCGCTCCCCTTTTCCAAGACCTCGGGCACGAGGCCCTTGGCCTCCGTATTGGAGGGGAGGAGGATCTGGGCCCGGGTTTTCTTCATGTAGTCGATGTATTTCCGGAAGACCCCGCCCCCGGAGTAATCCACCTCGAGCATCTCGCAGTTGAAGGCCCTGTAATAGGTCTTGCCGACGACCTTGAGGATGACGGCCCCCTGGAAATGCTCGACGTTCTTGCTGCCGACGGTCAGGGCCTCGTCGTATTCCTTGTAGATGACATCGCCGGTCTCGTAGCGGGCGTAAGGGTCATACCGCTTGACGTCCTGGGTCCGCTGGCTGGCCGTCTTCCGGAAGGCGAGCTTCTCCGCCAGGACGTGCAGGGGGAGGGGCCGGGAGGTTTGAGCCAGCTCCTTCTCGATGAGCGCCACGTCCTCCGGCGCGATGGTCGTGATCTGGGCATTTTCTGGATTATTCATGTTTTTCTTTTTCTTTTTTCCCCATCAGCAGGAGCATGATGACCTTCTGGACGTGGAGCCGGTTCTCCGCCTCGTCGTAAACGACGGAGTTCGCGGAATCGATGACCTCGTCCGTGACCTCGTCGCCGCGGTGGGCCGGCAGGCAGTGCATGAAAAAGGCGTCGGGTTTGGCGTGGGACATGAGTTTGGCGTTGACCTGGTAGGGCGCGAAGACCCTGGCTCTTTTCTCCTTCTCGGCTTCCTGCCCCATGGAGGTCCAGACGTCCGTGTAGACGGCGTCGGCCCCGCTCGCGGCCTCGGCCGGGTCGGCGGTGAGCTTCAGGCTGAAGCCCGTGGCCTTGCCGTCCTCCAGGGCCTGCCGGACGATCTCCGGATTGGGTTCGTAGCCGGCCGGTGTCGCGACGGCCATCTTCGTCCCGGACTTGGCGGCCGCGAACATCAGGCTGTGGCAGACATTGTTGCCGTCGCCGACGTAGGCGAACGTCAGCCCGGTGCGGCCGCCCTTCTTCTCCCGGAGCGTGTAAAAGTCGGCCATGGCCTGGCAGGGGTGGAGGAGGTCCGTCAGGGCGTTGATCACGGGGATGCGGGTGCTTGAGGCCAGGTCCAGAATGATCTGGTGGGCGAAAGTCCGGAGCATGATGCCGTCGACCCAGCGCTCGAGGTTCTTGCCGACGTCGAAGATGCCCTCGCGCGATCCGATCTGGACGTCGGACGGGGCCAGGTAGATGGCCTCGCCGCCGAGCTGGAGCATTCCGACCTCGAAGGTCATCCGCGTCCGGAGCGAGGGCTTCTGGAAGATCATGGCAAGGATCCGGTTCTTGAGCGATTTACGGAAGCGGTGGGGGTGTTTCTTCATGTCATCGGTCATGTTGAGGATCTTGTGGAACTCATCCGGGGTCAAGTCATGGATGGCAATAAAATCTTTTTGCATCATGTCCTCCTAGCTTGTCGCGATGATCCTTGTCCCCGAGCGGTTGATGAGGGCGGCTTTGAGGTGGTTGGCCGTCGTGATGAGGACCTCTTCCCCTCCTGCTTCGATATACTCGATCGCCGCCCGGATCTTGGGTCCCATGGACCCGGGCGGGAACTGCCCGTCTTGGAGGTGTTTCCGGGCCTCGTCCACTGTCAGGATGGGCGCCTCCCTCTGGCCGGGCTTGCCGTAGTCGATGTAGACCTGCTCGATGGCCGTGAGGATGATGAACAGGTCCACCTTGACCTCGCGGGCGAGCAGGCTCGCCGCGTAGTCCTTGTCGATGACCGCCTCGACGCCCCGGAACAACCCGTTGCCGTCGATGATGACCGGGACGCCGCCGCCGCCGGCCGCGATGACGATCCGGCCGGCCTGGACCAGGTCCCGGATGATTCCCTTGGGGACGACGTCGATGGGCTTCGGCGAGGGGACAACCTTGCGCCATCCCCGGCCTGCGTCTTCGACCATGGTCCATTTCTTCTCGCTTTGGAGCTCGATGGCCCGCTCCTTGGTGTAGAACGGGCCCACGGGCTTGGTCGGCTTCTGGAAGGCCGGGTCATCCTTGTCGACGATGACCTGGCTTACGATCGAGGCCACTTCCTTGTCTAGGGAATTCCGCCGCAGCTCGTTGATGAGGGCCTTCTCGAGCATGTAACCCATGCTGCCCTCGGTCATGGCGTCGCCGACGTCGAGCGTGTAGGGCGGGACCTTGCCGGCGGCCGCCTCCATCTGGATGAGCAGGTTGCCGACCTGCGGGCCGTTCCCGTGGACGAGGATCAGCTCATAGCCCTTTTTCACGACGTGGACCATGAGCTCGGCCGCCTTCTGGGCGTTCTTCTGCTGGTCTTCCTGCTGACCGTGCTCGTTGTCCGGCAGGAGGGCGTTGCCCCCGAAGGCGATCAGGGCGATCTTACGCTTCATTAAAAGCCCTTCAGAACGTCCTTGAGCTTGGGCGATCCGATCTCCTCGAGTTCGTATCCGACGCGCAGGATCGGCTGGCGGGTCGAGAGGACGCGGGTGATGTCGATCGGCGTCCCGCTGACGATGAGGTCGCAGTCGATCTTGGCGATCGTCTGGGCCAGTTCCTTCGTCTGCTTCTCGCCGTAACCCATTGCCGGAAGGACCTTGTCCAGGTGGTTGTACTTCTGGAACGTCCGTTTGATGCTGCCGACGGCGTAGGGCCGGGGATCGATGATCTCGGCCGCGCCGTACTTCTGGGCGGCCACGATGCCGGCGCCGAACTTCATCCCGCCGTGGGTCAGGGTCGGGCCGTCCTCGATGACCAGGACGCGCTTGCCGCGGAGCCGTTCGCCCTTTTCGATGATGATCTTGGAGTTGGCGCGGATGATCGTCGCCTTGGGGTTGAACTTCTTGATGTTGGCGATGACCAGGTTGACGTCCTCCTTCTTGGCCGTGTCCATCTTATTGATGACGATGACGTCGGCCCGGCGGAAGTTCGTCTCGCCCGGGTGGTAGAGGAGTTCATGCCCGGCCCGGAGCGGGTCGGCCACGACGATCTCGAGGTCGGACTTGTAGAAGGAGAAGTCGTTGTTGCCTCCGTCCCAGAGAATGACGTCGGCTTCCTTCTCGGCCTGTTTCAGGATGGCGCCGTAGTCGACACCCGAGTAGATGATGATGCCGTTGTCGATGTGGGGCTCGTATTCCTCCCGCTCCTCGATCGTGCACTCGTGCTTGTCGAGGTCGGAGTACTTGGCGAAGCGCTGGACCTTCTGTTTGGCCAGATCGCCGTAGGGCATGGGGTGGCGGATGGCCGCGACCTTGAGGCCCTTGGCCTTGAGGAGCAGGGCGACCTTGCGGCTCGTCTGGCTCTTGCCGGAGCCCGTCCGGACGGCGCAGACCGAAATGACCGGCTTTCGGCTCTTGATCATCGTCGAGTTCGGGCCGAGGAGGACGAAGTTGGCCCCGGCGGCCATGGCTTGGGAGGCCTTATGCATGACGTATTCGTGGGGAACGTCGCTGTAGGCGAAGTGGACCTCGTCGACCTTATACTTGGCGATCAGGGCGTCCATATCGGACTCGGCGTAGATAGGGATCCCCCTGGGGTAAAGCTTGCCCGCCAGGACCGCGGGGTACTTCCGACCTGCGATGTCGGGGATCTGGGTGGCCGTGAAGGCGACGACCTTGTACTCCGGGTTGTCCCTGAAATACGTGTTGAAGTTGTGGAAGTCGCGCCCGGCGGCGCCCAGGATCAGGGCCTTTTTCATACTCAATGCTCCTTTCAAAAAATGATAAAATTACACCAACAAATAATCTCGCCGACTCAATTGTCAAGAAATAGGCCTTGATTATAACAAAAAGCGAAGAGCTAGACAAGTTGGACGGGCTAGCCCCAAAGGCTGCGGCTGCATTTCACCGGCCGCTTTTCGGCAATCGCGAATATCCTTTTTTCAAGTTCCGGCCTTGACCGGGCGCGGTGCGGTCCCTCTTGAGGACGGGCGGCAGGGGTTTGCGGGCCTGCTGCCAGCCTGGTTTGAAACGATTGTTAATGTTTTTCATATCGCGATGATGTCGACTTCAAGGATGCCGATCACAAGGTCATTATAGTCCATCCTGCTTCACCTTCCTAAGAAAGAATCCTATCGGCAATTTTGGGCCCGATTTCGCTGTTGACAGGTTGCCTCGATTTCTTTAATATATAAAGGCTTTATAAAGATGAGGATAGGCGCGTGGCTCAGTGGTAGAGCGCTTCCTTGACACGGAAGAGGCCGTGGGTTCAATTCCCTCCGCGCCTACCATATGAATCCGGGTGTCAGTGTTCCCAAATGCGTCCGGTGACGCCTTTTGAAGGGCCTGCCCCTATTGAATTAATATTTGGATGAGCGAGCAGATAAAGATCAAAATCAAGGATTCTGCATTTTCCGCGGAGAAGGGCACTCCTCTGTATAAGGTCCTTTCCGGACGGGCCCCGGGCCGGAAGCCCATGCTGGCCAAGTCCGGCGACCGGCTCCTGGACCTCAGCTTTCCCGTTGAGACCGACATGGAGGTCAGCCTCGTCTACCCGGACTCGCCCGAGTCCCTTGACGTCCTCCGGCACAGCGCTGCGCACCTCCTGGCGCACGCCGTCCTGGACCTCTATCCGGAAACCAAGACTGGGATCGGTCCGGCGGTCGAGAACGGCTACTACTACGATTTCCTGCGCGAGACCCCATTCACTCCCGAGGACCTGGAAGCCATCGAAGAGAAAATGAAGGAGATCGCGGCCGAGAACATCCCCGTCAGGCGGCGCGTCCTGGACAAGGAAGAAGCCATCCGCCTCTTCCGGGAGAAGGGCCAGGACCTCAAGGTCGAACTCATCCGGGAGAAGGGCGACGCCAGGGTGACCGTCTACGAGCAGGGGGGGTTCGCCGATTTCTGCCTCGGTCCGCACGTCCCATTCACCGGCTTCCTCAAGCACGTGAAGCTCTTCTCAGTGTCCGGGGCCTACTGGAAGGGCGACGAGAAGGGAAAACAGCTCCAGCGCATCTACGGTGCGGTCTTTGCGACCAAAAACGAGCTCGACGATTACCTTGTCTTCCTCGAGGAGGCCAAGAAGCGCGACCACCGCAGGCTTGGGGCCGAGCTCGACCTCTACAGCACCTCCGAGGACCTGGGTGGCGGCCTGATCCTTTGGCACCCCAAGGGCGCCCGGGTGCGGGCCGTCATCGAACAGTATTGGCGCGAGCGGCACTGGGAGGGAGGCTACGACGTCCTCTACACCCCCCACATCGGCCGCGAGGTCCTCTGGCAGACCTCGGGCCACCTCGGTTTCTACAAGGACAGCATGTATTCCCCGATGGATATCGACGGGCAGAACTATTATCTCAAGCCGATGAACTGCCCGTTCCATATCCAGATCTATAAATCCAGGCTCCGCTCCTACCGCGACCTGCCCCTGCGCTGGGCCGAGCTGGGGACCGTTTACCGCTATGAACGAAGCGGCACCCTCCATGGCCTGCTTCGGGTGCGCGGCTTCACCCAGGACGATGCCCACATCATTTGCACCCCGGGCCAGATCGAGGCCGAGATCCTCCGGGTCTTGGACTTCTCGATCAGCATCCTGGCCGCCTTCGGCTTCACCGACAACAAGATCGAGCTCGCCGTCCGCGATCCCGAGAACACGGCCAAGTACTGCGGGGCCGACGACTTGTGGCGCCGGGCCGAGGCCTCTCTCGTCAAGGCCCTCGAAGCCCGCGGCTTGGCCTACGAGCGGATGGAGGGCGAGGCGGTCTTCTACGGCCCCAAGATCGACATCAAGGTCAAGGACGCCCTCGGCCGCCTCTGGCAGTGCACGACCATCCAGTTCGACTTCAACATGTCCGAGCGATTCGGCATGACGTTCATCGCCGAGGACGGCAAGGAGCACCGACCCTTCATGGTCCACCGGGCGCTCCTCGGCTCCCTGGAGCGTTTCTTCGGCATCCTCATCGAGCACTACAAGGGGAGCTTCCCGGTCTGGCTGGCGCCGGTCCAGGTCATCGTCCTGCCCATCGCCGACCGGCATGAAGCTTACGCCCTGGAGCTCGACGGGAAGCTTAAGGCCGCCGGCCTCCGGACCCAGGTCGACCTGAGCCGGGAGAAGGTCAACCGCAAGATCCGGGAGGCCGAGCTCCAGAAGGTCCCTCTCATCCTGATCGTCGGCGACAGGGAGGCGGGGAACGGCACGGCCTCGCTCCGCGTCCATTCGGCCGGCGACAAAGGCGAAGTCCAAGTGGCCGAGTTCCTCGAGAAGGTCGGGGGACTCGTCAAGAATAAGTCTTTAGTCGTGAATTTTTAGAGGAGGACGAACATTTTAAGACGACAGCCTTTCCGGCCGATGAATGTGAAAGCGAAGCCGCATAGGATCAACGAAATGATACAGGCCAATGAGATCCGGGTCATCGACGACGAGAAGAAACAGCTGGGGGTCCTGACCCCGATGCAGGCCCTGGCGATCGCCCGGGAAAAAGGCATGGACCTGGTCGAGATCGCGCCCATGGCGGCGCCGCCCGTGTGCCGGATCATGGACTACGGCAAGTTCCTTTACGAGGTCCACAAGCAGGAACACGAGTCCAGAAAGCACCAGAAGCAGGTCCAGATCAAGGAGATCAAGTTCCGCCCCAAGATCTCAACGCACGACTACGACTTCAAGATGCGCCACATCCTTGGGTTCCTGGAGGAGGGCAACAAGGTCAAGGTCACGGTCATGCTCAGGGGCCGGGAAAAACAGAAGCCCGAGCTCGGGATCAAGGTCCTGGACAAGGTCATGGAGCAGGTCAAGGGCTTCGGCGCCCTGGACGGATTCATCCGGAAACAGGACTGGTCGGTTTCGGCGCTGCTCATTCCGTCGAAAACAGGAGGAAAAGATGCCAAAGTTAAAAACACACAAGGGAGCCCAAAAGAGGTTCAAGGTAACGGCGAAAAAGAAAATTCTGCACAGTAAGGCAAATAAGAGCCACATCCTCACCAAGAAATCGTCCAAGAGGCTCCGCCACCTGGGCAAGAAAACGGAGGCCAGCCCGGCCGACCGGAGGATGCTCAAGAAGATGCTTCCGTACGAGGCCTGAAGGCCCCGCGCCGCTTTCGCGGCTGAACGAAGGAGATAAAAATGCCGAGAGTCAAAAGAGGAACCAAGAGGAAAGATAGAAGGGTCAAGATCCTGAAGCTGGCCAAAGGGTATTGGGGCGCCAAGGGCCGCAATCACCGGACGGCCAAGGAAGCCGTGGAGAAGTCCCTCCAATACGCCTACCGCGACCGGCGGGCCAAAAAGAGGGAATTCCGGACGCTCTGGATCATCCGAGTCAAGGCGGCCGCCCTGGTCAACGGCATCACCTACAGCCGCTTCATCCAGGGCCTGAAGAAGCTCAACATCGAACTCGACCGGAAGGTTCTGGCCGAGTTGGCCGTCCGGGCGCCCGAGACCTTCGCCGTCATCGCGGAGAAGGCGAAGGCGGCCGTGGCCTGATCCGGCGACATGACGAACCTCAAGGACAAGATCGAGGCAACCAAGAAAAAGTTCGCGGAGGAGTCCGCCCGGGTCCGGGATGAAAAAGGTCTGGCCGAACTCCGGAACGAATTCCTGAGCCGGAAGAAAGGCTGCCTGACATCCCTTTTCGAGGAGATGAAGGACCTCTCCGCCGCGGAGAAGCCCGGGGCCGGACAGCTCATCAACGAGTTCAAGGACCACGTCCAGGAAAAGCTCGCCCTCCTCGCGGGGGAGCTCTCAGGGCGCGGCCGGGCGGCCCGGTCCGTCGATCTAACCCTCCCCGGGAGGAGCCTCTATTGGGGCGCGCCCCATCCCGTCGTCATCTTTCAACAGGAGATCGAGAACATCTTCATGGGGATGGGCTTCGCCATCGAGGAGGGGCCTGAGATCGAGACGGACTACTACAACTTCGAGGCCCTTAATTTCCCGCCCCACCATCCGGCCCGGGACAGCTGGGACACGCTCTACATCACGGACAACCTGCTCCTCAGGACGCACACCTCGCCCGTCCAGATCCGGGTCATGGAGAAGAAGAAGCCGCCGATCCGGATCATCATCCCCGGGCGCGTCTTCCGGCGGGAGACCACCGACCCGACGCACCTGCCGATGTTTTACCAGGTCGAAGGCCTGGTCGTGGACGAAGGGGTCACCTTCGCCCACCTCAAGGGGACTCTGCAATACTTCCTCAGGACGATGTTCGGCGAGAAGCTCAAGGTCCGCTTCCGGCCGAGCTTCTTCCCCTTCACCGAGCCCTCGGCCGAAGTGGACATCGAGTGCATCGTCTGCGGGCAGAAGGACAAGTCCTGCCGGGTCTGCGGCGGGACGGGCTGGAAGGAGATCTTGGGGGCCGGCATGGTCGACCCGCAGGTCTTCAAGAACGTCAACATCGACCCCGAGAAATACTCCGGCTGGGCGTTCGGCATGGGGATCGACAGGACGGCCATGCTGTCCTACCAGATCCCCGAGATGCGCTTCTTCTACGAGAACGACCTCCGGTTCCTAAGGCAGTTCAACCTCAAATGAAGATCAGTCTGAATTGGCTCAACGAATACGTGAAGGTGGACCTCCCGACGCCGGAGCTCCTCGAACGGCTGACCATGATCGGCCTGGTGGCCGAGAACGCCGAGGAGAGGGACGGGGACACGGTCGTCGAAGTGGAGACCTACGCCAACCGGCCCGATACGCTCGGCCATCTCGGCATCGCCCGCGAGGTCGCGGCGATGCTGGGCGAAAAGCTCGCGGAAAAGACCTGGCCGGTCGACGAGCTCCCGGAGAAGATCTCTGACCTCACCGACGTCCATATCTATGACGAGGCGCTCTGCCCGAGGTACTGCGCCATGCTGGTCAAAGGCGTCAAGGTCGGCCCGTCGCCCGGCTGGCTACGCCGGAGGATCGAAGCCATGGGCCTCCGGCCCATCAACAACGTCGTCGACGTCTCGAACTACGTCCTCTTCGCCACGGCCCAGCCCCTCCACGCCTTCGACTTCGCCAAGCTCCGCGGCGGCCGGATCATCGTCCGCAAGACCCAAAAGGGCGAAACCCTGAAGACGCTCGAGGGCGCGACGATCGAACTCGCCCCGGAGATGCTGGTCATCGCCGACGAGGCCGGGCCCGTCGCCCTGGCCGGCGTCATGGGCGGCGAAGAGATGGGGGTCACGGAAGCGACCCAGGACGTCTTCATCGAGAGCGCCTGCTTCGATCCCGTCTCGGTCCGGATGACCGCCAAAAAGACGGGGCTCTCCACGGACGCTTCCTACCGCTTCGAGCGGGGATCGGACATCGCCTTTCCGCCCCGGGCGGCCCTGATGGCGGCCTCGCTCCTGTGCGGCTTCGGCGGGAAGGCGGCCAAAGGCATCCTGGACGTTTACTCGAAGCCCCGGAAGCCCAAGTCCGTCATCCTCCGCCACCGCCGCATCTCCGACCTGCTCGGCGTCGACGTCCCCGAGGACCGGGTCCTGCGCATCCTGGAGGACCTCGGTTTCAAGGTCGAGGAGAGCCGGAAGGGCGTCTGGCGGGCCGGAGTCCCGTCGTTCCGGGTGGATATCGAACGCGAGGCCGACCTCATCGAGGAAGTCGCGCGCTTCTACGGCTACGACAAGATCCCCTGCGAGGTGACGCCCCTGATGTCTTTCGAGCCGCCCGTCAACAAGAAGCGGGAGAAGGTCCAGAAACTGCGCCAGGTCCTCCTCCACCAGGGTTTGGACGAGGTCATCAACTTCAGCTTCTCAGACCCGGAAAAAGAATCCGGTGTCGCCAGCGGCCGGGAGCCCATCGCGATCCGGAACCCCATCTCGTCCCGGTCGGCGAGCCTCCGGACGAGCCTGATCATGGGCCTTCTCGAGAACGTCGCCTGGAACCTGAACCGGGGGCTGGAAGGGGTCCACATCTTCGAGCTCGGCAACATCTACTTCCGGAAGGACGAGGCCCATCAGGAACAGTTCACGCTCGGCCTGCTGACGACGGGCCTTTTGGGCCGGGCCCACTGGCAGATCCGGGCCGGGGAGACCGACTTTTTCGTCCTCAAAGGGGCCATCGAAGCCCTGATGTCCGCCCTGAAGTACGAACCTTTCTCCTTTGCCGACGCCGCCCACCCCTTCTTCGAAGAGGGCGCCTCGCTCGCCCTGGCCTACAAGGGCGAGACGGTTGGCCACCTCGGCGTTGTGAAAAAGCCCTTGAAGGACCTGTATTCCCTTGAGGGGACGGTTTACGCCGCCGAGATCAACCTGGCCGGCCTCATGGAAAAGCAGCCGAAGCCCTTCCGGTTCACGCCCGTCGCCAAGTTCCCCGGAGTCAGCCGCGACCTCTCGTTCCTGGCGGACCGGGACCTGTCCTACCAGGACATCCGGATGGCCGTGGCCAAATTATCGGTCCCCTTTCTCGAGGGGTTCGAGCTCACCGACCGTTTCACCGGGCCGTCGATCCCCGGGGACAAGGTCAGCCTGTCCATCCGGTTCCGCTACCGGAGCCCCAAGCGGACGCTCCTTGCCGAAGAGGTCGACAAGGCCCAGCAGGACATCATCGGCCACCTGAAGGCGGTCCTGAAAATCCAGCCCAGAGAGGGAGGAAAAATTGACAACCGAGATTGACAGAATTAAGATACTCGAAGGGAAGATCTCCCAGGTCGTCGAGTACATCAACAAACTCTCGGCCGAGAACGATAAGCTCCGCCAGCAGCTCAAGGAGCTCAAGACGGACAAGAAGGAGTTCGAGGAGCAGGGCCGGAAGGTCGTCCGGCTGGACGAAGAGCTGAAGAAGTGCGAGGGCGAGAGGGAAGCCATCAAGGGGAGGATCGAGGCCATCATCAGCCAGATCGACCAGCTCGGAATATGATTGACAAGATTATCGACATCGAGATCTACGGACAAAAATACCGAATCCGGGTCAAAGGAGATGAGGATGAAAAATATATCGGCCACTTGACTTCGTGCGTCGATCAGAAGATGCACGAGGTGGCTGTGAAATCCAAGTCCGCGGACACGACGAAGATCGCCGTTTTGGCGGCTCTCAACATCGCGGACGAGCTTTTCTTGAGCCAGAAGAAACTCGATCAACTGAACGAAGCCATTGGCCACATGGAAACGGAGATCGAAAGTTTGGAGGTTCATCTTTTAGAAGATGAAAATACATACAAAAGCCTGGGAAAAGTCACTTCTTAGTTCCGGACCCGTCGTCCGGACATACAAAAAAGACGCTGAAACGCGCCGCCGCGGGGCCGCCGTGGACTCTCCCGTGAGGATCCCCGGGGTTGCGGACGGGCGCTCTTCCTCCTCGGAACCGTTTCTTCGCATGTGACTCGTTTCCTCGGCCTCCATTCGATCGTCTCCTCGGATCTTAGAAGGAGGTGACAATCGTGAACGTTCCAATCTATGTTTACCCCGGCGCTGCCGTTATCATCATCCTGCTGGCGGTCGTGATCATCCTTGCCCTGAAAAGGAAGGATGCCGCCCGCCGCACCGTCGAGGTCGAGGAAGAGGTCAAGGCGGTCCTGGCCAGGGCGACCGGGGATGCCGAGAAGATCAAGCGTGAAGCGGCCATCGAAGCCAAGGAGAAGGACCTGGCCCGCCAGGCCGATTTTGAGAATCATACCCGTGAACAGCGGCGAAAGATCAGCGAGACCGAGCGCCGGCTCATCAACAAGGAGGAGAACCTCGAGAGGCGTTTCCAATCCATCGAGCGGAAGGAGCGAGACTTCTCCCAAATGGAGCGCCGCCTCCAGGACAAGGAGAAAGAGCTCGAAAACCTCGAATCGAAGATCGGCGAGGCCGTCCGGAAGCAGATGGCCGAGCTGGAACGGATCTCCGGACTGACCCAGGAGGAGGCCAAGGCCACCCTCATTAAGAATATCGAAGACGAGGCCCGGCTCGAGGCCTTTCAAACCGTCCGGCGCATCGAGGAGGAGGCGAGGGAGAAGGCCCAGGCCTCGGCCCGAGAGGTCATCGTCAACGCCATCCAGCGTTCAGCGGCCGAACACGTCGTCGAGAGCACGGTGTCCGTCGTCGATCTCCCCTCCGACGATATGAAGGGCCGGATCATCGGCCGCGAGGGCCGGAACATCCGGGCCCTGGAGCAGGCCACCGGCGTCGACATCATCGTCGACGACACGCCCGAGGCCGTCATCCTGTCGAGCTTCGACCCCATCCGCCGCGAGCTGGCCCGCCTGTCCATCGAGAAGCTGGTGATGGATGGGCGCATCCACCCGGCCAGGATCGAGGACATCGTTGAGAAGGTCAAGGCGGACCTCGAACAGAAGATCAAGGAGGAGGGCGAATCCACGGTTCTGGAGCTCAAGGTCAACAACGTCCATCCCGAGCTCATCAAGCTCCTGGGAAAGCTCAAGTACAGGACGAGCTACGGCCAGAACGTCCTTCAGCACTCCAAGGAAGTGGCCATGCTGTCGGCTCTGATGGCCCGCGAGCTCGGGGCCGACGTCAACGTCTCCCTCCGGGCCGGCCTGCTCCACGACATCGGCAAGGCCGTGGACAAGGATGTCGAGGGCACGCACACCGAGCTCTCCGTCGAGCTGACCAGGAAATACGGCGAGAACGAGAAGGTCATCCAGGCCATTGCCTCGCACCACCGGGACGTCGACTTCCCGTCGATCGAGGCCGTCCTCATCCAGTCGGCGGATACGCTGTCCGCGGCCCGGCCGGGGGCGCGGCGCGAACTGCTCGAGACCTACATCGAGCGCCTGCGGAAGCTCGAGGAGCTGGCCAACAGTTTCGAGGGCGTCTCCAGGTCGTTCGCCCTCCAGGCGGGGCGCGAGATCCGGATCATCGTCGAGAGCCATAAGGTCTCCGACGACCGGGCGTCGCTCATCGCCAAGGACATCGCCGCCAAGATCAAGAACGAACTGGACTACCCGGGCCAGATCAAGGTCACGGTCATCCGGGAGATGAGGGCGGTGGAATATGCCCGCTAAGACCGGCGTCCTCTTTCTGGGGGACATCATCGGCCACCAGGGCCGGAGGGCCGTCCAGCGGTTTCTGCCCCAGCTCGTCAAGAAATTCTCGCCGGCGATCATCATCGCCAACGGCGAGAACGCGGCCGGCGGCGTCGGCATCACCGAGGAGATCGGCCGGGACCTCTTCCTGCAGGTCGACGTCCTGACCTCCGGCAACCACATCTGGGACAAGAAGGAGGCCCTGCCCTACCTCGAGCGCGAGCCGCGGCTCCTTCGTCCGGCCAATTACCCGGCGGGGAACCCCGGCCGCGGCAGTTATATTTACCAGGACGGCGGCGGCGTCAAGATCGCGGTGCTTAACCTCCAGGGCCGGGTCTTCATGGAGGCCATCGATTGTCCCTTCCGCAGGGCGGACGCGGAGGTTGAGGTTCTGGGCCGGGAAACGCCCATCATCATCATCGACTTTCACGCCGAGGCGACCTCGGAGAAGCAGGCCCTCGGCTGGCACCTCAACGGCCGCGTCTCGGCCGTCGTCGGGACCCACACTCACGTTCCGACCGCGGACGAAAAGGTCCTCCCCGGCGGGACCGCCTACGTCACAGACGCCGGCATGTGCGGCGGCTACCACTCGGTGATCGGCATTCGGAGGGAGCAGGCGTTGCAGAGGTTCCTCACCGGGCGGCCCCAGCGGTTCGAGCCGTCCAAGGAAGGGCTGGCCCTGTCCTGGGTGTTCATCGAGGTCGACGCCAAGACCGGGCGGGCCCAGTCCATTAAGAGAGGCACTTCGGTCGAGGAGAACGTTGACGAACAATGATCTGGTGAAGCCGGATACGATCTATTCGGTCTCGGCGGTGACCGAGATCATCAAGCTCACGCTGGAAACCGCTTTCCCTGTTCTCTGGGTAGAGGGCGAGATCTCGAACTTCCACCGCCACTCCTCCGGGCACCTTTACTTCACGCTCAAAGACGCCAAGAGCCAGCTCAAGGCGGTCATGTTCCGCTTCGAGGCGCGCAAGATCGCCTTCGACCTCAAGGACGGCCTGAAGGTCGTCTGCCGGGGGAGGATCAACGTCTACGAACCGCGGGGCGAATACCAGATCGTCGCCGAGGTCATCGAGCCCAAGGGCAAGGGCGCTCTCCAGCTGGCCTTCGAACAGCTCAAGGAGAAGCTCCGGGCCGAAGGCCTCTTCGATCCCGGACGCAAGAAGACGCTCCCGCTCCGGCCCCGGACGATCGGCGTCGTCACCTCGCCGCGCGGGGCGGCCATCGCCGACATCCTGAGGATCCTGGAGCGGCGCTACGCCCGGCTCCACATCCTCATCTACCCGGCCAAGGTCCAGGGGGAAGGGGCGGCGGCGGAGATCGTCGAGGGGATCGATTACCTGGGCGCGCTCCCGGGGGTTGACGTCATCATCGTCGGGCGCGGCGGCGGCTCGATCGAGGACCTCTGGGCCTTCAACGAGGAGCCGGTCGCCCGGGCCATCGACCGCTGCCCGGTGCCCATCATCTCGGCCGTCGGTCACGAGGTCGATTTCACCATCGCCGACTTCGTGGCGGACATCCGCGCCTCGACGCCGTCGGCGGCGGCCGAGATGGTCATCGAGAAGGAGCAGGCCTTCGAAGAGAAGATCACGGGCCTGGCCGAGCGGGCCGCCCGGTCGGTGAAGTCCTTGATCCAGGAGCGGCAGAACGCGATCGTCACCCTCACCCACCACCGCATCTTCCAGGGCTTCAAGGTCAAGGTCCTCAGCCTCGAACAGCGCGTGGACGAGCTCGAGACGCGCGCCTGGAAAGTCCTCCGGGCCGAGAAGCAGGCGATCGCCGAGAAGAAGGCGGCGGTCCTGCTGGCGACCGAGCGGCTCCGGAACAGGATCGGCGAGAAACTCAAGGCGCTCGGGGCGCGCTGGGAGACGCTGTCCGTGGGGTTGCACGCCATGAGCCCGCTGGATATACTGAAAAAGGGCTACACGCTCTGCTGGAAGGAAGAGGGCTTCCGCCTGGTCCGGAAGCCGGGCGAGGTCGCCGGGGGGGACGACATCATCGTCTCCTTCGCCGAGGGCGAACTCGCCTGCCGGGTCCGGGAGGTCGACGAGACGAGGACCCTCGAATCCAGGCTGGCAAAGGAGAAATCATGACGACCATCAGTTTCGAAAAGGCGCTGGCCGATCTGGAGCAGACCGTGGCCAAGCTCGAGAAGGGCGGGATCCCGCTTACCGAGTCTTTGGCCCTGTTCGAGAAGGGTGTCAAGCTGGCCCGGTTCCTGCGCGCCGAGCTCGACAAGGCCGAGAGGAAAGTCGAGATCCTCCTCAAGGATGGGAAGGGCGGGCTTAAGGCCGAGGACTTCGAGCTCGAAGACGAAGAGGGCGGGGAAAAGAAGAAGGCCGCGGCGAGGGGTAAGACCGGGCCGGTCGACGAGGGCGAGGTCGAGCCTGACAAAGGCGGGGAGCTTTTTTAAGCACGATGAAAGATATTCGCGCGGCGGATGGCTTGCAGGAGAAGAAAGCGGCGGTCGACCGGGAACTCGAGAGACTCCTCGAGGGCGGGCCGGGATCGCGCCTCTTCGAAGCGATGCGCTACGCCGTGCTGCCCGGGGGAAAGCGGTTCCGGCCGTTGCTCCTCGTCGCGTCGGGAGAGGCGTTCGGCGGGGAGGCGGGGACGCTCCTTCCTTACGCCTGCGCCGTCGAGCTCATCCACAACTATTCGCTCGTCCATGACGACCTGCCGTGCATGGACGACGACGATACGCGGCGCGGCCGCCCGTCCTGCCACAAGGCCTTCGGAGAAGGGCAGGCGCTCCTCGTGGGCGACGGCCTGCTGTCCCTGGCCTTCGAAGTGCTGGCTGGGGCGCCGGCAGGAGGGAACGCGGCCGGGTCCGGGCGCAAGGAACGGGCGGTCCTGGAGATCATTCGGGCTGTGGGCGTCAGGGGCATGATCGAGGGGCAATGGCTCGACATCGGCTGCGCGGGGGGCGAGGCGACCGAGGCGTCCTACAAAGACATCATTTCCAAGAAGACGGGCGCGCTCATCCTGGCCGCGGTCAAGGCCGGCGCCGTCCTGGGCGGGGCAGACGCGTCCGGGCTCATGGCCATGGAGGAGTTCGGGCGGAACGTCGGCCTCGCCTTTCAGCTGCGGGACGACATCCTGGACTCGGGGAAAGAGGCCGAGAGAGGCGACGCGCGGACGCGGCCGAACTCCGTGGCCTTGTTCGGGACCGCGGGCGCGAAGGAGAGGCTGGCGCGGGCGGTCGGTCGGGCCGTCGCGGTTCTGGATGGCGCTTCCATACGGTCGGAGGAGCTGCGGCATCTGGCCTGCGGGCTCCTCGTTCTTGATGAAGGCGGCGGCCATGAGTAGGCTCCTCGACACCATCCGCCTGCCGGAGGACATCCGGAAGCTCTCCATCAAGGAGCTTTACCACCTGGCCGCCGAGATCCGGGCGGAGATTCTCGACACGGTCTCGAAGAACGGCGGCCACCTGGCCTCGAACCTCGGGGTCGTCGAGATGACGCTGGCCCTCCACTACGTCTTCGATTCGCCGCGCGACAAGATCATCTGGGACGTCGGGCACCAGTGCTACACGCACAAGATCCTCACCGGGCGGAAGGAAGCGTTCTGCAGGCTCCGGCGGTTCGAGGGGGTCCTGGGCTACCCGGACAGGGAGGAGAGCGAGCACGATGTCTACAACACCGGGCACGCGTCGACGGCGCTGTCGGCGGCGCTGGGCATGGCGGTGGCCCGGGACAAGAAACACGAGGACGGAAACGTCGTGGCCTTCGTGGGCGACGGGAGCCTGACGGGCGGGGTGGCCCTGGAGGCCCTCAACCAGATCGGCAACCTCCGGGAGAGGCTCATCATCGTCCTCAATTTCAACGAGATGTCCATCTCCCCCAGCGTGGGGGCCATCTCCAAGTACCTGTCCTACCTCGTCTCGGGCCAGTACTACCTGAAAATAAAGGACCAGGCAAGGTCCTTCCTCAAGGGTCTTCCCAAGATCGGCTGGCCCCTGATCAAGGCCGCCCGGGGGGTCGAGGAGCTCATCAAGAAGACCTTCTTCCCGGGCCTCTTCTTCGAAGAGCTGGGCATTCGGTACATCGGGCCCGTCCATGGACACAGCCTGGGGTCGCTTATCGAGGTTTTCGAGCTGGCCAAAAAATACGACGGACCGATCATGATCCACTGCGTCACGCAGAAGGGGCGGGGCTACGCGCCCGCCCAGAGCAACCCGGAGCGGTTCCACGGCGCCGGGCCGTTCGACATCGCCACGGGCGAGCCGTTGAACCACGAGGCGGTGGCGTCGTATTCGTCGGTCTTCGGCGAGGCGGTCCTCGAGGCCGGGAAGAAGGACGCGAAAGTCCTGGCCATCACGGCGGCCATGATGGAGGGGACAGGGCTCCACAAGTTCGCCGAAAAATACCCGGAGCGCTTCTTCGATGTCGGCATCGCTGAACAGCATGCGGTCATCTTCGCGGCCGGGCTGGCGGCGGGCGGCTTCAAGCCGGTCGTGGCCATATACTCGACGTTCCTTCAGAGGGCCTACGACCAGGTCTACCACGACGTCTGCCTCCAGGACCTGCCGGTCGTCTTCGCGCTCGACCGGGCGGGCATCGTACCCGACGACGGGCCGACGCACCAGGGCATTAATGACATCGCGTACCTGCGGCACATGCCGAACATGATCGTCATGGCGCCGAAGGACGAGAACGAGCTCCGGCACATGGTCCACGCGGCGCTGAAGTACGGGCGCCCGGCGGCGGTCCGGTTCCCGAAGGGGAGGGGGCTCGGGGTGGCGATGGACAGGGGCGCGCGGGAGATCGCGCTCGGGAAGAGCGAACTCCTGAAGGACGGGAAGGACCTGTTCATGGCC
>Ga0315279_10002756_pt1 | contig 25741 bp, 21 predicted proteins | sample YL17G06_20_MG_FD_203694 | JGI IMG/M metagenome (GOLD analysis project Ga0315279, IMG submission 203694) | Sediment microbial communities from Yellowstone Lake, YNP, Wyoming, USA - YL17G06_20 | ecosystem: Environmental > Aquatic > Freshwater > Lake > Sediment | place: USA: Wyoming | collected...
TTGTCTTATTTTTCCTTTTCAAACATTAACTACTTGATAGATAATTACTTAGCTCGATTATTTAAGGAAATCAAGAAACGGATTTCCTTAAATAATATGTGCCTAATCTCCATTTTGCATAACTCTTGTTGGTAGAGTAACTCAAACCGACCGATTCGTCGTGTCATTCCTGCCCCGTATCAAGGTACGGGATAAACTCCGGCGCCTTATCGACAGATCGGTCAGTCCGACTAAAGTAGACAACTTCTTCATCGGTCACCAAAAAATCCACTGGCTCATCACTCTCCGTCACGGGTATGGAGTCAACTATCTGCTCGGCAAATCCCAGGCCGCATCGCCGAGCCTTGAGTTGTTCATTGGCGAAAAACCTGTCGTAGTAGCAGCCGCCTCGGCCCAGCCGATTGCCCTTCCTGTCGAATCCCAGCGCCGGCGCAACGACCAGGTCGATCTCCTCGAAAGGTATCGGCACGCCGGTTATCGGATTTCGTAGTCGCGAAACGCCCGTCTCAAACTCGGTCTCCAGCGAGTTTATCGTTACCGGTATCATGTGTCTCTGCTGCCAGGAAATCTTCGGCACTACCACGGTCTTACCCAGTTGCCAGGCGTGAAGTATGGCCTCGGAAGTATCCACCTCGTGCGGCAGAGATAGATACATCATCACCGCCGACGCACGCTGGAATTCCGAAGTACGGATTAAATTCTGGCAGGCTTTATGGCTTTTTTCGGTCCTTTTTTCCGGCGGCAGGGTAAGCAAGCGATTCTGTAGCTCGCGGCGCAACTGGCTCTTATCCATTTAGCAATCCCTCTTTTGGGCGTCCTTTCCGACCGCTTTACTATCTTCTATCAGCGTTTGCAGCTTTTGTAAATAATGCCTGATATTTTTTTCGTACCCTGTCTCTTTCGGCTCGTAGTACTTTTGCCCCATCGTCGCTGGAAAATACTGCTGCGGCACGAATCCATCCTCATAATCGTGCGGATACTTGTAGTCGGCTCCGTAACCCAACTGTTTTGCAGCCGGGTAATGGCTGTCTTTTAGATGTTTGGGCACGGGTTTTATGGGCTGCGATTTTACATCAGCCACTGCCTTCCATATAGCGCAAGCCGCGGCATTCGATTTCGGCGCGCACGCGACATATATCGCTGCCTGCGCCAGCGCCAGTTGCGCCTCCGGCAGGCCCACGAACTCGGAAATCTGCACCGCCGCCGCCGCCAGAACTGTCGCCATAGGGTCGGCGTTTCCAACATCTTCGGCTGCACAAACCGCTATCCGGCGAGCGATAAAACGTGTATCTTCCCCGCCGGCCATCATCCGCGCCAACCAATAAACCGTCGCGTCTGGGTCTGAGCCGCGCATGCTCTTCTGCAAAGCGCTTGCCAGATCGTAGTGCGTATCGCCCGTGCGGTCGTAGGCGATCGCCTTTTGTTGTATCGACTCTTTTGCGATTTCCAGATTAAATTTTATTCCGTCCTGCGGTTTTCGTGCCGCCTGAGAGAGCACGCCTACCTCCAGAGCCGTCAATGCCTTTCGGGCATCGCCCTCACAGCGGCCGGCTAAAAATGCCAGTGCCTCTTCGTCTGCCTCGATATTTAACTCGCCCAGGCCGCGTTCGACATCGCTGATTGCGGTTCGCAGCAGTTGCAGCATATCTTCTTGGCTGAGCGGCTCAAAATGGAATACCGTGCTACGGGAAATCAGCGGTGAGTTGATCGCAAAATATGGATTCTCCGTGGTGGCGCCGATAAGGATCAGGACTCCGGATTCAACGTCATCCAATAACACGTCCTGCTGAGCACGATTGAAACGATGGATGTCATCGATAAATAGGACCGTTCGTGCTCGGGTAGTTGCGAGTCTGTCCCTGGCGTCGGTAATTATTTCGCGGACGTCACTGACGCTGGCTGCGGGAGCACTAAGATAATGGAACTTTGCCTTGGTGTAATTAGCGATTACGGTTGCCAGCGAAGTCTTGCCCACGCCGGGCGGGCCGTAGAATATCAAGCTGGTGAGTTTGTCGGCTTCGAGCATTCTGGTCAGCAGTTTATCGGCCCCAAGCAAATGCTTTTGTCCGACAAAATCGGCCAGTTTTCTCGGTCTCATCCGAACCGCTAACGGGGCTGCCGATTCTACGTTGGCTCTTTCGAGTTGGTGGAACAGCTTTTTATTTGTCCCATCTTGACGCATCGGGCATATTATATTCAAGCTGGATAAGGCTGTCGAAAACTAATTTCCATCGCAGCGATGTACCCTGTTCGGCCTGTTCCAGACTAATATGGAAAAAAAATTCAAAAAACTTGTTTTACTTGCTTGATTTGTGCGGGCATCCCTTATAAACTTTCAACGCGGGAAGGGGTTTACATATATGTGTCTTAGAAGAGCCGAAGTTTTGATGTATGTAGTGCGGCTATGTTAGGTAAGATGTTAAGAACTCTGTGGAACGATGTTTTTGGAAAGGAGTGCTTTATGGAGAAAAGAAGTTTGTTGTTGGTTGTTGTCGCCGTGATGGGTTTGCTCAGTTCGGTGAGCTTTGCCGGCGGGCCTTTGGGTCCCCCAATGTCTCTCTTGGAGCCCGGTAAGTGGGCTTTCGATATCGCCTACTTCCATGAGAAAATGGACCTCTGGGGCTGCGGCGACGTGTCATCAATGTCTGCCGAGCCAAATGGGACCGACCCCAATGTTTGGGATTGGGAGTCTGACGGATCATCGCTGGATAAAGTGAGGCTACGTGATTTCAAAACTAACACGATCCTTGCCAGCCTTGAGTACGGTCTCTGTGAGAACTGGGATGTATATCTCCGCTTGGGTGTAGCCGATGCCAAGGCCGATGTGTCTTGGTGGGGTGACACCACCGAAGATTCAGCAGATTTTGGCTACGGACTTGCATGGCAGCTTGGTACGAATTTCACTATTTGCCGTAGCGGCCCATGGACCTTTGGCGGACGCATGCAAATTGGCGCCGCGTATCCCGGTGACTGGAGCGAGACGCGCTCTGGAACATGGGAGGAAGGAGACGCCAACGGCCCATACACTGAGAAGACAACCGCTGATCTTAGCTGGTGGCAAGGTTTGGCCTACCTCGGTGGAACGTACCAGATGAATGACACACTTCAGGGCTACGCCGGTTTAGGCTGGCAAACTATGCAGGGAACCCTTGATGTTGATTACGCTGCGACGTACTATGATGATAGTGCAGGCTATCAGGAGCGTGCTAGCGGCTCTATGAAAATGAAGCACGCCTCGGCTATTGGGGTTTTTGGTTTAGCGTGGAAGCCGCCTATTGACGATGCTCGTGTAGGCGTCGAGCTCATTGTCGGTGAGGCTGGTAAGTTTGGTTTTGGCATCACCGGCGCAATTCCCATCCCCTAACTCACGGCGACATTTTTGGGCCTCTGTAAATATCAAGAGGCCAGTCAAGAAAAGTAACTGTTATTCGAGGGCTGTTAGCCAGAGGCTAGCAGCCCTTTTTTACAGTGAGTTCTGCAAAATTGCAGGTTAGGCATATATTATTTAAGGAAATCCGTTTTTGATTTTCTTAAATAATCAATTGACTAGTTGTCAGAGAACACCTTACTGTTGGACACGGAAAAAACAGAAATTATTTTTTCCTGTCAGAGTATGCCTAACCTGCAATTTTGCAGAAGCCTTCTTTTCTACAGAAAACAGAGAGACTTTCTGTCAGTTGTTTTTCATCGCAAGAGCCAAAAATCCTAAAAAAACTTCTTTATCTGCTTGATTTGACCGCGCACCCCATATAGACTTTGCGATGAAAACGCGGTGTGTGCCCTGTGCATATACCCGTCTCGAAACGGCGGCGCGTTCGGCGGATGTAATGGAATTACGTCAGGCAGAAGGTTAATGAGTCTGCGAAACGACTCTTTTTTGGAAAGGAGTGACTATGGACAAGAAAAGGCTGGTGATGGCCATTGTTGTCGTGGTGGGGTTGCTCTGCTCAGTGAGTTTTGCCGGCGGGCCTTTAGGTCCTCCCAAGGCTTTAGCCGCGCCTGGCAAGTGGCTGGTCGATGTCGAATATGCCCACGAAAGTGTCGACCTAAAGGCCTGTGGCAAAATAAATTCTCTTTACGACTCAAGCTGGGTAAGTGACGACTCGAGGTTTAAGATTGAGGACCTCCGCTCGAACATGTTCTTCGGCAGCCTGACGTATGGTCTGTGCGAGAACTGGGACGTATTTGTGCGCCTGGGCGCAGCCGATGCCAAAGACGACGTGAAGCCCGCCACTGATGAGGGTTACGGCGAAAAGTGGGCTTACGACGGCAGCTATGGTTTCGCCTGGGGCGTCGGGACCAGAGCAACTTTCTGTCAGTGCGGTCCTTTTACCTTTGGTGCAGTAGGCCAACTAACTTGGTTCAATCCTGGTAGCGGCGAAGATACTTTCGCCTACGATGCTAACGACACTATGACCGCTGAATTTGACGCTAGCTGGCACCAGCTCCAACTGGGCATCGGAGGAACTTACCAGGCGGACGGCTGGTGGATCTATGGTGGGCCGTGCTTCTTCTTCGTAAATGGTGACCTCGATCTGGACGCTACCGAGACCGTTACCGGAGAGGGCGCCGGAACTTATCCTTCAAAGGGCACACTCGATCTGAAGGAGAAGTCAGAGTTTGGCGGCTGGGTCGGCGTAGGATGTAACCTGCCGAAAAATGCCACCTGCTACGCTGAAGCTCAGATTTACGGCGATGGGTGGCTTGTTGGCGCCGGTGTGTTGTTCCCACTGGCAGTCCCATAACTGACAAAGTTTGATGGATTCACAGCAGAGAAATTAAAGATTCGTCGGGCTGCGAGCGTGAAGGTCGCAGCCCCAGTTTTACATTCAGCGGGACTTTGCCCAAATTCTCCTGGCAGGCGCAAAAAAATCCAGGCAATACTTTTTTGTTTGACTTGCAGTCATAACTCGATAGACTTTTCGAGTAGCCAGGAGAACGGCACATTACCAGATGTGAATCCTTGGCGAGCGTGCAGGGACATTTTCGGAAGACCTGAGGAAAGTTTTTAGGGAGACGACCATGAAAAGCAGGGCAATTCTATTAACTTCAGCCATCTTGTTCAGTACGCTCGGCCTGGTTCAGGCCCAGCAGGGTGAGTTGCATGGATTGATCGATGTCACCTTTCAGAGTAAATATCTCTGGCGTGGATTTAATATCTATGATAACAAGTGTGCGATTCAGCCGGCCGTAGACCTCGACCTGTATGGCACCGGCCTGGGCATTAGCACCATGATGCACAGGGCCAATTCCAGTGGGTTCGAAGATTTCGAACGTTGGGACTATAGCGTATACTATTACAACCGACTTTTTCGCGATGAGCCTTATGTTACTGATTATAGGATTAGTTGGGTATACTATAACTTTCCCGAATGGCAATCCGATGAACTTGGCCTGCAAGAGCTGAATGGCATCTTCTCTTGGCCAAAGCTCTTTCCGGTAAAGGGCTTAATTCCGACCTACGTTGCTGCCAGGATGTGGCCTTCCAGCAGCGATTCTTTGGTTTCCCGCAAGTTTGATCTGACGACAGGCCGTCACTCCAGTGGAAGTCCCTCGGGATGGTTCCACATCCTTATGCTCGATTACGGTTTACCTATAAAAGGTCTGGTGCCCGAAATTCCGGAGCACATATTGAATTTGCATGCAGAGCTGGTTTACAATGACGGAGTTGGCCCCTACGGCCAAAATGTTGACCAGGATTGGTCTAATGCTGTGTTCGGCATCTCCACAGATATTGACCTGGCCAAAAACTTTACATTCACCCCGGCTCTGTATTACCAGGTAACGATGGAAAAGACGGTCAATCCCAACGGGGATGAAACCTGGGTGAGTCTAAGTCTGAAGTACAAATTCTAAACAGGACCCTGCAATAAAAGGGTAGGGCTCGGTCAGCGCCTCCGATATTGGTGGCGTCAGGCAAGCCGGTGCTAAACTGCTCTGTTGGCCATAAACTTGGCCGCCTCAATCAGGGCTTCCTTAGCATCGCTTTCGGGAATTCTTGCCAGTTCTCGTATGGCCCCGGCAAGGTATTGTTGCGCCAGATTGTGCGCATATTCCAGGCTGCCATAAGACCGCAGCATCTCAACAAGAGCATCTCTATTCTTGCCGGCGGGCGCATTTAGTTTATCGTAGACCGTCGCCTTTTCGCTAGGGGCAACAGCTTTCAGCAGATGTATCACAGCCAGAGTTAGCTTACTTCGCTCGGCGTCCTTGCCGCCTGTCTTGCCGGTTTTGTTTTCGTCGCCGGCGACGTCCAGCAAATCATCGGTGATTTGAAATGCAATTCCGGCGCTCAATCCGAAGCGGGCAAGCGACTCAACGTGGGCCTTTTTTGCCTTTGCTACAATGGCGCCCAGCCGGCAGCAACTACTAAGAAAAAGAGCACTTTTCTCGGTGATTATGTCGATGTATTCCGCCTCATTCAGCTGCCAGTTCTGCCTTTGGATTATCTGCCGCAGCTCACCTTGGCAGGTTCGAGCGGCGGTAGCAGCAATTATGCTGACGATTTTGGGCGAAAGATCAGCGCACATCTTGAAAACCTGACTGAGCAAAAAGTCGCCCAGTATCACGGCGGATTCGTTGCCCCAGAGGTGGTTTATCGTGGCAAGACCGCGTCGCCGCTGGCCCTGGTCTATGACGTCGTCGTGCAAGAGCGTGGCATTGTGAATAATCTCCACAATCGCTGCGATGCGGATGTGCTTGCCTGTGATTTTTCCGACCGCATCAGCCGAAAGCAGAACCAGTCCCGGGCGTATCATTTTGCCGCTACGGGCGTTCATATAGTCGAGCAACTGTCCGAGTGCCTGGTCTTTCGGCGGGGTAGTCAATTGCTGATTGATTAGCTCTCTGACCTGATCCAACCGGACTTGAATGCGCCCAAAGGCAGGCACCTTACTACGCGGCAACTGCATAGTGATCAGCGCATAGTGTTTGGCATCTGTGCTACCAGCTATGCGCTACTTCTCCTTTCCGTGTGCGTAGCTGTAGAATTCTTTTCTCAGCAGTCGCGTAATGGGTCCGGGCTTGCCGTCGCCGACAACCCTGCCGTCAACCTCAACGACGCCTATAACCTCGGCAGCCGTTCCGGTCAGAAAGAATTCGTCGCAAACATACAGGTCGAATTTGGTGAGATTTCTTTCGACGACCTGAAGGTTCTCTTGCCCGGCCAATCTGATAACGACTGCCCGTGTTATCCCCGATAATGCTCCGGCCTCGACGGGCGGCGTGTAAATCACTGCGTCTTTCACAATGAAGACGTTATCGCCGGTCGCCTCGGCGACATAGCCTTCGTGGTTGTACATGATCGCCTCGGCGACGTTACTATCTAGCGCTTCGATCTTGGCCAGAATGTTGTTGAGATAGTTCAGGCTCTTAACCTGCGGCGGCAGCGCAAGAGGATGATTGCGGACCGTCGTAGCGCTTATTACCTTCATCCCATTTTCGTAAAATTCTTCCGGATAGAGCTGAATATTGTCGGCTATTATAAATACGGTGCTGTTCTCACAGACGAAAGGATTTAGCCCCAGAGTCCCTGCGCCGCGGGTTACAACCAGCCGAACATAGCCGCCTACAACGTTGTTGGCCTGGACGGTTTCTTTGACCGAGCCGATGAGCTTATCCCTGCTCATAGGCACGGCAAGGCGAATCGCTTTAGCCGATTTATAAAGCCGATCTATGTGGGCTTCCAGCTCAAATATTTTGCCGTTATAGACGCGGATGCCCTCAAAGACGCCGTCGCCATACAGCAGTCCGTGGTCGAAAACCGATATCTTAGCATCCGCCTCGTCAACCAGTTTGCCGTCAAGCCAAATCTTCAGTCCCATAGTCTCATACCCCTACTGTGCGTGTGCTTTTTTTGCCCGGCACGCCGCACCTCACCCACCTCGAACTTTGCCGTCAACTAACGTTATTATTCGCCCGGCCTTTTGCGCGATCCTCTGGTCGTGGGTTACCATCACAACTGTCTGGCCGGCCCTGTTCAGCTTCTCAAGAGTATCTAAGATACCATTTCCCGTGGCCGAGTCAAGGTTTCCTGTCGGCTCGTCGGCCAGAAGTAATTTTGGCTCGTTCATCAAAGCCCTGCCGATAGCGACCCTTTGCCTTTCGCCGCCGGATAGCTGATACGGCTTATGCTTGGCCCGGTCCGATAAACCCAGCTCGGCAAGCAACTGGCGGGCTCGGTCCTTTGCCCGTCTGCGACACGCAAGCCAGCCGGCGATGCTCTTGGACGCCATTGTCGGCAGATAGACATTTTCCAATACGTTTAGTTCGTCCAGCAAGTGGTAAAACTGAAAAACAAAACCCACCATTTTGTTGCGATACCGGTTCAATTCGCCGGCATTTATTTTGCCCAGGTCTCGCCCTTCAAAGCTCACCACGCCTTTATCAGGACTATCCAAGCCACCTAATATGTGCAGCAGCGTGCTCTTGCCGCTGCCGGATGCACCAACTATGGCCACGAATTCACCTTTTTTTACGGTTAGATCAACGCCTTTGAGCACTTTAACTTCAGTCGCTCCCATCCGATAAGATTTATAGATTTCCGTAGCTTTTAGCATCGAACATCCTGTCCTTCGACTAAAGTGAGCTAAAGTGCCTAAAGTGAGCTAAAGTTAAAATCACAACTTTAGGCACTTCAAACTTTAGGCACTTATAACTTGTACGGTTCTTACAATTGGCTCACCTGGAGAGTCTCTACGGGTCTTAATCTTGCCGCCTGCCAAATCGGTATGAGTGCGCCGGCTAAGCACGCAACAATCGCCGAAACGATAATTACCACCAGGACCTTGAATTCCAGCTGGTTGGGGATGTCGCCTATGGCATAGATTGTCCTGTCCCAAAGTTGATATTGAAAATGCTCAAATAGCCAGCTCTCTATCTGGTTTATTTTTGACAGAAACAACCAGCCTGAGAATGTGCCAATCGCCGAACCCAAAAAGCCAACTACAAAAGCAAAACCTGCAAACAACTGAACAATGCCCGCGTTCGGGACGCCAACGCTCTTTAAGATGCCTATGTCTTTACTTTTGTGGCTAATAATCATGTAAAAAACCACTAAGACGATAAAAACTGTCGTTATTCCCACGAGGCCGAACATTACGGTCATCATAGTCTGCTCTTTTTCCATCGCCGCGATGAATGCACGCCTGTACTCTTTCCAGCTTTGCACCGTCACCGTGTCAAGCAGATACGCCTGGTCTTCGCCGGCTTTATCTTGTTTGAATTTCTGCCAGAGCAATGCCACTTTTTCACATCCTGCCTGTGGGTTGACGCCCGGCTTGAATTTTATATGGATGGCGCTGACTCTCTTGACGGGCCCTGCCATGCCGCAAAGCGATTGGGCCTGCTCGAACGGCAGGTAAATCAGCCGGCCGTCTACTCGCGCCAATCCGCTGTGCGAATTGTCACTGTAGTAAAAGGTCTGCGTGTTGACCAGCCCAACATCGGCCTTGGCCAGAGCGCCTTTTGCCGTTAGAGGAAAGCAGCTCACAGAAAGGGCAATTCTACCGGGCACAGAGTCGTAAGAATACCTGCCTCTGGCGTCACGTTCCAGAGCCAGGTCGATCCCCAATATACAGCCCGGAAGATTCGTGTCATAAACCGGCCTAAATGCTTCGGATACATTGTCTTTGCTGTAGTACAAGGTGTCGGCAAAATCAGTAGCTTTACTATGGATGACCGGATCAACGCCCATAATCTCAAGGGCATAGTTTCGCTGTATTCCGGCGGGAGTTACCAGCGCAAAGCTTTTTATTACCGGTGAAACGCCCTGCACAAAATCTGCTTTTTCCAGTATCTTGCTGAATTCTTCGTAATATGCAAAGCCCACCAGTGACTCGGTGCCGACAACGCAGTCGCCCGTGAAACTATGATTTTTCTGCTTGAAACCGCCCACAAGGCCGGTCATTACAGTCATTACCACCACAACAATAAAAACGCAAAGAGCGACCGCTAGCACGGCAAAATATGTGATTCGCCGTTTTACTAAATACCTCGATGCAAGGATGATCTTGTACATTGCTCAATTGAAAAATCCTAAAACCTAATATCTAAATTCTAAACAATAGCAAAATTCAAATGTTCAAATTTGCAAAACCTGATGTTTTGGTCATTTGAGCTTTGGTAATTAGATATTGTTTAGGATTTAGGATTTAGATATTAGAATTTTAGAATTATCCCCTGCAAAAATATTATTCATATCGCAGGATTTCGACCGGCCTTGTGCCGGCGGCGACTATCGCGGGAATCAATGTCCCTATCGTCGCAGCAACAACGGCAAAGAACATAATGAGCAAAGCCGACGCCCAATCAACGTCATTGGGAATCTTACTGAACATATAAACGCTGCTCTTCCACAACTTGAGTCCAAACAGGATTCTTATCCAGTTCTCGATTGCATTTATGTTTTTGGTGATCAGATACCCCAGCGCGGCGCCGAAGCCTGACCCGATTATTCCGACGCAACAGCCGAAGCCCACGAAGATCATCGCCACTGAGCTGCTTGCCGCCCCGCAACTTTTCATTATGGCAACGTCCCTCTGCTTAAGCCTGGCGATCATATAGAATATGCAGAATATCAGCACCACCACGCTGAAACTTACCACGCCAAATATCACCAGCAGCAGCCCCATCTGCTTGTATAGCTCGACAACATATTGGCGCTGCATCTGTTGGGCGGTCGCGATGGTCGTCTGAGCTACCATATATGGGCCCCAGCCGAGCTGCTCAGCGGCGAATACCTGCCATAGGCCGCGAATCTCCGCCAGGGCTGTCTCTACATCCCCATCATTTTTGAGTTTGATCTGGATGTGGTCGGCCATCTGGCTGTCTTCATCGGGATGCAATTCTTTCTGCAATTTTTCTATGGGCAGGAACACCACACTCTTATCCAAGTCGTAGACTCCCGTAAAGACGACATCAGCAATCGTAAATATAATGACCCTTCTGGTTATCTGTGGTATCGCGGCAGAGTCATCGGCGGCGCCGGCGTCCGTTACCGTGCCCGTAGTAACAACAACATCCTTGCCGATCATACTCTCGACCACGCCAAGATCATACTGGTCGGTCGCCTCATCAGGCTCGGTCAACACGCCGATTCCGACAAAACCTTGTGTTTTTTCCGAAGAGCCGGCAAATTCAAAACGGGGCTCGCCTGGCGAATCTTTCTGTTTTAGCAGCGACTGTTTGTAGTTTGTCACTCTCGCTCTTGAAGCCGGCTCGATCCCCCAGATTTCTACGACTCGCACGTTGCCTTTACCCAGATGTATCAGGCCCGGCGCCGACAGAGTCGCGGTTGCTGCCTTTACCGCACTTATTTGCTCGAGGCGTTCGATCAGCAGCGGATATTTTGCGAATCTTGTAGGCGCCGCCAGAACAACATCGCCGATAGTATCGACTGCGGCCTGCTCAAACGCATCAATAAAACCGTTGAAGAGACTGGCAACAACTATCAATAGCGACGTGGACAAGGCAACCGCGGCAATACTCAAGAACACGATTTTTTTCTTACGCAGGTATCGCAGCCAGAAGAATAGTTTCAGCATCGGAGTCGTTAGTATTTAGCCCCGCAATTTATTGCGGGGTTATTTAGCCCCCAGTTTTAACTGGGGGCTCTTGTATAGGCCTTAGAAGTGGGAATAGTATGACGTCACGGATACTCAGGGCGCCGGTTAGGACCATGACCAGCCGGTCGATGCCGATGCCCAGGCCTCCGGCGGGCGGCATACCGTACTTCAGCGCCGTTATAAAATCCCTGTCCATCCTGGCCATTGAGTCTTCCTGCCCGCGCAGTTGGATGAGGAAGTTCTCGTACTGCTGGGCAGGGTCATTCAGCTCAGTGTAGGCATTAGCCAGCTCCATCTGTGCCACATACAACTCAAACCGCTCAGCGTATCTTGGGTCGTCTTTTTTTCGCCTGGTCAAGGGGCACAGCGCCGCCGGATAATCAATCACAAAAGTCGGAGCAACGAGTTTATCCTCAACCGCAGCCTGAAATAACGCGTCAACAACCACCGCATCATCCATAACCGCCTCATTTATATCAAGCTGGGCGGCCTTTTTTCGCAGAGCGCCGGTGTCGTCAATCTCACAGCCGGTATGCTCTTTTATGAGTTGCGCGTATCGAACCCGCCGCCAGGGCCTGCTAAAATCCACCTTCATATCGCCGAATTCTATCTGATTGCTCGGGCGGAATTTTTCGACCAGCAGGCAGATAATCTCCTCGGTCAAATCCATCATCACGTTGTAATCGGCGTATGCCTGGTACAATTCGAGCATCGTAAATTCGGGGTTGTGATACCTGCTTAATCCCTCGTTGCGGAAGTTCCGATTTATTTCGAAGACCTTTTCCATCCCGCCGACCAGCAGTCTTTTTAGAAATAGCTCCGGCGCAATCCGCAAAAATAGGTCCAAATCCAGAGTATTGTGATGGGTGACGAACGGCTTTGCCGCTGCTCCGCCCGGCTGCTGCTGCATCATTGGCGTCTCGACTTCTAAAAAGCCGCGTCCCTGGAGAAATTCACGAATCGTGGCTACGACGGCGCTGCGTTTTTTGAAGCGCTCCATAACTTCGGGGTTGGCCCAGAGGTCTACGAACCTTTGGCGATAGCGCAGGTCGACATCTGCCAGGCCGTGAAATTTTTCGGGCGGCTGCTCGAGACATTTGGCAAGAAGCGTAAGGCTTTCCGCCCATACGGTAATTTCGCCCGTTTTGGTTTTTCCCAATCGGCCGGACGCCCCGATTACGTCGCCCAGCTCAAGCAATTTGGCCAGTTGCCAATCTGAGGCATCTTGCGGCAGCAGACTCGTACTTGCGCCCACCTGGATAGTGCCGCTGGAGTCTCGCAAAGTGATAAAGATCAGCTTTCCGATGTCCCGCAGCAGAACGATTCTGCCGGCACATTTTGCCTTTTGAGTATCATCGCCATCCTTAAATCTGAGCTTGATATTTGCAGCCGGCTCAGCCCCCTCGTATCTCTGGCCGTAAGGGTCGATACCCAACTGCCTAATCTGCGCAAGTTTCGCCTGTCTTTGCCGCTCAAATTTGTCTGAATCTTGTGCATTTGCCAAAGTGATACACCTGCAAAATCAAAGGGCCTTTGCGCCTGCCGGGCGAGTCTCGGTTTTAGCTAAGTTCAGGACTTGGGCCTCAATCAGTTTGGTTTTGATAATCAGCATCCCGACCGCCAGTTGTGGGTCGCCCGCCACGGTTTCTTGTGCTGAATGCCTATTCGGTGAGGCACTATTTGGGTCGCGGCCGGCTTGAACCAGCACGTCATTTTCCCGCTGGATGTCGAGCATCTTCTTGAGCTCGTCGCTTGTTAATTCGATTTCAACGTCCGGCCCGATGCCCCAGTCCTTTTTGCCCTGCTTTTCCGTTTCTTCACGGCTCTTAACTCTCTGGTCGGAAGGCAAATGATAATGTGCCATTGTGTATTTTAGCTGGGCAGGGCCGCGGGGATAGTGCGTTATTCCCTGCACGCTGCCTTTGCCGTGGGTTCTGTCGCCCACGAGAACCGCCCGGTTCTGCGTCTTGTCTGCCAACGCCCCTGCCACAATTTCCGAAGCGCTGGCGGAGCTGTAATTTATGAGTATGACCATCGGGTAGTTCGGGTGCGTACCTTTTTCCTGTGCCTTTGCGTATGTTAGTACCCCCGCGTATGGCGAACGGGTGGTGACTATCGCTCCCTCTTTTAGAAATTTGTCCGAGACGTCTATCGCGCTATTAAGTAGGCCGCCGGTATTAAATCGCAAATCGAGAATCAGGGCCTTCAGGCCCTGCGATTCCAGGTCTTTGAGCACTTGTTCAAGCTCCGAAGCGGTCTCTGAGGAAAAGCCCGTGACGCGGACGTAGCCGATTCGGTTTGGCTCGTCAATCATATAAAGCCATTTGCCTGTCTCGGTCCGGTTCCAGCCCCGAAGCGTAGGAACGGTTATCTTGCCTCTGGTTATGACAATGTCTGTGGTTTTCTCTTGCCCCGCGCGCTTTATCGTCAGCGTAACCTTGGTGTCGGCAGGGCCGGTAATTTTGCGAACTGCACACAGCAGAGTCATATCCTTTGTCTGGACTCCGTCCACCGCTACGATTACGTCGCCGGCATCGAGACCGGCTTTGTAGGCCGGCGTATCCTGCAGCAGACTTGCCACGGTCAATAGCCCCTTGGATCTGGAGATTTCTATCCCGATGCCGGTGAACTCGTTGGTCATGCTCTTCTCGAACTCCTGCACCTGCCTGGGCCAAACCATAACCGTGTAGGGATCGAGCGCAGATAGTGCCGCCTCTGTAAACTGTGCGACAAGTGCGGACCTAGATAATTCCAAAGTTGTTTTATTAAGTGCCAGGACCTTTTCAAAAACGTCTAGGAGCTCATCTTTTTTTAGCCCGGTAGCCGACTGCTCGATCTGGTCTGATATCGCCGCCAGGCCCGCGGACCACGCGGTCAGTTGATTGGCGTCGGGCGGTGAAAACGAGCTTTCCGAGCTTTGGCTCTTAACCTTCGGCGAAAAGGCGGTCGGCATCACCTCGGCCAACAATTTGCACTGCCTTATGGCTTGCTTTGCCATGTTACTATAGTCGATAGTTCTTCTGACGTAATGGCCGCTCAGAACGTCAATTGCCCAGGTGAACATCTCTTTTTCTACGCCCTTGTAGCGCTCGTCGCGGGTCTCGCAGGGACTATCCTGAAGGGACGCTACGATGGTGGCCTTATCCAGCAGTTGCTCGCCGTAATCCGAGTAGGCTTTATTGTTCGGGTCGATGGCCTTGAGCCAGCTATAGCAATTTATGTACGCGTCAAGCGATTTGCCCTGCACTTCAAAATCAGCGGCCTTATCTATCGCCTTCTGGATGGTCTGCTTTACAAATGCGTCCGCAAACAGATGCTCTCTTTGATCCGCGCTTGCAACTTCGCTGGCTTTGGCAATAATCGAGAGCACACTGACAGTATCGTTCACGTCGTTAACGTCGCTCGTGTCGTTCACATCGGTTGTCTTGCTTTGTGCCTGGCGTTTTTGCAGTTCAGCCAACTGCTGCTGATACGCAGATTCGCGGGCAGACTGACGTTGTCTACTTATGTCCTTATACTGCTGGATAAGCTCAGCCAATTGGCCAAGCTGCGGAACTACCGCCCTGTCGGACTGCTCTATCTGCTCGGCAGCGGCGTCAAATTTGCCGTGATAGATCAGTTCGCAGGCCGTTTCGACTGGCCCGGACTGAGCCGACGCTGCCGCAGCCCCCCCAGCGTTGGGTTCAGTTAATTTGGACTTTGAAATTTCGCGCGGCGCCGGTCGAGCCGAAAGGCCGTAACCGACAGACCAGCACAGCAGCGCCAAGACACAAAGCCACCTGGCCGGGAATCTCGAATTTCTCGTTCTAAATTTCTCTGACAGCAAAACTCTGCCTCCTCATAATTTTCAATTGAAAATCATAGATTGACAATTCTAACTGCACTCGGCTGCTTTGCCGGCACAGCCTAAGACGTGCAGTTTATGTTTAACCATTGCCGTGATGGCGTCTCTGCCGGGGCCGAGGTATTTGCGTGGGTCGAATTCGCCCGGCTTTTCGGCGAAAACCTGCCTGATTTTAGCAGTCAGCGCCAGCCGCAAATCCGTATCTATGTTGACCTTGCACATCGCCATCTTTGCCGCCCTGCTGACGGACTCTTCCGGCACGCCCATTGCGTTGGGCATACTGCCGCCGTATTTGTTTATAAGATCGACGAACTCTCTCAGCACACTGCTTGAGCCGTGCATCACCAGCGGAAATCCGGGCAGCCTGTCGGCTATCTCCTGGATGACATCGAAAGCCAACTTAGGCTCAGTCTTGAACTTGTAAGCGCCGTGGCTGGTCCCGCAGGCCACCGCCAGCGAATCGCAGCCGCTCTTTTCCACAAACTCCACCACCTGGTCGGGGTCGGCAAGGTGCTTTCTTACGTCATCGACTCCGACTACATCATCCTCGATTCCGCCCAGTTGGCCCAGCTCGGCTTCAACGCACACATCTCTGGCGTGCGCGTACTGGACAACCTTCTTGGTTATCGCGATGTTCTCCTTGAGTGGCAACTTTGATGCGTCAATCATAACGGAGGTAAAGCCGTCATCGACGAACTGTTTGCAGGTCTCGAAATTGTCGCCGTGGTCCAGATTTGTGGCGATTGGGATGTCCGGATTTTCCGCGACAGCCACGTTGATAATTGCATTGAGGTAGCTGATGCTGGCGTACTCGCGGGCGCCTCTGGAGACCTGCAGAATCAGCGGCGCCTTCTCCTCGGCGACAGCGGCAATAATGCCCTGGGTGATCTCCATATTGTTCACATTGAATGCACCGACTGCATAGCCATTTTTGTAGGCCATCTCAAACATTTTCCTGGTATTGACCAATGCCATGTGATTCTCCTTTTTAGTTTTCAGTTTTTAGTTTTGAGTTTCTAGTTCGCTGTTCCCAGGGCCATATATCTGCTGGGCCCGATCGCCATCTCCGGCACGCCCTGCGGCCAGATGCTGAATACCACTGCGTGCTGGTTCAGCGATTCATCGGCGCTGTAGGTCAGCGCGAAATACAGCCGGTGATAACGCCTTATCACCGTTATATCACTTCGTATATTCAGGCCGTAGTCGAGATCCATCTGCTGCGAAAAGACCACAGTATACCGCGGGTCAAGCTCATACGTCGCGGCAAAAGTAAGGGCATTTGAGCCTTTTTGGCCAAGGCCATTCTCAAAACGCTTTAAGTACCTGCTTCCTATATAATAACTCAAGTTGGGCCAACAGCGGCGCGAAAAACCGATATCAAACTGTTGAACTACGCCGCTCTGCATATCGAAGTTCAAATCGGCAAGTACCGCGGTGGTATCGCTCAACTGCCAGAGGTAGTCTGCACCGATGTAATTTCGCGTGGGGCCGAATATGTTGCTGCTGCGCCTATCTTGCGGCGGCAGCAAGACCTGGCCAAATCTCTTGCCGTAGGTATTTGCCAGCGGTATATACGGCCTATTCCAGATGAAGCGATCCGGCCCTGCCGATGTGTCGCCCGAATCATTCACCCACGTAAAGTCCACATCCAGGCGCATCCAATCGACTGTCCGCAGCTTATCCGCCGGGCCTCGTTTTGTCTGCAAACGCTGAGAGAGACCCAAATTCAAGGCGTCGCGCTGCTCTACCACCGCATCGCTCTGGGTATAAGCAACCGCGGTCAGTCGAGGCTGAATGACGTGCCGCAGCCTATTCAAATCCCACAACTGCGACTCGACATCCGGATAGACCCTCCAATAGGCGGGCGTCGATACCCGCACGCCTGCCTCGCCGAGCCAGACTTCGTCTTCTGGGCTTGCCGGGTCGCCGTCAATTTCCGTGCAGAAGCCGCTGCCGTCCTCATACCCCAACGTGCCCGCTACAAAAGGCACAACCTTTGATTGGCCAACTGCCATCGGCATATCCAGCTCGTTTCTGGTGGAGGCGAACGTGAAGAAATCCTGCAGAATGGGCGAAGAATCATCGGAATCCAGACGCTGGCGGAATCGGCTCACCTGGTTGTCGCTATACAGCGTCAGCCTGTCATCCCAGAGTGACTGGCCCGTCCAGTGAAACTCGGCGCTGGGCAATTCTTCCAGCGTGTCAGCGAAGTCGTTCAGCCGCCATTTGCCCAGCAGAGAAATCGCCCAGTTGTCCTCCAGGCGCTTGGCGTGGACAAGTGTCTCCTGCTCTTTATCGGCGTTAAATTCGTGGCGATAATACTGCTCCAAAAAGTTCCTGTCGGAGGTGTAGCCGGCCTCGGTCGTGAGCTGCCAGTTGTAAGGTAGAAATTGCCGATGCTGGAACTTAAATCGCCCGCGAAGCTCGTGCGGCGGCTCAAGGTTCTTGCGGCTGTCGATTCTGCCGAGTCTATCCTCTCCGTGGTCGTCAATTATGTAGCCTAAAAGCCTGCCGAAATACTTCTCTTTTACATAATTGAGCTCTACGCCGCTGCCCAGACCGCGTTTGTCGTAGTAATCAACTCCCATAGTGCTTTCAGTGCCGTTTGGCTCCTGCAATCCAAGCAGCCGGGCCAGATACCATTGCGTCTCGAACGAGGTGCCAAAGGAACTATCGTGGCCGGCATGCACGCTCTTAAGCGGCACATCGGGCCGCAGCATACTGCCTCGCACCGACGGCCAGTAAAAATACGTCCGGTCGTACATCTTGAACCGCACATCTTCAATCTGCGCATCGAAACTCCTGTCGGAGAGTCCACCCTGCTGCTGGTCAACGGATGTCGTATCTGCGATGATTATCTTTGAAGCGCTGACTGAAATCTGAGGCAGGAAAAATTCGCTGGTTGTCAAGGTGATGTTCTCGGCGGCAAACCTGTTTTGCGCCATCTGCCTCAACCTTGCAGCTCTGACATAGAGCGGGATACCGCGGTTAATATCGAAAGTCCTCATCACTGCATTTAACGCCAGGGCTTTCTTTCCTTCAAAATCGTAATATATCTGGTCGGCTCGAATCGTTCGCTGCCCTTCGGTCATTATTACATCGCCGGATAGGTAGATTGCTCCGGTGGCGCCGCTGGCAAAGATGTCCTGGAGTCCTGATATCCGCTGACCCGATGGCCGCTGCCGACCCGAAGCAAATACTACGGCGTTATCCGCCTGCAGTTCGAGCAACCCTCCTTCTTCATCCAGTTTTTGCCATAGATAGAATCTGCCCAGCACCATGCCCGTCTTGGTTTGCTCGTCCCACTCCAGCTTAGGTGCGACTTCGCCCAGTTGCGCTATATTGAGCGGATACATCAAGTTCGGCTCTCTTGCGGCAAGTTTCTTGCCCAGCTCTGTACGCTCTTGCCGGGTCTGTGGCTTTGGCTGTAACTGTGGCTCAAACGGCGCAACTGCGGCAAAGGCCTCCGCGTAAAGCGCTGAGTCGACAGCCCCGATTGAGTTGGGGTCTTTTTTGTCCGCAGTGGTGAAGACTTCGCCGCTAATATCGAATCGAACGACCATCGCTCCGCTGTCTTGAACGACTGTCTGGCTCAAATCTGGCGTTTTGGCGCCTGTGGTTTTCTTGACCAATATGTTGCCCTTTAGATATGCCAGAATCCTTGAGACTACTCGGCGGTCTTGCCCCGATTCAATTGCTGACCTTTGCAGCCAGAGGACCGCCTGGTCGCTGGATAACTGGTTCTGGGCGACCGACATCGCAAATCCGCCTCGGAAAATCATAACCTGTCTGTCGGGACCGGCCTGAAAGCTGGTAAGCTCTTGCCCCGCCAGGTGCAAATTGTCGGCAAGATAGTCCTGTCGGCTTGGCCGAACGTCGAGCGAGCCCAGGCACAAAGGCACAAAGTAACAAAGGCACAAAGTAACGAGAGCACAAAGTCCTCTGTGCCTCTGCCTGTGCAGGGACAGGGCCTGACCCCGCGAAAGCGGGGGTGCCTCTGTGCCTTTCTTTGATAGAAGCCTCTGGTTCATATCTATCGTGGGCAGCCTGTTTTCTCTTTTCGTTTTAAGCTTTAAATTTTCACCTCGGGCACTTGCCCGCGGACCAGCTTTCCGGCACGTGATTATAGCGGCCCATCCTGCCAAAGCCAGCAAAAATCGCTGCTGCAACGCTGACAACTTGATTTATCCGAGCCTTTGATGTAAAAGAATATCAGGCAAGAATCTCTCAAATACAAGAAAGGCTGATATGGCAAAGAGCGAGTTCTCAGAATACCAGAAGGCGGTTATATCAGGTTATTACGACAACCTTGATTCAATAATGCTCCAGAAACTTGGCGAGCTAGTAAGCGATTTGTACTTAGCCGACACCGAGGCCAAGAAAAACCGCCTCTGGCAAAGGGCCCACAAGGCGATGGTAAAGCTGAACGTGCCGCCGGCAATTATCGACCATATTATGCAGAAAAAGGATGTCCAGATATTAACCAAAAACCTCCAGGATTGGCTGGCCCACAAGAAGAAATAGCAAAAGCGGCTTGTTATTTACCGCCCGTGGAGACAAATATGGCTGAAGCATACTGCGAAACTGCCAAAGTATATTCAACTGAAAATCTTGGCCATCTCAGCATTCTCGATATGTTGCAATACTTCGAGGAGCACGGGGCGATGCGGGTCTCGGACCTGCACCTCAAAGTCGGCGCACCGCCTACATATCGCATTGACGGCGACCTGGTGAAACTCAAAGGCTCAATAGTAACGCCGGACGTAGCAAAGCTGCTGATTTACCCCCTGCTCAGCGAGGACAATAGGCGTAAATTCCAGGAGCAGCACAGCGTCGACTGCTCCTATAGATTCAAGTCGCTGCAGTTTCGCATCAATGTATTTAAGGAAAACGACGGCATAGCCGCCGCAATCCGGGCATTATCGCTGGATGTCCCGCAGATAGAGGAAATTGGCTTTCCCAACAATATCTGGGAGGATATTGTCAATCGCAAGCACGGCCTGGTGCTTCTGACCGGCATTACCGGCGCGGGCAAATCCACCACTATTGCATCGCTTATCGGCAGAATCAGCGAAAAAAAAGCCTGCCGAATTATTACCGTGGAAGACCCCATAGAATACATCTTTCAGCAGAAATACTCGATCGTCTCGCAGCGCGAGGTAGGAAGGGACGTCAAATCTTTTCATGCAGGCTTGAAAGAAATGATGCGGGAGGACCCCGACATAATATTTGTCGGCGAAATGCGCGACCCGGAGACGATAGCCATGACGCTTATGGCCTCTGAAACCGGGCATCTGGTTTTCTCCACGCTACACACCCGAGATGCCACCGGCACAGTGACACGAATCCTGGATTATTTTCCTGCCGGCAGACAGGCTGAAGTGCGAAACCAGCTCTCGCTCGGAGTGGCTTACATCATCAGCCAGAAATTGGTGCCCAAGAAAGATGGAACCGGCAGGCTCGCAGCAATGGAAATACTCAACAACAACTACGCCTGCGCAAACCTGATACGTACCGGCAAAGTTGAGCAGTTGTATTCGCAACTGCAAACAAAGACCCGCGATAAGCCCGATGAAAAAATGATCACGATGGAAAAGCACCTGGCAATGCTGGTTAAGCAGGATAAGTTGGACTTGCTGGAGGCCAAAAAGTGGGCCAACAATATTAATGTCTTCGTAGATTGTATGCGCCAGGACTAGATGACGATTCAGTTCAACTGCCCTAAGTGCCATGCGCTTATTGCCTTTGCCGATAAGCACGCTGGAAAACGGGCGCGGTGCCTGACCTGCGGCGAGCTTTTCATAATACCGGCTATCGACGGCGAACACCCGCAAAAAATCGAGCCCAAGATTCAAAAGGCCGATCCTGTGCCCGGCTTCTATCGGGCAGCTCTTGTTGATAACTGGAGGCTCTTGGTCGGACCGCAGAATTCAGCATCATTGGCCTTTGTCATCGCCGCGGTATGCTTCAGGTTCTTCCTGGGCACAGGGGTATGCTGTGTGAACTATATCTCGTTTGTCGTGGTCTGGGGCTGGCTGCTGGGATTTTACCTGAATATTATTTATGAGACGGCTTACGACATAGATAACCTGCCGGCGATTTACCTTGGAACCAGCATTACCTTTGTGTGGTACATCATCAAACCCCTTGTTGTTTTTCTGTTCACTATGGCCGTTGTGGAGATCCCTTTTATTGTCGCCCTTGCCATCTTGAAAAGTCCGGACCTGGCAGCCCAAAATTCCTGGCAAGCGGAAATCGTTCTTCAGGCATTATTCGTCTTCGGCCTATTCCTTTTTCCGGTGGCGATATTGACTATGGCTGTGGGCAAAGACTTCACCTTGCTTCGCCCTGATTATGTTCTTGCCCCTATAGCTCGCGCATTTAGGCCTTATCTGGTTGTAGCTGGACTACTCATTGCTGCCGGCGTTCTTGAGATGCAAACGCAGCAGTACACAGGCCAGGATGTACCGGCAGCGGCAGGGCATTTAATGTTGAATCTCGCTGTTCAGGTTGTCGCGATTATTGCGATGCGTTTGATAGGTCTATTCTACCGCCACTATAGCTGCTATTTCGCGTGGTAAAATTCGCCCATATTTAGCCCACCAATTCATTGGTGGGTTATTCCGCTCAGCAACCGCTGCAGAAGCTCCATCGGAAGGCCCATTACATTGGTCAGGCTGCCTTGAATCTTCCGGACGAATTCGTCGCCCGTTTCTTTAATGGCATACGCGCCGGCCTTATCGCGCCACGAGCCGCTTTTTATATGCTCAGCAATTTGCTTATCAGTCAACCTTTTTGGATAAACAGTTGTAGTGTCACTCTCACATAGTTCGATGCCGTCGCTCAGCCTGACAAGGGCGACAGCGGTTATTACTTTGTGAGGGGCACTAAAGAGGTTTCTGGTAATCTGCTCCGCTTCTTTTGCGTCCGCAGGTTTGCCGATAATTTCGCCGTTAAAATCGACAACCGTATCCGCGCCAATAACCAGACTATTCGGATGTTTTTCAGCGACATTTTTTGCCTTGGCTAAAGCCAGTTTCTTTGCGTATTCATCAGCCCGTACGCCGGCGGTCGAAAAGGTTGACTCATCGATATCGGGGGTGATGGCAGTGAATTTGTAGCCGGCCTCCGCTAAAAGCTCTCTGCGGCGTGGAGAGGCCGAAGCCAGAATGATCCGGACTGCACGCTGCTTGCTCATTCGTGCCTATCGCGCATCGCTTGCCTGGTCTGTCGACGACAGTAAACCGCCCGGCTCACTCAGGGTAAAACGTACCGTCGTATGAAAGCCTTCGGGTCGACTCTGCGCAATCAGCGGTACACGGCCGGCTATCTGTCTGCAAAAAGCCAGGTATTCGGTTTCGAGCCGGTCAATATCGCCGCTGATATACTGTCTGAATAGTTGCGGCCCGACAATTCGGTTCCACTCTACGGTTCGCAGCACGTTTCTATCGGCGGCTATTTTCCTGCTGGCTCTGCTGAGCGGCCAGTTGCCCGTCAGCCCGTCCACCATTAGCCGGCGGAATTTGTTGGCGAGTCTGCCGTCATCGCCTTCCTGCAGGAATCGTATCAGCGCGTACGCCTGGCTGTAAAAAGCCCTCACCGCCTCGGCCTGGTCTATCGCAAGCACCTCGCCGGGGTTCATCGCCACAAGTTCGCCCAGCGGAATCTGCTGGCTGCTTATCAGCGTTTCTTTCAGCCCCTCCAATCGATACGTATTCCGGTTCGGGTCAAAATAGAAACGCCCGTCCTCATATCGGCTCGTCTCAAAAAGCATGGCGATGCCTTCGTCCACCCAGCTCGGCAGGCAGAATCGAAAGTGCCTGTTGTTGAATTGATGCCAGCCTTCGTGTCCTAGAGCCGAGAGCGTCCGCCTGGTGCCGATGTTATACGTTACGCAGGCGCCGTTTAGATAATATGCCCCGGCCTTTATTTTGTAGAATAGCTCCGCGCGTTCGCCGGCGAAGGTCTTTGTAAAATCCTCCCACTGCCGGCGGTCCGCGAAAAGAAATATCCTCAGCTTGCCCGTTGTTTCAATCGGTTCGGGCATTAAACGATTGTAGGCGTGGTAAGCGGACTCCATAAAACCCGGAACCTGACGGAGCATCAAAGGCTCCAAAAGCGTGGTATAAATCTCATAGTGAGCGGTGGTGAACCTCAGCCCCGGCCCGTATTTGCCGTGCCAAGTGTCGATCGATTCCAGAGCCGGCAGATTCTCACTCTGCAAAGTCTCTATAAGTACTCTGCAGTCATTGCGCTTTTGAGCATTTTCAATACCGTTAGTGGCTGTTTTATAGGACTCCAGACACCCAGCCAAACAGACAATCGTAACAATCCATACTGGCGTGCACCTTCCAACCATAACCGCCTCCTTGCATAAACATCGGCCATCCTTAGGCCAAGATTCGAAGATTTTGCCAGGATTGAGCCAACTGCGATGGACACTCCATTAACGTCCTGATAAACTTGGCTATGACACAATCCTTTGCTGGTATGAAGATATCACACGACTTGCTTTTTGCAAGAAAAATATTGCCTAAAATCACAAAAAGGCACGATAATTTATGCAATATGCGTACCAGAGGAAGTCTTATGGAGACAGGCAAAAGATTGCCGCAACGTGCTGTTAGTTCAGATAATGTAATTGCCCGCGGACAAGGCAAAGCTATAGATACTTGAAGGCCGCGCCGAAAACGTCAGCGGTGAATAAATAAACTTCCGTATCCGGGTCTTTCCAGGCGTCGGCAGCAAGGCCCGCCTTGTGAGCGCAGCAGCAGGAGAGGAATTCCTGCTTGTCCCAGCCGGTCTCAGTAGCCACCTGCGGCAAAAAGCATCCTGAGGCGCGTCCCTTTTTTATATAGATGCCGTCGACTCCCAACTGTAGACTCAACGGGTCATCCGTGCGCTGCAACGGCGACAAAACGGATATCTCGACGTCCAGCTCTTTCAGCTCTCTGGGAGTAATTGGATTGGCGAAAAAGCGTGGGTCGCTGGTAGCTGAGGCCTGTGCCATTTCGGCCACCAGCTCGATCAGCGGCTTTTCAGCGGTGAATTGCCCGATACAGCCTCGCAGTCGGCCTTTGTTCTTGAGCGTTACAAAGCAGCCACAATGGGCGTTCAGTTCCGGGTCGTCCGATTTGGGTTCGGGCACTGCCCCGCGGGTGACAATCGCCTTGATCGTGTCCCTTGCCACCGTCAGGAGGGTGTGTTTCTGTGCGTCATTCATGATGGTCATCCGCACGCGGTGTTTTGATATTTAGCCCCCGGTTTTACCGGGGGTTAATTCAATGCACCCATTTTATCACAAGGAATCCGCCAATCAATAGTGCTACAAACGCCAGCGAAAACCAGTTGAAGTATCTTTCAATGATGATTCGGATTTTTTCGCCTTTCCAGCCGAGCAGGCCGGCCACGATGAAGAACCTCGCCGACCGGCTGAGCGCCGATGCCAGGCAAAAACCGCCAAAGTTTATGCCTGCCAGGCCCGCGGAGATAGTGCAGGCCTTATATGGAATGGGCGTAAATCCGCAGGTAAAAACTATCCAGAAATCATACTTACCGTACCAGGCTTGGAATTTGGCAAAATTCGCCTCTGTCAGCCCGATAAATCCAAGGTGTGCATAAACCCACTGGCCTATTACAGACCAAAGAAACATGCCGATCAAATAGCCGAAGACGCCGCCGACCACAGAGGCCGCCGAGCATAGAAGGGCGAATCTGAGCCATTTTCTCGGCGCTGCGAGAGACATCGCTGCCAGCAGGACATCGGGGGGAACCGGGAAAAAGCTCGACTCGGAAAAACTCAATGCAAATAGCGCAACTTCAGCGTGCTTTGTGTCTGCAAAGTGAATGACCCAGTCATAAAGACGCCTATGCCAGTGCCACCAGGTGACAGGTACGTCGCCCGTCGCTCGTCGCTCGTCACTCGTGATTTGTGATTCGTGATACGATGTAAAGTTCTGTGATTCTTTATCTACCATTCGTTATTTCTCGCTGGATATTTCATCCATCCTCGGTCTTCTGGCTTCCGTCTTCTGTCCTCTGTCTTTTACTCTCTTCTGTGGCTTTTTCATTTTAGGACCACCCGTCGCCGGGCCGGCGACGGCTAAACGCTGTCGCCATCTCGCGTAAACCTCTACAGAAACAATCTCGTTTTGAATTTCATATCTGGATATTCGAGTTTGTTTCGTACTTCGATATTAGAATTTCGAATAAAGGGGGTATTTACTTGACTCAAGTACCCCCTACACATTGTGGTGGGCTTTTCTATGGTCTCGGACATGCTTGACAATTGCCTGGTACGGAACGGGATCCACTTGGACGGCCTGCTGCACCA
>Ga0315279_10002757_pt1 | contig 25735 bp, 20 predicted proteins | sample YL17G06_20_MG_FD_203694 | JGI IMG/M metagenome (GOLD analysis project Ga0315279, IMG submission 203694) | Sediment microbial communities from Yellowstone Lake, YNP, Wyoming, USA - YL17G06_20 | ecosystem: Environmental > Aquatic > Freshwater > Lake > Sediment | place: USA: Wyoming | collected...
GCGTGTGGAGCACCTGCCACTCGCGCCCGGCCAGCGTCACCGTGTCGCCGTCGTTCAGGTCGCCGCTCACCGGCACCGACTCGGCGTAATCGCCCAGGCTGCGCCGCGCATGGTGGACGAACTGGCCCAGCTCGTCCGGCACGCCGGACACGCGCAGCAGGTCGGCGTAAAACGCCAGCCGCCGCTCGCGCTCCTCGACGTAGGTTTCGAGCAGTGGCCGGTTGAACGGATGCGCGAGCACGCGCGCGCCCGATTCACTCACCAGCGACGCGGCAAGGCCATAGTGGTCGGCGTGAGCGTGAGTCACGACAATGCGACAAATGTCGCGGGCGAAACATCCCAGCGACGCCAGTCCCGCGTCGAGCGCGGCTCGCGCTTGAGGCGTGCGCGGGCCGCAGTCTACCAGCGTCAACCCGTCCCCCTGCGGGTCGCGCGCGGCGTAGACGTTGACCGGCCCGACGGGGAACGGCGTGGGGAGGGTGAGTTGATACAGGTCAGGGAGAACGGCAAGCGGATCGGTCAATTTACGCGGGCTTGCCTCTCACCAACACGCTCCACTTGCCCTTCTGGATCACCTCGTCGCGTTGGTTCGTCACCTCGACGTTGAACACGATCATCCCGCCGCTAGAGCCGGGCATCTCGCGCTTTTGCGCCACCTCGGCGCTCACCTTGAGCGTGTCGCCGATTTTGGTCGGCCCGGCGAACTTGCAATCCAGCGAGAGGAACGCGTCGGCGGTGCCGGCCATAAAGCCGAGCTGCCAGGCCAGCCCGGACGCGATGGAAAGCACCAGCAGTCCGTGCGCGATGCGCTCGCCAAACATGCCGGTCTTGGCAAACTCGGCGTCAATGTGGATGGGATTATAGTCGCCGGAAAGCCCGGCAAACGCGACAATGTCAGCCTCGGTGAGGGTGCGGCCCTGGCTGGTCATCTTGTCGCCTACACTAAATTCTTCAAAGTAGCGACCGCGCGGGTGCGCGGATTCGTCGGCCATTTTCTCCTCCTGATCAGAGATTTCAATGTCGCCGCTATTATACCCTAGAACGACTGCGTTGGCCGCATAAATGCCCCGAAGGATCGCCAAGAAACGTCCACCGTTCTTGGCGACCCTTCGGACAAGTCACGACGGAAGCCGCGCTACAAACGAGCTATACCCATCGCGTTCAAGGTAGAGTGATTTCTACCTGGAAAGAGCCAACATTATCTGAATAGCATCCCGCCTCGCCCGTAAAGCTCGAAGCGTCGGCAATGCCCAGGAAGAGGCGAGTAGCGCCGGGCAGCGCGACAAACGTTTGAACATCGCCGCTGCCGGCGTCGGTCAACCCATCTCCGATGAAAAAGACCTGGCCCAACGCCGGAGTCAGAGCGGCAAACCCGGTGTCAAACTCGAGCCCGTCTGGCTCTGGCTTGTCCTTGGGATTGGAATTATCCAGGAAAACTCTCACCAGCGCGCCCTGCGGGCCGAGGTATGGGCTGATGCCGCCCTGGCCGGGAATGTCGCTTGGGTCCTCGCCTCCATCAGGCCCCCAGCCTGGATCGTCTGGACCATAATACCGGATCAAGCCGGTTGCCTTGAAGGTCAATTTCGCGCCAGGGCTGACGGCCAATGACGCGGGGAACGCCTCTACCAGATCGCCGCCACATCGCATCAAAGGAAAGTCGGGGTCTCCAGTGTCCAGGGGCGGGATGGTGACGTCCGCGCGGCCTGCCAGGTAAATGGCATCCGTCCCCTTGACCGTCACGCTCACATTCTTTTTGCCCAGCGGGATCGTCGTGGGCTGTCCCAGTGGGCCGGCAGGAGGCTGCTGTCCACCGGGCGTAGCGGCGGAGGCGGCGGTCGGCTGGGGCGCGGGAGGCGTCTTGCCCGCAGACGGCGTGGGCCCGCCCGGCATCGGCTGCGCGCCTTCCGGCGGCTGGATGGTGATGGGCGTGTTGATGTCGTACAGCTCCATTTCAAAATAGGTTTTTTCGCCCTCTGCCGGTTGAGCGCCGGTGAGCAGGCCCATGAGGCTTCCTTCCATCTCCATGCGCTGCCGGATGGGCACCTGCGGCAAGCCGCTTTGATCGGCTACCCACACTTCGCCCTGGACGGGCACGCTAGTCTTGCGCTCGGGCTGACCTCCCATCGCCGGGATGGTAAAGTTGACCTTGCCGCTGATGGTGTAATGCTTGCAGTGGATTCCGTTGAAGGTCTCTTCGCCCACTTGCTTGACGGTGATATCTTCTTGCGGCAGCAAGCTATCGGGCGTCTGGCTCGTGGTGCGCTGGGCGGCCGTTTGCTGCATCCACTTGCCGCCGACCTTGACCCAGGTCGTATCCTGGATGGTGATGACTTGCATGTCCCCGCCCATCGTGATATGCCGGGAGGGCGGCTCTTTGACCCATTCCATCGTCCAGCTCATCTCGCCGGACTGGGAGCCATCCTTTTTCTGCGTGCCCATCTTTAAGCGGGCGCGGTAGCTGTTCAGCAGGTCCGGCTTGGCGAATTGCCCGGCCAGGCCGGAGGAGCCTGCAGTCGGCGTCGGCGGCTTGCCGGCCGGAGTCGGTTGGCCGCCCGGCGCGGCTGTCTTGGCCGGCGGCTGCGTCGGCTGGGGCCCTGCCGCAGTCGGTTGGCTCTGCCCGCCTCCGCTGGGCGCAAGCCCAGTGGGACTGCAAGCGAGCGATGCGACAATCAACAAGGCGATCGCCCAAAACGCAAGTGGGATACGCTTGAATGAACGGTTCATGTGTTGACTTCTCGTGAAAATTGAATCTGCCAGAGAAATCGGCAGCTTCGGGCGCAACGCCCAAGGCTGCCTCTTTGGCAGATTCTTGAACACCCGGATTCTACCACACTCGGCGTTTGTAGGATGGTGAGGCTACGGTTTCCGCGCTCTCCCCATTCTTTGGTCTTAGCCGCGCGGCCCGCCGCTCAAAAGGCTATTTCGAGGGGGCACACTGAATGAGAATGGTGGTCCCCGGCGACTTGTTAGTCGGTGGCGATACAATGACTTAGGTTCAAGTGGTCCATTTTACAGGCCATGGCAAGTCCAGCGTTGCCCATGGGAATCGCCGTGCAATTGGGATTGGGAGGGTTTGCTTTATAGAACTCGACGACCTGTTCCGCTGGGTCTTGCGTGTCGTAGGCACGCATCCCCATCTTGCCCGCGCTCAACCCCTGGCCTATCACCGCCGCTTCGGGGTTTTCTTTGGCATTGGGATAGACCTTGACGCCATCCAGGCATGCTTTGATCTCGGGCGAGAGAGGGAGTAGAGTGCCGCCTGGCGCAAACGGCACGCTGCATGAAGAGCGCAAGAATCACCGCCGCCGATCCAGCGCGGACTGGAGCACCGCCTGCGCGACCTGAGGATTGGCTTGGCCGCGCGTCGCCTTCATCACCTGGCCCATCAACCATTTAAAGAGCGTTTCTTTGCCGCCGAGGTATTCACTCAGCGGCTTGGGATTCTCGTCCAACACGCGCTCGACGATGGCCGCCAATTCGCTCGCATCGCTGATCTGCGCCAGCCCCTTGCGTTCGATGATCGCTGCGGGCGGCTGGCCCGTGGCGTACATCTCCTCGAACACGGCCTTGGCAGTGTTTTGGCTCACCTTGCCCGCGCCGACCAGCTCGACGAGCGCGACGAGGTCGCCCGGCTTGATCTTGACCTGCTCAATATCCGCACCGGTCTCGTTCCTCTGCCGGAACAATTCGCCCGTCATCCAATTCGCCGCCGACTTGGGGTTAGCATTTGGAGACTTGACACAGGCTTCAAAATAATCCGCCACCGCCTGCTCCGCCGTCAACAGGCTCGCGTCGTACTGCGAAAGCCCGTACTGCGCCGCGAACCGGTCGCGTTTGGCGTCGGGCAACTCGGGCAACGTGGCGCGGATGCGCTCTATTTCTTCCCGTGAAATCTCTAGCGGCAGCAAATCCGGATCTGGGAAATAGCGATAGTCATCCGCGTGCTCCTTGCCACGCTGGCTATGCGTCTCGCCGCGCGTCTCGTTCCAGCCCATCGTCTCTTGCTCAACCTGGCCGCCGGATTCGACCACGCGAATCTGCCGCGCGATCTCGTATTCCGTCGCGCGTGCCAGCGCCCGAAAGCTATTGAGGTTCTTGACCTCGGTGCGCGTGAACAACTCGGATGACCCCGCCGGGCGAATCGAGATGTTGGCCTCAAAACGCATCGCGCCTTTTTCCATGTCGCCGGAGCTGACACCAATGTAGCGCAAAATCGCGCGAAGCTGGGTGGCATACGCCTTGACCTCGTCCACCGAGCGCATGTCCGGCTCGCTGACGACCTCCATCAGCGGGACGCCGGCGCGGTTCAAGTCCACCAGGCTCGCCTCGCCCGCGTGAGTGAGCTTGGCGGTGTCTTCTTCCAGGTGGACGCGCGTGACGCCGATGCGCTTCGCGGAGCGGCTTTCGCCCACTTGAATTTCCAGCCAGCCCTGGCGGCACAGCGGGTGCTCGTACTGACTGATCTGGTAGCCTTTGGGCAGGTCGGGGTAAAAATAATTCTTACGCGCAAAGATGCTAAACTCGCCAATCGCGCAGCCCAACGCCAGGCCGGTCTTGATGGTGTGCTCGACCGCGCGCGCATTGATGACGGGGAGGCTGCCGGGCAGCGCCATACACACCGGGCAGACGTGCGTGTTGGGCTGCGCGGAAGCATAGTCCTGAACCACAGCACACGAGCAAAACATTTTAGAGCGGGTGAGCAATTCCGCGTGGACTTCGAGGCCAATAACAGGTTCCCAGGCTTGGGGCATGGGTCAGTCCTTGGTGTGATGCGCGCTGCGAGCGTTGCGTGTTCTACGAGGCGATAAGCGATATAAGGTAAGCGACCTAGCGCGCGCGTCGCTTCCACTCTTCCTTGAGTTCCAAAGACGCCAGGTCGTTCTCCAAAAAGTCGCGCAGCAGGCGTTGGAACTTGGCCGCCTCGTCCATCATCGGAAAGTGCATCGAGTCTTTGAGGGCAATCTGGCGAATGTTCTCATCCATGCCTTGCGTCGCGTCCGCGGGCGGCGGCGTGACGAGCGAGTCCCGCTCGCCGTGAACGATCAGCAGCGGTCGTGTGATCTTTTCCAGCTCAAGCCGCAAATCCATCTTGGTAAACGATTGGGTGCTGATGGTGATGGCGTCGGGGTCGGCCTTGTCGGCCTCTTGGGCCACATCGGGATAAGTTTGCTGTGCTTGCTTGCGCCCCAGCGTACGGTCGAGCAGGCCATCGCCGCCCGCGGCGATCTTGCGGCTGAGGGCCGTGCCGTTGAGCGGCAGGCTCACCGCCATCAGCTTGTCCACCCGGTCGGGCGTCCGCACGGCGAACAGCACCGCCGCCACCGCGCCCAAGGCGTGGCCAACGATCGGCACCTTGACCAAACCCAGTCCATCCATAAATTCGCCGATGAGCGAGACGTAGGACTCGACCTCGTAGCGATGCTGCGTCTTGTCGCTATCGCCAAAGCCCCACAAATCGAGCGCATACGTGCGGTAGCGATCAGAGACCGCTTCCATCGTCGGCATCCAGTAACGCCACGACCCCAGCCAGCCGTGCAAGAACAAGACCGGCTTGCCGCGCCCGATTGCCTCATAGTGGACGAGGCCATTTTCGACAATGATCGCGCTCATGGCAACCGCCAGCGTCCTACTGGGACGCCTTGCTTCGCTCCAACGCTTGGCGCACCCTGCTGAGCAGATCCTCCGATTCGAACGGCTTGAGAATATATTCCTCCGCGCCCGCGTTTATCCCCTGCCGGATCTCTTTGTCTTGCCCTTTGGCCGAAAGGAAAATGACCGGGATATCTTTGGTCTCGTCATTCTCCTTGAGTTTTTTGCATGCCTCGTAGCCGGTCATCCTGGGCATGCGCACGTCCATCAGGATCAAGTCGGGGTGCTCGGCGGTGGCGCGCTCCACTGCTTCGACGCCGTTAGCGGCCTCCGTTACGTCATACTTGCCCAGGAAACGCAGGCTGAACGCCACCAGCTCGCGAATATCTCGCTCGTCTTCTGCAATTAGAATTTTCGCCATACTACGAATGCCTCTCTCAACGTTATCGGATCACCAAGACCGTCACGTCATCGTCTGGCCGGGCAAAGCGCCGGGCAATGATTTCGGCCAGCGTTTGCGGGCCCTTGTCCAGCGACGGCAATGCCTCCCAGTGAAATTTGCGGCTGATGCCGTCCGTGCTCAACGTGAACAGGTCGCCGGGCGTGTACACTCCCTCGAACAGGCGTGGATGCGGCAGCCGACGCCCCACAATCCCATACGCCGCCAGCGGCTTGAAGCCCGTCGCGCTGACCGTGGAGCATTCAATGTTGCCGATGGCCGCGTAGGCCACGCGCCGCTGAATCGGCGCCACCCGCAGCAGGCCCATCACCGCGCCGCGCGTGCCCTGCAGCGCCTGGTGGCAAAGCCGCAACAGGTCGGGCAGGCCGGCTTGGGCATTGGAGCGGACGATCTGCATGGCCAACTGCGCGGCTTGCGCCGCGTTGGGGCCAGAACCTAAACCGTCTGCCAACGCCACCAGCGTGTCCTCGCCGCATTGGACAATCTCGTAAGCATCGCCGCTGACTTCTTGTCCGACCTTGGGCCAGGCGGCCACTCCAATTTTCAGCGACATTCGATTTTCACCGCAGCCACTTGCGCGCCGTGATGACGGTGCCTTCGCCCGGCCTGGAGCGAATCTCAAACTCGTCCATCAAGCGGCGAGTGCCGGGCAATCCCATGCCCAGCCCGCGACGGCTGCTATAGCCCTCTCGCATCACCAGGTTCACGTCGGTGATGCCGGGGCCAGTATCGGCGCACACAATCTCCAGGCCGCGTCGCTGGGGAGTCTCGATAGGCCGCAGCGTGATTGTCCCCGTCCCCGCATAGAGCACAATGTTGCGCGACAGCTCGCTGATGGCGGTGGCGATGCGCGCCTGGTCAATCACGCCAAAACCCAGATCACGCGCCATATGGCGACCCTCCACGCGCGCCATGACAATATCCAGGTCGCTGAGGACCGGGATGTGCAAGCTGTCAGCCATCGGCTTGCTCCCTTTCTGGAGCCACCAACTCGCGCAAGATGCGGATGCCCCGATCCAGGTCGAGCGCCGTCGTCACGCCGGCCATCTCTACACCCAGTTCGACCAGCGAGATGGCGACCGCCGGCTGCAAGCCCGTGACGACGACGTGCGCGCCCATCAGCCCGGCCATCTCGGCCACGTCGGCCACGATGCGCGCCATAAAGCTATCCACCACGTCAATCGCCGTCAGGTCGAGCACAAAGCCGCGCGCCTTGGTGCTATAGATGCGCTCCAGCAAGTCGTCCTTGAACTGGACGGCAGCGGCGTCGTGCAGCGGCGTCTGGATCGAAGCCACCAGAAAATCCTCGATTTGCAGAATGGGAATCCGGTAGATTTCCATTTATCGCCCCACATGCTGTCCTTCGGCGGTGACGATCTTGCGGTGCAAGACCGCCAGCGCATATTCCAACCCGTCGCGCAGATCGCCGCGTGTGGCGATCTCGTGCAGGTGAACGCCCAGGCCGACGATGGTTTGCGCCACTTCGGGGCGGATGCCGACCAGGATCGGCTGCGCGCCGAGCAACCCGGCGGCGCGCGCCGCGCGAACCAGGTGATCCGCCACGCCCGTATCCACCACCGGCACGCCCGTCACATCCAGGATCACTACCTGCGCGCGATATTGGACGATGCCGTTGAGCAACCCTTCCATAATCCGCTGCGCGCGGTCGGTATCAATGAACCCGATCAACGGCAAAATCAAAATACCTTCCAGCACCGGCACGACCGGCGTGGACAGCTCTTGCACTGTCGCCAGCACCCGCGCTAACCGATCCCGCTCGGCGGTGATGGCCTGATACAGCCGCTGATTCTCAATCGCCACCGCAGCCTGGCTGGCGTAAATCGTCAGCAGCCGCGCGTCGGTCTCGTCAAACGGCAGGCCGTCGCGCCGATTCGAGGGCTGGATAACGCCGATGAGCTGCCCCTCCAGCCGCATTCCCACGAGCATCGTGCTCTTGACGCCAACTTTGTGAGCAAAATCGGCCAAGCCCAGCGCCTGCACGACCGGGTCCGCATCAATGTCCTTGACCAGAAAACTGTCGCCCACCTCCCAAAACTGCCTGGCGGGGCTGCCCTCGGCCAGGGGGATGACATAGCCGCGAATGTCCTGGGTGGGCACGCCGACCGCCGGGGCTTGGCCAACCAGAGCCTGTTGATCCGGGTCGTAAAGCAAGACAGCGCATTTTTCGACATTGAGCAGATCAACGACCTGGTGTGTGATCTGGTCGTAAATGTCTTGGCCCTTGCGCATCGCGCCAAACACTCCGGCGACGCGTTGCAGCGCCGCCAATTGGCGTTCAAATTCCTGCGAAGTGGATAGTTTCTCTGTCGTCATTGGCTCCTCCTGATTATCTCCCGCTGGCGGGAGTTGGCTTGTCCCATTTGAGCGCGCGGACTCGCGTTCCGCTTTCCGCTGCGCTGTCAATCGTAAACTCGTCGGCCAGCCGCTGAACCGAAGCCAGGCCCACTCCCAATCCCGCGCCCTTGGAGGGCACGCTTCGCGTGTCGCTCGGTCCACCGGCCCCATCCAGCGCCCACGCCAGGTCCGCAATGCCCGGCCCCTGATCTTGCACGACAATCTCTAGCCCTCGCTGCGCCCCTCGCTCGAGCGCTTTCAGCTCCGCCGTACCGCCCCCGGCGTGTCGCAGCGCGTTGCGAGCCAGCTCGGCAATGATCGTCTGGGCGCAGGCCTGAGCGCTGGGGCCAAAGCCCATCTCGGTTGTCATCATCCGCCCCAGCCCGACCACGGCGTACACGTCGCTTTCGTCTCGGATCGGAACGGTCTGCCGGGAGGTCTCGACAATTTGTGAATGCATGGCGCTCCGGCGCAAGAGTTATTTATTTTTTGAGAGTCTGGCGCTGCCTTGCCAGCGCCTAGTTCTCGACCGGCTGGGCCGCTTTTTCGCCCATGAACTGGCGGATCTCGGCGATCAAGTCGCCGATCTCGAATGGCTTGGTCAGAAAGCGAGCCGCGCCCAGCGCGAGCACTTTTTGCTGTTTGGTCTCTTCGGCGGTCAGGCTACCGGTGATGACGATAACCGGGATGTTGGCCGTCTGTTCGTCTCGCTTGAGCTGGGTCAACACCTGGTAGCCATCCATCCCGCCGGGCAATTTCAGATCGAGCAGAATCAAATCGGGCTTTTCCTCGCGCGCCAGTTCCAGCGCGCGCGGGCCGCTGGTTGTCGTCCGCACCTGAAAGCCCAGGTTGCCGAGCGTCTGGCGCAACAGCCCTAGCGTGTCTTGATCGTCGTCCACCACCAACACCAGGCCCTTGCCCGAGAGCACGCGCCCGACGGTATCGAGCAGCAATCGCTCGTCAATCGGCTTGGTGACATAGTCCACCGCGCCCAGCCGCAAGCTTTGCTTGTCCGCCAACACCGACACAATGACCACTGGAATATCGGCGGTCGTCTCGTCTGACTTGAGTGTTTGCAGTAGCTCGAAACCGTCCGTGCCCGGCAGATAAATGTCGAGCGTGATCAGGTCGGGTCGCTCGTGGCGAGCGGTCTGGAGCGCATCCTCGGCGCATCCGACAGTGGACACAATGTATCCACCGTCCTTTAGATGATGGCTGATGAGTTCCGCAATGTTCTGATCGTCCTCTACGACCAGGACATGGCGCCGAAGATCTCCGTTGGGAGATTGGCCATCTTGGTAGAGATCGGTCGGCAGCGCCGCCGGGATAGGCTCATCCGCCATTTCCTGTTCTGCCTGCGGCAAGGTAAAACTGAACGTCGAGCCTTTGCCCAGCTCACTTTCCAGCCAGATTTGGCCGTGTTGCATCTCCACCAGGCTTTTGACGATCGCCAGGCCCAAGCCGGTGCCGGAAAACTCTTGCACCGCCGCATCGTCGGAGCGGAAAAAGCGGTCAAAGACTTTGGCCTGATCTTCCGGCGCGACGCCGATGCCGGTATCGGCCACGTCTATCCGCGCCAGGTTGTTCATGCGCCGCGCCGTCACCGTGATGCTGCCGGCGCGCGTGTACTGGGAAGCGTTGCCGACCAGGTTGGTCAAAATCTGGATCACCCGGTCACGGTCGGCCAAGACAGGCGGCAGGTCAGGCGGGACGTTGACGAACAGACTCAACCCTTTTTCTTCAACCCGGGCGCGCAGGCTGGCGACGACTTGATCCACCGCCACCTCGAGCCGCATCGTTTCAATGTCCAGCTCAACGCGCCCGCCCTCGATCCGGCTAATGTCCAACAAGTCGTTGACCAACACCGTCAACCGGTCGGCGTTTGACTTGATGATGCTGACGAACCGCTTCTGCTCCTCGTTCATGCCTCCCGCTGCGCCCAGCAGCATCAAGTCGGCGTAGCCCTTGATGGACGTCATGGGCGTGCGCAGCTCGTGCGAGACGGTGGACACAAACTCGCTCTTGGCGAGATCCGCTTCCACTTCGCGGGTCACGTCGCGGAAGACGGACACAGTGCCTAGGTACTCGTCGCCCAACGTCACCGGTGCGACGTGCACGTTGACGTGGCGGTCCTCGATTTGCAGCCGCTGCGCCAGGCTGGGCACATCCAACCGGGCGTTGGCCGAAACGGACCAATGCCCTACCTGCCGCATCCAGGTCGCCCCGGCGGTGCCATACAGACCCAAAAAGTCGTCTATCAGCCGGCCAATGATCTCTTCGCGCTTGGTGCTCAGGATGCGCTCGGCGGCGACGTTGAACAGGATGACGCGGCTATGCGCGTTCGCCACCAGCACGCCGTCGGCCACGGCTTCCAGAATGGCCTGGCTCTTGGACGCCTCTTCTTGTTGGGCGCGCAGCATCGAGCCGAGCCGCTCGGCCTGGTCGCGGATGAGCCGATACAGCTCGGCGTTGTTGATGCTGGTCGCCACCTGGATAGCGGCCGCCTCCACCAGCCGCAAGTGGCTCTCGGTGAAATAGTCCGTCTCCGGATGATATAGCATCAGCGCGCCGAGCACATCCTCGCCCGCCGCCAGCGGGACTGCCATCGCCGAGCGATAGGCGCGGGCCGGCTCGTCCGGCTTTTTGGCCCACCGCGCGTCGGTGAGCACGTCGCCGACGATGGCCGGGCGCTGTTTCTGGATGGCCCAACCGGCCAACCCTTCGCCCCGGCGAAAGGCCGTCGGCGCGCCGCCCGGAGGCAAAGTCGCCGGGCTGCCCAGCGCGGCGCGGTGAACCAGCATATCTGTCTGCGGATCCAACAGCATGATCGAGCCGCGTTGCGCGCCGATGGCGCCAATGACCAGCGTCAGCGCGCGGTTGAGCACGCGATCCAGGTCGAGGCTGGCCGAAAGCTCGCTCGTGATGCGGAACAGCGTTTCCAGTTGGCTGCTTTCCGCAGTGAGTTGATCGAGCGCGCGGCGCAAGTCCTCGGTGCGCTCCTCCACGCGCTGCTCTAGCTCCTGGGTAAAGCCGCGAATCTCTTCGAACAACTGCGCGTTCGAGATCGCCATGCCGGCCTGATTGGCTAATGTCTGCGCCAGGCGAATATCGGCGCTGGTGAACTTGTAGCCCGGCGCGTCGCTATATAGCTCAATCAGGCCAAAGACCTCGTCGCGGGCGACGAGCGGCAACATGAGCATCACCTGGACGCCAAGCTCGCGGAGGACGGCCACTTCGTCCGGGTCGGCATTCGGATCGTCCACGCTGATAGCGGCGATGCCGCGCTGCTCCAGCACACGCGCGGTGAGCGGGAAATTTTCCAGGTCGAAGCATTCATCGGGCGGTCGAGGTCGCTCCTTGCGCTTGAAACGGTCCACCAGCGTGATGACGCAGTGATTCTCTCGATCCCACCGCGACAGGGCGCATCCGGCCACCTTGAGCACCTCGGCCAGGTGATCGGCCAGGGCGGTCAGCACGTCCTTGAGCTGCAGGGAGGACGAGATGGCTGCGCTGGCGTCGAGCAAAGCGCCCAGTTCTTGCGTGCGGGCGACGGTCTCCTGGAACAGGCGCGAGTTCTCGATGGCCGCCGCCACCTGATTCGCCAGCGCTTGCGCCAGATCTTCTTCCTCTGGGCTAAAGCGGCGCAGCGAGCCGACGCTATCAAAGCCAATCGTGCCCATGATCCGCCCGCGAACGATCAGAGGCGCGGTCAGGATCGAGGCGATACGCCGCAGCGTCATCACGTCGCGAATGCTGGCTGTCAGGGGGTCTTGGGCCACGTCGTAAATCGCCAGAGGCCGGCCGGTCTGCCTCACGCGCTGAAGGAATGGATTATCGGCCACCGGCAGGCGCACGCGAGCGCCGGCCCGAAGGGGGTCGCCCTCTTGCTGATATTCGGCGATCAGGCGACCGTACTGGTCATTCTCCTCGAACAGGATGAGGCCGCATTGAGGCACGTTCATCATCTGAGCCATCTCTTGGAGCGCTCCGGACAGCGTCTCGCCGAGGTCGAGGCTGGCCCCCAGGCTGCGCCCGATACGGGCGATTCCTTCCGCCTGCCGCGCGCGCGCCTGCTCGGCGGCATACAGGCGGCTGTTTTCGATCAAGACGGCGGCCTGGTTGGCAAAGACCTCGAGCGTTTCGAGGGTCGAGCGGTTGGGGATGCGCCCGTCGCGCGGGTCGTCCACCGAGATCAAGCCCAGCGGGCGGCCACCGCTGCCGCGAAGCGGAATGAGCAACATGTCATCCGGATGCCAGTAACCCGACCGGCGCGGCCCGGACGGCAGATCGGAAGTCGAAAAGGTCTCCATGGAGGCCGTGACTTCGCGCTGTTCCATAGGAAAGTAATAGCTCTGGCTGATGCGGAACTCGTCGCGCATGACAGCTTCGACCTCTGACCACGGAGGCCGCGAGGCTCTCATCTGTTCGAACGTCGCCACAGGGACGCCAGCCGCCGCCACGCGGCGCTGCACGGTATCCGGCGGCTCGCCTTCGACCAGGCTAAGAACCACCACGTCAAAGCCGACGGTCTCTTGGATGGCGTGGGCCACATCGTCCAATACGTCTTCCAGCGGGCGGTCGCTGCGAAAGGCCTGGCTGATCTCGAATAGGTTGGAAAGCTGCTCGGCGCGGCGGCGCAGCAGTTCGCCGCGCTCCATCTGCTCTTCCAGGCGCAGCGCGTTGCCGATGGCGATGGCCGTCTGCGAAGCCAGGGCCAATACAAAGTCCACGTCCGCATCGTGAAAGGCCGAAACGTCCGGGCTTTCCAGATTGATTGCGCCGACGACCGAGCCAGCGTAGCTGATCGGCACGCACATCTCTGAGCGCACATTGGGAATGACCGCCAGGTAATTGGAATCTTGTGTCACATCGTCCACGACAACGGATTCGCCCGAGGCAACCACCCGGCCAATGATGCCCTGGCCCATAGACTGCGCGTTGAGCGCGGTGTTGGCCTCGTAGCCTCGCACAGCTTGCAGTTGCAAGGTTTCTCGGTCTGTGTCGAGCAGGTAAATGGAGGCGAATTGAGCCTGGGTCGCCCGCATGGCCTCGGTCAGCACCAATTCAAAGATGTGCGACCTTTCCAGCGTCGAGTTAAGCTCACGCGAGATGGCCGCCAGCGCCGTCAGCTCTTCGACGCGCTGCTGCATCCGCACATCCGTGATCTGATACAGCCGCGCATTGTCCAGCGCAATGGCGGCCTGGGCGGCGATTACCTCCAACAGCTCGCACTGCGTCTGGTCGTAAGCCTCCGGGTCTTGATAGTGCTGCACCGCCAGCACGCCCAGGACGCGCTCGCCCACTATCATCGGCACACCCACCCAAGCCGCGGCGGTGGGGCCAATGCTTTCGATCCCGCGCTCAACCAAGAACTCGGCCACGTTGCCGCGCAGAAACAGCGTTTGGCCCGTGTGGATGACGTAACCCGTCAGGCCGCGCCGGCTGCTGCGGCGCGTGCCCGGCTGGACTTCGCCGGTATTGATGCTGAGCGCAAACTCGACCTCGTCTCGCGCCTGGTCGTACAACGCAATGTACATGTTGTCGGCGTGCATCACGCGCTGGGTTTGCTCATAGACCAGGCTGAGCAACTCGTCCATGTTCAGCGTGGACGAGAGCGCGCGGCCAATCTCGGTGAGCGTCTCTAGCTCGACTACGCGCCGTTGCGTCTCGGCGTACAGTTGCGCGTTCTGGATCGCGCCAGTAAACACGCTGGCGATGGTCGTGAGCACCTGGGCGTCTTCGTCGGTGAATGAGCCGCCGCGCTTGTTGGCGATGTGCATCTCGCCCACCGCGTGGCCCTTGGACGTCAGCGGCGCGGAGAGGAGCGTGCTCACGCCGAACCGCTCGATAAACTTGCGATACGCTGCAATGATGCGCGGGTCGTCCCCTGCGCGGTCAGAGCGAAACGGGCGGCCCGAGCGGAATACGCTGAAACGGAAATCGGCCGTCGTTACGTCCAATTCAAAATCGGTTACCATCTCGGCCGGCGCGCCGTAAAAGGCGGCCGGATGCGCCATTAACTTTTGCTGCCGCTCGTCCAACAACAGAACGATGCCCTGTTCCGCGTCCAGCAAGGCGACCGTCTCGGCGATCATGTGGCGCAGCAGTTCGTTCATGTCGAGCGTGATGGCGGCGCTGGCGCTGAGACGCGCCAGCCGGGCGGATTGCTCGGCGTGCCGCCGCGTTTCCTGGTACAGGTCGGCGTTCTGGATGCCGACCGAGGCCTGCGCGGCGAACATGGTCAACATGCGCAAGTCATTGAGATCAAAAGTGCGCCGCTCGGCGTCGTCCACCACCACCAAAGCGCCCAGCGTCCGATCTTGCCAGACCAGCGGCGCGCCCATCGCGGCCGTAAAGGCGCCCTCGCCAAATTGCTGCGAGCGCCCGACCCAGTGCTGGTAATCATTGACGACGAGCGGCTGCCCGCTTTCGAGCACCTGCCCGGCCAGGCCCTCTCCCTTCTGCAAAACCAGGCCGCGATAGTCGCCGCCCATGTTGTAGCTGACGATCAAGCGAGAGGTCTGGGCGACCGGGTCGTATCGGTGGAGGCTGCCGCCCTTGGCGCGCAACAATTCGGCCGCGCGCTGGACGATGGTTTCCAGCAGCCGATCCGGGTCCAGCTCGCTGACAATGTCTACCGCAATCTCGCGCAGCGCCGACATTTCTTCCATGCGGCGCATGATTTGTTCATAGAGGTTGGCGTTTTGCAGCGCCACGGCAGCCTGGCTGGCAAACAAGGTCAGCAGTCGCAAGTCGTCGTCGGCGAACTTGCGCGAGTCGGCCAGAACGTTGAGCACCCCCACCAGATCGTTTTGCCAGATGAGCGGCGCGCCCATCACAGCCGCAAACGGCTCGTCTGCAAAGCGAGCGACGCGCCCTTCCCAGTGACGGTAATCGTTGACGATCATGGGTTGGCGCTTTTGCGCGATGCGCCCGGCCAGGCCCTCTCCAAAGCGGAGCGTCGCCCCGGTCCAATCCTGCTCCAGGTTGTGGCTGATGATGGTCAAGAGTTGCTGCTCGGCATCCACCCGGTACAGCACACCGCCCCGGACATGTAACAGCGTCGTGGCATGTTCGATGATGGATTGCAGAATGCGCCCCAGCCCCAGATGGCCGGTGACCTCGACCGCCGCCTCGTGGAGGGCGGACATTTCCTCGGCGCGTCGGCGCGTCTCTTCGAACAGACGAGCATTCTGGATGGCAATGGCCGCTTGACCCGCCACCGTCTGGAGCGCGGTCACGTGAGCTGGCAGAAACGCGCGCAGAGTGTAACTGGCCAACTCCAGTGTGCCGACCAGCTCGTTGCCGACCAGCAGCGGCACGCCCACATGCGACCGGATCGGGAATCGCGCCCGATCCACCTTGGGGACCATGCGCGTCTCTTGCAGCAAATCATCAATCAAAAGCGGCTTGCGCTGCCGGGCAATCCAGCCGGTCAAGCCCTCGTCCAATGTGTATACGCCGCCGGTGCTGGCCGTGTACTCGGCATATTGGGGATCGGCGCCTTGCGCGCGCGTGCGCAGCACGCCTTTCTCCGGCTCCCACAGGCAAATCTCGGCCAAGTCATACGGCACCGCTTGGCGCACAGAAGCCAGAATCGCGTTGAGCGTGGTTTCCAGGTCCAGGCTGGCGCCGATGGTGCGCGTGATTTCGGCGATCATGCTCAACTCGTGCGCGCGCTGTCGCTCTTGTTCGAACAGTTGCGCATTCTTGTAGGCCACCATGGACTGTCGGGCAAACGGGGCCAACAACTCTTGATCGAATGACGAAAAGGGTCTGGCGTCGGCGCGCCTGGCGACCTGTAGCACACCCAGCACTGGTCCGCGCTCCTCTTGCAATGGAGTCGCCAGCAGCGAGACCAACGACCGGTCGGCCGGCGTCTGGGGCGTAAAGCGCGAATCAACCTGCGCGTCGGCCAACAGGAGTGGGTGCCGTTCGGCCATCACCCAGCCGGCGACGCTTTCGCCGGACTCGAGCGACGTATCGGCGTATTCGGCTTCGCCCAGTCCCCATGCCCCGCGCACGAATAGCCGACCACTGTTCGGGTCCTTGAGATAAACCAAACACTGGTCGCCATTGACCACGTGCGCCGCCTCGGCCGCCAGGCGATCCAACACGCCTTTCAGATCAAGCGAGGTGATCGCGCGGCCCGATTCCAAGAGCGTCGTCATCTCGCGGACGCGCAGTTGAGCGGCTTCGGCCTGGCGAATTTTTTCTTGCGCAAAGGCCGCCAATTGCTGCTGAGTGCGCTGGAGGCTTTCGGCCATCGTGTTGAACTCGATGGCGAGCAGTTCCAACTCGTCGCCTGTGTCAACAACGATCCGGTGCGCCAGTTGCCCGCCCGCCAGCATCGCCGCACCCTGGCGCAGTGTTCTCAGCGGATACAAAACCCGGCTGCTGATGAGCCATGCCACCGTCACCATCGCGCTGATGGCAAACGCCGTGACGATCAACGCCAGGCGCAGCGAAGAGAGGGCAGACGCATAAACAGCGGCCTCTGGCTTTTCGACGACAACACACCAGCCGGTTTCCTTAACTGGTTGATGATAAGCCAGCACGGGCGTCTCTACTCCGCGCAGCGCGCCCTCCAGGCCTCGGGGCTGCCGAACCAGGGTGTCACTTGCGGCAGTCGGATAGTCTAGAAAGGCCATCACCGCCGGCACCTGGCTTCCCGTCGGCCCCAGGTTACGCTGGGCAAGGTTCCCCACCGGGCCCGTGATCGGGTCCTCTGCGGGATGGGCGATCAGCTTGCCTTCCGCATCCACCACGTAGACCAGTTGGCCGGCGGGCTGGTTTCTGGTCAGTTCCGAGAGACTGGTTAGCTTGAACTGGCCCACCAGCACGGCGACAGGAACGCCGCGCTCGTCGCGCAATGGTACGGCAATGTCCACAAAGGCGGTGTACGACGAAAGATAGACCGGGCCGAAATAGTCTTGATTGCCCGGCCCGGACATCACCTGCCGAAAGGCCGGGAAATCGGCCATGTACGCGCCCACTGCCGAGGGCGGATAGCCGCGCACCAGCCGTATCCGCTCGATGCTGTCAGCGCCGATCAAGATCAAGCTATACAGGTCTTCTCGGCTGTCGAGCACAGCGAGCAAGAGGTCTTGCTGTGTGGGCGTGTTGCCCATCAAAAGCTGGACGCTGCGGGCCGTGTTCCGCATAAAAACCGTCAGGTCGGTGGTATAAAATGTCAGGCGATCGGCAGCGACCTTGGCCGCCTGACGCTGCTGGTCGGCGGCCACCTCACGCTCGCGCCCATAGTTGAGCACCACCATGTATCCCAGCACGATCAGCGCAATGGCCCCGCCCAATGCAAAGGGCAGCCACAGCCTGAAGCCGAGAGAAGCAAATATTCGATTAACCTTCCAACGACCGAGTGTGTCCATCAAAGACGCTGCGTATCTACATGGCGTGCTGCCATCAGCGAACCTCGCGCCCAATGGCGCGGCGGCGAGCGTCGGCAGCCGCTTCGGTGATCTCGCGGATGTCGGTGAATTCTTGCGTGTCTGACGAGATGATGCCGACCGCTATGACCATCAACGGCGCGCGCTGCTCGCTGCCATCTTTGCCCTTGTACGCAATGTAACCCTGTTGGCGGGCTTTGAAATCGTAATGTGTGCCGACCTCGTCGTTGAAACGCTTGACCAGCGTATCGGCGATAGACTTGGCCCGGTCGCTCTGGACGATGATGATAAAATCGTCGCCGCCGATGTGACCGATAAAGTCCTCCGGCGTGCCCAGCTTGTCCACTGCTTCGCCCATCACCAACGCGGCAAAGCGCAGCACTTCGTCGCCGGCGACGAAGCCATAGACGTCATTGAACGCCTCGATGCCGGGCAGGCCGACGTAGAGCAGGCCCCAATTCTTTCTGCGCATCAGCAGGCGCAATTGTTCCTCGATGAGCTTGCCGCTCGGCAACCCGGTGGTGGGATTGGTGAGCGACTCGCGCTCGGCGCGGCGCTGCGCGTTCTGGACGCGCAGGCGCAGCTCTTCGATGTCGAACGGCTTGGTGATATAGTCGTCCGCGCCCGTTTCCAACCCCCGGATGCGGTCGCTGCGATCATCTTTCTGCGTCAGAAAGATGATCGGGATGTGGCTGGTGCGCAAGTTGGTGCGAAGCTGGATGCAGACTTCGTACCCGTCAATGTCCGGCAGCATAATGTCCAGCACGATGACGTGCGGCAATTGCTGTCGGCATCGCTCCAATGCTTCGCCGCCCCGTCCGGCTACGACCACCTCGTAGCCTTGGGACGCAAAGTAGATGCGTAGCATGTTGGAAATGTCGATGTCGTCTTCGACGACCAAGATGCGGCCTTTGCCCATACTCCACCTCCACCACCATCAGTGGTCAGTGCTCAGTGACTCGCCCGGCGTCGCCGGGCTTGATCTCGGATACGTTCGATCTCGTCATCGTCCACCGCGCGCTCAAAGCTGCGAAAGCCTCCCAGCCGGAAACCGTGCCGCTCCGCCAGGACCGCGATTTCTTTGACACGCTCAATCTTGATCTGTTTGCCCAAGGTAAAGCACTCGTACCGCCCGTCCAGCGCCAGGGTCATGGTCTCGGCCATGCAAGCATACGCCATCCGGGGCGGAAAGCCAAAGTCGAAATGAAAATCCACTGGCCCAGGCGCTTTCACCATCCCGCCTTCGATCACCAGCACGTCGTCGCGCTGCTCGACGACGGCCCTGGACACGTTGCGCGGGCGAGCCACGTCACACACCACACAGCCCGGCTTCAAGTCGCCCGGAGAGACGATGGCCTGCAAGGCGTTCGTCACGGTGATCACCAAGTCAGCCTGGCGCAGCGCGCTCATCTCGGTGGCAATGATCGCCTGCGTTCCGCGGCCCTCGACCTTTGCCTTGATTTGCTGCAATCGCTCTGGCCGCCGATCCCCTGATGGGGATCTTCGACCGATGAGAATCATCTCGGGCACATCGCCTGCCAGCAGTTCCGCGCACACTGAGCCGATAGCCCCGGTCGCGCCGACGACGGCCGCCGTCGCATTCTTCAAGTCAATGTCCATCCGCCGGGCGGCTTCTTTGGTCGCGTTCACCGCCACGGCCACCGTGTAACTATCGCCCGTCGTCACGGGAATCGTCAGCCCGCGACTGATTGTCACTCCGGCATCGCCCACGACAGACGTGAACGCGCCCAGTCCCAACAGTTGCGCGCCCCGCCTTTGCGCGAGCTGGCCCGTCTGGATGATCTTGCGATAGACCATTGGCGCGGGCAGCGTCATCATCCGCCGCGGCGTGTACGGGCAAGCGACGAACCAGCCTTCGATCTCTTTGCCAGTGGCCGCCGATTGAATGCCGGTAATGTGCGAGATATACACCGGCGGCCAGTAGCCGGAAAAGAAATGGATCAACGATTCGGGCAGGAGTTTACCCAACAGCGGGTACTTGCGTTGCACATCCCGCTTGGGATCAATCGGATGAATAATGAACGCGAAATTGTCCATTCGCCTTGTAGTCGTCTAGTCTTGTGGTCTAGCATCACCTTTGACCAGTTCAGCGTAAACTGCATATCTGAAATCTGGAGGCGGCTGTACGGCTGCATATGGTGGTCGAAGACAAACGTACCCCCAGATATTGGTAATACCTTTGGGTTATTTACCAGTTATTGCACTTCAGTTGTGCAATTACTGGCAAGTGTTCAAAGGTCATGCTAGTAGTCTGGGGGGGCGTCGCAGAGTCATCACACCGCTTGGCGCGACTAGAGACTACCTGGCTACTCGACTATCTCGGATAATCTCGGGAATGCAGCTTCTCACCGCCTTTGAGCTTGAGATGATCGCTCTCTTCATAGTTCACATTTTTGCTAATCACGTGCCGATCTTTGGACGCGAACAGGATCGTGTCAGACTCGATCATCCTCGCCGGGTAAATAATTAGCCCTGACCCTAACCGGCAATGATGGCCCACGCAACTGCCCAGCACCGGCATGTTGGTTTCGACAAGCTGATCGCGATAAAAGACCTTGACCGGCTTGGCAAAGACGTTATAGTCTGTAAAGGCAGTGTTCGCGCCAATGAACGTGTCGCGCCCGATGACACACATTTGCAGGCAGGAGTTCTGTGCAACGATCGAGTTCTCCATGACTGTAGTCATGAACAACGAGACGTTGAACGGCAAAAAGCTCCGGTCGCACACCACGCTGAGCATCAACTGACAGCCCTGGCCGACGTTGACGCCATTGCCGATGATGCAATTGTCAATCACCGAGCCGGCACCAATCGTGCAATTGTCGCCGATGGTCGTCGGCCCGTGAATGACGGCCGAGGGATCAATGTAGGTGTTCTTGCCCACCTGCACCAATGCCGACGAGCGCAGCACCTGCCGACGCTCCCACATTCCACGGAACATGACCCCCAGCTTGGCGCCGAGTTTTTGTATCTTGGCTTCAAAGCGCGCGCCCCGCGAGAACAATCCAAAGATGCAATTCGCAATATACAAGTGAACCCAGTGCTCAATCGAGAGGAATGCTTGGTGGGGCACCCAATATGTCAACTCCCCTTTCTCGTTGGACATGTAGCGCGGCACGCGATAATAACCGTGCTCCTTCGCGCCAGTGTCCATCACCAGCGGGCGAGCGTTCTCCTCGACGCCGTATGGGAAATACCACAAGTCGGCGACGTAATAGTTCCCCTCGCGCCGGATGCCGCGCTGCAGTTGGAGCGCGTGATTCGTGAGGGACTTGTCTTCCAGGCTGAACGCCACGCGGCACGCCTTGCCCAGTCGCTGCGCCTCTGTGACGAACTGGTCAATGAACGGCTGGTCAAAGAACAGGTTGTCGCGGTACACGATGGTTTCGACGTGCTCGTCCGAAATCTCTTCGAGCGAATCCACCTCGCGCTCCTGCCGGCAATAGCCCGCCAGCGCGTCGCGCTGGTGCAGCCAGAGTGGCTTGTTGAGCACCCGCAACTCGCGCGCCGGCTCGTTAAAGGGCAGCAGTTTGTGGTAATCTCGGACAATGATCTTGCGCATCAGTCTAACGGTCGCTTGCTGATCAGGATCGTGCAGGCCGCATCGCCTTTGGCGATGCACGTCGTCTCTTCGACGGAAAAGCTTTTGCCGCCGCTCACCCAGATCGCTCCTTCCTGCAAAATGCCCACCGCCAGGTAACAGCAAGGCTCGCTCGAGTGGCGCCCCCAGCACACCGGGCAGCGCTCAATCGTCCAGATGAAATGCGATTCGTCTTCGCCCAGGCGCACCACCTGGTCGCTGAACTTGTTGAACATTTCGGCGAAAACTTCGATGCCGACCTTCATCTTCATTCCGAGGGGCAGCAGGCGAAAGGCCAGGTCGCTGATGCCCAGCACCGGCCCGAACTCTTTGATGCCGTATTTGAAGCACGCGCGGCCCGCTCGCAGCGCCAGCCCGCGCGCGCCGCGCGGGCCATACATCTCGTCCAACGCCTTCTGGACGCCGCCGACATCCTCGAAGCGGAACTGCCGGTCAAAGTTGTTGGGGGGATAGTTGTTGATCAGGTGCTTGAGCTTGGCAAGGTTCAGCACCGCGTTGACCCCGTTGCGGCCCATCACTTCTTCCGTAGCCAGCAGAATGATCCGCCCGATCTTGTTGGGATAATAAAAGGCTCTCTCGACTGTGGCCGGCTTGGTTGTTCCGGCCCCTTCTAGTGTCATAAGTCCCCCGGCTAATGTTGGCGCGAACTCAATTCTGCAAAAAGTGGCGCAGGGTCTCGTTAAAGCGCGCCGGATCGTCCAACATGGGAAAGTGTCCAGAAACCGGCATCATCTCGACGCGGGCCAGCCGCGCGCCCTCGGCCAACCGGCGAGCTTCCTTTGGATCCACAATCACGTCATGCTCGCCAAATACGCCCAGCACCGGCACGCGCAAGTGAGCCAGGCGCGCTTCCAGGTCTGTGTGGTGCAGGTCGCCGATGCTGCGACAAAACGACTCGATGCTGGTCTGTTGCACGTCCCGCAACACCATCTGGCGCACCCGGGTCGGGTCACGCATCAAGATGATGCGGATAAATGAAAACACGAGGAACGGGGCGCGCCAGACCGTGCGCGCCATCCAGTCCACGCCCATCATCTTGAGAAAGACGTTGAGCGATTCGCCATTGACCGGCGAGCCAACCACGCCAACTTTGGTCACGCGACTCGGAAAGTCCAGCGCCAGGGTGAGCGCCACCGTGCCGCCCATCGAGTGGCCGAACACGGGCGCGCGCTCGATGCCCAGGGCCTCCATAAACTGATCCACCATCTGGCTATAGGCGGACACTTTGAACGGCGGCGTCTGTCCCCGCATCGTCTTGGCCGACTCGCCAAAGCCCCAAAAGTCCAGCGCATAGATTTTGTAGGGGGCGGACTCGGCCAGGTGGATCATAAAGTCTTCCCAGACCCCCCACGAATTGATCCAGCCGTGCAGCAAGATGACGGCTCGCCCCCGGCCATACGATTCATAGTGGACGATGCCCTGGGGAGTGACCATTGAACTCACAGCACGTCTCCGTTGTGATGGTTGAATGATTTGACGAGCAGAAACAAATGCGGCAGCCCGGCGGCCGCGGCCACGGGCAAGCCGTAAGCCGAAGCGACGAGAGCTGCCTGAAAACCGCTCGCGCGGCATAATCGCTCAAAAGCGCCCTTTAGCGATGCCCGCCCGAGCTGGCCCCCTATCGGCCTCGACGTCGCGCGGCCTCTAGTCCTCCAGCCGCTCCAGGACCGCATACAACAATTCCAGCAAGACGTTCTTGACGCTTTCTCTGTCTTGGGCGATGCATGGCAACAATTTGACATTGCTGTCTACCTTGAGCGCGATGCGCAAGTCTTCCGGCGTCCAGGCGTCTTCCTGGTCTTGCTTGTTGGCGGCCACTACATAGGGCGTGGACGCATAGCCCCGAAAGGTGTCCAGGATGCTGCGCGCTTCGCGGAACGTTTCCGGGCGGGTGCTATCCACCACGACGATAAATCCCAGCATCCCTTCGGAAAGAATTTCCCACATGAAATCAAAGCGTTTTTGTCCCGGCGTTCCGAACAGGTACAACACCAAATCCTGGTCTACGGTGATGCGCCCAAAGTCCATGGCCACCGTCGTGGCATCCTTGATGCGCTCCGCCTCTGACGAGATTTTGCGCTCGGTGGAAACGACATCAATCTCGCTGATCGTCCGAATGAATTCAGTCTTGCCGGCCGCAAAAGGACCCGTCACAACCATTTTTACTGTTTGCATATCGTCTCACTTGCCTCCGTGGGGGAACTGGGCCAGTGACCGCTAACGCTTGGTGAAAAATTCGATCAACTTGGTCACCTGAGATCGTTTGACGGCGGGCGCGGTCGGCGCGGCGCTGGGCTTGGGTGGCGCCACGCCTTCCGGCTGAATCAGCTCGACCAGGCCGGCCTGGAGCATCCCGTACACAATCTTGCGAATCTGAAAATCGCTCATGTTGTTAAACTGAGCAATCTGTCGGATCGAGTTGCGCGGGTTGATGAACGACACCACGCGCCACTCTTCGACGCTCAGGCTAATGTTCCGCAGCCGAGTGTCGGGCCGGTCGGTAAACCGCAGCGCCATACCCAGGTTCGGCAGCTCGTCCTGAAGCCGCTCAAACTCTTTCAGGCGGCGGCTGCCCTCCATGATCACATTTTCCAGGTCCACCGGGACCGTGATGCGATCCTGCGCCGGGGTCAGGGTCGGCTCGAATCGAAAATCGCCCTCGGCCCACCCGAACATGCGGTAGACGATATCCAGCATGTGCGCTCGCACCGCTTGCGCCACATCGCTTTGGGTGACATGCCCCGCGTTGATGAGCATCTGCCCCAGCATCTTGGCGCTCTGGTTGGCCGAATGCTCGCGGATGGTGCGGGCTTGTTCGGCGGTGAGCTTGCCGGTTTTTTGGAGCATGTCCGCCAGGTGACCATCCTGGCCACCCAGCGTCGCGTAGATCAGCTTGCCTTCCTTGAAGCAGACCTGCGCCGCATTGCCTCTGCTCGTGATGGTGAGCGTGCCGGTCTTGCGGGCCAGGTTGATCAAGTTGAGCAATTGAGTCGTGCTGAAATCGCGCAGGTTTCCTTTTAAAGCCATAGTGCCTTACCTCGCGCCACACTTGAGGTGCCGCCGCCGCGTCCGGCGACCGGTGGGGGGCCGGCCCGTCCAGCGCGGCCTAACGTGATGGCGGTCCCGATAGATGATCGAATGATGCAGACCAGGCGTAACAACACTCCCGGCGTTCATCCACCCCAGGTTGGTGCGATTATACTCTGTCTTGATATGCAAGTCAACTAAATTCGCTCGCATTCGCCGTCTCGGCGCTGCAATGAACGATGAATCCGCGCGCGCCAACGCGTTCGTGTTATAATAGTCTTGGTCGAGTTGTCGAATAGTTTGTCGGAAATGATTCGACCACATGGCTAGACGACTACCAGACTATTAAACTACTCGGGAGGTCAGCCGTCCATGTTCACCCGGATTCGCGGATCACGTTCTCGCGTGATCGTCACCGCGCTCGTCGGCAGCGTGATGCTGGCCGGTCTGGTCGCCGGATGCGAGAACGCGGTCCAAATAGTCCAGTCCACACCCACCGTTCCTCCGACTCTCACGCGCACGCCTCGGCCTATCACTCCGACGAGCGTGGCGTCGCCAACCCCGGCGGCAAGTCTGACGCCCGCGCCGGACACGCGCATCCAGACGACGTTTGCAGCGGACGTCAATCCGTTAACCGGCGAAAAGGTCGCCGACCCCAACGCGCTCAACCGGCGGCCATTGGCGATCAAAGTGTCCAACTATCCGCCCGAAGTCCGGCCCCAGCGCGGGCTTTCGCAGGCCGACCTGGTCTTTGAGCACATCCTGGAGGGCGTGACCCGCCTGACGGCTGTGTTCTACAGCCAGACGCCAGAGCTGGTCGGCTCGGTGCGGAGCGGGCGCTACCTCGATCTGGAAATCCCGGTGATGTACAAATCCTTCTTTGCCTACTCGGGCTCGTCCGGCGGCATCCGGCTCAAGATTCAGAGCGCGCCGTGGTTCAACCGCGTGATATCGCCCGATTTTGGCGTTCCAGATTCCGGCGACCCGTTCGCGCGCATCCCGCAAGGCGACAAGGCCTTTGAGCACACACTGTTTGCCAAACCGGTGCTGCTTTACAAGTGGGCGCAAACTCACGGGATGGACAACTCGCGTCAGGAGTTGAAGGGCATGGCCTTTTCTGATACTCCCATCGGCCCCAGCCAGCCCGCGTCCAGTGTGGTCATCCCCTATACCTGGCGGTCGCCTCGCCCCGCCGAAGTGGTGCGCTGGCGATACGACGCGGCGACGGGCCGCTACTTGCGCTCTGCCGATGGCGCGGCCTGGACGGACGCGAAC
>Ga0315279_10002758_pt1 | contig 25724 bp, 31 predicted proteins | sample YL17G06_20_MG_FD_203694 | JGI IMG/M metagenome (GOLD analysis project Ga0315279, IMG submission 203694) | Sediment microbial communities from Yellowstone Lake, YNP, Wyoming, USA - YL17G06_20 | ecosystem: Environmental > Aquatic > Freshwater > Lake > Sediment | place: USA: Wyoming | collected...
GTATTTCCTGTCTGCGTTGCTTAATGTATTGTTTAGTCCAACGCGGTTCGTGAGGGGCAGTTACTATACAGACATTGTTCCAAGCCCCCGACTGAGCGTGTTTCACCAACGTACCAGAACAACTTAATGTCTCATCGTCTCCATGAGGAGCGACAGCTAAGATTTTCAATGTGATATTCTTTTCCTCCGCAGATTATCGTCAATTGGAATAGTCGCGAGGATTTGGGCGATTTTCTGCGACCCGCCCAGTTCTGTGCTAGGTGGATTGCGCCGTCTGTTCCGCTCGCCGATTTTCACCAACTTCGCTTTAGAATTGAGAAGGGGGAGCTCAAAAGTGAGGGCGGAGCTATTGCCGATTGCACGACTACAATGCTTCAGCAATCCGAGGAATTTGGGGCGCGGGATATTCCCATAGGTCGTAAACTTCTGAACATACGGGATTAAGTCGGCGGTGTACGGCAATTGCTTAAGGAAATGGCGTATGATGTGGGAGTTTCGGTCGAAGTTTGGTTCTAGCCAAATCACGTTTGGATAGGCTTTCTTGCGTATTTCGTTGATGGTTTGTCGAATATCTTTGTAAGTTTGAACTTCGCTGACTGTGTCAGGATGGAGCAGGACCAGGTCGTAAGGCTCGTCGGGGCATAGTGAATTGTCAATCTCAATGTTGTCGAGAACTGTGGAACCCACGGTAAATAGTCGTTCTGGCTCGAACCCCATCCTCAAGAGATTTTGCCGTGCTTGTTCCGTCTCGCAAAAGAGAATGTGGCTCAGGAACGATATTGCATACCTGTTCATTTCATCAGTAGTCCCTTCATTAACATCTCCCGCATGGAATTGACCGACAATAAAACCGTTATTAAAAGCATGTGCCGCGATATGAACCGCCTCAGGTCGGTCACAAGGGACCAGAAGTATATCTGGGTTGAATAAACGAAGATATGTGCCGAACGCCGTTAACACCGTTGGAGTGTCATGAGTTTCATAATTGAAAAAGAACCATTTTGCCTCTACATCTGGAATCTTGCGAAGCTCGGTCATTATCGGTTCAAGTAACCCTCTTTCTGCTCTTGATGCAGAGGAAATTAGAATTTTCCTCACTTCAATTCAGCCCTCCAAATCACCAGTTTCTTATCGCCCAACTCGAGCCATGCTCCCCTGTAAGGCTTCGATAAAGCACGAATCTTACGGTAGAACTCTTCAGGCGCAGCATCGCCCAGAAGCAGGTCCAGCTCATTCTCTTCCAAGCTTCTCTTACGGAAGACTGTTGCATGTGCTTCATCCTGCGGAATGCGCGGAGCTTCATCCTTCGCAAGTAGAGGCAGATAACGGCTTATCAGCGTTTTGCCTGCCTCAATCACCTTTTGATAAACGTCTTCGGCGTAGTCGCTGTCTTCAATTGTGAACGGGGCTTGCCCGATGATGTCGCCACCGTCTACGCGGTCGCATAGGTAGAACAGCGTAACGCCTGATTCCTTTATTCCTTCAAGCATTGAGTTGATTATGGGCGCTGGACCTCTCCCTTGAGGAAGTAAAGTAGGGTGGAAACCGACCGTGCCCTTCTTCGGAATGTTCAGGATTTCATTACTGATAATTTGTCTCCAGCCAGCCTCCACAATCAAATCAGGATTGATGCTCCTAATCAGGTCGGCAGCATCATTGATTTTCTCGACACGATGCACTGGAATCCCGAACTCGTACCAGCGTTCCTTTTCAACGTCATCGTACATGACGGTGGTCGCGGATTCGCTCAGCGTTATGATTCCGACAATGTCCACATGACTGATTGCTTTCATCGCCTCCTTGAGCATTTCATAACCGAAGCGATTTGCCGATAGCCACAGCACTTTCATGCGGTTTGGATACCATAGAAACTTCTTGCTGACCTCGAAGAGGTTCTGCACGACCATCGCAACAGTTACGGGCCCGACCCCGCCAGGGACGGGCGCGATTATGGATGCTTTATCCCTCACGCTCAAATCGGCGTCGCCTGCAACGCGCTTCTGGAGAACTGCGAATCCCGCGTCGATTACAACTGCGCCTTCCTTGACCATGCCCGCGTTAAGTAGTTTCGGCTGTCCAGCCGCAGTGATGATTATGTCCGCTCGCTTTGTATGCTCAGTCAGATTGGTTGTTTTGCTGTGGCAGATTGTCACGGTCGCGTCTTTCTGCAGGAGCGCCATAGCTAACGGCTTACCTATGAGACTGCTACGATTGATTACGACCACATGCTTCCCCGCAAGCTCTACGCCTTCCAGAAGCTTCATGATTGCTTTGACAGTGCAAGGAATCACGGTGTTCTCACCTAGCATCAGATTGCCCAGATTGTGCGGTGTCAAACCGTCAACATCTTTCAACGGGTTGATTACGCTCAGTACGTGGTTTTCATTGATGTGCTCAGGAAGAGGGAGCTGGACCAAGATACCATCAACATCCACATTCTTGTTCAGCGAATGAACTGTTTCTTGCAGTTGTGCTTCAGTGATATTTTCTTCAAAGGTCAGGACTGTAGCGGTCGCGCCGACCTGTTTGATGGCTTTCTCTTTCAGAGCCACGAAAACCTTGGTAGGCTCGTCGGGAGCAACCATAATTATAGCTATGCGTGGTTTCTTCTTCTCAAGTGCAAGCCCGCTCAAGATTTCGTCGGCTATTTTCTTTCCATCCAACACTATCATTTGCTTTCCTCTTTGAAAATCAAAGGGTCGAGGAATGCTAGGTAAACGAGTCCGCCAAATAGACATCCTATATATCTAATCCAAATCTTTTTCACTGAATCACCCAGATGTTGTCTACAAGCTCGGCATGGTCCCGCTCAGACGGGTCTATCAAAATCTCCTCCAGCTTCTCACCTTTCCTTATTCCGATGAAACGGATGTTGTCGCTGACTTTGAGTGCAAGGTCAAGGATTCGGATTCTTTCCGCACCTTCTGGAACGAAGATTTCTCCGCCTTTCATCATGTCGACGCATTTCAGGACGAAAGCAATTATCTGGTCGAAACTCATGAAATACCGATACATCTTCTCATCTGTGACCGTGATAGGTAAGCCATGTGCCTTCTGATAGTCCCACAGCTCGAACATACTTCCATCACTGCGAGTATAGTTTGGAGGTCTGATAATCGCGCACTTGGTGCGTCTGTCGCCCTTATAGTTTACAACATCTAAAGTCAAACTCTCAGAAAGTGCCTTACAGCGCCCATAAGTGCTTATCGCCTGCACTGCTTTATCAGAACTGCAAAAAACAAACTTGTCAACATTGTTCTCTAACGCCGCGTCTATACAGATTTGAGTGCCCAACACATTTGTTTTCAGACTAAAAAACGGATTTATTTCGGCCAAGTCAACATGTTTCTGTGCGGCACAATGGATAACAATGTCCGTGTTTTCCATGGCTCTGACCATTCTGTCCTTGTCTCCGATGTCTCCTAGGAAGTAGCGCAGTCGCTTATCTTGCAAGCGAACTCTCATATGTGCTAATCCATTCTCGTTGTTGTCGAGAATTCGGATTGCTTTAACGCTGTATTCTGGCTTCAGAAGTTCTTCGGTCAATCGCCTGCCGAGGCTGCCCGCTCCTCCAGTAACTAGAATTGTCTTATGGGCAAAACTAGAACCGTTCATTTACAGCCTAATCCTTTTCACACGTTCTAGTAGACGCAGTTGTTTAATAAAATCTTTCAACCTACACCATGTCTCCTATGATGACATGAACGACAAAGCGAAATGAGGTTGCTAAAGGCTAGATTATTTTTGTTTTCATCGATATGATGAACGTGAAGACGGTATCCTAATTCTTCTTGTATTTTACCACAGTGCTGACAAGTATAACCGTCCCTGCGCCGTATGGTTTCTTTCAACATTCCGTTAAACTCATATGGGTATGGTTCAAAACTAAGACCGCCCCTCCAATGTGGTGCATTTATTCCTGTTCTTTGCATCATTATCTCTGAGAGACGACTGAGCCTTTCATCATCATTCTTAGTTAGTCCAGTGTTCCAAGGCAATCGTCCTCGATTCGCTTCAGAAATTCGTCTCCTATGCTCCTCAGTGAGAGGACTGAATTTTTTACCAGTTCGACCATGCTGATGATTTTGATAATATGAAAGGGCACCAGTAGATATTCTTTGTCTCGATTCAATTGTACGTTTTCTTCCCCTATTCCCTTCATGCACTTTAACCAAAGCCTCTCTATGCTTCTCTGTTGATTTTTTCATTCCCACAAGATTCAGACTTAGTTTTCTAATCCTAGAATCAGTATCTTTGGTAAGCCCTTTATTCCAAGGTGTGTATCCTTTTTGGAACCCTTTAAGACCTTTCATAATCGAATCCTACGCATACGTTCAAGTATTTTTAAGTTATTAACAAATATTCTCAGTTCGTCGAACGTAATTGATACCACAGCATCAAGTGGTGGTGGCACATCTTCAATTCTGTTATTTCGGTCAATAGTGAATACTGCGTTGACCATATGTGCAGGAGGAAATCGGACATGTTTTTCTATGTAAACATCGTCGTAAAGGCGATTGATGGCAAACGCCAAATCGAACAGCGTGTGCGGGTAATGGCTGCTGAATCCCCTACATGCGGTAGCTACTTCAAGGTTGAAGTCTTCGGGTTCTGGTGGATAAACAGGTAAACAATACATGGGAAAAATACGCGGTGAAAAATCATTGAGTATTGGTCTGGAAACGCTTATCAAGACGGGCTTTCCTGTTTCCCATGCCTTCAGCTTCAGGGCTGTGTTCTCGTTGTCTTTGAAGCGGATTTTAATCATGTCTGCGTACTTGGCGGCGATGTCGACTGCTTCGAGATACATTGGCGTGAGAACCAAAGCGATTTCATCACAGTCACACTGTCCTTTAAACGCTATGATGTCTTTTTCGTCCAGAATCAACGGTTTCAGCCTATCGCGCAACGGTGAATCTTTGATGACTTCTTCGTTGAAAAGCTGAAACTTAACGTATCCACATCCAGCTTGCTTGGCTTCATGAATCATTTTATGTGCCATTTGTCGTGTATCAAAATTGCACCCTAATTCCGCAATAACCTTCACGGTCATTTTTTCACTTTCTTAGGAATAACTGTTCTGTCGTTTGTTGTGATTCTTACCCAGTTTTCATCCTCCCTAATCGGGCGTTTCAGTTTCCTCATGAAGTTACCTTCCTCCCACCAAACCACTCAGGATTCTTCGCATGTCGCCTATCGTGAACGGCCTGCTCTTATGCTTGTTTTTATGCCAGTCCTCATTCGGCTTCCAAGCCTTGTCGAAGAACCTGTTTGTGTGATTTGTCCTGCAGAACGGGCAGAAAACCTCTTTGCGGTCTGGATGCTTCCAAGTGTTCACTGGAAATGACTTTTTGCAGTTTTTACACTTGATTAAGTTAACTATAACTATGTCGCTCATGCAATCACCCATGATAATTGAACATATGGCTCGTCCTTTTTGATTTGGGGAATGAAAGCAGACGCGATAATGAAGTCCGTTTCCTCTTCTAAGTCTATGCTGCGCTCATGAGGCATTATGTAAGCGTAGGTTTTATTCCCGAAAATTCTTCCTTCATTCATTACCACGTCGCGCTTCACAACGTAAACCGCGCCGTTCGGGTAAAGTCTGAACGGCAAGTTCTGGCTCACCAAAGTGTCGCCTTCAAGGTCAACATCCATGAAGGGCACAACCTCGTGGCTGTACGGTTTCATCTCGAACATCCATTCGGGGTGCTCAGTCACTCGTCTGAAGGAAATAACCGAGTCGACGCCAGTGGTCTGCGCGATGCGGACGCATTCGTCTATGTCGTGCGCCTGTCTGAACGGGCTAGAGCATTGGAGCATAACGATGTGGCCGACGCGCTGTTTCTTGTTGGTTTCGAACCAGTCGATGGCATGTTGTAAAACTAATGTGCTGTCTACGTCTTTTCCGAGTTCTGCCGGTCTCATAAACGGCACGGGCGCGCCGTAGCTTCTGCTGATTTCAGCGATTTCCTCATCGTCTGTGCTGACTAGGAAGCTGTTGAGCGACCGCGCTTTCTTTGCTTCCTCAATAGACCACGCCACTAAAGGCATTCCCCCGAGCAATTTGACGTTTTTGCGAGGCACACGCCGCGAGCCCCCTCTACCAAGAATCACTCCTAGAACAAAACTTTGATTAGTTGGAAGGTTCGTCGCAGTTTCCGTTTAGAACAGCCCTTGCTATCGTAAGAGAAAAGATGTATTTATATTTAGCCCTGAAGAAAGGAAAATGCGAGTTTAAACTGTCTTAAGACGGCAACGAGAGCATTTTAATTAATGCTCGAATCAAGGTTCGCACGGTTTTTTTGGCGTGGTTTTTCTCTCTTATAGCGTCTGCTATCGGCGGGCTTGTTCGATAGTATAGATTCGTCAAAGTGTCTGGAAGACATTTGTCTCTGAATCTACGCAACGTGGAGATTTCAGTGGCTAAAGGTGTGCCGAAAGCGGCAGTTGCGATGAAGCAGCCAGATTTTACAACGGTATCGACGACACAAGCGCCTACTGTGTCGTCCCAATGGTAGCCAGTTGGGCAAGTATGTGTTATAGGTACACATTGCTTCGCAGTGTCATCCCACTGGTAGCCAGTTGGACACGCGGCATGAGGAACGCATTGACCAGCAACACATATCAAGCCAGGGCCGCAGTCTTGGTGGATTAAGCATTGCACGCCTCCTCCTGAAGTGAATTCAATCCTGTCTAAGTGCAGAACCCCACCACCGCCTGTTATTATCCAGTCGATTCTGAAGCATCTGAACTGGGCGAGGTTGATGTACGCACCGTTTATGTCTGGACTGTTAAGGTCGATAATTATTTTTGTCCAAGTATTCGCTGGCACAGAAATTGGATACTGGTGTTCGATTGCGACGTTTCCGTCTGGACTTTCCATCACGTTTGCATATATTGTGGAAGCCCGTGAGATTTTAATCCAGAAAGACAATAACGGATAGCCACTCATGTTTTGGTTTGGCCAGCTTGACCATCTTGCAACGTACATCCAATATGCTGTACTCACATCTTCAGCTCTGATGCTTGCGAGAGAGCCTATGCCTGGCGCAAAATCGCCTGTGTCAGCGCTTAATATACATGTGGTAATGCCAGACATCCATGAGCCTGTCAAGGCGTCACATTCATCATAAACTGGCGTGTTGATTCCTCAAATCTACTTTTATATAGGGAGTTTAAAAAGTTATTGACCGAGAAAAGGAGGGGCTATGGAGAGGCAGTCTCGTAGAGTTTAGTTTCAGTTGTCTCAGAATACGTGAAAGGAACTGTTGATTCTGGCGTCGTGGCCATGACTGTTTGTGGTGGAACGGCGACGTTTTCTGTTTTGGTTGTTGTCTCAATCTTCAATATCGTCACCTTAGTTACTTTGCTCATTAGAGTGGCAATTTCTGTGAAGCTCAGTTGCTTAGTTGCTTGGAAGAATGCGGCTATATCTGCGATGTCGGCATCTACGCCCTCGAACTTTATTGCGATTTGTAGTTCACCCATGTTCAGGTTCACCTCCTACGTGGCCGCCGCTGCCAGACCCAATGCGGCTAGTATCGCGAAGATGACTAGCGGGTTAGTAGGTGGCGGGGTGGCTCCAGAAAATTCAGCGGTAAGTGTATGTCCGTCCAAGTCAGCGGTTACAGTCAACGAGTTGCTGGACGAGTGGAAAACGCCGTCAAGTAACCATTGGACGAAAGTTTCTCCTGTGTTAGGTGTCGCTGTGATTGTGGTTCCAATGTCTATTAACTGTAGGCCTGTACCAGTTGAGATGGTGCCGTTACCAGTTGTTGCAAAGGTGACTGATACTTGTGTCGTTTCTGATATCTTGAGTATTTGTCCTGACTCTGTTGGTGGCGGAACCCAAGGTACGCCATACTCAAGTAATCTGTAGACGCCGATGTTTCTCCACCAGAAAGCTATGTAATGTATACCCCACTCGTTGAGAATTTTCAAGGTATTGGCGAAACCTATCATTTCATGCTGGTGTTCCGTTGGGTTGCTTGTTTCCCAGCCAAGGTTTCCGCCAATCTCTCCTATTATCAAAGGCACGTTTAATTCTTCAACAGCCCATCTATACCCCATGTACTCCATAGCCATCTTAATCTGGTCGTAGTTCCAAGCGTACCGAGAACCCCACTTTTCCTGCATATCAGCAGTCACATAAAGCCCTGTCCCTCCACCACTACGATAGAAGTGTACGTCAAAAGCCAAATTTCCAGTCGGGTCTTTTAAATATGTTATTGCTCCTCCAAGCCAATCACGTAAGGTATAACCCCATTTTGGTCCGTCCGTGTATATGTTACAGTAAACGCCAGTTCTCCACTCGAACAAAATTATGCCATTGAAGCCCGTTTCCCGTATAGCGTTGACGCTACGTTGAAAGGCGTCAAGCCAAACTGCTAAACCCTCTTCCGCAGTCAAGCCTGAACCGCTTTTTTCACTAGCTTCGTTCCAAAGGCTAAACATTACGTTTGGGTAATTCTTCAACTCAACTGCTACGCTTCTCCAAAAATCCACGAAATCATCTACACTGGCAATTACTTCTGAAGCGTTTTCACTTGTCTGATGTGGCGGAAAAGGTAGTGGGTCTTGCTGTCCTCCAGTCCAATAACTCCTTACACTATACGAGTCTAATATCACGTATATGCCTCTTTCCGCAGCCATAGTTAGAAACCGCTTTATCGCTTCTCTAGCTGATATAGCGCAATAAGGCGATGCAGGATTACCAGAACCCGGTCCGATGTCGTATTTCCAAAGGTCAACCGATAAGTGGCAACGCACAATATTTACGCCCCAGCTTTTCATAGCGTCCAGTTCTGCAGCTACGTTTTCGTCTCTCCACGTCGTACTGCCCATCCAGATGCCGTCAGGGTCGTCTGCAAACTCAACTTTGTTCACGCCTCTAAGTTTGATGATGTTTCCGTACTCGTCTTTGATATATCTTCCTTCTACATGTAGAGGTCTTGCTGACATTAGTTCACCTCCTACGTGACAGTTATCAAACATTGTTTCATCAGAAGGGGGAGGTGTTGTTGTCACCGTAATCGGCACGACTGGAGAAGAACTTTGAACGGACAGGCTGTCTGTGACTACGAGGTATATGCTATATGAGCCTTCTGCGGTCGCGTTGAAAACATATGTTGAGCCAGTGCCGAGCGGAGCGCTTGAGATAGAGTCAAGCCACTGATACGTGTATGGTGGCGTTCCGCCAGTCACAACTGCGGTGAACATCCGTTGCTGGCCTACCTGCAGAGAAGCACTTGATGGATTGACTGCAACTGATAATGCTGAAGGAGCGCCCGTTTCGTAGACACCGTAGATGCTCATTCTCAACGTGTAAGGCAGAGCACTAATCGTGGATGGAAGCGTTGGATATGTACTGAATGAACCTCCCGCATAGATTGCTCCAGCTACACTGGAATAGCGTATGCGGATGTAGACAGTACTTGCAACTCCGACAACAAGCCAATAGTCCCCTGCTGGAAGTTCATCTGTGTTAAATCGGTAATCATGCCATGCAAAGGTAGATGTCAGTTGTTCTTCGTTGATGCTTTCCGCAATTTTATTGCCGTTAGTGTCATGGAGTCCACCTCTCGATGGTCCTTCGGTTCCAGCCCGTGCAGCTACATACGCCAAGACGTGAGTAATTTTTCCAGTTTCTGGCTTCGTGAACTTGCAACCTTGATATAAACCGAGTTCCCAGCTTCCCTCCGTAGGTTCAATATTTGTGTTTCCAAATGTTGGCATTGTTGATTCTCCTATCATCCTTTTGGGCTAGAGACCGTTTAAAGCTTACTCATCAGCGCTCTATAATCCGCAGGAAACGCTACGTACGGCTGAACTGAGGATGCCGTAAGCGACAAAATACACCAAACGAGAAGTGACGCCTTGATATATGCAGAGGTTGACACCGCCGACGTTTCTGAGATTACCGCAATAATCTGGGTCTGGCTCTGTCAAGCTGACAGTAGACAGTTCAGACCACGCGCTGTCTTTGTATCGCCAACGGTGAAGTATGTTAGACACACCACTTGTGAAGTGGATGTATAAATCGGAAGTTATTGAGTTCAGCGCAATCGCAACGCCTCCAGTGTCAGCAGCTTCAATCAATGTTTCACCGCTCCACCCAGCACCATATGTGAACTTCTGGTATTGTACCTTATCAGTGGTATCTTCGAAGACCATGTGAATATCATCTCCATCTGCAACCGCGTCGATGCGGATTCCTAATCCTACCGCGTTACTCGCTGAAATAGTGTCTTCACCTACAGCCCAGCCTGTTGAGGGGTCATATTGCCAACCGTACACTTTATCGCCATACGGTTTTGTGTAAATAAAATACATTTTGCCATCCGTTTGTGGAACGGGGATGCCGCCAGTGTAGGTGACGTCTGCAGCAGTAGTATGTAATATTTTGGTTATTGCAGCGTCTGTTATCCATATGCCGTTTTTTGTTGAGCTTTTTATAACTGTTAACTCATTCGCCAAAAGAACAATCTTGTAATATATAATCCATGGATAGCCGTCAGTGTCAAGCGTGATGCAGGCTGACATGGTCGAACCAGCGCCTGCAGGTCGCTGTGTCGCGGTGGAAAGCAATGTTGCCGTGCCGTCGCTGTTTGGAGTACAAGCATTATACCTCACTGTTGAGGCGCCATCTTCCCAAGTAAAATGCAATATATCAGCATTAGAATCATAAGCCATCGACGCTCCTCTTCCCTTGTTGAACCCTATATCCCCGAGATAAGTACTCGTGAAAGTCTGGTAATTAAGCGTTGATAAAAGGTACATCCCGCCTAACCCATCGTCTCCGACCAGAATCCAGAGGCGTCCTTTGATTTTCATTATTTTGTTTTGGCAGCCGTAGCCAATATTGGCTAGAGAAGTCGTAGCTAAACCTGACGCGTATTCCGTCATAAGGTTTACACTTCATCATAGCCAACGTTGAAGTAAACTCCGTTCCCATACGCGGCTGCGCAGTAAGCGTACAGCGAAGCAGCCGCATCACCTTGAACGTTTGCGTCTGTAAGGTTCAAGGCCACTGTACCTCCATCTGCGGGCACGTAAAGCCTCAGCGCGAAGTCCGCTGCTGCAACAGGCGCAGATTTGAAGGAGATGCCCACACTTGCAACCGCAGCCTGATTATTGCTTATGACAACGTAGTGAACGCGAATCTTCTTTGCCGTTGCAGGTGTTGCCATTATAGTGGTGCTTCCGTCGGTTTTATTGATGTTCACCCAAGTTAATGCTCTGGCACTCATGGTGACTGGAAGAGGATTTTCGGCACCAACTCTCTGGTAGCCTCCCTCAGTTTTCTCGTAGCTCAGCTCCACAGGCGTATGTTCCTTCACTTCGCCCTGCTCGTTGGCAACGATGATGTCACGGTTTGCTCTAACGGCTTCTAACGCGGTAACCTTGACTTTTACCCATTCACGTCCGCCTTCCATGGTTAAGTCGCGCGGACCGAGAGGTAGCTTGACGAAACCCTGTTTACCTTGGTCAATGTCTTCAATGCTCATTCCGAGCATGCCCATCTTGATTGGGATATATCTGTCGCTAGACAAAGCTGGTTCTCCTAGAATAACGTATGAGTTATGCAGTTTAAAAGTCTTAAGTTACGCCGAGAGCCTGAAGATACTCTTTCATGTTATCAAGAGTGTGGTTCCAACGATGTGTATCAAACGTTATAGCGTTGTCTCTCGCGTACTCTGCGTTCGGATAGTTTGAGTGTCGAGTCTTGTAGCCTCGCCCGCTTCTTCTGAAGATGGTGCAGTCAGTAATTAGTTTCTTGTAATACCCTACGTTTTGCCCTGGCACTCCTTTAGAGATTCCTTTCATCTTCGCGTATTCCACGAATTTCTCTTTGTCCATTCCTTCCGCGTAGGCAGGCATCAAGTAGAATGTCGGGTGGTAGTCTGGGGCGATAGGAAATTCATAGACGTTCTTGAACGGTTCTTTCAGGTGGGTCAGGAAATACTTGGCGTTGTCCGTCTGGATTTCGTTGAACCTGTCAAGTTTGAGTAGCTGCATTCTTCCAAACGCCGCTTGCATCTCGGTTAACCTAGAATTTGTGCATGGAATACTCAAATTCAAGGAGCCGTATATATTTCCATGATTCCGAATATGCCGACATTTGTCTGCAATTTCATCACTGTCGGTGACTATCATTCCGCCTTCACCTGTTGTTATCGTCTTAGACTGTTGGAATGAAAACGAGCCTGCATCGCCAAACGCGCCGATTCTCCTGTTTCCGATTGAGGCTCCAAGAGCCTGAGCCGCATCTTCAAGAACCTGTAGATTGTAGTCGATTGCCAGTTTGATTATCTGCGGCATATTAGCAGGAAAACCGTTCAGAGAAACTGGCAATATGGCCCGTGTTTTATGCGAAATAACTTTTTCTACGGCGTCTGGGTCTATGTTTAACGTGTGCTTGTCGATGTCGGCGAACACAGGAGTTGCGCCTACTCTGAGAATGGCAGTGCCAGTTGCTATGAAGCTAAGTGGCGTGGTGATGACTTCGTCCCCCTTACCGACGCCCATGGCTTGCAAGGCAATCTCTAGCGAAACCGTTCCGTTGGAGACTGATATGGCGTGCTTGCTCCCGATATATCGGGCGAAGTCTTCCTCGAATGCCTGAACGTTGGGACCGCCGAGGAACGACTTGAAGAACGGCGAGAGCTGCCCGCTTCGGATTACTTCCGCGACCGCATTCAATTCACTATCGTCAAACCTTTCCATGTTCATCTTTCCATATATTTTTTATGCTCTAAAACGTCCCAGATGACAACAAACACTAAACCAATCATAATCATTATGAATATTACTCCTACTACAAATTCTTCACTCATCTCTTCTCCCTCGGCAAATCCATCCATAACTTTGAAACTGGAATCAGCTTCCTGCCCGCTTTCACGTTTTTGTCCACGTAGCAGCCCGCACCTATCACTGTGTTGGCGCCTATCGCCACCAACCCACGTCGGTTTATACAGATTATCGAATGTGAACCTATAAAAGCATTATTACCAATAATAATACGCCCTTTGCGCAATCGCCGTTTGGATAGTGGTTGACTATCAACCATTGTAGCTCCTTCTGGTGAATCGGTACGCGAAAGGATAACTGCTCCATATCCTATTGTGACCAGGTCTCCAATTTCAAGTTCACCTCCTCCAGCCAGAATGCAATGAGCATTCAATTGACTACCGTTACCAATAATGGTTCGTTTTCCAGCGTTCAGGAAAACCCCGTCCATGATGGTGACGTCATCGCCTAATTCGAGATTTTGTGGTTTGATTATATGTGCCGTTGGATAGATTGTTGGGTTTTTTCCAACTTTCTTAAAGTTGTTGACTGCTGAGTTCCAGTTTTGGATTTGCTCAATAGCACGTAACGGGTCCCGTTTGAAAGCATTATACCAAATAATTAGAGTGTCATAACCATAACTTTTGAAGATGGCTTTCCGTCCCCAATAACAACGTTTGGAATCAACGAGTGGGGAGAAAGAGTCATGAAATGGTTCGCCAAAAAGCTCTAGAAGTCGATGAGAGCCGTCAGTAGCAACAAAGTCTGGGGTTAATCCTTCAATTACTAATGAGTCATTATAGTTGAAGGGTAGTTGTGCAGCCTTTATGAGTGAAAGAAGCCGTTCTTCAGTTTTATTTGGTCGCTTGTATGCACTCTTCACCCATGCTAAACGCACTTTAGTTCTAAACTCCAAATTCTGCCAAAGTTTCTTCAGACGCTCTGAGGTAAATTCAGTATCTGGTGAATAATGAATTCCTCTCAAACCCTTATTAACAGGCACTCTACCCTTGTTAGCTTCACGCATCTTGCGGAGTGTTTCTTCTGAAAAAACTCCTTTTTTACCCTTATTCCACGAGCCTTGACCTTTTTGAAACCCATAGCCAGGCTTTAAAATGTGCAGTTGACGCAGCAAAACAGACATAGTAGGTCGTTTCGCGCCTTTTTGAGCGTTGAAATAACATTCACGTGAGCAATATTTTCCGCGACCGCGTTCCGTCTCCGTTTTCAACGGATGAAACATCTTTCCACAAGTTAAGCAAGATACCATCAGTGACTCACCACTATGTAGTCCTTTGGTATGTCTTTCAGATACACACGACCGCACGTCTCACACGCTGATTTATGCAGGGCAAGGGCGATTTGCAGGGCTCTCCGCGCATCCATGCCTGAACATGAAGAGTGCGGCGCAAGTTCGCCTTTCAGCTTGTGCTCTGCCCGCTCCACTGTTTCGCGTACAGCCCGCAGCAGCAGACTCTCATAATCGCCTGTGTTGCGGCGCATCTGCGTATGTTCCAGCTCTCTGATTCCAGCATATCTTTTGCTTTTGCGGCTGTGGTACAGGTCGAACCTGTCCCCATTGTCCGTGACTCGTATCCGTTCGGTTTTGCACAGAATGTCAAGCTCAAAGAGCAGATAGGGCGTGGGTTTGGCAAGCAGTATTGCTTGAACGCCTTCGTCGCCGTAGTTTACGCAACCGCTAATGTTGAAGTCATCGCCTTTACCTTTCATGTAGTCCGCCATTACAGGATTCCCGAACGCTTGTACCGAAACCTCGTTATCGAAGTCATTATTGCCGCGGAAAAGGTGATACTCGGTCATCCAGTTGAACAGGTCTATCATATGTGTCCCCGTCCGAAGCAACGGACCAGGATGACTGCCGACCATCAGAGTTGGCTGTTTATCTGAAATGGAATCCCGAATGTTAGCGTAGAGTTTCGCCCATCTCCGCGTGTAGTTGACCGTTAGAAGAACGTTGTTCTTCTTGCAGGTGTCTATGATGGTGTCTGCTTCCTGTAGCGACTGCGCAACAGGCTTTTCGAGAAGGATGGCTTTAACGCTCGGGCATTCCGCGACTGCACAGGCAATTTCCGTGTGTGTTGGAGTGGGGGTGCAGATGCTTACAACGTTTGGTTCAAACTTCGTGAGCATGTCGTGATAGTCAGTGAATTTACCCCATGAGTTGTGGAGTTTGGCGAGTTTGGATTCGTCAACGTCACAGACTGCTATTTCAGCTACCTTCTCAGTCAAACTACAGTAGCAGCCCCAATGACTCGCGGGCGGGATTCTGTTTTTTTCGAATTCAAATTCGAAACCCACGCGGCCGAGGCCGATTACAGAGGCTTTCAAGATTTCACCTCCAACGGTGGAAGCAATACGTTGTCATTTCTAGACCAGTCCCATAGCGGAAACTTCAACTTGAAGCCGAGTGCCTCTTCAGGTGGGTCATAATCCAGTTTGGCTTCCTTCATTTTCAACCTCATATCCTGTAGCGTCCGTCCAAGGTACAGAACATCGAACGGACGGGTAGGCTGCTGTTTTGCCCAATCTATTATCGTGTTGGTATACGCAGGGATGTCACGGGGAGTGCATGTAAATCTATGTGGCTTGAAATCTTCTATTATAGACCATTTTTCCTTAAACTCTCGACGGAGTATTACGTATTCTTCTTGCGTTGATGGATAAGAACCATACTGAACTTCCTTTAGCATGACATCAATCCTCTGCGGTATGCGGTCTTTTCGTGATTTACATATGATGAGCAGGGGCTTTATTCCTTCCATGCGCAGTTGTTCTCGAATCCATTTGGATTCCACGCCGAAACTGTATCCTAACGCGGCTTTCATTCTTTTACGCCCTGTTTGTCCAGAAAGATTTCCAGCCAAGGACACACCGCACAGAAACGAGCGAGCGGTTCGTTCATAGATTTGAACGCGGAGCTTGTCATGTCAATCATCTCCTTGAGACTGTCCAACCCGCTTGTCTTCGGTAGCTTGTACTTGTTTATGTCCAAAGAGGGAACTGATTCCTCAGTCAACTCCTCTTTCACGGGGCAGTTAGTGTGGATTTCGTTTCCGAAAATGCACCTTGTCGACCTTTTCACTTCCATCTGTTCGGGCACGTCTTCCGTTTGTTCAGACATATTCGCTAAGCACCTCCTTCAATGTGCGTGCTTCAAAATTCGGGCATTTCAAGATAAACTTCTCCTCCATCTTGGTTCGCTTGCCCGATTTCGTAGCAACCATAACCTTGGCACCCGTGTGAAGACAGCCATTCTCTGTTGCTTGAATTGTGTGTCTGCCGCTTGAAGCGATGGCTTGCGCGAGCACATCGCGGTACTTTTTCCAGACGGGGTTCACGAGGTATTGAACGTGTTCGCCCTTCTTGTAGTACGGCAGGTCGTCTTTGTCGGCTGTGAAGTCGGGGTTTACCTCTGTTTGATGCATCGTGGCGGCGGCGTCCATCGCCTTCTGCTGCGTCGGGTATTTCTCTTTCATTTGCATGAACATGTGCGTGAACGGCCAGAAATAGACTGTGTGCAGCTTGTCCGTGACCTGCTCGCTGAGGTCGTAGCCCACAAGAATCAGCGGGTCGCAACCCAACTCGAACGCTAAATTCCAGAGGAAAGCTCCCACGTTGCCGAATCCAGCAATCATGGATTTGCCAGTTAACGCGTGTAGGATGTAAGCAACGCTTTTCTTGTTGACCGTGTCTCCAGGCTTCAGGGGAAGCGGGTTGTCCGTCATTGGCGTAAACCAGTAGGTGTTCAGACCGTTTTTCTGAACGCGGTCGGCAACCTTTGGGTGGACAACCACGGCTAACATGGCATTAATACTCTCCGCGTACTTGCGCACGATTTGGGCGGAGTAGAAGCCAGATATTCGAGGGGAGCCGTCGATGGACGCGACCACGTAAGGCACTATTTTATGCCTGAGGCAGTCGCTCAGTTTTTTGTCGCAGCACAGCACTGGATGCGTCCAGCCCGACTTCTGAATCTGGTCCAGATGCTTGCGATAATCAAGGCTCGGTCCGCCTCCCACCAAAATGCAAGGCTCACCTTTTTTCTTTGGCAGGTCCAGAATGTCCCGACTGGAACGAATTAAAGAGAGGTTGTTGGCAAGGTTATCCAGCCACAGTGGGATGAGCACGTCATATGTAAAGTCCAGCACGGCATCGGATATGGCAGGCACAATTTCAGTCATTTCTCTTTTGCCTCACAGTTTTCGTACCGTTTACAGTTGCTTGTGCAACCTCGATAGATGCGTTCATGTGGATTCTTGCAAACTATACCTTCCGATTTGTCTCCAAACCACTTCAAAAACGCCATTGCAGACTGCTTACCCCATCGCAACAAAATATCAGTTTTTAACTTAATTGCATCAACAGTCAACTTCGCATCGTCTTCTAATCCGTACTCCTTAAGAACGAAGAAGTCATCGTCCGTAAAATCTTTTAGAAACTCTTTTTTAGCCTCATCAACCAAATTGAGTATATGATTGAATGCTCCGTCAAACTGGGTCTTTATGTAGATACCTTGCTGAGTTGGTCGAATACGGTTAATGTCGTTTTTGAGTTCGCCTTCACTCATCCTTTTACATCTCCCACTCACAATGCCGTACCAACATTCCCGACTATTGATGTTCGTGTCTCGATAAGCTTCTTGAACTGTTTCAAGCGGTCAATCTCCCAGCGTGCAAGCATGTACTGAAGTCCAGCAAGTTCCACGTCGTTGAAGTCCGTCAGGTTCGCAGAGAGTTTGGTGGCGTCGTCAAGCTCCAGAACCCACCGTTCCAATGCAGCATCTTTTATCTTCTCTTTAATCACGGGTAGCTCGCGCATGAGTTGGGATTTAGACGGTAATTCTGATTTTTGCTTCCAGAGGTCCAGCTTGGTCAGCGTGTTCAGGTTTGGCTCTCTCAGAAACTCTTTCTCCTCTTCGGTCATGTGCTGTTCGATGATTTTGTCCTTGTACTTCTCGTAAAGCTCGGTAGCAGGGTATGGCTGGCAATTATGAACGGCTCCCAAACCCGCGACAACATAGGAATTATCTACGTCTACCTCCATGTTGTAGACAGGCCCGCTATAGTGGCTTTTCCAGACATGTTTGATTGGAATGTATGCGTAGTCGCCATCTATAACGGCTCGCGCCACAGTATATCTACGCTCGGAAATATAAGGATGTGTAATTCCGAGTAATGCTTGCATTTTCGGCAGAAAAGAGCTTTGCACTCGAAGGCGATACCAAGTTCGTGTTTTGGAAATACTAGCGACGATATCGAAACGTAGTAAAAGATGTTTTATTTGCCGCAATAGCCGAAGATTGACAGACGTTAAGGCAAAACCAAGTTTGTCGGTGTGTCCATCTCCACGCCAATATCCTCTTATCAACTCTTTCTGTTTTTTTAACGGAAGAGACATTATCCAGAAGGGCAGTGTTTTATTCCTCGCATATTCGCCGAATTCTTGCTTAACCCACCGCGCAAATGGACGATTGAATATACACGTCATTGTCGTATGCGTTGCTTGTAGTTTATACTGGCGTGGATTATAGTTTAACAATTGATGGCAAATATGCTCGACGTCAGCAATGTAGTCAGTCTCATTCGAGTTGAAAGACAGTTGAATCCCAGTCAAAGCATGTTTTTCCCCTCTTCCTGAGCGATATGCAAAACTGCCTTCTGCAAGATAATAACCAATCAACCGTAGTAGCTCAGCCGAGCATGGAATCGTTTTCTTAAAATGTTTAAAATGTTTCGATTTCCACGGCAGATGAACTTCGGACACGTCTTTAACGACACGGTCTATTGGATATAGAACAATATCGCCCCGTTCTAATTTCTCAGCGGAAACCCACGCTGCTTTTTCATGTTTTATTGTTTCTATAACTGTGGCATCAGGATAGTCTATGTTATCACGTTTATCAACAGACCGCCTATGCCTCTCTATAGCATATACGGGATGGGTGGGCGTCATTGAAACTGGCACGTCATATGCTTTGATATTAACCAATTCACCTGTGTAATCATGTTTTATTAGATGTACTACGGGTTGATGTATAGCCCTATGACTCAAGACCTTACTTCCTTCTGAAATATCTTCAATATTGCATATCGAGGGGTTGGCAACTACTGAAGTACCAGGTGGAAAGCAGAAGAACGGCACGCAGTGGATTTGGTTGTCTACGAAGAACTGCGCGGTTTCGATTACGTCGTCTATAGTTTCGTTTGGCAGACCAAGAATGAAAGTCATGATGGTGTTCACGTTGGCCGCCTGCGTGGCCGTTATCGCGCTTTCCATATCGGTCTTGGTCTGCCCCTTATGGCACTCCTTAAGTAGCCGCTCGTTCGCGGATTCTCCGCCGTAGCTCACATAGGAAAGCCCTAAATCGTGTCCTCTTTCAAGCATCTTCTGGTTTATCGTCTTGACATGCGAAAGTATGCCCCAGTGAATTAGGGTTGCAAGGTCAAAGTTCTCCAGTTCGGAGCAGAATCTATCGTACCACAGTTTGTTGACGGTGAAGTTTTCGTCTATGAAGCTTACGAAGTTAATCAGGTAGTGACGTCTGAGATGGTCGATAAGCTCGACAACGTAGCGTGGCGAATGCTGGCGGAACGGCTTGCCCGAAACCGTCTTCCCGTAGATTTTCGACTGGCAGTATGGGGTAGAACCACAGTGAAAACAGAATGAGCAACGCATGGGGCAACCATAGCTGCTTAAAACGTCCATGCGTCTGCAGTCTGGCCTCATTGATTCGACGCTGTAGGGGATTCTGCTGTTCATGAGGTATGTTTCGACAGCGCCGTACTCGTAGGCTGGAAACGGTATTTCCTCATCGAGGTTGTTCGCGAGTTTGGCTCCGCACTGGCAGGCGAAGTCTTTTGCGAGAGCCTTCTCGAATGTCAAGTGGTCGGAGTTGCAGTCTTCCTCGCAGTGATAGAACTCTTCTATTAGCGGTCGCATTGCAGACAGCTTGATTTTGGAGCCTTCGCGGTAGGCGAGACCTTTCACGGTTTTCCAGTTTTGGTCTTCAACGTGCTCCAAGATTTCCTTGAATGTGATGATGCCCTCCCCCAAACAAAGGCAGTCGAACTCTGGAATCCAGCGCATCATGTCGTGCGGTTGCGCTGTGGCAAATCCGCCTCCGCCGACGAGGACTGCGGCTGGAAACTCGGTTTTGCAGACCTTAGCGATTTCCCGAATGTACTTGTACTGTGTCGTCAAGCCGCCTATGCCGATTACGTCCCAGCCTTCGCTTGCCGAGAGTTGGAAATTCTTGACTTCTTGCCTGAGAGCTTCCACTGATTCCTTAGACAGTGCACCTGATTCGAGGGCAACGAGTAATTTGGCGCTCGGCGCGGTTATCGCTCCATCTGGTAGGATGGTGATTTCTAATACGTCATCCTTTGTGCCAAATTCCTTCGGGGCCATCTGCCCGAACATTGGAGAAGACGGCTGTATCCCTATCCTGATGGTTTTCGGCTGAACGTCGCCCTTGATTTCCTGCCGCAGAGCATCTATGGGCAGTCGAAAAGCATTATTGTCGAGAACTGCAATCTTGTAGCCGAGCTGGTCAACGACAGCGCTAAGTTGTAAAAGCCCGTAAGGGGCATGGGCACATGGCTCCATAGTTCGGATTTCTGGGTGGACGAGCAAAATCTTAATGTTGGTCAACTCCTTTTTTGTTTAATGTCATTTCTTACTTCCTATCCCCTTCGGTGTTTTGTTCACAGAAAACGGAGATGCTGATGTTTGTGGTGGCGGCTGGGTCACGACTGCCAGCGTAACGGCTGTGCCACAGACTATCGCCAAGGCGGTTATCCAAAATGCTTCCCTCATTTCTTCCTCTCCTTTAGCGAACTGATGAAGCCTAATCCCTTCAGCGTTTCCAAGCTGACTGGGATTGTCACATACATTTCCCTCTTTTGGATGAACCCGTCAAGTTTGAAGGACTTCTGCACTTTGAATCTGGCTATAAAACCGCCTACGCACAGGTTGACAACCCTGCCCTTCTCCAAGAACAGCGCACTCGGATACGGCATTTCTCGCAGAGTCAATTCGTCTACTTCTGCCATTTTTCCAAAAACTCCTTGAACATCATAGACTTGATTTCTGGAGAGAACAACGTGCCTCCCTCGGTGCAGTTGATTGTCCCGCCGTAAAGTCTGTACCACGCTGGCACTTCAAGCTGCATTTCGATGAATGCTTCCCTGTAGTGGTAGAAGACGTGGTCGGCGTACGCTTTCTTCTTGAAGACGGGATGGTAGAAGTGTTTGTAGCTGCGTTTGATTAGGCTAACGTCGCCGTTCGCGATTCTGAACACACTGCTGTAATATTGCGTCTTTTCAAGCGGAGTTTCTTCAGGGTAGCCGAGGTCGATGCCAATGAGAGCCACGGGCGAACGCTTCAGAATGCTCATCGCCGTTATCCAAGCGAATGCGCCCGCATTCCCTCCAGCCTGTGCACGGGGTACGCCACGGTCGAACTTCTCAGTCCTGCTCAGAAGCACCTGCAGCCTCGTCCAGCTTTCGTTCTGCCGCCAATCATCGAAAATCGGCTGGAACCAGTACACCTGCATTCCAGCGGCTCGCGCAGCCAGATAGACTGAGTGGTGGACCGTGACTGTCGTTATCCATTTTATTTTGGAACCGTGTTGCTGAACTAGTGGATGGTCAAAGAACTTTTTGATTACGGGAGCGCCGTCAACGGTGACTACGAAGTCGGGAATCAAACCAGCCTCGAGACAAGGCACTAGACCGCCGTCGCTTGCCACGATTTTGCCCTTGTAAGTTCCGTCAGCGACCGCTTTAGCCAGCACTTCACAATGTTTGTTCTCGAACAGGCTTGGACCGCGCCCAACAACGACCGCGCTACCTTTGGAGCCGAACTTGACCTTTACGCCGTTAACCTCTTCTATCGGGCTTTCAATTGTTGGGAAGTCGGGTTCGCTTTCCAAGACAGGCGTGTTTTCCATGACGTCGGCGAATGTTTGCTGGTGGTAATCTACTGGGATTTCGCGTTTGACGTTGTCGCCGAAGCGGATGTAGTCCAAGTTGTCAGCGCAGTTTTTCATCCATATCGGCAGTAACGTTCGAGCTGTTCCTTCGGCGACTTGCTCGTGGAGTGTTGGAAGCATGGGAACGTCGCCCGTCAAGTATTCAAGAAACGCACGCCAGCTTTTGTCGCCGATATGCTTCGATTTCAGGCTTCTGAGCTTGCGCAAGGTCATGTAGGGAAGCTTAGTGCGCGGGAGATAAGCCCAGCGCTTGAAGCCTTCGTCTATTTCGCGCTTGGTTTTGTTGTATTCTTTTTGGTCCGTCTTGTTTCCTCCAGAAACTGAGCTAAACGGCTCCACAGGTCCATGTTTTCCTTCACCGTGTTATCCGCATACCTAGCCCACACAGATTGGAGTTTTGCGACTTCGTCTGGTGTGAGTGCCAGCAGGGGCATGGCTTCCTTGAGTTTTTTCTGTGTCTCCTCAATTGTGACTGGGGAAGAGTCTTTACCGTCAAAAAAGTACAGGCTGTTCTTGTCTTCTCCAAGCTGAAAAACGGCGGTATGCGTCTGCGGAAGTTCGTTGTCGATTAGAAGCATGGAAAAGAAAACGTCTGTCTGGTTGTTAAGCAACCGCGTTATCGCATCGTTGAAGCTCACGTTCCAGCGCAGCTTGAGGTTGGCTAGCTGCGTGTGGACCTTTCTTGAAATCTGAATTGTTGTTGGCTCTTCTTCTTTCGGAACTTCGTCGTGAGGCATAATTCATCGGTTGTAATTACGCTATAGTGGTTATAAGCTTTTGCCTATTTCATCTCGTCGGTGTCAACGAATTTCTTGATTTTCTTCTGTTCGATGTAGACGCTGCTGCCGCCGACACCCGCAAGAATCTGTCTGGTAAGCGCAGCTTCTTCACGCTCGTTTTTCTTGCGCTGTTGCTCATCGTTGGTACGTAAATATCTGCTCGTCAACTACCACCCCCTTGAAAGGGTAGCTTGTAGCTGTCATCCACTACGCTCGTGAGCGAAGCTTCATTTGACGCTACTTTTGGCTCGTTGACAGAAAGCCTGAGGTATTCAGACTTGCCAAGCACCTCGATGTTACGACCCGCATTAAGGTCAGCATTCAACTCAAAACCACAATTTCCACAGCGAAAACGCAAACCATGGCGATTCCAACGGTGAACAAAACCACATCTTGAACAGCGCTGAGAAGTATGCCGAGGATTAACCTCAACACATATTTTTCCTTTAGTCTCTGCCTTGTACACTATGAACTTTTGCAGTTCGTTAGGCGACCAAGAACCTAGCAATCTATTGAAACGTTTTCCGTTCTTTTTTTCACGATTGATTTTCAGCTTTTCTAATGCAAACACGTCAAAGGGCTTATTGATTATAACTTTGCTTATGTAATGGTTCACATCAGCACAAAACCGTCTCTCTCGCCCTGATAATCGCTGTAGTTTGCGATGTGCAGAGCGAGTGCCTACATGCTGGAGCCTGCGACGCAGGTAGCGGTAACGTCCTTTCACGGCTCTCAGATGGCGCGAATCAAAGAATGTGTTATCAGAGCAAACAGCAATGTTAAGAATTCCTCTGTCAATACCTAAAACTTTTCCAGCAACCTTCGATGGCACATCAGACAGTCTCACTTGCACATTCAGAAAGGCTTTGTTATTGCGTATGACTAACTGCGCGTTCGTGTATTCTCCTCTCCAAGTATCTAAATAGGCGTAGTGCTTGAAGGGAAAGTTGAGTCGTCCATGAACAGTTGTCAACGAAACATAGTTCGAGTCTGGATAGAATTTGAAGCAACGGTTATCGTATCTAACGGACAAGTGTTTCTTAACTACTTTGTCGAAATCAGTTCGCAGAAGCATTTCTGAGGCTTCGTCTCTGGCAGTTTGAACCAAAGCTGATGGAAGATTCGGGACCTCTTTTCGAACTTGACGGTATGTTGCTTTGTTTAGCACGTTTTTGTTGTAGACTTTATGTTCAGAGCCGTAGTTCAGAACCGTTTGGCAAGCCCTGTTAAAAGCAACCGCTGTCTGAACAAGCGAGTTTTCAAAAGGTAGTTTAACCTTAACAGTTCTGAACATGCTTTAACAGTTAGCAACAACTCATATTTAAGCTTACGCAATACATCCCGACTTGAAAGTCGGTCGGTCGGTCGGGCCTTCTTGCTATCTGCTCATAAGCTTCTGTATAGCTCAAACAAGTCTTAAGGCTTTCGTTCTATAGAGTCTATAACTGACAAGAACGCTTATTAAGGTTTCAACTCAAAGCAACTATTAACGAAATTGAAGTAAGGAGAACCAATCAAATGCCATATGGGAGTTTTCTAAGAACGAACTACAGGACGACAGGCGCAGAACTAGACGTAGACGCCATAGGCAGAGGTTTCACCAGAGGCAGCGGTTACGGCGGCACAGGGGACTATAATCTGTGGTGGGGTGGATTCGTAGTGTTTAGCTTCAACGGACACAACGGTTCGGCAACAGATGCACAGTCAGTAATTGATTCGTGCTTCTGGGTTTCAGTGCCAGACATTTTCAACTCATACTACGGAGCAGCCAGAGCGTCGCTAACAGGCTACAAAGTCATGCCCGTTTACGCTGGACTACGTTACACGTCAGCCCAAGCAGGCGCCTACGCACGCGTCGGCTGGAGCGTAAGCGATTCACTGATATTCTTCAAAATCGGCAGCCAAGCCAGCCTCAGCGTACCAAACAGCACGTGTTCAGCCAGAATCATAGCAGCAGGGTTCATCGCTTCGGGACCATAGGAGAGGAATGAAACATGCCAGAATTTTTAAGAACCAACTATAGAACGACAGGTGCACAACTCGGACCTTATGCGATAGGCGGAGGAGTAGTCGCTGGAAGTTGGGGAGGCGGAATCGGCGGAGGAGCACGGTATTGGGGCGGACTCATTATGGGGAGCTTTTACAATTCTATGGGAGCATCAACAGCATGTTATTTCGCCGTCAGCTCGCCAGACGCCATAGCGTCATACTTCGGAGCGGAACACCCACTAGCATCAGTGTCAGGCATTCGCATTCAGCCATTCATGGCAGAAGTGCTAATGCAGAAGGCATCGCTTAAACTCGGAAACTGGCTAAGCCTCAGCGACTCAATCATAATGTTCTTCCTAGGTAGCACATTGGCAGGAACCGCTGCAGTTTCAAGCGCTTCGACAATTGCCAGACTTGTCTGGGCAGGTTTCATCTGCTCAGGACCGGACGGTGCATAACCATGCCAGCTGGAGGTTATTTAAGAACTAACTACAGAACAACTGGCGGTCAAATAGACCTTACTGTAATAGGCGGCGGAAAGCAATACGGCAGTGCAGCAGGTGGCGCGGGCTGGGCAGTGATGGGCCGTTTCTGGGGTGGATTCGTAGCAAACAGCATCAGCGGAGTTAACAGCATCTTCAGCATAGGCCCACTGACAGACATCATCTACTCGTGGTGTGGAGCTGGCTTCGATTCAGGCTACAAAGTTGTTCCACTGGGCATTCTAATTCAAAGACTGAACTCGGTGGGAGCCACGTTCCCAGTCGGACTCAACTGGTCCTTGACAGACAGCACAGGCTCAATCATATGCGTGTATCCGCACCAAGGCTCAATCAGCACCGTGGAATCCTCAGTATCTGCAGCATTCATACTCGCAGGTTTCATCTGCTCAACACCAGACTAAATTAGCCAGTCGTTCCTTTCCCCTTTTTCTTTTAAGTATATTTTTGAAGAAAATCAGCGAACTTCATGCATTGGATATTTGGTCCGTATAGAGTTCCGCCTTCTGTACAGTTGATTGTTCCGTCATAATGTCTAAACCAAGGAGCCATATGCTTCTGCGCTTCCAGAAGGCTTTTGCGGTAGCTCTTGAAGACTTTGTCTATTTTTGCCCATTTCTTGAAGTATGGATGATAAACGTCTTCGTACAT
>Ga0315279_10002759_pt1 | contig 25723 bp, 23 predicted proteins | sample YL17G06_20_MG_FD_203694 | JGI IMG/M metagenome (GOLD analysis project Ga0315279, IMG submission 203694) | Sediment microbial communities from Yellowstone Lake, YNP, Wyoming, USA - YL17G06_20 | ecosystem: Environmental > Aquatic > Freshwater > Lake > Sediment | place: USA: Wyoming | collected...
TCATTCGTCATTCGTCATTCGTCATTCGTCATTCGTCATTCGTCATTCGTCATTCGTCATTCGTCATTCGTCATTCGTCATTCGTCATTCGTCATTCGTCATTCGTCATTCGTCATTCGTCATTCGATTATGATGGGGCCGTGTGATTCGGGCGGCTTGTATTTGAATCCCACCGATTCCTTGTAGGCCACGGCAATTGCAGCTACCGAGACAGGAATCGTAATCAGCACCCCAACTCCCATCAGCATCAGCCCGAAAAAGTTCAGAAGCAAAAGAAGGAAGACGAAAACGATGTAACCCCCCAGGTGCTGCGACACAACCTTCCGGCTCGCCTCCATTGCATCCCAAAAAGTCACCCTACGGTCCACGAGATAAAGATAGGGGAAAAGGTAAAAGGCCGCTACGATGAAGACAGGGAGGAAACACAATGCCAACCCGATCAGGCAGAAGATCCCGGAGAGGATGAAAACCAGGAACGACTCAATAAAAAGATTGAAACCTGCGAAGAGATCTCCGATATCCGTGCGCCCTTCCAGCATCTTGCGCCGCACTGCGATAAACAAGCCGGCGAGAAGTGGACCTGCAACCAAAAAACTCCCGATCATGGCCAGGGGAAGGGCGATCAGCGTAATCAAGAGGAAGTTGCCAAGATCCGCACGCACAATTTCCCATCCCATCCCAATCCATCGGCCAGGGGTCACTCGAATTTTGCCTGTCATTTGAAATTTCCTCCCATGCAGCACGCGTCACCCGGAATTACGAATTTCGCAGAAGGAAAGTTCAGCTTCGGAAAGCTAACCACTGAGAAGCTGAGGGCACAGAGGGCCAACAGGACGTACCAGCGGCTTCTCTGCCTCCCTTGCGCCTCTGCGGTGTGTTATGGGCAGGGCTCCGCGGATGCACTGGGGGAATGAAGGCTTGGGCTATCCACCCCGCTACTCAAGATCAACCTCGTCCTGCTCCTGATCTTCATTCTGCTTGTACATGTATTTAATCACATGTTTGAGGATCAGCAGGTTCGGGCCGTCTGAACGATGCACCTTTACGCAGTTCCTATCGTACCACTCGATGACGCCTCGAATCTCCTCGCCGTCGGTCAGCTTGATGACCATCGGGGTCTTGGCAGCCATCTGCTTGATGTAGTAATAGTTCTCCGCATTGGTGACTTCTGGGGGCACGCGTTTCCGCGGCGTCGCGCCGTAACGAGGCATTTGCTCCCGATCCTTGATCTCGGATAGGCTTGGGCGGATTAGCTTACGATTAACCATGAAGTCTTCCTCCCGGGGAGGTATTTATAAACGGAGCAATAGCCGATCCTAACCAGTAAATCGACCACAGGCATAAATCTGGATTTCTGAAGGCGATAGGATCGTCCGAAAGCCGATTTGTTTTGCATTCTACCGGACAGCACAATCTTTGACAAGAGAAAAATAATCCGCTAAATTTTGACATGTTTGGGACTTATGACTTTGCTCCGCTCTTCTATCGTCCCTCCGGGACTGACCTGGAAGTACCTATGAAGTCTCTGGCGAGAGTTCTGACGCTTCTCTTTCTCTCCCCCACCTTATCGTTATGGCCGGTTGCCGCTCAGCAATCGCCACCTCCCCGGAAGCCCGCATTGATACGTGACACGGACAAGGCCGAGGGAAAAGAGGAAGCGGATACCAGTCAGCCCAAGGAATTCAACCCCTTACTGGCAGCAAAAAACCTCAAGGTAGGCGACTTCTACTTCAAAAAGAAGAACTATATCGCGGCCATCCAGCGCTACATGGAGGCAATCGAATACCAGCCGAATTTCACCGAAGCCTATGAGGCCTTGGGCCGAGCCTATGAGAAAAACGGCGACTTGACTAAGGCCATTAATATCTATAGGGATTTCATCCAGAAGAATCCGGATTCACCGAAAATCGCCGAGTTCCGCACAAAGCTTACCAAGCTCGAAAAAAAGTGATCAGTGGCCGGTGGTCAGTGGCCACTGATTATTTACCACATGTCGCTTGTTTCTCAGGCTTGCGTCAGGCGGAGTTTTGTCAAAGATAAACAAATTCCACGATCAGGATAAGGCGTAGGGGGATTTTTGGCCAGCGGTCAGCCCGAGAAACATAGCTTCGAGCGCTAGCTGGCGATTCAAATTGCGAAAAAGAGCTAGCTTCAGCTCCTTGAGCCGCTCGATCGCTGAGATAACCGCATCGCGGGGAATCGCTTGCCCGAGCCGCTTGAGCTCCTCGAGCAGATCCAGCTGCCCGATGCGCTCCGGCGCCACCTGGGCGTAGTAGACATCTTGAAGGATGGCCGCCGCCGAATCCAGCCAAAGCTGGAAGTTCTCTTTCTCCTTGGCAACATCCGCCGCCAGCGCGCTCGCCGCCGAGAACCTGCCCCTGGTAAGGAGCAGCGTGACAAACTGCAAAGCTTGCGCACGAACCTCTTTGTACTGGTCGGTATCGAAGGAAAGCGCGATTCCAAGGCTCCCGTTGCTGAAAATGGCCGCGAGATGCGCCTCCTCTGGCGACCGCCTTTCTCTTTTTGTCAAGCACTCCTCGATCAGGCGTTGAGGAATCCCTCCAAACTGGAGCATGCGCGACCGGGAGCGGATGGTGTCAAGCAGGACATAAGGATTCGTCGTGACAAGAATGATGATGGTGCGGCTTGGAGGCTCCTCAAGAGTCTTGAGCAGGCTATTGTGCGCTTCCTGCCGCATTTGATCGGCCGGATCCAGAATCACCACGCGGTAGCGCGCTTCAAATGGCTGATACGCGACCTCTGCAATCATGCCTCGAACCTGATCGATGCCGATGGTGGTCTTCTCCGGCTCGACGATGCGGATGTCAGGATGCCGCTGCATCCGGGCCAGGCAGTTCGCACAGGTGCCGCAGTATCCTTTTTCAAGAGTCAGGCATTCTTTGTAGCGTGTCCCGATAACGGCCGCAATTCTTCTGCACACCGCACACGTTCCGCACCCGCTCTCCCCCTTGGGCGACGGACAGTTGAGGTATTGCGCGAGCAGGACGGCAAGCGTGCATTTCCCGACGCCTGCAGGCCCAGCAAAGATCATGGCATGGGGCAGTCGATCCTGTTGGATCGCGCGGCGCAAGATCTCCACTACGTGCTCATTGCCCAGGAACGAATGCAAGCTTAAAATCTCTCTCATCACTCTAGCGGGTAGAAACGAGCCAATGCTCGAGCAGGGGAATGATTCGCGCGAAAACTTCGTCCGGCGTCCCGAGTGCGGATACCACCGTGATTCTGTTAGGCGATCGGGCAGCCAAGCCAAGATAGGCTGTTCGAACATCCCGGTGGAAAGAGAGATCCTCCGCCTCGAACCTTCCCTCCGCACCCGCCGCCGGAATCCTCTCATTACGCAGGCGTGCGCGCGCCAGCCCCACCTCGGGAGCCAAATCGAGGAGTACGGTGGCATCGGGCTCACGGATGTTCAGCAGTCGCGCGAGCGCGTCGATCGTTTCGAGCGGCACGCCACGGGCCGCCCCCTGATAGGCACGGGTTGCATCGTGGTAGCGATCCGAGATCACCAGGAGACCGCGGTTCAGCGCCGGCTCAACGACCTCCTTCAGATGCTGGTACCGGTCCGCGAGGTAAAGCAAGAGTTCGCCCATTGGCTCACGCGGAGCGCCGCCGGTTCCCAGAAGGACCTGTCGAACCGCCATGCCGAACGCGGTTCCGCCGGGCTCGCGCGTCACCAGGCAGGCAATGCCCCGCTGCTGCAGATAGCCTTCTGTTCGGCTTATCTGCAGGCTCTTGCCGGAACCTTCAATCCCTTCGAACGTGATGAACATCCCCGGACTTTGCTTCATCGAAAAAGGTCGTCTATTGAAAACTGGAAAATGTGGCGACAAGAGAGGATGTAGGGGCACGGCGCGCCGTGCCCCTACCCTTGCTCGATTTTGTCACTCCATAATCCAATTCTTGATAGAATTCCGACTGGGAGAGTAACAAAGGACCCGTTGCAAGACAACTTCCAATCCGCCGCACCCGTGAATAACATCGCACAAAACCTGCAGAGGATTCGCGATCGGATCGCAGATGCCGCCCTGACCTGCGGGCGAACTCCAGGCGAGATAACTCTGCTCGCAATCAGCAAAACCTTCCCGATAGAAATCATCTCACAAGCTATCGCGGCCGGGCACTGCCAGTTTGGCGAGAACCGCGTTCAGGAGGCAGAAGGGAAAATACTCGCGCTGCGCGGCGATTCTCGGCTCGAATGGCACCTCGTCGGCCACCTGCAGTCAAACAAGGCACGCAGGGCGGCGGAGCTTTTCGATGTGATCCATTCCCTCGATAGCATCAAGCTGGCCATGAGGCTTCACGAGGCCGGTCTCGCCCGCAACAAGCCAATCTCCGTTCTTCTTCAGGTTGACCTGGGTGAAGAAGAGACCAAGTTCGGAGTCGAGCGCAACCAGTTCCCCGGTCTTCTGGCGTCTGTCCGCGAACTCCATGGAATTCAATTGAATGGCCTCATGACGATACCTCCTTATTTCGCGAATCCGGAACGAACGCGGCCATTCTTCCAGGAACTCCGGCGGATCAGGGATTCGCTCGAACGGGAACAGCCGGGTTGCCTCGGACAGCGGCACCTCTCCATGGGCATGAGCCACGATTTCGAGGTCGCCATACAGGAAGGTGCAACCATCGTGCGCATCGGAACCGCTATTTTCGGGGAACGCCATTATGAGTGATCCGCGCTGGCGCATCCGGCAGACAGATTCTGGACTCGAGGTAGCTCTCCATGTCCAGCCGCGGGCACGGCGCGACGAAATCGTCGGCGTACACAATGGCGCATTGAAATTGAAGGTCTCGGCACCCCCGGTCGATGACGCGGCAAACCGCGCTGTCATCGAGTTTTTCGCCGCGCTGCTCGATGTGCCGAAGACGCGCCTGCAAATCGTCGCGGGCTTGAAATCCAGGGAGAAGACACTGAGAATCGAATCTGTCTCCATAAGCGATTTCTGTCGCCACCTTCCAAGCCTCTGACCATAGAGTCACAGAATCCACGGAAAAACTTTTTCACCTTTTCATCACCTTTTTCTTGATTCTTATTTGGCCTCTGGTAAAATAGTGAATAAAAGGTGAATCCCGTGTGGATCCTCCTGAGCAAAGCATGTGAAAATATTGTGAAAGGGATCTGTATTTGCTTTGGCTAATCATAGCGAAAAAAACACTTAGGCCGATTGTGTTAAGCTGGGCGTCCCTGTGGAAAAGCATGCTCAGGATGTCGAGGAAGGGAGGGAGGGATAATCATGAAAAGCACTTTTCAGCCTGGGCTCAAGCCCTCGACGAATCTTCTCTCAGAAAACGGAATGCAGGTGCTGGCCGCACGCTACCTCAAAAGGGACGCCGAGGGAAAACCAGTTGAATCACCCCAGGATCTGTTTTGGCGCGTAGCGCGAGAAGTTGCCGTGGTTGACTCAAGCCATGACGGCGGTAGTACGGCTGCTGCCTCGGCTCAGGAATTCTTCGAAGCGATGAAGCGCCTCGAGTTCCTGCCCAACTCGCCAACCTTGATGAATGCGGGACGGGATCTCCGTCAGCTTTCGGCCTGCTTCGTCCTCCCAATTGAAGACTCGCTGGACTCCATCTTCGAGACGGTCAAGAACACAGCGCTGATTCATAAGAGTGGCGGAGGAACGGGATTCTCCTTCTCGCGCATTCGCCCCAAAGGAGACCGAGTCCGAACCACGCAGGGAGTCTCCAGTGGACCGGTATCCTTTATGCGTGTTTTCGACGCGGCCACCGAAGCGGTGAAACAGGGCGGGGCCCGGCGCGGCGCGAACATGGGAGTGCTGCGCGTCGATCACCCCGACATCCTGGAATTTATCAGCGCGAAATCAAACGGCCGCGATTTGAAGAATTTCAACATCTCGGTGGCCGTCACCGACAGGTTCATGGAAGCCGTGGAAGCAGGCGCGTGCTATTGCCTGGTGCACCCGGTAACCGGTGAGTCTGCAGGGCATCTCAATGCCGCCGAGATCTTCCGCAGAATCTGCTGCAGCGCTTGGGAATGCGGCGATCCGGGAATCATCTTTCTGGACCGCATCAATCGAGACAATCCGACTTCCGATCTCGGTAACATCGAATGCACAAACCCGTGCGGAGAGCAGCCCCTTCTTCCCTATGAGTCCTGCAACCTCGGATCGATCAATCTTGCAAAGATGGCAGATGTAAGCCAGGGACGAACTATCGTGGACTATGCGCATCTGGCGCGCACTGTGCGAATGGCGGTTCACTTCCTGGACAACGTGATCGACGCGAATGACTATCCGCTTCCGGAAATTGCCGCCGTCACTCGCGGGAACCGCAAGATAGGGCTGGGGGTCATGGGCTGGGCCGACCTGCTGATTCAGCTTGGCATTCCGTATGATTCGGAGCAGGCATTGACCCTGGCGGAAAAAATCATGGGCTTTGTCCAAAGGGTTGGTCATCGCGCATCCTGCGAGCTTGCGCGCCACAGGGGCTCTTATCCGAACTTTTCCCGTAACTGCGGAAAGGAGGCGGGGCATCGAATTCCCCGGAGAAACGCCACAGTAACCACTGTGGCGCCCACAGGCACCATATCCATAATCGCGTCATGCTCCAGCGGAATCGAGCCGCTTTTCGCGTTGAGCTACTTGCGAAAACACGTGCTTGACAGCGGTGAGATGCAGGAGATCCATCCGGGATTGATGGGAGAACTCTCTTCCCTGGGACTGGCCAGACCCGAAATCATGGAGGAGATCCTCAAAACCGGATCCATTCAGCACATCTCCGAGTTTCCGGAGGAGATGCGCAGGCGCTATGTCACGGCGCTCGAAATCGCGCCGGAGTGGCATGTGCGCATGCAGGCGGCATTTCAGAAATACTCCGACAACGCCGTTTCCAAGACTGTAAATCTTCCCTTCGCAGCTTCACCCGCAGACGTGGAAGCCGTGTACCGTCTCGCGTTCCGGCTGGGATGCAAGGGAATCACTGCATATCGAGATAGATGTCGCGATGCCCAGGTACTGAATATCGGCTGCACCGCCTGCGCTTAGCCACGAATTTCCTGGGGCAGTCTAGCGGCCGCAGCCAATTGGCTTGGTGTCCTTGGAGCTCTTGGTGTCTTGGCGGTGAGGTTTTTAAAACTGACACCACCAAGACACCAAGAACACCAAGAACACCAAGAGCACGGAGATTTCTTGGAAGAGTGGATGGTAACTCTGCACCCGCACCGGGCGCTGGGCGAAGGTGTCAGACTCCAAGGGTTGCCGATCAAATCCTTATCGGCCCGACTGTTAGCGGTGGTGGTGCCGGCGGAACCTCTTCCTCGAATATCATGTGGAAGGCCACCACTCCGGAGCAATACGTGAGAGGTATTGTGAAGATCAAGCCAACCAGGCAAGCCAGCGCGCCCAGAACGTTAATACCCAGCAAAGCAAGGAGCAGGATTATCACTGAGCCCAGATTCGCTGTGACCGCTTTCCTGCTTGTCTCCATTCCCTGCCAAAAATCCAGATTCCGCGCTATCACGAGAAAGGAAGAGAACATGTATCCCACGGCGAGATACAGGCCCGGCAGGATGCACAGCAGAACCCCAACAGTGATCAGTATCCCGCTCACCAGACCCAGCAGAAACAGCTGCCCCAGATAATTGAAGCCGCCAAAAAAATCGGCAAAATCCGCGCGTTCGCCACGGAGCTTTTTCCTAACATAGATAAAGTAACCAGCCGACAGGGAGGGGCTGATTACTACTCCGGCGATCCACCCGAGGATGGGAATCAGCGCGAGCGCGGCACTGATCGCGATCACGACGCATGCATAGCCGATCAGCGGGCCCAGGTTCTGTATGGCGAGATCCCAGCCGCGCTGGATGCAGATTCCTATCGGCAGATCCAGTCGACGATATCCGACTCCAAAAGCTGCTTGGTCCGCTTCCATTCGTGGCCTCCACGATTCTATCAGGTGAACGTACACGAACCTATCACGCGCCGGTCTCCGGTAGCAAGAATAGTCCGCAGGCGAGAAGCAGGCAGTAGGCAGTAAGAGCTCAGAAAGAAACAACATCTGGGTTGGATATTGCCTGCTGCCAGCTGCCTGCTTGAGACTATAGTCAAGGGTCTCTCGATACTAATTGGATGCCACCATTTCGGTTGCGGCCGCTAGAGCGCGCTAGGTTTTTGGGGTGAGGGGTTCAGGCTTTTTCGCCTTCCGGTTCATCGTCATCCACCAGCCGCAATGGTGCCTCACGGCGGCGATGCTCCTCGAGGATTTGACGCGCCTCCTGCGCGAAGGCGGCGGGAACAAAAATGCGGATCTCTCCGAGACCGTCTGCCGATGCCGGGTAGATACGGTGGGGAAGCTCCGAAGTGTAGTGACACGGGATGCTATAACTCTCCAGGAGGCTCTTGATGACCGAAGCCTCGCTGTCCGTCCACGTTCTGGCAACAATGACCGGAGCCGCCTTGTCCATTTCTGCCGTGACGCCCTCTATTTTATCGTAGGCTTCTTGTGAAAGGCCTGGAACTCGTATGTCACGCCGACAGTGATCCCGGAATCAGGATTGAATTCTTTGAGTCCCGCGATTCCCGCTATATCCCATCGGAAGGATCCGGTACGAATCTGCAGGCCGCCGCGCACGACCGACTGATTCTCGTTCCCCACCCGATGGAGTGGCCCCTGCCGCCCGTTGATTTCCCCGACCAAGTTTATCTTCTTGTTCATAGGGAGGATGAAGGCCAAGCCGTACGTGAGGGGATCCGTCTGCCGACCAACAACGACGGGGTTTCCGAGGATTGCCATTCCTATGTTGCCGAGCACCTGGGCACGGCCGATGTGTTTCGTGAGCAGGATGCTGGCGTAAAACTCCGTCTGGTCGGTGCCCAGACCGCTGGGGTGCTTGGCGTTTGGCAGCTCCACGGCGAACTTGAAAGCCAGCGCAGGACGCATCCCTTTCTCCGGCGCGAGCCTCAACTTGGAGGCAAGAACGAGATCTCCAAAGTCGTTGGTTGAGTTCCCGGTGAAGCTTGGCGGAAACGGGACGGGCGTGCTACGGCTGGACACCGAAAGAAAGTCCTGGAACACACCGGAAATCTGGAACTCGGCATATTCGCCGACACCAACGCGGATGCTGGCCACTCCAAGCCGTGCCAGATCGCCTTCCAGCCCGGAGAGCGAGTAGCGCTGTTTCTGCAGGAATTCCAGCCCGAACTCGGTTCGCACAAGCCCGGTGCCGACGAGCTCGGCATCATCCGTCTTGAGAGGACGCTGCTGCCCCCTGAGCGGTGACGCAGACAACCAGATACAACCTAAGAGCAGCGGAAACCAGCGACGCACTTTCACCCCCAGGTCTGATGGTGAGTTGTGGGCTCTAAAATAACACACCACCGAGACATGGGAATTGACGATTTGCGATTGACGATTGCCCATCAGGGTTTTTCAATCGTCAACCTGCAATCGTCAATTTATGTTTCTGTGTCTCTGCGATGAACTGAATTACGGCGAGAACTGCAAGAGCAGCGGTCTCGGCACGCAATATTCTCGGACCTAGGCTGAAAATCCGGAAGCCGGCACGGCCGGCTTCCTCGACCTCGCCGGGTTCCCAGCCTCCCTCCGGCCCGGTGCAAATCAGCACTCGATCCGTCAGAGAGCATGCGCCGCTCCAGGATGTGGCCGCCCTCTCGTAAAACAAGAGCCTAGTTGTGGAGGGGGGCTGCTCGAGAGAGAGGAGCTCCTGGAACTGAATCGGCGCACGGACCTGCGGGATGGTGAGCCGGCAGCATTGCTTCGAGGCTTCCCGGACAATCCGATGCCAGCGCTGCAGGCGCGATTCGACCCTGCTCCGCGGAACACGGATTTCGCTGAACCGGGTCGCTACAGGGATTATTTCATCGGCTCCCAGTTCGGTCGCTTTCTGCAAGATCCATTCGAACCGGTCCGACTTAATCAGCGCCGGGGCCAGCGTGATCCAAACGCGCGATTGTTCCGGCAGGGGAAGCTCCTCAAGCCCCTCGATACGGATATGCGTGCCGTGAACCTGGACTTTCCCGAGATAGCCGCATCCTTCCCCGTCGAAGACCTCGACTACCTCGCCGGCTTTCAGCCTCAGCACATCGCGCAAATGATGGACTTGATCAGGAGGAAGTGAAGCAACCCCGTCGCGAATCTGCTCGCGGGGGACGAAAAAGCGCCTTCGAGACATTGAATTGATTGATCCATCCATCGGGCCCTTGAATTGAGTCATTGGTGATTGAGCCATCGAGCAATTGGAAAAACCCAAAATCGCAAATCCGCTCTTGAAGCGGAAAAGTGCAACAAGCGGTTTTTTTCAATGGCTCAATGACCCGATGGCTCGATCACTCAATTCAATGACCCGATGGCTCAATCACCAATGACTCAATTCGGGGGTACTGCAAAAACCAAATTGGCAGACCTGATGTCGGTTCTTTGCCCGAAACCAATGGTTTTCCTGCTAGCCGAAGATGTCCTTTACCTTGTCGAAGATGTTGCGTTCCTGCTGTAGCTCTTCGTCCTTGCTTACCTTGGCAAGGGATTCGAAGATCTGCCGCTGCTCTTTGGTGAGCTTTGTGGGGATGGCGACATTCACAGTAACGAACTGGTCGCCGCGGCCGCGCTCCCCCAGGCTGACGATCCCCTTGTTACGCAGGCGGAAAACCGATCCGCTCTGAGTGCCTTCGGGTATCCTCAGCTTTTCCTCGCCTTCCAGAGTGGGAACGGTAACCTCACCTCCGAGCGCCGCCTGAGCTATTCCAATGGGGATCTGGCAATAGATGTTATTCCCCTGACGCTGGAAGAAGGGATGCTCTTCGACAAATATCGCCACGTACAGGTCGCCGGGAGGACCGCCGTGGGCGCCCCCTTCTCCTTCGCTCTGAATCCGGAGGCGAGCTCCATTGTCCACGCCGGCCGGAATCTTGACTTCGAGGACTTTTTCCTTGCGCACGCGACCGCGGCCCTGACACACGTCGCACGGGTCCCGGATGACCCGACCCGAGCCATTGCACTGGCCGCAGGTGCGGCTTATTGAAAAGAATCCCTGCTGGTATCGAACCTGGCCGGCACCGTGGCACGCGCTGCAGGTGACCGGGCTCTTGCCTCGTGCGGTACCCCGCCCTCCACAGGCTCCGCAGGTATCCTGGCGGGGAATCTTAATCTTGGTTTTAAGCCCGAATGCCGCTTCTCGGAAGGTGATCTTCAGATCGTAGCGAAGGTCCGCGCCTCTCTCGGGACCGCCGCGGCGGCGCGTTCCAAAGATGTCGCCAAAGCCGAAGAATTCACCGAGTATGTCGCCGAAGTCGCCGAAGGTGGCGGGATCGAATCCGCTAAAGCCGCCCTGCAGACCGCTATGGCCAAACTGGTCATACCGGGCGCGCTTATCAGGATCACTCAGGACGCTGTACGCCTCCGCCGCCTCCTTGAACTTCTCCTCCGCGCCCTTGTCGCCCGGATTCTTATCAGGGTGGTATCTGACGGCGAGCTTTCTATAGGCGCTCTTGATTTCCAGTTCCGTTGCTTCCCGAGAAATCCCGAGTACTTCGTAGTAATCGCGTTTGTGATTCAAAAACTGACTCCGGTAATGAAATCGGGCTCAGGGCTTCTTCAGATCGTCGAGCGCGGATTTCAGCAGTTGTTGCACGTCAGTATCGGACTGGCTCTCTCTTCCTGCGGCACTTCCGGTTCGAGTGCCCGCAGTGGTGAACATGGCCTCAGCGAGCCTAGTGGCAGCTTTTTCCAATGCCGCTAGTAACTCCTTCAAAAGAAAGTAATTATCTTCGTCCGGAGATAGAGCCTTGGCCTTTTGAATCGTTTCTTTTACCATTTCCTGTTCGACACTGTCAAGGAGCCAGCCGAACTCGGCATAGCTTCTCGAAATTGAAGAGACGTGGCCACTTATCTGATTTTTAAGCTCCAGCAACTCCTTCACCTTCCGGTCGCTTTCGGCGAACTGCCTCGCCTCGAAGACCATTCGGTCGATCTCATCCTTGCTGAGCCCGGTAGAGGGAGTAATCCTGATCGCCTGTTCCTTTCTGGAGACCTTGTCCCGGGCAGAAACGCTGACGATCCCGTTGGCATCGATGTCGAAGGTTACCTCAATTTGGGGAGCGCCGCGCGGAGCGGGCGCGATTCCCACAAGCTCAAACTTGGCCAGGGAGCGGTTGAAACTAGCTAAGTCCCGCTCGCCCTGAAGCACGTGCACCTCGACGACAGACTGGTTGTCCGAAACCGACGTAAAGACTGTTGTTTTCTTTAACGGAATGGTCGAGTTGTGCTCCACAATCCGCGTGAACAGGCCGCCCTGGGTCTCCACCCCGAGAGAGAGCGGCAGGACATCGAGAAGAACGATCTCTTTCAGCTCACCCCGCAGGACCCCTCCCTGCAGGGCCGCTCCAATGGCGACGACTTCGTCAGGGTTGACCTCAAGAGAGGGTTTTTTTCCGAATATGCTGCAAACGTGACGCTGGACTGCGGGAGTCCGAGCCTGGCCGCCGACAAGAATGACCTTGTCAACGTCAGCCGGGGAAAGCTTGGCATCGGTCAGCGCCTTTTCGCAGTACTGCGTGGTCCGCTCGATCAGCTCTCGCACCAACTCCTCGAATCGGCTCCGAGTGAGGATCCGGTCGAAGTGCTTGGGTCCCTTGGCATCCGCCGAGATGAAGGGCAAATTGATGTGGGACTCGACTTCGAGCGAAAGCTCACACTTCGCCTTTTCCGCAGTCTCCTTCAAACGCTGGCGCGCCAGAATGTCCTGTCCGAGGTCAATTCCCGTCTCGGCCATGAACTCGGAGATCATCAGGTCGATGATTCGCTGATCAAAGTCCTCTCCACCCAGGAAGCTGTCGCCACAAGTCGAGAGCACTTCGAAGACACCGTTGTTCAACTCCAGGATTGAGATATCGAAAGTCCCCCCGCCAAGGTCGAAAATGGCGATCCGCTCGCGCTGGTTCTTATCGAGGCCGTATGCCAGAGCGGCGGCCGTAGGCTCGTTGATGATCCGCCTCACCTCCAAACCGGCGATCCGGCCGGCGTCCTTGGTTGCCTGGCGCTGAGAGTCGTCGAAGTAGGCCGGCACGGTGATGATCGCCTCGGTTACCTCTTCGTTCAGAAAATCCTCAGCACTGGTCTTCAGGTACTGCAGGAGCATGGCCGAGATTTCTGGAGGGCTGTACTCCTTGTCGCGCACCGAGATGCGGACATCCCCTTTGTCGGAAGAAGTCAGGCCATAGGAGAGGTAGGACTTGAGCCTCTGCACCTCAGGAGAATCGTAGCGCCGGCCCATGAGGCGTTTCACAGCGTAAATAGTGTTCGCTGAATTGGTTACAGCCTGGCGCTTCGCAATCTGCCCGAGAAGCCGGCCTCCCTTCTCCGCGAAAGCCACAACGGAAGGGGTAGTCCTTCCCCCGATGCTGTTCGGAATGATCTGAACAGAAGATCCTTCCAAAACTGCCACGCATGAGTTCGTGGTACCCAGATCAATACCGATGATTTTGCTCATAAGCCGCGATTCCGCCTAGTTTTCGCCTTGGGGACGAATGGAGACCTTTACCTGTGCCGGCCTCAGAAGACGATCTTTGAAAAGGTATCCGCGCCGCAATTCCTGAATGACAGTGTTCTCCTCGCATTTCGAGGTTTCTTCGCGCATGAGGGCTTCATGGAGGTGGGGATCAAATCTCTGTCCGACAGCTTCGATAGCGACCACGCCCATATGCGCTAGGCTGTCCAGCATCTGCCTGTAAAGGAGCGCGACGCCTTCCCGATACTGCTCCAGTCCCCCTTGACCATTCTGTGCCTCATTGAGACTCTGCAAAGCGCGTTCACAGGCGTCAGCCACGGGAAGGAACTCCAGCAGCACGGAGCTCCTCGCAAGCATCATCGATTCGGACTTCTCCTTGTCGGTCCGCTTGCGGTAGTTATCGAACTCCGCCGCTTTGCGCAGGAACCGATCCCGCCACTGCTCCACCTCCGCTCTTGCAGCCGAAAGCTCTGACTGAAGCTGGGCCAATGGATCCGTAGAAGGAGTAATTGCCTCGGTAGCAGGGGCTTCCTCGGTAGATGTATTTGCTTCCGGCATCGAATCCGTGGAATCGGAAGGGTGCCAATAAGGTTTCGAAGTCATCGTTCAGTTTCCCGCCCCGAGCACCCTTCCAAAGAGCCTGGCTACGTAGTCGACCAGAGAAATGGCCCGCCCGTACTCCATCCGAGTAGGGCCAAGGATGCCCAACGAACCTTGAGTTTTTTTGTCAACCACATAGCACGAGGTAATCAGCGTGCAATCCTCGATTCCCGGCAGCGCATTCTCAGCACCGATGGTGATTCGCACTTCCTGGTTGTCTCCTTTGATGCATTGAGAAATCAGGGATGCCAGCCTGCCCTTATGCTCGATGGTTTCGAAAAGAACCCTCATCTTGTTAATATCGGAAAACTCCGGCGCCTTGATTAGGTTCGACGCCCCATCCAGATATATTTCCGACTCGAGTTCCTCCGCTGCATCCGAGAAGGTCTGGGTACTCAGCATGAGCACACGCCGCATGAATCTGTCGTAGAGATTCTTTTCCTTCTGAATCATCTGCAGTATCAGCAGCCTGATCTCAATTAGGGTTTTGTCTTTGAAGTGTTCGACAATGTAGCGCGCCGCCTGATCGAGATCGACCTGAGTGTAGTCATCCTCCACGTGGATAACGCGGTTCTGGACGATTCCCGAACGGGAAACAAGAATGACCAAGATGCGGTTTTCGGTAAGCTTAATAAATTGAATGTGTTGCAGGGCCACACGGCTGATGGGAGGCGACACTACGATTCCGAGGTTTTGGGACACCCGCGATAGGACTTGGCTTGTGCGGGCCATCAGATGCTCGGCACTGTCATCGGGCAAGAGGGTACGATCTACCTCGCTCCGATCCTGCGGGGATATCTCGTGCCGCTCCAACATATAATCAACGTAGAAGCGGTATGCTTTGTCGGTGGGAATCCTTCCGGCTGAGGCGTGAGGTTGTCGGAGGTAACCCATCTCCTCCAAGTCCGCCATGATGTTTCTGACTGTGGCTGCACTCAGGTGCTCCCTGCTTTTCCGGGCGATCTCCCTCGAACCCACCGGTCTGCCTGTCGCCACAAATGCAGAGATGGCCCAGCGGAGAATCTCGCGCGTGCGTTCATTCAACAACGATTCATTATCTTCTGACGTGCGCAACATGCGGCAACCTTACATATCGAAGACAATATAGTATGCGATAAGTCAAAGTCAAACAACCTGTTATCAGCATATAGACACAACAAGATAGGGGCCGCGGGGATCTCTGTGGCGCTCGTGTCTGTCACTCCTTCGTGAATCGTACGTGGAAATCGGCGATCCCTTTCACCACCGATTCGATTTTGTCCGTCGGCGGCAGAATTGTCGTGCGGAAATGGAATGTACCCGGCACCTGACCGAATCCCGATCCGGGGACAACGCATATGCCCGTCTGTTCCAGGAGCTTTAGGCAGTACTCGAAATCCGTGGTGTTGGGCGGGAGCGTGATCTTCGGAAAGGCGTACATCGCCCCCGCGACGGGTTGGCATGAGATCCCGGGCACTGCGTTTAGCCGCTCTGCCACGATCTTTGCGCGAAGCCTCAGCTCATCCACGACGCCGTTGCGCTCCTGCAGGTAAAGCGGATGCGACGGATCGCCGGGCTTCGGCGGGCGCACCATGAGGTAGGTCACGACTTGGCCTACGGAGTTTGCGCAGAGGGCAACCGATTGCAGTTTCGTGATCTCGTCCAGAACCTCCTGCGGAACGTTGCGGCATTCAACATACCCGCCGCGATGCCCGCATTCGCCCAGAAACCCTTTGGAACATGAATGGAAGCTGAACAGCGAAATGTCTTTCGTTCCCGTGCACTCAAGCACTTTGGCGAAAGAGTGGAAGTCATTGCCCAGGTGGTAAACGTTTTCCTGATAGACTTCATCGGCGAGGATAGCAAGCCTGTATTCCCGCGCGAAATCGATCACCATTTTGATGTTTTTTACATCGAGCACCGCGCCTGTCGGGTTGCCAGGGTTGATCACGCAAAGCCCGCGCACGCTGATGCCTTCGGCGCGAGCCCGTTCATAGGATTCTTCGAGCATTGAGCGGTTGAGCTTCCAACCGGATTCCTCTTCCAGGTAGTAATGAACCTGTCGCCCTCCCAACAGTGTGATCGTCGCCGAGTAAAGCGGGTACTGCGGGATCGGGATCATAACGCCGTCGCATGCGTCCGAGATGAGGATCCTGAGGATTGTCTGCACACCCTTGCTGGCGCCATCGGTCAGATAGACGCTCTCGGGGTTGGCTTTGATTCCGTCGCGCTCTTCGATGAACTCCGCCACGGCCCGGCGAACAAAGCGCATGCCCTTGCTTTCGGTGTAGGCGCCGAGCCCGTGCTTGCTCTCCTTCACCACCAATCGGGCGGTCTCGACAACGTCCCGCGGGAAGGCAGTCTCGCCAAAACGCTCGATCAGGTCGGGGTATTCGACCAAGGCCAGAACCTGCCTGATCCATGTGAGTGGCTTTTGCCCCAGAGCCTGCGGGTTGCCGATGTTGCAATAGACGATCTCGCGCCCCTCGAGTTCGAGCTCGCGTGCGCGCGCCACGATCGGGCCGCGCACTGCGTATTCCGTCGCGCGCACGGCCTTGCCGATATCCTGGAGTCTGACGACCATAGAAGCTCCTTGCCACAGAGCCGCAGAGGACGCGGAGATCTCAGTACACTCCTGTGTGCTCTACGTCTCTGTGGTGCTGCATTATAGCTGGTCTTTGAAGGGCGAAGGAACAAACCAACGCAAGTCACTACAGGTTTGAGAAGAGCGACGGTCGGAGAGCTTGGTGACGATGGCCGGGTTGATGTGGATGCAGATGAGCCTAACCCGGGGAAATTAATATTTCCCGCGCCAATTCCGTTGAGCATCGTTCCGATCCCGGAATCGATCAGGTGCCCCTTGGCTCAAACGGTCTACTTGAATGCGGCCGCGACGTCTCCGAAAAAACGGGGGTCAGGTCTTCGATTCAGTTTTTCTGGCAGGCCTACGTTTGAATGGAAGGCAAACCTGAAAAACCGAACCCGGAGGCCTGACCCCGCCTTTTGTAGGGGCATGACGCGCCGTGCTCTTACGAATTGTCTCGCTTCCGGCTTACCCTGGCTAAGGTTTGGTGATGCTCGTGTAAAAGGTGGACGAAACCAGCCGGCGGTTTTGGTCGCGTCCAACGCGCAGGAACTTGAGAATGACGGCATCGCCGCCCTTTAGATTCTTGACGATCATGAGCAAATCCTGCGCGGTGCTGATCTTCTTTCCGTTGGCCTCGACGATAATGTCGCCCAAGCCACCTCCCGTCTCTTGCCCCACAAGCCCGGCATCTTCAGCCAAGCTCCCCGCATTCACCGAGAGCACTTGCGCTCCTCCAGAGATACCTATCTCCTCGGCCAAGCGCGACGGAACGGTGTCGATGCGGAAACCTATTTCAGCCTTGGGTTGCTCCTCTTTCTCCTCGAAGGTGAAGCCGCCTTCCCCAGCTGCCTGAGTTTCATACACCCTTTCCACAATGGTCACGTCAAATACTTTCTCTTCGCCGTGCCGGATTGCCTTCACCTTGGCATGCGATCCCGGAGGAGTATTGGCAACGGCCAGCCGGAGGTCCTGAACGCTTAATATCTTCTTGCCGCCAAACTCCACAATCACGTCTTCCGGCGTGATCCCGGCCCGCGCGGCAGGGCCGGTATTGGCAGGGTTGCCTTTCTCATCGTTCAAGCCGGTGATGAGCACGCCGCCGCCTTGCTTCACTCCGAAGTAGTTGGCCATAGCAGGCGTGAAGGGCAGCGTGTTCATGTTCACTCCCAGCCAGCCCCGCATTACTTTGCCCTTATCGAGGATCTGATTATAGACGTTGACGAAAATGTGTGAAGGAACCGCAAAACCAACGCCCGCGCTGGAACGAGACTGCGTCTGTATGAAGCTGTTGATGCCTACTACTTCGCCGTTCATATTGACCAGCGGGCCGCCACTGTTGCCGGGATTGATGGCGGCATCGGTCTGCAGGTAATCGTTAAAAAGGATTTGCGGAGTGTCGGGGGGCGACGTATCGAACACCCGCCCGGTCGCCGAGATGATTCCCGCAGTCACGGTTTGTTCGAGTCCAAAGGGGCTTCCGATCGCAAGCACCCAGTCTCCCACCTTCATGGCCTTGGCGTCGCCGATCTTCGCAACGGAAAATTCTTTCTTTCCATCGATCTTGATAACCGCTATGTCGGAGAGAGAATCGGCAGAAATAACCCTGGCGGGATATTCTTCGCCTCCCGGCACGGTGACCTTGATCTTGCTGGCGCCATCCACCACATGGTTATTGGTGACTATGTAGCCCTTCGGGTCGACGATTACACCGGAGCCGAGGCTGTGCCGCGTGTATTGATCCGGCATCACTCCCTGTCCCTGTCCGCCGAAGAAACGATGGAAGAAATCCTGCATGGGGTCTTCCTCGGGATTCTGAGGTGCCGGTGTGCGTCGGGACTGCCGGACTTTCACGAGTTCCTCGGTGTTGATGTTGACCACGGCCGGCTCCACCCGTCTGGCAACTTCCTCGAACGCCTGCGAGAGCGCAATCGCCGCGCCCCCAACGAGCGGCTTTCCGTCCGTCTGGATTTTCAACTGACTGCCGCCCGGGCCCTGCGCTCCGGCGCGGTAGGTAATCAATGTCCCTATGCCGATACCGAGGGTAAGGACAAAGAGAACCATCAAAAAGGAGATCAGCTTGTTGCCCGGCCTGGGCTCTTTGCTCATGTTCGTTCCTCCAAGATTAAGATTGCCATCGCCCTCAATTCTACGTGATTAGAGCTGTCTTGTTCCAGTTTTTGAAGAAGCACCAGGAGGCATTGCGGATTTTCAATCCGCAATTTATTGGGGGGATTGCTCGGGATACGGGAGCGGTATCTCCTTCCCTGTGCGCCCAAACTCCGCGGTTATTATTCCCGCCATAACAAGCCCGCCGCCCAGCCATTCTTTGGGGACCATGGTCTGGCCCAAGAGCAGATATGCGAAGAGCGCGGCGAAAAAGGGCTCGAGGCTGAAGATGAGTGCCGTGCGATTGGGAGTTGTGTACTGCTGGGCGCGCGTCTGGCTATAGTAGGCAAATCCAGTAGCGAGAACCCCGGTGATCAACAAATAATAGGTAAACGTCACATCCCAGACCAGGAACGGCGTCTCGAGCATCGGCAAGACCGCCGTGCAAATGAGCGCGCCTCCAGCCATCTGCAGGACGATGAGCTGACGATAATCCGAGGTCGGCAGGTAGCGCCCCAGTAATAGCATGTGGAGCGCGAAAACCCCCGCGCAGATCAGCGTGAGAGCGTCCCCATAACCAAACTTCAGCTCTACTGCGGTCAGAGTCAGAAAGCCAATTCCCATGGTTGCCAACGCAACGCCGGCGAGGGTCTGCAACTTTGGCCTGTGATGAAAGATGAGCAACCCCAGCACGGGCACGAGCACAACCGCGAGGCTCGTGATGAAAGCCGACCGTGAGGGCGTCGTGCCGCGCAAACCAACGGTCTGAAAGATGAAGCCGCCCACCAGCACGACGGACAGCAGCAGACCGCGACGCAGGGTTTGAAGCGATATGTTACGAACGGCACCGGGCATGCAGACTACAGTCACCGCGGCAGCAACCCAGAAACGCAGCGCAATGAACAGGATCGGCGAGACCTGAGCTAGGCTCTTCTTGACGATTGTGAAGGTGCTTCCCCAAATCAAGGTGACCGCGAGTAATGCAAGATCTGCCTGGAGGGGTTTGGGGATCTTCATCGTAATCGTTCATCTTAGCACAGCGTGATAAACTCGCAATGCACTGTCTGCAGTGGCCAGTGGCCAGTGGCCTGTGATCAGCCAGATCCTTGGTCGAGACGCGTCGCTCGAGGGATCTGGCCACCGACCACTCCAACTTTGGCTAAAGTGGCTGTCTTGCGCCGTTGGTTTAGTTCCGGCCGCGAAGGCCGCGCTTAGGACTTCTCATGCGTGACCGAATCCTGAGCTACCTGGAGAAGGCGGGCCAGCCTGTCCCGGCAGCTCAAATCCTGCAGGATGTGCTGAACATCCGCTCCCCAAATGAGATCGCCGCGAGCAGGGTGCTCAAGGGGATCGTGGGCAAGGATCCTCGCTTCCTCAATTCCCGCGGTCTCTGGTTTATGCGCCAATCCCGCTCCAGCGACCCAACCGCCGGGTTCAGCAATTCTGCCGTACTGTTCCTGGAAGCTGGGATGCAACAAGGCTGCGCTCGGGGAGCGCTTCACCTTGCAGGCAGCGATGCCCTGTGGGAGTTCGAAATCGGGGGACTCGGCTCGCGTGCAGGTTTTCGGGCATTGCGCGCAGCAAGGCCGAAGCTGAACAACCGCCTCCTGCTGGCTTGGAGCCCAATGGAATTCCAGCTTTGGAACCGGCTACTCCGATATCTCCGACTCGAGGAGTGGGATGACGAGACCCTCTGCCTGCGGAGTCTCGCGGCCCGCGTCCTGGAACGCCCGGCGCACGGTTTGCGTCCGGAGGATCTGGCTTCCGAGCTGGGACTTCCGGCTCCAGATCCGAATATGCCCGCACGAATGGCGCAATTCTTCTCTTCCTGCCTGCCGCTACTGCTCGGCCGCGTCCCCGAGGAACACCGCACCAACACGAAGTCGCTTCAAGCCTGGATCGACGCCGGCAATCCCAAAGTCGATTTCAGCCGGTTCGGATTCGGACCGGAGTTTCTCAGGAATATTCCTGAGTGCCCCGGTGTGTACATCATGCGGAACCGGGCCGACGACATCGTCTATATCGGCAAGTCCCGAAACCTCAGGCGCCGCGTGAGATCTTACTTCACCTCTCGAGCGCTCAAAGAACCAAAGGTGGCCAGGATCCACGAGCAGATTTACTCCATCGAGGTCGCAGCCACCAGGTCCGAAGTCGAGGCTCTCCTGATGGAGATTGGCCTGATACGCGACTTCCGGCCCCCAATCAACTTGCAGACCGCAGTCCACGAACGGCCGGACACTTATGGCAAGGAGCGCAATCTGCTCCTGCTGGTTCCTCATGAAAAGCGGGAAAAAGCGGAGGTATATTTCCTGCACGAAAGCTGTTTCGTCGCACAACAATCAGTGTCACTGGAGCGCCCACCGCCCAAGAATATTCTGCTGAAGATCCGTTCGGTCTACTTCACTAATCGGTGCATAAGGAGACAGGACAGGGAGCCGTGGGAAAGAGAAATCGTCTTCCGGTGGCTGGCGGCCAACAGAAAACGGTTGAACTATATTGACATCGACGAGGCCGGGGACATTGCTGCCGTAGTCAGGAGGCTGACCTGCTACCTCAACGATCCCGGAAAGCTCTCTGAAAAAATCTACTACCGATGACGTGGGGATCCCGTAGGGGCGACCGGCAGATCCCCCGAAGACGGGTTGCGGGCGACCTGCCGGTCGCCACTACGCGTGTTGTTGAATAGTCTTTACAGCCCGGAAGAAATTAGGTTAATTTGGGGCCAACTTTTATCACGGCTCTTTACAGTGTTTTCGCGGATTTCGGGCCTGGGGTTTTTGAACCCCAAAAGCGGCCCGCGGAGGAGGCGAAAATGATGCCTTCAGTTGGCTTCCACCTGGATCTACGAGCAACCTTTGCAGCACTTCTTTTATTATCGAGTTGTCTGTTACTCGCGCAGGAACAGCCGAAGACTAGTTTCTACGACGTGGCGCTTTCAAAAGATGAAATCTACAAATACACCAACCTGAAATTCACCGGAGATTACACTTCCTTCGAATCTCCTTCGGGATATCTTGCCCTGGGTGGAACGGAAGCCGGAGTCACCATCGTGATCGTGATCGGCGACGGTACGCTAAAGATCGAGGCTCCGGAAGCCGGTCAGGAAAAGTTCAAGACCATCTTCGGGAATTATCCCCTGAAGACCACGTTCAAGTCGGTCTACATCCGGCTGCACCCGAAAGAGTACGACGAGGTGTTCGGAAAGCAACAGCTGACCAAATCTCCTGATGACGCTGTGCTGGCGAAAGCAAAGGATATCTTCGACCAAAGATTCCTGGCTTCATACCATGCCGGTCCCAAGGCCATTTTCCCGCCTTACAAAACGCGGGTTTTGGACTTCGACACGCCGGATATCGGGCAGGTCATAAATCAGGAGGGTTACTGGTTGATATTGCGCAGGGTTTCACCTTACGGAAGCGTTTATCCGCGCGATTTCATCAATCCGAAACAGAAGTACTGAGACACTGGGGACATGGAGACGACTCTGTGGTCTCTGTGTCTCTGTGGGGATCAAGGATTACGCAACACTTCGATTTGCTTGCTGGGCACGGTAATCCTGTGCAGGATTTTCCGACCATCCACCCAGAGGTGAATCACCACTGAGCCGGAATCGGCCTGCAAGTGGTGTGCGTCAATTCTCTTCCCCCGGACCGCGATGCTTTCCCTGCCAACCTCGGAGATCTTCAGGACGCCATTGTCCTGCTCCTGCGGAATGACCACCTCAAACTTCTGATCCTTTTCTCTGCCGCCGTACTTGAAAAGCCGCGCCAGGAATATCAAGTGATGGAAAATGTTGGTGTCGAGAAGGGTGTATTGTTCTCCGACCAGCAGGCCACCTTTCCTCGGCTCGCCGCTGCCGAGGTATTCGAACATCGCCTGATGCTGCGTGAACTCGCCGTTGATCGTTCCCCTTTGTCCATCCACGTTGCTCTTGAGCTGATAAATCTTGGGGACGTAGTTCCCGTCCATTTCCAGCTTTGTTTCGAGCTGAACCTTCTGATGATGGTCACCGGGGTTACGGAAGCCCACTATGGAGTCGCTATTGGCCGCACCCTCCGATAACAGAATTATATATTTTTCGGATCCTATCTCTTTCCCGGCAGCGTATATCCTGAACTCCCCTTCCTCGCGGGCAGGCTTCTTTTCACCGGCACGGGCATTTTCAAGGACAAGACAGAAGAGCGCCGCAGCGCAGACCATCCCGATCTTGTATCCGAAACCTCTGCTTCGATTTCGACGCATCATCAGACTTAGAACCTCTCGTCAAGCCAAATTCTGCATGGACAGACAGCAAATTGCAAAGTCTGGGATTAAAAAGCAGAAATCAGGCTTTCATTGAGCCATCGGGCTATCGTGCCCTTGAGTCATTGAATTGAGTCATCAAGTGATCCGGTCATCGAGCCATTGAAATGCTTTCAATTGGATTACATCTCATTGGAAGGCTGGTTTCACTGGATTGGGTGGTCCACAATTCAATTCTTTTAAATAACTCGATGGCTCGATGATTCGATGACCCAATTCAAATAGTATGCAAGATCTTCCGCAGCCATCGTCCCATAAGCAGATTCGGTTTTCAGGCTCTTGCTGAGGAGAAACCGCTATGAAGCACTTCATTCGATTCCTGATTGTAATCGCCGTCCTGGGCGTGGCTCCCGGCGCCTTCGCTCAGGGCGTGCTGTTTCCTGAACCGCACCCGAGGATCCCGTTCCCCCGTCCTCTTCCGGGACCCCATCCTCTGAAGGTTAAATCACTGCGAATCGACACACGGATCCAGGGGCAGGTGGCAACGACGAGGATCTCGCAGGTTTTCATCAACGATCTGAACTTTGTCGTCGACGGCACCTTTTTCTATCCGCTGCCCGAGGATGCAACATTTGTGGAATTCGCAACCTGGGACGGGGAGAAAAAGCTGCGCGGTGAAGTGCTGGAGCGGGACGAGGCACACAATCGATACCTGGCGATCGTGCGCAGGTGCTGGGATCCCGGGCTGCTCGAGTACGCCGGCGCCAACCTGTTCCAGGCGCGAGTCTTTCCCGTTCCTGCGCTCGGCGAAAAACGCATCGAATTCGCCTACAGCCAGATACTCAAGGCCGACCACGGCTTGGTTTCCTATGTGTACCCGCTCCAGAGCGGCACGCGGGCAAACCCCCAGCCCATTGGCAGCGCAACGGTCACCGTCGATGTCCAGGCCGACCAGGGGATCAAGACCATCTACTCCCCGACGCACACTGTCGACGTCCGTCGGGACGGCGAGCGGCGTGCCAGGCTGAGCTTCGAGGCCAGCAACGTTCTGCCCGATCGCAATTTTCAGCTGTTCTACTCGCTGTCCAACGCAGACTTCGGCATCAGCCTTCTCACTTACAGAGAAGGGGCAGATGATGGATATTTCATGATCCTGTTTGCTCCTAAGGTAGAACAAGGCTCCACGGCAGTCATTCCGAAAGACATTCTCTTCGTGCTGGACACCTCCGGTTCGATGGAGGAGCGCGGCAAGATGGACAAGGCGCTGTCCGCCCTGAAATTCGGAGTGCGCTCGCTCAATCCAGGAGACCGATTCAATATCGTGACGTTCAGCACCGAATCACGGAAGTTCAGGGACGGTCTGGTGCCTGCTTCGCAAGAAGGCAAAGACGCAGCTGTCCAGTTCATTGAACGCCAGAGCGCCTCGGGCGGAACCAATATCAACGATTCTCTCAGAGACGCACTGGCCAGCTTCGAAGCCGGCGATCGTCCGCGATATATCGTCTTCACGACCGATGGCCTGCCGACCGTGGGCGAAACCGATCCCGGAAGAATCTTGCGCGACGTGTCCACCAACAACAGCCGGAGGATCCGACTCTTCACTTTCGGGGTTGGCTACGACGTCAATACATTCCTGCTCGACCAGTTGGCGGCACGCAACTATGGAGCAGCCGATTATGTGGCGCCGGATGAAGACCTGGAGGTGAAGCTCTCCAACTTTTTCGCCAAGCTTTCCAGCCCGGTAATGACAGGCCTGGACGTCGATTGGGGGGGCATGCGGGTTTTCGATGTCTATCCCCGGCAACTGCCGGACCTGTTCCGAGGGTCACAGCTTACCATCCTCGGCCGTTACTCCGGCACCGGGACGATTCCATTGACCCTCAAGGGAACCGTTCGGGGAGAGCAAAGAACCTTGAGGTACGAGCAAAACGAGTTTCCCTCCGTCGGCACCGCCAACGATTTCTTGCCGCGCCTCTGGGCCATGCGGAAGGTGGGCTATCTGCTGGAACAGATTCGCATGTCCGGAGAAAATGCCGAGGTTAAAAACGAGATCATCAAACTGGCCAAGAAGTATGGGTTCGTTACGCCCTACACCTCCTACCTTGCGACGGGCGAGAAAGACCTGATGACGGGCGCCCCAGCGACGCCGCGAATCATGAACCTGCAAATGTCTCCGGATGTACCCGGACCCACTGTGGGGATCTCTGCAGGATCCGGCGGTCGCGCGCAGGAAGCAGTTACAGCCAGTATCGCCTTGAGAGCGATGAAGACCGCGGATGTTGCTGTCCCGCAGGTGACCGCAACAACACGGCGCATAGGCGCCAAGGAGTTTATCCTGCGCGACGGCGCTTGGACCGACTCCACTTACAATCCCAACGGGAAACTGCCGATCGTGGACCTACCTTTCGGGTCCGAAGCTCTTCTGAACGCGCTTGCCGCGGACAAGCAGCTTGCCGCTTATGCTTCCCTTGGCAAGAATGTGATTGTTGTACACAAAGGCAGGATCTACCGGATCCACGCCTAAGAACGAATGACGAAGTACGAATGACGAATATAAACAAGTCCTTTCCGGCTGATCTTACTGCATGGCAGGGCTCCGGCATAGTGATGCTAACCATCATGCGCCCAATAGCATAGAAGACACACTGGTAATTTTCTTTCGCTTCTGATATCGTGGTTGCCATGGTTCGGCAGCCACCTACTCAGGATCCCAG
>Ga0315279_10002760_pt1 | contig 25723 bp, 22 predicted proteins | sample YL17G06_20_MG_FD_203694 | JGI IMG/M metagenome (GOLD analysis project Ga0315279, IMG submission 203694) | Sediment microbial communities from Yellowstone Lake, YNP, Wyoming, USA - YL17G06_20 | ecosystem: Environmental > Aquatic > Freshwater > Lake > Sediment | place: USA: Wyoming | collected...
CTATCCACGGATTTCTTGCGTTCTTTACTTGACATCTGCATTAAATAAGCGTATTATACTATAGAGGCACGGGTTAGTTCTCTGTGCCCTCTGTGGTGAGAGCGGTCTGTTCTTTGAAATCCGAATACCAGAACACGTGGCTGTAGGGCAGGTCCCTTCCCGGCCCGATCCTCGAGCGATATGCACATTGTAGTATATATACTATGGCACCGTAGGACAGCGCAAAACACCCCGAAATAATCGGTACAAAAGCGAACGAAAGTGCAAAGAATACAGAAGAAAACGGAAAGAAACCGGAAAGAAAGTGGAAAGAAAGTGGAAAGAAACCGGAAAGAAACCGCCATTCTTCAAGGAGTTAGCGGAATGCCGAACTGGGCAACGGACCCCACGGGGGAGAGGGTGGACGCTCACTCCTCGCTTCTCGCTCCACACTCCTCGCACGGACCCCACGACGGGGAGGGCGAACGACACCGATCCTTCATTCCCCTTCCGCGCGGAGATCAAAACACTGGAGCGAGCTCCTGTAGCGCACCAGCAGCTTGCCATCGGCGATGGCCATGGTGCCCCAGATGTTGGCGCCTTGGATGATCTTGGCGCTGGCCAGTTCCTTATAGCCGTCAGGCTTGGCTTCGATCATGCGCAGAATGCCTTTTTCACTCAGCAGACTGAAGATCTTGCCGTCGGCAATCAGGAGATTGCCGATTTCTTCGGGGTTATCATTGCTTGTCTTCCACCTCACTTCGCCCTTGAAATTCATGCACAACAGGCCGCATATGTTGCCGCTGGAATTGGCGTAAATGTGGCCGCCGTAGACAACGGGGTTCTGGCCTTGGCTGCTGCATGACTTGTTCCTGAAAACCTCCTCGACCTTCCATTGCCCGTCGGCGCGATAGATCTTCACCAGCGCGCCGCCCATGTCATATCCGCCGGTGATAAAGATGCGGTTCTCGGGCAGGACCACGGGCGAGGCAACCGGATTGGGGCACTTCCACCCGCGATATTCCCACAACTTCGCGCCGGTCGCGGCATCCACTCCGGCCAAGCGCGGCTCGTCTCGCGTGTTCAGTGAAATGACCTGGTCCACGCCATCCAGCGTCGCGACCAGCGGCGAAGTCCACACCAGATCGCCCAGCGGCGGGGACTTCCAAGCTTCCTTTCCGGTGCTCTTGTCGAAGGCCACGATCCCGGCCTGCTTGGACAGCGGCGCTACGATCACCGTGGACTTGTAAAGCACCGGCGACTGGCAGAAGCCCCACCGCGTCGTGCCGGCGGCGTATTCCTTGAACAGGTTGTGCGACCAGATGGGCTGGTGAGTTTGCTTGCTGACGGCCTGCACGTCGGCGAAGGGGCCGAGGATGTAGACGTTTTCCGCATCGGCGGCCGGCAGGTTGCGCGAGCCGTTGTAATTGCCGGGATACTTTCCGGCCTTGGGGTCGGCCTTGCCTTCCGGCGGTGCGTCATAGGCAAACGTCCAATCCTGGGCGCCGGTCGCCAAGTCCAGGCAGCGCAGCACGTCCCGTTGATCGCCGACGCGATCCAGAATGTAAATCTTTCCGCTCTCGACAATCGGGCCGCCGAAGCCGGACCCGAGTTTCTGGCATTGCCAGAGCAGCTTCGGACCCGCCGCGGGCCAGCTCGACGCCAGCGGAATGTTCTCGGTGGAAACGCCATTGCGGCCAGGCCCCTGGAACTGCGGCCATTGTTCACCCGCAGATAGCGCCGCCGCAAACAGCAGGACAGCGAACGCCGGCAGCGTGGTCTTGAACACGACTTCCCTTTCAGCTTACGAGAACCCGAGCACTGGATGGGGCACGTAGGGCTCTTCCAGCCTGCTGAGCTCCTCAGGCGAAAGGTTGAGCGACAACGCGGCCAGCGCGTCCTCCAGATGCTGCAAGCTGGTGGCGCCGACAATCGGCGAGGTAACGACAGGCTTGGCCAGCAGCCACGCCAGGGCCACTTGCGCCTGAGGGACGCCGCGCGCCTTGGCGATCTCGACAACGCGGCCAAGGACCGCTTTGTCGGCTTCTTCGGTTCTGCTGTAGAGTTTCTTGCCGAACTCATCCAACGCAGCGCGCGCAGTGGCGCTTCTCTGGTCCCAGGGCCGCGCCAGCCGCCCGCGGGCCAGCGGACTCCAAGGGATGACGCCTATTCCTTCGGCCGCGCACAGGCCGAGCATCTCACGCTCCTCCTCGCGGTAGAGCAGATTGTAGTGGTTCTGCATCGAGACAAAGCGCGTCCAGCCGTGGCGCTCGGCCAACTGGAGGGCTTTGCAGAACTGCCACGCGAACATTGACGACGCGCCGATGTACCGCGCCTTGCCCGCTTTGACGACTTCATGCAGGGCCTCCAGGGTCTCCTCGATGGGCGTACCGTAGTCCCAGCGATGAATCTGGTAGAGGTCAACGTAGTCAGTCCCCAGCCGGCGCAGACTGGCATCCATCTCATGCAGGATCGCTTTGCGGGACAGCCCCTTGCCGTTGGGGTCGGGCCGCATCTGGCCGTTTACTTTTGTCGCCAGGACGACTTCCTCGCGCCTGGCGAAGTCGCGGAGGGCGCGGCCCACGATTTCCTCACTGGTGCCGTCGGAATACACGTTGGCGGTGTCGAAGAAGTTGATGCCGGCTTCGAGCGCGCGCTTGATGTACGGGCGGCTCAATTCTTCGTTCAGCGTCCAGGGGTGCGCGCCGCGCTCGGGCACGCCGTAGCTCATGCAGCCCAGGCAGAGACGCGAGACCTTGAGGCCGCTCTTCCCCAGATTCAGAAAGTTCATGGCGCGTTCCCTCCAGGTTTGAAGAAACGCATTCTACCCCAAAAAGGTAAGCAGCTCAAGCGGTTGGGCCAGCAGCGCCTTGGCCCCGCTGGCGCTTAGCTCCTCAGCCGTACGGAATCCCCACAACGCACCCAGAGGATACATGCCGGCGGCCAGGGCCGTTTGCATGTCGGTGTTCGTGTCGCCGAGATAGAGAAAGCCGCAGGGCGGCACGCCGAGTTCCGCCGCTACGCCTAAGGCACCTGACGGGTCCGGCTTGCGCGGAGTGCCGGCGCGCTCGCCGCGCACGGCGTCGAAGCGCCAGCGCGGCAGGAGTCCCCGCACTGTGAGCCGGGTCATCTCATCCGGCTTGTTGGAGAGCACGGCCAGCTTGATGCCGCGGGCTGCCAGCGCGTCCAGCAGTTCAGGTATGCCGTCATAGGGCCGAGTCTTGAGACGCCAGCGCCGGCTGTATTCCGCGCGCATCTCGGCGATGAATTGCGCGATGCATTCCTCGGACACAGCGGGAACAGACACCAATCTGTCCGGAGCCGCGACGGCGCACGGCAATGATGCCGTGGCACCCGCGCGCGGCTCTGGCTGGGGCACAGCGCGGCGCACCAGTTGGGGCATGCCGTCGCCAACGTAATACTTGTATGCCTGCAGGCCGTGCTGGGGCAGGCCGTGGCGTGCCAGGACAGCGTTCATGGAATCGGCCAGATCATCGAGCGTATTGAGGAGCGTGCCGTCGAGGTCAAAGAGCACGGCTTGGAAAGGCATAGGATAATATTTTTGATTTTTGATTTGCGATTTTCGATTTGCGATTTGAACTGCCGTCGCCGCGGGTGCCTAAATCAAAAATCGCAAATCTAAAATCGCAAATCTCCTTATTCCACGACTTCCACTGTCACAGTGACGGGATTTCCCCCCCGGCTGCCGTCGCTGACGGCCAGCTCAAATTTGTAGATGCCGGCGCGCGGAATGCGCAGGCCAACCTTCTTCTGCGACAGGTCTTCGGGGCGCACCTGGAGTTTCTCCCCCCCCACCTGCTCCCAGACGCAATACAGGGGTCTGCCATTGGGCACGATGCTCTGCGTCGCGTCCAGCACCACCAGGCCGCGGACCTTGGCCTTGATCACGGGGTTGCTCGCAATCGCGATAACATTGACGTGCTTGGACAACTCCGTGAACGCGGCCAGTATGTCTTTGTCGCCGGGCTTCTTGGCCCAAGCTCCTTGCAGCATGGCCTCAGCGACGTCACCAGCGCACTCTGCCTGGAATTTGGCTTCCTCCGTATTCAGCCCCAAGAGACGCGCCGCTTCTTTACAGGACAGTCTCCCCGCAGCCAGCGCCTTATCGGCATCGTCCGGCACAGGCGGCAGAGCCGGTTTGGGCGGCGGCGGCGGCTTGAGCCGAGTCTTCGGCTCGACCTGCCGGGGCACCGGCGGCGGTTCGGCCGTCTTCGTTGTATCGGCGGACGCAGGAGGCAAGGCTTGCTTGGTGTCTTCGCGGGGCGGCGGCGCCTTTCTTGCGGGCTGAGGAGTTTCAGGTCCTTTCCCGGGCGATTCGGTCGCGGGAGACTTGGCTTGAGGATCGGGGGGCTTCGCGACTGGGGACGGCTTGGGTGCATTTTGAACCGGCGGAGTTGGCTGGGTCTTGCTGGCCGGGCGGGGATTAGTGAGGTCAACGGCCTCGGCGATTGCGGAGTTATCAGAGGGTTCCTTCTTCGCGTCCGGTTGCGCCTTCCTCGCTGCATTGGGCAATTGAGCGGCAGGTTCGGGCTGTGCAACCTGGAGCGGCGCCGAAGACTTCGTCTCGGGCTCCTTTAGCTTCGCAACAGGTTTGGGCTCCGGCGCCACAGACTTAGTTGGTTCGGCGGGAGGTTGTTCGACAGCCTTGGTTTCTGGAAGTTTGGTCATTGCCACAGTCTTAGGCTCAGGCGCCACCGGAGGAGTGGGAAGTGAGGAGTGAGGAGCGAGGGTCCGCGGTCCCGGCTCTCTACTCGCTCCTCTATCCTCTTTGCTCGATGGCTCGACAGGCTTCGGTTCGGGCGCGGCGATTCCTGGTGCCACAGGCTTGGGCGCGGCGGGGCTTGCCTCCGCGCCTTTCTTCACCTCGGCCACGAATTGCGGGTCCGGTGTGTAGCCCAGTTCATGCAGCGCCTCCAGTTTGCGGAGCGCTTCAGCATCCTTGTGGCAGCCGTGGAGGGCGCGCGCGAGGTCGTACAAGAGGCGGTAATCCTTGACGTTGGCAGCGGACGCGTCTTTCTCGGCGCTGGCAAGCCTTTCCAGTGCGTTCTCATAATCCTTATTGGCAAGGTCAAGCCAGCCCAGTTGCCAGCGCTGTTCCCACATGACCTTTTCCTTGCCGAGCGCGGCGCCCCTGCGATACCAGCGGCCGGCATCGCCCATGTTGCCGCACCGGGCACTGCAATGGCCCGCGTACATGGCCGCGCGTCCGGTGGGGTCCTCGCCCGCAAGGTCCTCGAACTTCGCCAGGGCCGCGGCCACGTCGCCGCACTCCAACATCGCGACGCCCAGGCGGAACTGGCAATCCCGGTTTTCAGGATCGAGCTCCGCCGCTGTGGCCAACAGCTTCTTGGCCTCGGCGAAGTGCAAGGCCTGCAGGAGTTTCAGTCCCGCGGCGTATAGTTCCTTGGGATCGCCCCGCTGGGCGGGGACGCCGGCGCCCTCATTGGCAGTGGCACGCGCACCCGCAGTGCTGCCGGCCGGGGATTTATTGTTCTCGCTGGCAGCCAAAGCCTTGGGCGGCTCGGGAGGCGCGGGCGTGGGCGGGGTGGGCGGAGTTGGGGGCGTGGCACGCGGCGGGGCGGGAGTGTTCACGGATGGGGAAACAGCGGGCTTTGGCGCTGTGGGCGCGCCGTCATCCTGGACGATGATTTTCACTTCCGCGGGCTTGCTGTAGACTCCGCCAGTGCTGACGACCAGTTCGAAGCCGTACTCACCCGCCTCGTAAACCACCATGTAAAAGTGTGGTTGCGAGAGGTCTTCCGGGCTGATTGGCAGGTCGGCGCCGTAGGTCTGCTTCCAGCGATACTTCAGATCGGCGCCGAGGGGCAGGCTGTCGCGGCCGTCGAGTTCGACCAGTTGGCCGCGCTCGAGCAGGACGTTGAACGGCGGCCTGGGTTCGTTGTTCCTCTTGCAGACTTTGGCCCGCACCAGGCCATTGCGCACCACGGCAATGGGCTGGCCCGCCTGCACCACGTCAGGGAGGAGCAGCGCGTGGTCCTGTTTCGGCGGACGGGGTGGCAGGCCGGCGGAATCAAAACTGGCCTCGACTTGGGCCTGCCCGCAAACCATCTGGTAACAATTGAACGTCCAAACCAGCTTGCTGCCGTCGGTTTTGACGGCATTGCTGCTGGTGATGTGGCCCTTGAAATCCAGGACGAACTCCCACTGCACGTCATAGAAAAGCAACAGGTTCTTTTCGTACCGCTCGCGCGCTGTCTCGCGGGTTTTCTTGAAATGATACGTGCGGGAACCCGGGACGGAATCGCTCAGCGTGGCGCCGGCGAGCATGTGGTAGCCCGCGAGGTCGAACTTCTCGGCGAAGCCGGCCAGGGCGTCGAAATTCCTGAAGGAGAGGATCCCCTGGGCTTCGACCCCCTCACCGCGCACTTCGACCCGTCCCTCCAGGTGCTTTACCCCGTCATTCAGGAAATCGAAGAGCGCGCCCTTGCTGTATATGTTCTCCTTCAGGTCCTGCTCGAAGTTCCGTTCGGGCCTTTCCAGCAGGCGGTCGTACCGCGTGGCGCATTGGGCCTGCAGCGCGCGGTTCGACCAGAGTGTCAGGAGCCCGGAGCCGTCCGGCAGCAGCTCCATCGTAACGCGATGGGCCACGGGGCCGCGGGACAAGCGCGCCCGCAGTTCCGCCCAGCGCGCCTTGGCGGAGACGTTGTTTTCGCGGAAGAGATGCCACAGCAAGGCGCGCTCCGCCGCGCCGCCGAAGCCGGACAAACGCGAGAGCGCGTTCTGAGCAGCCAGTTTATCCCCCTTGGCGGTCTGCTCGATAAGTTTCTCGATCTCGGGGTCGGGGACATAAGCCGGGTCGGGGTCTGTCGCGGCGAAGCAGGCGCGGCCCAGGCAGAGCGCCGCCAAGAGAAGCAGCGAGACACTCAACGGCCTTTCCCGAAACGGCATTGCAGGACTCCCCCTTCAACCTGGCAACTATACAGTTATTAGACGCCCTGGTATCCTTCAAACCTTGAAGTTTTTTTGAAATGCCGCATCCAAATCCGAAACTCGAAATCCGAAATTCGAAGGAAACTGATAATGACGCAAACTGCCAACCTTCAATCCAGGAGTGCAAGGCATTCCGGCGACCGGCAGGATAACGCGGATTAGAGTTTTAGAGTTTGCCGTTTGTTTGTTTCCTTCGAGTTTCGTGTTTCAGCTTCAAGGTCACAAATCGTATCTTCGCTGGAACAAGCAAATGAAAGGGCCGGCGTCAACCAGCCGGCCCTTCGACTCCAACCTGGCCTCTTCATCGCGGAGATGCAGCGGCCCAGAGGTCGCGTTTTCCATCCTTGACTCTTGGTTTTCGATTGAGGATGCGGTTAAATCGAAAATCGCAAATCAAAAATCAAAAATCTCTTTCCGCGTTACTTCTTGTCTTCCTTCTTTTCCTTCTTCTCTTCCTTCTTTTCGGCCTTTGGTTCGGGCAGTTTGTCGGCCTTGAGGACTTTCCCGTCCGCGGCAATCTTGGCTCCAATCTCCTTGCCGTAGAGCTCTGCCTTGACCTCGTAGACCGTGCCGCTGTCTTTCTTGGTTTCCATCTTGGCCGTATCGTTCAGCTTCGCGCCGGGCGCCCATTTGCCGACGGCACTCACCACAGCCGCGGGCAAGCTGGCCGACGGCACCTTGTGCTTGCTGGCCTCCACCACTTGCCCGTCGGCGGCCACGAGCATCTTGCAGCCCTCGCCGCTCTTGTCCTTGCACTTGACTTCGTAGCAGACTTTGTCGCCCTCTTTCTTCTCTTTGCACTCCTCGACCGCAGCATCCTTGCAGCAATCACCTACGGCCTTGGCGACCGCCGCCGGCACGGCAACGGGCTTCTTTTCTTCCTTCTTCTCTTCCTTCTTCTCCTTTTTCTCCTTCTCCTCCGCCGCCACGGCTGCCACTCCAACGCAAAGCAGGCACCCCAGCAGAACCACCAGCCAGCTCTTCACCATCGTCTTACTCCTCCACATTCCAGTAGCCACGGCCCCAGCCGCGCAGTCAATCTGGGGCTGGAGAGCCGCCACTACTTGCACAAGGTTACCGAAAACCAGCCCGTCGCTACACAGCGACACAACCAAGGGCATATCCCAGGTTACTCTCAGAGTTAGGTCCTGGAATAATTTGGGAAGATTATACGGCTTTTGTTACGAATTGGAAATGCGGATTTTGGACTTGCGATTTTCGATTGCGTCGAACTGGATGCCCAAATCGAAAATCGAAAATCTAAAATCGAAAATGTCCACTCCGTCTCCTCTGTGGTAAACAGTCCAGGCAAGACTGCCGGATTGAGGTGCGCGCGTGAGTGACGTGGCCAAAGTGCGTTTCAGCGATTACAGCCGGAGCGTGGGCGAAGCGCTGGACTTGATTGGAGCCGGCTCGCGGCTGCCCGATGACAAGCTGATCATCATCAAACCAAATCTGACCAACGCGGACGGGCCGCCTGTGACAACGCCGGTCGCCGCGGCGGAGGCCGTATATCTGTATACCAGAGCGCACTCCAAGGCGGAGATAGCAATTGGCGAAGGCTGCGGCAGCGGCGTGACGCTTGAGACATTCCAAGCCAACGGCTACAGCGCGCTGGCCCAGAAGCATGGCCTGAGGTTGATTGACTTCAATCAGGAGCCGTCTGTCACGCTGCGGCGGGATGACGCCCTGCAACTGAAAGAGTTCCATCTCCCGGCGATTGCGCTAGACGCCTTCATCATCTCGCTCCCGATACTCAAGGACCACAGCTTCACCAAGACCACAATCGCCATGAAGAACATGTTCGGCCTGGCGCCCGCTCCGCACTACCAGGGGTCCTGGAACAAATCGAAGCTGCACTCGCCTTCCACTCACAAATCGGTCTTCGACGTGTGCCTGTACAAGCGGCCGGACCTTTGCGTTGTGGACGCGGTTGTGGCGTTGGCCGGGATGCACCTGGCCGGAACGCCGAAGAAGCTGGACCTGATCCTGGCGAGTTTCGATCCGGTCGCCGTGGATGCCGTGGGCAGCGAACTGCTGGGGCACGACCGGCGGAAGATCGAGTATCTGAGGCTTGCGAATGGCATCCTGGGCAGCATGGACAACATACGGATACTTTAGATTTTCGATTCTCGCTGCCTGTTCAGCGGGTCAGGGCCGTAGAACGCAAGGAGTTACAGGAATGAAATGCCGAAACTGGCCGCTTCTTCGATCATTGCGGACCTCCATAATTCCCATGATTCCCATGATTCCCATGTCTCCCATGGGGAGCATGACTTGCATGCCTGTCGTCGCGGTTCATTTTGCATTTTTCATTTTGAGTTTTGAATTCATGCAACTGGGGATGGCGTCGGCTGGAGAGACCAAGCCTAGTTTGACCTACCGCACGCCGCGCAATGTGGAATTCGTGGTCACCGAGGAAGGTCTGTCCAGCATTCGCTTGGGAAACCGCGAGCTGGCGAAGGGCAACTGGACGGCCTGGAACGCCGATTCGTGGTTCAAAGACGCTGGTTCGGGGAAGGTGAAGACCAAGACCACGCGCGAGAAGAGCTTTGAAATCCTCGATGCCGGCCATGCGCGCGTCAGACACCTCAAGGAAGACGTCGTGTGCCTTTTCGACTATTCTTTTGCCGGCGAAGACCTGACCATCAGCGCGCGCATCGAGAACCTCCACGCGGATGAGGCGCTGGGAGTGACAGCGTTCTCGGGCCTCTCGTTCTTCTTCGAGCGGCCACCAACCGGCCTGATGCAGGTACAGCATATCTCATACTTCCAGGCGCACGGCGTGGGCCTGTGCCATCCCGGGTTCTGGACGCCGGTTGGCGGCAGTTACGCGACGGACGATACCGTTGGGGTGGGCATGTCGCCTTGGCGGACCGGCTGGACGCGCACGCTGATCCTTTGGGATTATGCCAGTTGGGCGCAGGACAAGCGCGAGAAACTGCCGCAGCGCAACCCGATCTACTTCGTGGTCAGCCCCATTCCGCCGCGCGGCGCACAGACGTTTGATTTCAAGATCCGCGTCAGCCCCGAACGCGATTGGAAACACCTGCTGGCGCCGTACCGCGAGCACTTCCAGAAGACATTTTCAAGCGAAGTGCGCTACAAAGCGGATTACCGCTGGATCGCGACAGACTACCTCAACCAGAGCGTGCAGGCCATGTCGCCGCAGAATCCCTACGGCTTCCACGGCCAGTTCCGGCGTATTGATACGGCCGAGGGCGCCAAGGCCTTCTGCGACACGCTCATCCCCATCCTGTCCAACGGCGGCCAGGGCGTGATCGTCTGGGGCCAGGGCGGCGAAGACCCGCGCGGCGGCATGTACCGGCCGGACTTCGACATCCTGCCGCCGGAAGTCGCGGCCAACTGGCCGACGCTGCGCGAGCGCCTGCAGAAGGAGAACCTGAAGCTGGGCGTCACCACGCGGCCGCGCCACATGGCCGTGAAGCTGGACTGGAAGTCGGACCAGATCATTGACATCAACGCCGATGATCCCGGCCATCGCGAGATGCTGTGGAAACGCTTCAAGAACATGCTGGATAAAGGCTGCACGCTTTTCTATCTCGACAGTTTCGGCGATTCCTTTGAGGACGTGAAGCTGATGCGTTCCCTGCGCGAAAAGATGGGGCCGGACATCCTGACGTTCTGTGAGCATCAATGCGATGCCATCATGCCGCTTTCCGGCGGCTATTCCGAAACGACGCTGAACGCCGAGGGCGACCCGAAGAACGCGCACTATGGCGTTTGGTCCGGGCTGGAGCGGTGGGAGATTTATCGCTGGCTCGTGCCCGGGGCGCAACTGGCCTCACGGCTTTACCAGGTGAAAGGCAAGCCCCCGGAGAACATGGAGACGCCTGAGCACTTCTTCTTCCGGAACCATATTACCCCGTTGGTGCCTGTCTCGGACTCCAAGCGGGCGGCGCTGCTGAAGGTGGTGCAGGGGGAGTTCATTGATGAGAAAGGAATATGGAAGAAGGAGTAACACCAATGAGTTATGACCTGAGTATCTTGAAAATAAAACCCGGCGACAAGAGGGAGGATGTAACCCGCATCATGCGTGGTCAGGACGAGGAGCAGGATGAGTACCACGGCGCGGATTTCACATATGAGGAATACGAGCGCGCGCAGGCCATACTCGTTAAGGCCGGCTTTGTGCAAACCAGATGGGAACCGGAATGCCCTGAATTCGAAAAGGGCTGTGTTGGGGTAGACGTGGGCGGGGAGACATGGGGTATCTCGATGCCGTACTGGGAAGAAGGGGAGGGCATGCTGCCTGAGATCCAAGCAGTGGTGCGCGAGCTCTGCACTGGTCGTATAGTCTGCTGGGATCCGCAGGTGGGTGATTTCGTAGAGCGAGGATGCCTCGATATCCAAACGGAGGCTTTCCGGGACGGTTTGGCAAAAGTGCAAGGACTGGTGTTCAAGAGGAAACCGTGGTGGCGATTCTGGTAAGAGCCGCCACGACACGTGAGATCAGATAAAGGAGTACTTTGCGCGACGTTTGGATTCTGACAGGTGTAATCGCTTTCTTCGGATTGGCCAATGGGCTGATGATCAACGTCACGCCGCAGGACGCTCTGGTGCTGGGCTTTTCTTCCGCGGAAATCGGGAGAATCGGCATCGGCATCCCGATTGGCTACGCGGGCGGTTGCCTGCTGCTCTGGGGCTTGTCGGGACGTTTGCACGGCAAGGGCGTCCCGCTATGTGGCATCTTGGGCGCGATGGCGGCTGTTCTCCTGATGGCGCAGGCGCGCACGGTGAATGCCTGCGTGGCGGCTCAAATTCTTTTCGGCCTGGCCAGCGGGGCGTTCTGGCCTTTCATGTCGGCCTGGCTGCTGGAGTTCCAGAGCGACAGCCTGGGCAAGCAGCGCCTGCTGCGCCACTACAATGTCGGCTGGACGACGGGGGCTTCTACAGGCTTGTTTCTGGCAGGCGTGCTGTGCAAGAACGGCTTGATCCAGGAGACGCTGTACGGCGCCACAGGGGTATTGGCCGCGGTCTTCGTGGCCGCGTGTTGTGCGAAGAGCGGGCGAGGGGCACAAGGGGACAGTCCGAGCCGCGCGCGTAAGCAAGCGGTAGGACCGCTCCCTTACGGTCGCGCCTCGGGAACTCAGGCGCCGCACGCCAGAGGGATCGGCTTGCCGCTGCTGGTGGCGGCGGTGAGCGTCAACATGGCGGCGCTCGGCACCCGCGGCATGATTCTGTATAACTACCCTGAGTTGAACGAGAAGCTGGGGTTCTTCGCGGACCGCATGGGCCTGCTCACGGCGCTCACCCTTGTCGCGCAACTCGCGGCTTTCGGCTTCGGTTCGGTGTATGAGCCGTGGCTGGGCCTGCGCCGGCTCTATATCTTCATGGCGGCGGCACTGGCGGGAATCAACCTGGCGTTCGCGTACTCAAACAGCCTTGCGGTGCTCGTTCCCGCGGTGCTGCTGCATGGTCTGGTGCTGGCCGTGGCCTTCCAGACGGGAATCTTCGCAGCCACTCTGTACTTTGCCGCTCCCCGCACGGGCACGACGTTCCACGAGGCCACGGTCGGCGTTGCGGGCGTGGCGATACTGGCCGCGGGGCAGGTGGCGGCGTATCTGCAACACACCGGGATGGACCCTGTCCCTGCGTTGCGTGCGCCGTTCCTGCTGATGATCGGAGTCATCGCTGTGGTGCTGGTGATGCAGTTGGTGCTGGTCTCGCTGCGGAACCACCAACGAGTACTTCTGCCCTCTGAATGATAGTTTCAAGTTTCAGGTTTCACGTTTCACGCTTTCGTGGCGCCGCTGTTAACTTGCAACTTGAAACCTGAAACTTGAAACTACGTCTCATCTGCGTTCATCTGCGGTTCCTGGTTCCTTGAGCCTGCTCAGGTCAACCACGACGTGGCGGATATTCTGGCGCTTCCAGGTATAGGTGATGTGGACCAGGCCGTCCCGCGCCTGGATCACGGCTGGGTACGAGTATTCGCCGGGCTGGTCTTCCAGGACAAGCGCGGCCCGCCAGTTCTTGCCGTCGGCTGATATGGCGGCGTTGAGCGGGCTGCGGCCCTTGCGCGTGTGGTTGTAGACCAGAAAAGCGCGGCCGTCTTTGAGCGACACGGCATCGGCGCCGCTGTTGGGATTGGGCAACTCGGTGTCGCTCATCGCGCCCCAGGTCTTTCCGCCGTCCTCGGACCAGCATTCGTGCAGGTTCCTGGCGCTTTTGTCGCGGCAAAGAAGCTGCATCCGGCCATTGGGCCAGGTCAGGATCGAGGGTTGGATCGCGCCAATGGTCTTGCCATCATTCAGCGGACCAATGCGCTCCCACGTAGCGCCCAGGTCGGCAGTCCGCTCAAGGAATACGCGCCAGCCCTGGTCTTCGGTGCTGGATGGGCAAAGCAATGAGCCGTCCTGCAATTGGACGGATTTGTTCTTCACCGGACCGATGACGCCTTCGGGCAGGCGGCGCGGTTGGGACCACCTTTTGCCGCCATCTTCGGATGTCTTCAGCATGCCCCACCAGCGGCTGGGGCTCGGCCCTGCTTTGTAGAACAAGAGCAGCGGGCCGTTTTGCGGCTGGAAAAGGACCGGATTCCAGCATGGAAAGCGCTGGCCACCGTCCTGCACGCCATCGGCGGCCTCAAGTGGCTCAGACCACTTCTCATTGCGGCCGCATTGGCGCGCCAGCCAGATGCCGACATCCGGCTTGCCTTCAGCGCTGCCGCCGAACCAGGCCGCAGCCAGACCATCGGGCAGTTCAACGATGGTTGAGGCGTGACACGACGAGAAAGGCGCCTTTTCGAAGATGAATTCGCGCGCCACGATAGCAGCGTCGTTTTCCGCGGCGAAAGCGTGCAGGGAGAAGATGGCTACACAGCAAGCCCCAATGCCAATCCACATGCTCGAACCGTTCCTTTGTAATGTGTACGCGACCGCACTGCAAACTGTAGTCCGGGCATTGCTTGCTGCAAGCGCGCTCTTGGGCGAAGCGGAAATTTTTGAATGCGCACTTGCTCAAAACGTCAAGAATAATAGGTAGGAATAGGGGGGATATGTGTCGAGGCCCCCCTTTACGGGGCAGTTTGCAGCAGGAGGCGAGAAACATGAAACAGGCAATGGCAGTTGTTGGCGGTGCGCTGCTGCTCGTCATGGCATGCGTAGTGTCTGGAAGCGCGCGCGCCCAAACCGTGGATGAAATCATCGCGCTTGCTCAAAAAGGCGTAGCCGAAGAAGTGATGATGGCCGCCGTCGAGAACACCAAGACCGGGTTTCAGCTTTCCGCGGCGGATGTGGTCAAGCTCAAAGACAACAAGGTGCCGGATAAGGTGATAACGGCGATGCTCCGCCATCGTCCTGGCGCTCCCGCGCCTGCAGCGGTTCCCGCGGTTCCGGCGGCGCCAGTGATAGCAGCCGCCAACGGCATACTCAACATAGAGAACCTGGATGACAGAACGTGGTCGTATAGTTACGAGCCGGAAAGCAAGACGATCTGGATTTCCAGCCGGGCTGCTGACGGCCGCGGCAACGTGGACCCGCATGGGGGCCTGAGCATCAGGATGCCGGCAGGCACCTATAAAGTACGCTACAACGGCCGGGATAGCGGGCCATCTGTGACGGTGTTCAGCGGCGACAAGTCCCTGATAATGATCTCCCGGGTGAGTACGGCGGAACTGGAGGCCTTGTACGCGACAGTTTTTGAACGGGGCGATAAGAAAGCCAGCGACAGGATTGCCACCTTGCGCGATTCCGAGAGCAACAAGGGCAGCTACAACGGCGGCGCAACCCAGGAGCGCATAGTGGCGGTACCTGCCACGACGACCTACGTCTACCGCAGCTCCCCAGTCCCGGTCTACGATTTGGGCTATCCATCTTACTACGGTTACTGGCCGTACTACAGCGGCCCGCGTTATCACTATCCGTCCTTTGGCTTCGGTTATTCGAGGTTCGGCCACCGTAGTGGCTTTGGCGTAAGGCTGGGGTTCTAGCGATTTTGGATTTTAGATTTTCGATTTTGGACTGGTCCGGAATGTGAAACGTGAAACGTAAGGGCGTCCTGCTCTGCGTTTCACGTTTCGCATTTCAGGGGCGTTTCACGTTGAATCAGGACTCCTCACCGCAGATAAACGCAGATGAATCAGATGAACGCAGATAAAGACAGACAACCAGTTCCTTTCATCCTATCTGTATTCATCTGCGTTCATCTGCGGTTAAGAAAGCCCCCCTGCGTCTCCGCGGTGAATAATGCGGGTTGACACTTTTGCCCACTTGCAATCCAAAATCTAAAATCCAAAATCCAAAATACAATGAAGGCTTTGGTGACCGGCGGCGGGTTCCTCGGGCAGGCAATCGCAATGATGCTGCTCGGCCGCGGCGACCAGGTCCGTGTTTTTTCGCGGCAGCGCCATGCCGGGATCGAGAAGCTTGGCGCGGAAGGCGTGCAGGGCGATATCCGCGACCTGGACGCGCTGGTTAGGGCCTGCATGGGACGGGACGCCGTCTTCCACACCGCGGCGCTGGCGCGGGGCGTCTGGAACGATGCGGCCCTGTACGCGGCGGTCAACGTCCTGGGCACGCGGCACGTCATCGAGGCGTGCAAGCGGCGCGGCGTGCCGAAGCTCGCCTACGCCAGCGCGGCAAGCGTGGTCTTCAACCTGCGGGATGAATGCGGCATTGATGAGACCACGCCCTGCCCGCGGCGCTTTCAAGACCTGTATTCCGAGAGCAAGGCTCGCGCCGAAGAGATCGTGCTCAAAGCCAGCGGCAGCGACGGCCTGCTTGCCTGCAGCCTGCGCCCTCTGCTGCTCTGGGGTCCGGGCGACCCGAGTTTCCTGCCGCGCCTCATCGCCGGCGCCCGGCAAAGGCGGCTGCGCATCATCGGCGGTGGCGGGAACAGAGTGGCGCTGGCGTATGTGGACAACGCCGCCATGGCGCACCTGCTGGCCTGCGACGCCCTATCGCCCAAGCGCGTGGCCGGGGAAGCCTACTTCATCTCGGACGGCGAGCCCGTGGTGTTCTGGGAGTGGATCAACGCGCTGCTCAAGGAACTGGGGCTGCCGCCGGCCAGAAAACGCCTCCCTGTTCCCGTTGCCTACTTTGTTGGGGCGTGCCTGGAGCGCGCCTATGTGTGGTTGGGGAAGAAACACGAACCGCCCATGACGCGCTTTCTGGCCCGCGCCTTGTCGTGTACGCACTACTACGACCTCGCCAAGGCCAAGCGCGATTTCGGCTACCGCGCCGTGGTGGCAAATGAGGAAGGCCTGCGCAGGACGGTCGAACACTTTCGGAACATCGGGTGATCGGGTCATCGAGCCATCGGGTGAAGTAACAGCTTTCAGTTGCCGTCACTTGACCCGATGGCTCGATGACCCGATCACCCGATGACCTTGACTTGGTCTTGAGGCGGGATACACCGTTTTGAGGTCAAGGCGTCGAGACTATGGCTGTGCTAGTCGCTGAACTTGTTGTGACCACGCCCGACGGGAATGCCGTGAAGATCCCGTTGACCGGCAAGGCGCTGGTCGGGCGGCACCCTGAGTGCGAGGTGATCCTCGCCGACCCGATGGCCTCGCGGCGGCACTGCCTGGTCGAGCGCACGCCGGCCGGCACGTTCACCGTCCAAGACAACCACTCCGCAAACGGGACCCTCCTGAACGGCGAGCCCTTGCCGCCGAGCGCGCCCGTGGCGCTGCACGACGGGGATACCATCACCATCGGCGAGACCACGCTCAAGCTGCAGTTGGCGGAGGCCCAGTCGGAAGCCGAGGAGGCCAAACCACCCGCTGTCAAGCTGGAGGATGACGAAGTCGCGCTCAGCTTCATTCAGGACGCCAAGGTCAAAGCGGTCTCCGAAGAAGAGATAATCAGCCAGGACGTTAACACGCTAAAGCGCGTTGCGGAGCGCCTGAGAATGCTGGTGGACATAGGGCAGGCGCTGGGCTCCAGCCTCGATCTGCCCAAGCTGCTGAACACGTGCATAGACAAGCTCTTCGAGGTATTCCCGCAGGCGGACCGCGCCATGATCGTGGTCTACGGGCCGGACGGCTCACTGCCCCCGATGGTCACGCAGGAGTCGGACCTGGATGCGGCACTGGCGCAACGGAAGAGCGGGCTGGCGCTGGACCGCTCGCGCGGCGCCGGCACCTCGGTGCAAGGGGCGTTGCGGTTGTCTCGCACGGTGCACAATCAAGTGCGTTCGCAACACCAGTCCGTGCTGCTTGAGAAATCGGGGAGCATGTCGCTGATAGACATCGCCTCCGTGATGTGCGCGCCGCTGCTGGCCGGCGATAACGACCTGGGGCTCCTGTATCTCGAGACGCGCAAGATACACCAGGCGTTCACCAAGGAAGACGTGGGCATTATGACCGCGCTGGCCGGGCAGATCGCGGTAGTGGTCCGGAATTCAGATCTGGCGCGCGAGGCGGCGGCCCAAGCGGCGCACCGCGCGCAACTGTCGCGTTTCCTGTCCCCGCAGCTTGTCGAGCAGATGCTCAAGGGCAAGCTTACCGACCAGTTGGGCGGCACCGAGAAAAAGGGCACGATTTTCTTCTCGGACATCGTGGGCTTCACCAAGCTGGCCGCCAAGATGAGCGCCCAGAACGTGATGACGCTGCTCAACCGCTACTTCACGGTCATGCAGAACATCATCTTTCGCCTCGGCGGCTCGATAGACAAGTGCCAAGGCGACAACATCATGGCCCATTGGGGCGTGTTGGGCGACGTTCCCACTCCCACGGCCTGCGCGGTGACGGCGGCGGTGGAAATGCAGAATGCGCTGTTTGCCTTCAACCGGGATGAGGCGCAGAAGAAGGAGATCGCTCTGCCCCCGATACAACTGGCCCACGGCATCGGCTTGAACACAGGGATTCTCTGCGCCGGCAACATCGGTTCGGACCAGAAGGTCGAGTTCACCGTCATAGGCGATGCCGTGAATCTGTCCGCGCGGCTTGAGTCCATCGCCGGGCGCGCGCAGACTTTCGTGGGCGAGTTGTGCTGGGAAGAGATCAAGGATGTATCCTTCTGCATTCGCATGCCTGACTGTCCGCTCAAGAACGTCGAGAAGCCCAAGCCGGTATACAGTGTGCGCGGCATCATACCGCACGGCGTTGGGACATCCGCCCCCGCCGGGGACGAGCGGGCCATTGAAGCCATGCTCCTCAGCCTGCCCTGCACGCTGAACACCGCCGACTCCAAGGTCGCCGCAATGGTGACCCAGATAGTCCGGCACGGAGGCCAGGGGGCGAAATTCGTACTGCAGCTTGAGCGCCCGCTCCCCACCGGCAGCAACGTGGCCCTGGTCTGGGATGTGCCTGAGAAACCCAGCCTGCCCAGCATGCAAGGAACGGTAGAGAGGTTCGCTGAGCCGACCATCGGCGCGGGCGACCCCGGCGCGCTCAATGGCGTGGCGGCCGGCCTGCAGACTGCCATGTTGCCGGGTTCGCTGGTCCTCAACGTGCAGGACCTGCCGCCGGAGATCGCAGAGTGGAAACCCGGACTGCTCATCCCGTCGGATCTGAAATCTCACGAGGAGATTGTGCGCGCGTAAACTTGGTTTCAAGTTTCAAGTTTCAAGTTTCAGGTTAAATGCAACGCTGCGACAACTTGAAACCTGAAACTTGAAACCTGAAACCATAGGCTTCCTGGGCATGACGAATCCAGAAACAATCCCGACGTGGGCGCCTCGAGTAACTCAGGTGGAAATCCGGCGGCTCTACGAGACGGATGCCCAAGGTATCCATGACGACGACCTGATTAACGAGGTAGGTTACGGTCTGCTGGCCAGGTGCCAGAGCTTCATAGACGCTAACGAGGCCAGAGCAGGCAAAGCTCGCTGCCCGCGTTGCTTTGCAGTTGTCGCACACGCTTGCCGGAAGGAAGAGATCCTTCGTTGCGAGTGCGGTTGGGAACTGGCTTGGGGAGAATACTTCAAGACCATACAGCACGTGCAGCTAAGTGGCGCGGAGCCAGTCCTCGAGCAGTTTCGTGCTTTCGTGAGAGCGTTTCCAACGGCCCGGACGCCACGGGAAAAATTGCTTGCAATTGACCGTCTTATCCATGGCTTTCATTGGTACTATAAAACCAATGGCCCAACACGTGCTGTGGCTGTCAATCTGATTGAAGGCCGCCTGAACGAGGTCGTTACCTTTCTAGATCGTCTGACTTACAGTGACAGGAGTACTCCTTGCACGAGGGAAAACTATGCTCAATGGGATAGGAACATTGAAGTGAACCGGGATTGGTACCATTCCCGGAGAAAAGAGGAGGCCCAACCAGGGAATTCACCTGACAGGAGATAGCTGCGTCATTTCTTGCACGTGATTCATGGCGATCTGAAGTCCAGAATCCAGAATTAGAACCGGAGGTTTTGGGGCATGGCCGTGAAGAAGATAACTGAAAACCAGAAACTGGGAACCACAAAACTTGATATCGTCTGCCTCGGCTGCACCGTGGTGGATTCGGTGGGCGTCTACGTGGACCATATCCCGGACGAAGGCAGTCTGGCGCTTTTCGATCGCGTGGAGCTGCACCTTGGCGGCTGTGCCCTTAACGCCGCCGTGGGCCTGGCCAAGCTGGGCCTGCACGTCGGTCTCCTCGCAAAAGTAGGCGCCGACGGCTTGGGGGACTTTTGCGCCAACACCCTCGCGCGCCAGGGCGTGGACATCCGCGGGCTGAAGCGTTCCACCAGCGATTCGACGTCCTTCTCTTTCATCATGGTCCCCAAGAGCGGCAACCGGCGCATCCTCCACACGCTCGGCGCCAATGCCACCTTCGGCCCCAAGGACATTGATCTGTCGCTCGTCGAAGGGGCTCAGTGGGCCTTCTTTGGCGGCCTGGCGATCACGCCGTCCCTGGAAGGCCGGAACCTGGCCAGCGCGGTGAAGGCGGTGAAGAAGATCGGCGCCCGCGTCGCCGCCGACACCGCCGTGAACAATCGCTTCAGCCACGCGGACTGGGAGCGGATGCTCGCCCCGGCATACAAGCATTTCGACATCTTCTTCCCGTCTGAAGAAGAGGCACGGCTGATCACAGGCGAAAGCGACCCCGAGACAATCTGCGCCACGTTCCGCAAGCGCGGAGTAAAGATCGCGGGGGTGAAACTGGGCGACAAGGGCAGCGCTGTAATGTCCGAGGAAGGCTTCTTCCGTGTGCCGGCGTACCAGGTCAAGTGTGTGGACACGCTGGGCGCGGGCGACGCCTTCATGGCGGGCATGCTGGCGGGGATGCTGCTGGACTACACGCCGTCACGCGCCGCGCGCCTGGGCAACGCGGTCGCGGCGCATTGCGTGCAAGCGGTTGGCGCGACAACGGGCCTCAAGCCGCTGAAGGAGATCCTGGCCTTTCAGAAGAAGCATGGCGGCCAAGGATTTTAGATTTGCGATTTTCGATTTTCGATTGCAGCGGGCCGGCAGTTCAAATCGCAAATCAAAAATCCAAAATCCAAAATCCTTTTGCCTTTCCCCTTTTTACTTTTGCCTTGACATGATTGACTCTCACTGCCACCTCAGCTTCCCCGACTACAATGACGACCTTGACGAGGTGCTGAAGCGCGCCGCGGATGTGGGCGTGACAAACTTCATCACCGTGGCCACCGGCCCCGAGGACTGGAAGTGCTGCCTTGATCTGGCCGAGGGCCGGCCAGCCGTGAGTGTGGCGCTGGGCATTCACCCCAACGAGGCTGGCATTTTTGCGCCAGCCGTGGCCGAGGAACTAAGGCGGCTGGCGGAGAGCGACCCGCGCGTGGTGGCCATTGGCGAGACGGGGCTGGACTGGTTCCGCAAACAATGCCCTCGCGAGCAGCAGCTCGAATCCTTCCGCGCGCATCTGCGCATCGCCACGGAAGTGCGCAAGCCCTTCATTCTGCACTGCCGCGACGCGGATAAGGAGACGCTTGATGAGCTTTCCGCGTTTCAGGCGCAAAGCGGCGCTCACCTGCGCGGCGTATGGCATTGTTTCTCTTCGACGGCAGCGTTCGCCAGGCGCGCCCTGGAACTGGGCCTCTATTTCGGACTGAATGGCGTTATGACCTACCCTAAGAACGATTCGCTGCGGCAGACGGTGGCGGATTTGCCCGCGGACCGGCTGCTCTTGGAGACCGACTGCCCCTTCTTGCCGCCGCAAGGCTGGCGCGGCCAGCGCAATGAGCCGGCTTATCTGACCAAGGTCGTGGCTGTGCTCGCCGAAATCCGCCGCGCCGATCCGGTGGAAATCTGCCGCGCCACCGCGGAGAATACCCGCGCGCTGTTCGGCCTGTAAAAACGGGAGTTTCGTTTCCAGTTCAGACTGCCGTGAGCTCTTTGCGGAGCAGCCGGCTTGCAAGAGGGCCAATGCGAGTGTGAGCCTTCTTGGCCTTTTCCAGAAGCATCTCCATAACGTCCTGGTCAATGTCAATCCCGAATTTCCTGCCTTTCAAATCAACCTCTACCTTAACATCGGAGAACGCCTCGGGATAGTCCGTCGTGTCGTGGCTGTCCCAGAAGCCACCGGCCTTCTCCTCCGAGGAGAACTCCTTGGGTATCGGTTCAATCCTTCTTGGCTTTCCCATAGTACCTCGAACTGATTATCCATTCGATTCTCATCACTGGCCCCGCTGGTGTCCATGATAGCAGGCGGACATTGACGTGCCAAGCACTTCTCTGGGTCCTCCGCGGTGAAGGGTGCACGACTGGGTCTGTGGGCCTTTCAGCCCTGTTAAGGGCGGCGCGTCAATAGCCAGGGCCGGAAGGCTCTGGCAAATGGCGCGCACGGAAACTAAAGCCCTGTAAAGGGCGACCGTGGCCTACTTCGTGCTGAAGCCCTCGTGGATGTAGACGGCTGCGAAGGATTGAGGCACAGGAATACTGCTTTGCTTGGGAAGCTACGGACGCCCTTTACAGGGCTTATACCTTCTCTGTCGGCCCGCTGCCAGGGCCTTCCGGCCCTGGCTATTAACGCGGCGGCCCATCCGGGCCTTCAAGCCTGCAGACCCGGTCGTGCACCCCGCGGTGAATGAGTGGTTAGAGATGCGGCCTATACTTTTACTGCCGGAAGCACGCTGGTCTTCGCGGTGGGCAGCACCGTTCCTTCTGGCATCCGATAACATCCGGCCGAGAAGAAGAGCTTGACCAGAGCGGCGGAAAGGCGGCCCTGGGCCACCTCGTCCATCAGTATCTGCTGCGCTTTCTCATGCGGGATGGTTTTCTTATAGGGGCGGTCGTTAGCGGTCATGGCATCGTACATGTCCGCCACTGCCATGACCTGTCCGTCGAGGTGAATAGTGTTGCTCCCCAAGCTGCGGGGGTAGCCGGAGCCGTCGGAGCGCTCGTGGTGCGAATAGGCTATTTCCGGAACGTCCTTGAGTTCCGGCGGCCAGGGTATCTGGATCAACATGCGCCAGCTCTTGGTAACGTGGCTTTTCATGTCCTCCCATTCCTCGGGCGTCAGGTTGCCCTTGCGGATCGAGAGGCTGCGCAGTTCCGAGGGGGTTAGCCAACTACGGGCGGCGGCGGCCTGGATCGCCTGGAAATCGGTATCGGCCAGGAAATACGCGCCGTTGCTGCGCTCAATCACGGCCAAGGCGGCGTCCAGGTCCGCGCACGCGCGCGCATGGTCCTGGGCCAGCAACTGGTCGGGCGGCAGGTGTTCAGCCAGGGCGCGAGCCAGACAGTCAGCGCGGGATTTCTCGCGCAGCGCGCCCAAACGCTGGCGGATCACTTCGAGTTCGGGGGGAAGCAGGCGCCCGTTCTTGCACAGAATGTATTCGCGCACGCCGATCTTGCCCACATCGTGGAGCAGGCAGGCGTAGCGCAACTGGCGCATGCGGGCCCTGGTGTAGGTGACCTGGTCGAACGGCGGCGCTTGCGAGTCGTGCACCGCGCGCGCCAGGTTGATGGAGTACTGCGTGACACGCCTGGTATGGCCGCTGGTGCAGGGATCGCGATCTTCGATTGCGCGGCTGATGGCTTCCACGAACGATTCGAAGAGCACGTCCATTTTGCGGCGCAAGGCGGAATTGTCCAGGTACATGGCGGCCTGCGCCGCCACCGCCGCCAGGACTACTTCGTCTTTGTGGTGGAAGGGAACGGGCCTGCCCTGCGCGCCTTTCCGGTTGAGGCATTGGATCACGCCCTGCGTCTCGCCGCGGCGGTCTTGCAGCGGCATGCAGAGCACTGAAACAGTGTGATAGCCGGTGGCCTTGTCAATATTCGGGTTGAAACGCGGGTCTTGGTAGGCATCCGGTATGTTCAGGCCCACGCGTTCGCGCACGACGTAGCCGGCAATGCCGGCGGCCGCGCTGAAGCGCAATTCCTTGACGTCCAGTCCTTGCGCGACCAGGGAATACAACTCGCCACTTTCCTTGTCGAGGAGGAAGACGCTGGAACGTTCGCAGCCCATGATGCGCGTGGCGTAATCCACAATCACGCCCATGACCCCGTCCAACTCAATATCGGAGGACAGCGCCTGGGACATTTCCAGCAGGAGCGCCAGTTTGCTGGCTTCCTCTTCGAGGGCCTCGACGCGCTCGACCAGCGATGTGCCCCGTGCCAAGGCGGAGATGCGCACGCTGGGGACGGGCTTGAATTGATGGGCCTCAAAGAGAGTAACCGGCTGCGTCTCGCTGCTCATGTCCGTTCTCTCCCCGCTTCCAGGTATAACGGCGGCGCCTCAGGTCCCCGCGCGCGGACCATCTCACGGATGTCCGGTGTCACCCCAAGGTCGTCGGCCAGTTCGTCGAAGTCGTGCCATTCGCTCTTCCAGTCCCAGTCGTCGCGAGCGGCAACATAGCTTTGGGGGGCCAGGGCCGCGACATAGGGGCAGTCGGCGGGGAAAGCGCTGACACGCAAGCCCTCAGGCACCGAAAGGCAAAAAGGGTTCACTTCATGGCGGCGTTCGTAGATGGTGCAGAGATTGGTGTGCACGTCCAGGTACTTGCAGGGAAAGAGCGTGATGCAAACAGTGCGCCCAATGAAGATCTTCTTGTAGCAGCACTTGCCGCAGTGCCTGCAAAGCAGCTCGTGACGGGACGGCTCCCACTTTTGCTCGGACCAGCTTGCCATAGGGTAACGCCCTTCCCCTGGAAGTAAATTTACCGCACCGCGGCGAATTAGCCAGCCTCGTGCGCCGGTTTTTCGGCGCCCGCCGCCAGTCAGGCCGCGCTTGACTGTATCCCGCGAAGCGGTACATAAGGCGCAACCCCAGGCTGCTGCAACTCACTTTCGCTGCCTTGGGGGCCGGGCGGACGCGCTGTGCGGACTGGCCTGGGCGGAGTTATCAGACCATAAGGAGGGAAACATGAAGAAGCTGTTTTCGCTGTTCGCCATCTGTGCCCTGATTTTCTGCGTGACTGGCGCCAGGGCCGGAGAAAAGACCTACAAGCCGGATGATGAAGGTTTCATCCGCAACTGGCTGGTCATGGAGGCGATCCAGTTGGAGGACAAGGCCGCCAATCACGATGAGGAAAACCAGAAGGACTTCTTCAACAAGGAGTTCTTCCCGGGCCAGAAAAAGTTCACCCCGAAGGACGGCGACAAGTCCAAGGTGGACAACAAGGACCACGCTTGGAAGGCCGTGAGCGTGGAGGACTTCAAGGTGGACTTCGCTGAGCAGGACAATTCGCTCTACCTGGCGGTTACTTACATCACCTGTGAGAACGAGATTCCCGACGTGAAGCTCAAAATCGGCTCGGACGACAGCTCCATCTGGCTCCTGAACGGCAAGGAGATCATCCGTGCTTTTGAAGGCCGTGGCGTGGATAAGGACCAAAACACTTCCGGCGCCGTCAAGCTGGAGAAGGGCGCGAACGTGCTGATGGCGGAAGTGATCAACGGCGGCGGCCCCACGGGCATGTGCGCGCGCTTTGTGGACAAGGATGACAAGCCCATCAAGAACGTCACGATCTCATTGACTCCGCCCGCGAAGTAAAGCGCGGAGCCAGTAGGCTGCGTTGCTGAGTTCGACGCCGGGATGAGGCCGGGCGGGATGTGACGCCCGGCTTCATCTTTGGCAGCCACCCACAGGCATTCACTCTTGGCCGCGAGCGGCCCTTGACTGCATCCATGCTATGGTGGAGAATATGTCTGAATGCCCGATATTCGGGCAAGAAGGGAAAACGCCCATGGCAATGCTCCAAACTAGCAGAGTAGGTAAGCGGGGGGCCGTGGTGATACCTGCCCCATTGAGGGAGATCTTCGGCATAGAGGAAGGCTCCTTTGTAATAGCGGAAGCCAGAGAGGACGGAGTACTGATCCGGCCCGCAGCGGTGTTGCCGGTTGAGGTATACTCGCCGGAACGCAAGGCGGAGTTTCTGCTGAATAACGCCATAGATGCAGAAGATTACGCCGCCGCGATAGACCAAGTGCGCAAGCTGGGCCTGGACCCTAGCGTGATTCCTCACCGAAAGCCGGCTAGGAGGTAGGCTGTGGATCGCCTTTCCCTGGACGCCAACATTTTGTTTTCTGCCGCCTACAAAGAGCAAACAAGGCTGGCGCAGCTATGGTCCCTTGAGGGCGTCGAACTGCTCACGTCGTTGTATGCTTTGTCAGAAGCCCGACGCAATCTTCGTGAGCGGGAACAGCATGAACGCCTCGACAAGCTAGTTCGCCAAATCGCTATTGTCGCGACGCCCATCGAGGGCGCTCAGGCGTGGGCGCCCCACTTGGCTGAGAAGGACCAGCCCATATTGGCGGCTGCCATCCTGGCCAAGGCGACATGCCTCCTGACTGGGGACTTGCTGTCAGCGCCGGTGTGAAAATGCAGCCAGTCAGCCGGTTTGAAAATGTGGTTAAGTGGGCGGTGTGAAAATGTGGCAGTTGTGAACTGCATGGCGGGTG
>Ga0315279_10002762_pt1 | contig 25695 bp, 26 predicted proteins | sample YL17G06_20_MG_FD_203694 | JGI IMG/M metagenome (GOLD analysis project Ga0315279, IMG submission 203694) | Sediment microbial communities from Yellowstone Lake, YNP, Wyoming, USA - YL17G06_20 | ecosystem: Environmental > Aquatic > Freshwater > Lake > Sediment | place: USA: Wyoming | collected...
GAACAGGCTGACTTCTACCTTTACTCGAAACTTGTCTTTCTCGATTTCACACGGTCCGGAGTACGATATGTATGAATCTGCAGCGTTCGCTCTTTCTTCCGCGCTACCTCCCTTCATATCTTGTGAGGAGAATCTTCTGCGATTAGCGCTCATTATTGCGACGCAAAAGTAGCCTTCTGGGCTGATGACGACGTAACCAAGAGTTTCTTTCCCCCACGGATAGGAGACAGATCCGTCAGATGCCTTTGTTTCAAGCGATTTCAGCCTCCATGCTCCGAATAGAGGATTACCCTTCATCGGTGGACAACTTCCATGGACTAAAGTGGTATCTCATTATAAAAGAGTTTTTTCTAGCGCGCGTTCGGCTGTTTGTGACGTGTCGTCTGGAACGTGCGAGTGAGCCGAACGGCTCGCGAGCTAGTGCGCGCTTTATATTTGGAAAAGCAGATACTAAACAATGGTGTATTTCATGGGTCCCACAGGTACGATGGTTTTCCTTGTAGGTACATTGTCTCTAGTTGTAGGCGTTTTTCTTCTCCTTCTCGGCATTAAGTCACGCGGTTCGATGGATACGCAATGGGGCAAATTTTCTGGCCCTATTTGGTTTATATTCATAGCTTTCGGGCTTGTCCTACAGGTTGTAGGCGCGATGAGTCCAGTTTAGAAGCGCGCGCTATCGGTTCAACAATAGAATCACTCAGCGTGAGGTGTTCTTGTTTCTGGCAATTCCTAGTTTCTTGTGCAATTCTGATAAATCTTTAAGTGATTCCTCTATTGAATCAATGTTCTTCTTATCACCCAGTTTTACGTATGTGTTTAGAGCCTGCTTGTATTCTTTTATGGCATTCCTGTAATCGCTTGCTTGTTGGGTAGTTTTAGCGAGGTCATGATACACTCCCCCCAGCTCCTTTTTTGTGTGAGCAAAATGTCTAGGCACAAGTCTGGCCTTTCGAATAGTAAGTGCTCGATTGTATGCCTCTATAGCTTTCCCATAGTTATCAACGGGATTCTCAACCTCTGCAAGCGTCGTGTAAACAGAGCCGAGATTGCTCAGCGACCAAGCATACTGTAAAGGACTTAACTCACAAATTTCTCTGTTCAACGCTTTTTTGCACGCCTCTATTGCCTTGTTGCAGTTGACCACTTTATCTTCAGCTTCAGCAAGTATTCGGTATACCTCACATAGATTTGTATTTGTTGACGCGTAGGCGAGAGGATATCGTTCGTATGTGTATACCTTAAGCGCCTCGTTGAAAGCAGTTATTGCTTTCTTGCAGTTATCCGATTTGTTCTCCAGACGTGCTAGTTCTCCATAGTGAGTTCCAAGATTGTTTTGTATTTCTGCATATGCCGCAGGGGTATCTTGCAAAGTATTATATTTTAGAGCTTCTTCATATGCTTCGAATGCTTTTGGATACATTTCCTTTTTGTTCTCGAGCCGAGCTAGGTCTGCATAGGCAGACCCTAATAAACTCTGAATGCTCCCATAAAGTCGATACATAAGCAGAAGCAGCTTACCTAACTTCAGAAGCTTTTCAAGTTCTTCAACCACTTTTTTGAAATGCTCGATTTTGTTATCGGTCTGAGCAAGCCTAAGATATGCAACACAGCGATTGTATTGAATCTCTGTATATTCAAACGGAAATTCATCATGGGTTAGTATCTTCATGGATTCGTCAAACGCTTGAATAGCCTTTTCACAATTTACCAATGGATTCTCGATATCTGAAAGTTCAGAGTAAGCCGTTCCAATCATGTTCTGTCCATTCGCAAACTCGCGTTTCATTTGTTTTCCTTCATAAATCTTCACGGCTTTTTTGTATGCACTAATCGCTTCATAGCAACGCTCTTTCTCATTGGAGTAATCGAACAATCTCAAAGAAATTGTTCCCTTTCTCATCAGAGTCTTAGCAAATAGGTCTTCGTTCTTCTTGAGTGGCATTGAGTGTAGGATATCATCGTTTATTTGCTGAATATGAGTAAGACACGAAACAACATCAGAGATGATTTTTGTTTCGACTAATTTTTTCTCGAAAACTGAAACAATCATCATGTATAGTTCAATGGGGGGTTTCAAATTCTTTTTATTTGCTAAGTCTTTGATATTAGAATATAGGTTTTGAATGTATTCTGCTGACAATGAAGTTTTGTCAGAATAATAGAGGCTAACAACTTCAATTATTGGTTTCAACAATTCTGTTTCTTGCGTCTTTGACAGATTCTTGGTTTTCACTCGTACTGTCTCGTCAATGATTTCTCTTTTCTTCTTGTCTATCTCTGTCAGTAGGACTCGAGATGGGTGCAACGGGTCTGTATCTTTTGCTTTCCAATCCATTTTTGATATGTGTTTTCCAGCAAAATCAGACAGGTGAAATGAAACATCGACCTTGGGATTACATAACCTTTGAAATTGTGTCGATGTTAGCCCAGAGTCACTAATCTCTCTAAAAAGAGTTTTTATGTTTATCAGAGCGTCTTTTGATTGCAAGACAATGACGGGTTTTCCTTTTGCTTTTAGGTATCCGAATTCGAACAGAACATTTGGTCTAAATCCATCAAGAATAATCAACCCAAGCGAACAATTCTCAGTCATCGTTTCTAATTTCTCTAAGTAATCTTCCGAACTCCGTATTTCGTCTCCAAGCCTCTTTGGATTGAACCCCTTGTTCTCCAGAACACCTTCCAATTGTTCTAGTAATGGGTAAATGTATTCCACATGAGCCTTATCAGAGTAAACAATTAGACAAACAGCTTCGCCCCGAAAGCCTTTAGTTATTTTGAGCAGAGGTCTTGATGCACTCATTTGCATTGACCCTTGTTCAATTTTTTTGTCCAAGTTCAGCACCATTGACTTTTGCTATCAATCGAGCTCAATAGTCCATTGTATGAAACGGATTTTGATTTATGCTTTCTATCTCTTTTTCACTAATTCCCATAAGAATTGGAAACTCGCGCGCGCTATTGAATAGAAAAAAGAGGGCTATTTGCGTTTTTTGAATAGTTTTGTTCCGTCTATTTCGGTGATGTACTCGAATCCTGCTTCGATTAGTGTCGTTGCGTCTTTGACGTTGTTGGCTGTTTTGCATGTCCATTCGTCGTCGTTCAGGTTCATTAGGTGCATGTATTTCTGCGTGGTTTCAAGTTTCTTGTGTCCCATCTGTACCATTACGAAGTATGGGTCTTTTGTGTCGTTGAGTTGTTTGGAGCAGAAATAGTGCCTAAAATCGTAGAGTCTAATGGTGCGAATTGACGGGTCTTTGAGATCTTCGGCGAGTTTGTTTCGCATGGCGCGATAATATTTTCCGTAATCTTCAGCGTCTCCTTTGAATAATTTGTCGTTTAGACTGAGGTTGTTTTTGACTATCCATTCGTTGATGGATGCTGTGAGTTGTTGCGATATTTTTAGCGTTCTCGGATTGCCTTTTTTGGCGGTTATCGGGTTTACTGCTCTGTGTTCTAAGTCTATGTCGTTTACTTTCAATCTGCATAGTTATACTGGCCTTAGTCCCGTTTCCATGCTTAGGTTTAGCTTAATTGATGTTGGTATTCTTGCTTTGGCTATTAGCATGAGCAGTTTCTCCTTTGTCGGTAGCTTGATGTTTTTTGCTTCTGGAAGATACAGGGGCATAGTCCATTCTATTTTGTAGAATTTGCAGTACTTGTTGTAGGCTATGCAAAGATTTCTCTTGTAGCCGTCTGACGTTTTGAGTTGAGCTATGAAGTGCTTCACGGCTTCGGGTTCGCTTAGGCTTGTGTGTTTAGCTAAGAAGTTAAGTGCTTTTCTTGTGAAGTTTATTGTGTAGTCGCTTTTGTTGTCGTTCTTCATTTGAATGAGAACGTTAAGCGTCGGTGCATTGTTTGGGATTACGTGCTGGTCGATTGATGGTGTAGCTGAACGTTCAGCGTTGCCTTCGCGTTGCATTTTAGGCTTCACCTCTCAGAAGTGTGCCTGATGTGGTTAGGTTTCCGCTGAAGGGTGGTGTACGGGAATTGAAGGCTGGCGTGTTGGTCGTAACCCGACTTCTAGCCTTAGTAAATTCATTGATTCTTGTTTCTAATTCTTGTTTTTCATTGTCTGGGGTTTCCAATGGTTTTCACCTTTCGTTACCTATATTGATGGACTTCATATTTTCGTCGGTTGGACGAGGAAACAATATGCCTTTGCATGGTTTATGGGTAAACACCCTGAATCTGGGAGAGATGAGGGGAAAGGCTTATGTTTCCGAGGACTTTGATGCTTAATGCCTTTAGGTGCTTTTTTGATGCTTTTCTCGTGCAAGATGCAAGGATGCCCTAACGGGTCCATCCGTCCCTAGTGAGCGCGCGCTAAGACAGAGCTTTTCGAACGATAGAAGACTCTTATCAAAATCCAAATAGCAGATATATATCTGAGCGTATACTAAACAACCAAAGGGGACTTATTTGCAACATGAGCCATCTGTTGAGGATTGCTTGAAAGGAGCAAACATTGCACTAACCAAGTGTTTGGGAGTAAAGAGCACCGAAAAAGTGATGATAGTCCAATCACTTGCATCGGCAGCCCCTGAAGAATTGGTGCACGCAAACAGGATTTTGTGGTGGTATCGCCATTGTGGTCGTAATTCAGCCGAATTGAAAGCTACGGTTGTCAAAACAATAAAACGACGAGAGAATATGGCGACAGCTCTGAAGACAGTCTGTCTCGAAATGGGTTGCCGTGTAGGATTTTTTAGCATCGACACGTCCAAAATGCTGGATGCAGATTTCAAATGGAAGTCCAAAGAAATAGCCCAAATGGTTCTGAAAGATCTTTCAGATACTGATGTTTTAATCGATTTGACTTTGTTTGGGTTGGACGAGATGCCTCCCCCAAGTTTGAGCAGACTGAGAAGTTTCGCTAGTCTGAGACAGGAATTAATTCAAGGTGGCAGGTTAAGAGGGGCAGATATGCATATTGTTTCTGACAAGAGTTTTGCGGGCGGCGCTATGTGCGCTAACTATGATAAGCTCGGAAAGGAAGTCTCTGCTCTCGAAACTCTTGTCAAGAGTAGCAGAAATCTTGACATTGTTGCCGAAAACGGGACAAATCTCAGAATTGCAATAGATCCAAAACAGGTTTTCAAAGGTACGGGGCAAATATGTGCGGCAGGGCAATATCACTTCCTTCCATCAGGTATTGTAGGCATTTGTCTGAATAAGGGAGTGGTGTCGGGAACATTGGTTCTAAACGGACCATCCTACGCTGTAGGCTCATTTTCCAAGTTTCCATTACGCTTGGAGATAGGTTCGCATGGAAGGATTGTTGATAAATCTTTGTCTGACAAGGCACCTTACTATGACTTAATTATGAACATGTTCAAAATGGAAGAAGCTAATTACCCAGGTGAACTGGTTGTGGGCTTAAATGATCATGGCGATCCTCAAAGCATTCAACCGATGGAGTTTTATGTTGCACGTGGAATGGTTAGTATTGCACTTGGAAGAAACGATCATATCGGAGGTAACAATGAGCCGACATCGGCGGGTAGCGTTCACGTTCATGCCTCTATCCCCGGAGCCACTATCGAACTTGACGACAGACAGATTATCGTGGATAAAGGAATATTGAGAGAAGTGGGGAAACAAACATGAAAAAAGAGGAAAAAAACGAAGAAAAGGAATGCTTCGAAATCATCGATCCTGATGGGTTGGAAAGCCTGTTGGCATCAGATACGTGGAGGCCGGGCAAGGCTCAGCCGCCTCTTTCCACAGCTCGAACGGCATGGAAAAATTGTTGGCATAACTCCTTTGTAAGAAACTTGATTTTTTTGGCTGGAGGAAGTTGGTTTGCCCTTATCTTGGCATCAAACGAACCATTTGGAGCTTACGCTCCCACTGATATAGTTCGCATTATTCTTGCAATTGGAGCTGGAGTCGTATCTGGTGTGCTCGTTCTGTTAGGTTCCTTTATAGCCTTCCTCGCTAAGGAAGTGTACACTAGGAGAAAGTGACTCAGTTGAAAAAGATTACCGTCTATGAGGCAATTCGCTCCCGAAGGTCTGTTCGAAGCTTCTCAGAGAAGGAAATCAAAGATAGGGACTTGGTCACTATACTAGAAGCCGCTCTTTTTAATGCTTCTGCTGGAGGGTTACACCTATCTCCCAAAATCATAATTATCAGAGACAAACCCTTGATCAAATCAATCCTTAACGGCAATGGCGAAATTGTTTTCTCCGAGAGGATAAAAGCTATTCTCGAGAAGGAACCCCAGCATCTTCAGAATGCCGATACTCTATTGGTGTTCTGCGCGGATATGGATGCCTATATGTCTAAATATCACGTGGCAATTGAAGGAGAATCTTCATCATGGTACAAATTGAAAAAAGGCGAGTTATATTCTGTCCAGGATGCTGACTTGGCAGCTTCAAATGCAATCTTGCAGGCTCACGCACTTGGGATAGGCGTTTGTTGGATAGGACAGATTCATGAAGATAGGCTTATTGAACTATTGGGTATCGAAGGAAACGTAATGCCGGTCTGCTTATTATTGATGGGTTACCCAAACAAGGAAGGTGAAAAAGCAGTAGATAGGATTTTGAATGAAAAGAAAAAATCATATCCATGCCCGCCAGATCCAAAAAACACGTACTATGATGGAAAATGGGGAAACACTTCGAAATATGTGAAGGACATGCACTTGGAGAAAAAGGCTTAGAAAATTCGGCTTGAAGATATAAAATATCTCCTCAAAACATTTTGATGCATTCCAAGGGGAATTCGCTCAAAACACATGGGATAGGCGCGTAAGCTGTGCATGTGATGATGAAATCAGGCATTCTTGGAGCACGAAAAGCCAGAGGACTTGCTGTGGTAATCGACGTATTTAGGGGTTCTTCAACTGTCGTTGCGTTATTTGCTCGGGGTGCCAGCCACATCACTCCTGTCGTATCCTTAGGTGAAGCGCGGAGTCTAAAGAGAAAGAATGCAAGATATTTTCTAGTAGGAGAGAAAAGAGGAAGGACTCCAGAAGGTTTCGATTGCGGAAATTCGCCTTTTGAAGTGTCACGCTTGAACCTTACTGGAAAAGAGGTTGTTTTTAGATCGTCTGCAGCAGGCAGAGGAATAGTGGAAGCATGCAAGCGAGCAGACATATTCGGGCTTCTGGTAGGCGGCTTTGTAAACGCCAATTCCGTAGTGAGTTATATCAGAGAAGAAAACCTGAAAGAAGTCACTATTGTTGCAATGGGAAGCTTAGGATTCGGAAAATGGGAACAAGCGGCAGAGGATGAATATTGTGCACGATATATAAGACAACGTCTCTTGGGAAAAGAGGTGGATTTTCTACAAATGAAAAGTGAAATTCTGAAGAAAGACGGTGCCGTCAGATTGACTAGATTTGGCCAAACCGATGACCTTGATATATGCTTAAGCCTCGATATGTTTAATGGTATTGTTCCAGGAATAAAAGCGAACAAATCAATGTCCGTTAGGATTTCATGTTTATCCAAGTCACAAGACTAATAGCGAATTACACTTACTCACTTCTTCATGATTCTCAGGCCTGGCTTTCATTTCCCGATATATCTTTCAGAAATCGAAGCAAAGAACATGGCTAGACCTGTTATTATAAGTATGACAGTCAAAACAGGGTCTGAACGTTCTCCATATTCATAATTATAAGCTGGCCAGGCTACTAGGAACACTCCTATAAGAGCAACGGCAATGCGAAATGCCTTTTTGATGCTGGAATGAGCCATCATCTACTCTCGTCCTAGAGGATTACTTGTTGAATGCTCTTGTATTCATGCTTTTTCTTTCTTTTCGAGATTTCATAACTGTTTCGTTAGTCATTGAAGTTGGAGAATTTTCCCTCAACGTAGCGCGCGCGAGGACGTAGACCGTTCACTGATCGATTTTTCTTCTATCATCGTTCGATGTTGAAGTCGGTACTTTGAAATTCCAATCCTTCATCAAAGCATCAACTTGTTCATGTGAAAATTCCGATAGGATGACGGCAAACAACGTCTCGTTGCTGATAACGTCAAAATTAATAACGCCTGTTTGTATGAGCCCCTTAACATAGTTTGACAGTGCAACCCAGTCGTCAAAGGTTCTGAGCGTTTGTCCGGTCTTTTTTATTGCTTCAAGGGGGTGAAAGATGACACCATTTGCTTGAACGGTTACATCCGACAATGCACTGAAGTGTTCCTCAGAATACCTGGCGAAAAAATCGACAAGCTCGGTCCATTTGCTACTCAATGGTTTTGGGGTTTTCTGCATCAGCACAGCCGCGATTATGCCTTTAAACCGCAAACACCATTTCTTGCCTGCTTTGTCGAGATATCCCTTCTTTTCTAAGCTTCGTAACCTCTTATTCAAAGTCGCGTGAAGACTTGTTTTTCCTACTTTTTGGATTTTTCCAGTTATTTCCCAAGCTGTCAGGGGACCGTTGTCATACAAAATGCTTAGAATTTGAACGTTATGTTTTACTTGTTTTCCTCGGAAGATGCCGATGAGTTTCGTATAGCTTTTGACCACATTCTCAACCGCTATATCGCAATATTGCTATGCCAAAGCTATATCTTCACTCACGGTTAAGCTTTCTGGCAGGTCGATTGTATGATTGTTCAACCGTCCACTTGTTTAGAAGGCGCCCATTGCGGTCACGCTATTTTGACTGACAAAATCGGCGTTTATCGCTGTCCATTTGGAGAATGTTTCAAGAAGCTTGAGAGTCAAAGAGGCGAGGGTTCTTAGATGGTTGATTCTTTGTCTTTGTCAAATATTGATTTTCCTGAGGACGAGTTCGAAGATTCGGGCTCTCTAAAAGAATTTGCCATGAGCAAATATGCCACTTTGGGGGTGTTACAGCTCGTTGGCAATGGCGTTAAGACTAATGAATGGTGCGGTAAGTTTTCGAGTTATAGGGGGTGTGTTCGCGTTGACTTACATAAGGGAGTCAATCTTCTCGACGGAACGAACTATACTGGTAAGGCATATGTTGAGATTCACAGTCACAGTTGTCATAGACCGTCCTGTCCTGTTTGTTATAAGAGTTGGGCAAGTCGTGAGGCGCACAAGATCGAAACTCGTCTGGCTGAAGCGGAAAAACGATTTAAAAAAGCAGAGCATGTTGTTGCTTCCGTTCCTGTTGGTGATTACGGTTTGGCGTATGAGGACTTGCGAAATAAGGTTGTCAAGGTATTAGAAAGTCGTGACGTTATTGGTGGATGCTTAATCTTTCACGGTTTCCGTTACAACAACGTGCGCCTCTGGTATTGGAGCCCACACTTTCACGTCTTAGGCGTTATCAAAGGCGGATATCGATGTCGGAATTGCAATCACGAACGCGGGGATTGCAACAGTTGCAGCGGTTTCAACGGTAGGGAAGTGAGAGGATTTGAGAAGGATGGTTACATTGTTAAAGTATTGGGCAAGCGTATATCCAATTATTGGACTGCATGGTATCAGTTGAACCATTCAACTATTAGAACCAATGTCAAGCGTCTCCATGCGTGTACGTGGTTCGGTGTTTGCAGCTATCGGAAGCTGAAGGTTAAGGTTGAAAAGAGGAAGCCCTTGTGTCCTATCTGCGGTGAAGAATTGGTGAAGTTACATTACTTGGGTGTCAGGCGTATTGTCAAGGAAAAGGGTTCGCCTGATTATGTTGGCTCTTTCATTGATGATTTGGTCGACAGTGATTGCTCTCCGAATTGGGTTGAAGCGGATAGCGGACGCTATGGGTGATGTCCGAGGATTGGGTTATAGTTAGGCGCGCGCGGGCGCTAAGTCTCGATTTGTCATCTACTTGCCGAGTCTGTTGGTCACTTGACGCTTCATATTACTGATGGTCTGCATAACCGAATCCCATGTAACCACAGTCAAATCCTGTTGAACCTTGTTTAACCTTTCCATCGCCTGCCTCTCATCTGGATTCAGGTCATCAAGAAGCCCTATGATTATCAAATAGCGAATAGTCTGTTTACCATCCAACTCAGTAGAAAGGATGTTTTTCCACTCTTCAACTTGCTTCAGGGCACCCTCTAGTCGTTGCGTCTGTTTTGATCCCTCAAAAGGTTTGCAGAACGGAGGTTCTATTTCTACGTAAATGCGTTCATTCTGGCTCACTAGCACATGGAAATCTGGTTTTCTGGTTACGTTCTTTGAGAGGATGGGTTGATTTTCTATTGTTTGAGCTGCTGGATGTAAGAAAAATTTGTGCTTGTTTAGGAGTTGTTGAAATATGAACTCATCACCTTTCGTAAGGACAAGATGCTCTCTGAATTCCTTTTCAACCCTTTCTATGAGCTTGGAGTAAACTTCCAGAACTTTCGTTTGCGTCTTGCTATCAACGGGTTTTTCGTAACCATTCGTCATAATCTGATAGAGCATTCCAAACAAGAAGGAATAGAAGTCTGACTCAGATTGGAGCAAAGGATCAATTCTAGTCATAATAGCCTTATTGCCAAACAGCCATGCAAAATGTATTCGCTTGACATAACGTCTATCATTTATGATCCAAAAGATTCTACAGTCCACTATTTTGCATTCTGCTTCGGTTCCCAACTCAATGGGTGATGTGTTCTTACACGAGTAAAAGTTCAGGGTGCTCTGTCCCTTAGGCAACTCATGTTCATACTTTTGGGTGAAGTCTTTGCAGGTGAAAACGCCTCCATGTATTTCGGTGTCGTGCCCTCCGATTCTGAACATGGTCGGTTCCCCGAGAGCACCGAATATTTCCTCCTCAACTCTTAGCGGCGTATTCCTCACCTTTACTGAAAGTCTGCTGGCTCGTTGTCTTAGAATCTCAAATCCTAGCCTTCCCGTTTGATCGACATGGAGAACCCCTTTGAATCCAGTGTACAGTGTATAGGGTGGAAGCAACAGCGTTCTGACTTCTTGGGGTATCTGACTTACTAGGACTGACATTTTTTCAAAGTATTTTTGCATGATATCTTTGAGAAAGTATTCGGTTTCGTTATTCACATTAAGTAGTTAAGGAAGGTTACCGTAGATATTGCTTTACCTTGCTCGCGGAAAGCCTTGTGGTCAAAAATGCTGCAACACTAATATAAGCTGAATGTAGACTTAGCATATCGGAATTGAGTTATTGTTTTTGAGGGCATCGGCTTTTTGGCGTATCGTCTGGAACGTGCGAGCATGGCCGAACGGCATGCGAGCGCGCTGCATGTTGATGTTCAGTTGTTGCTTTCTGAATAGCGCGCTCAGGATTTGAATTCCATCGAAAGAGAGTCGAAAGCCTTGTGATAATCAACAAAAGTTTCGACTGATAGACATTCATATAGTAGCCGACTCACTAATCCAAATGTAGTGTAGCTGGGTTCGTTTGCGCCTTTCTCATTAAATACTTCCAAAATTGGGTTGCCAAAATAGCGCTCGCGTTCAGAATTCTCAAGAATCCAGCATCTAAAGCCATTCTCTTGCATAATTCGACAGAGAGAGTTGAGGTCTATTAATACACAAAAGTTGGTCGTTCGAAAGAGGAGCTCGTGCTTGTATTGAGGAGAAATGTCAAAACATGTAAAGGGCATTATTGTGGGTATTGGGACATCTATGTGCCTGTCAAGACATCCAGACATAATGCGGGCGTCTTTGAGCTTGTAAAGATGAACCGCGCGTGAGAGGGCTTCGTCAATCAGTCCCTTATTCTTGATGGCACAATAGATAAGGCATTTCTCTACGACCCGAATTCCAAATCCATCCTTGTCAGCAGTTGCAATAGCTGAGGAGAGCTCGTTCCAGTTATGTTTGTCATGCTCTCTAGAACTGCGTTGTATGCTTGTCACGTTAGGAATTATTCTAGTGCTAATCCCTTTACGATAGAATTCGTCAATGACTTCCAGTCTCCTTTTTTGCCGTATTTCTCTCACGTTTCTTTTCTTCCTCTTTTTCAGCTTCAGTTCTAATGTTAACAATCCCTTAGGCCCGGTTATCGATAAATCTCCTAACCGTAGGCAATTTGTCAAGTCATGAAGTATTGCAGCGCTATCTTTGAATTCGAATCCTGTTCTTAACGCTAGGAGTTCAAGTTCCAGCCCTTTCTTTCCAGAAATAAACCCAGAATCATGTCCGTCTGCCAAACCGCGAATGCGTGGTCTGTCAAATTCTAGAAGTATCCATGCAATGGTTGTTCCAAGCACTTTTAGTAGCTTTCTTCGCTCAACGGCTTCCTTAATATTGTGAGATTTTTCTGGCTTTTCCTTTCTTAACTTTGATATTGTTTTTTCTGTTTCAACTATCCTCTTGACTAACTCAAGCTGAATTTCCAAAAACTCTCTATAATCCATGTCTGCCTTGTGATGCTCACAGGTGTCTCCAACAGAACAGACTCTTTCCAAGAGGGAACCAACAACTTCTTTGGTTTCTCTTCTGTACATTGAGACCCAACATTCAAACCTTTATTGATAATGGCTCTTAGGGGCTATTAAAACAATAAGCGCGCGCCTAATATGTAGTAGTAGTTTTGACGTATTGAAAAAAAGGGGGTTTGTTTTTTATTTGCGTTTTCTGAATAGTTGTATTCCTTCGATTGTTGTGACGTATTGGAATCCGTTTTCTATGAGTTTGGTTGCTTCTTTGGCTGTTGTTGCTCCTGTGCAGTCCCATTCGTCGTCGTTGAGATTGAGTAGGTGCATGTATCGTTGTGTTGTTGTGAGTTTTGTGTGTCCCATTAGAATCATTACAGTGTAGGGGTTTCCGATGTCGTTTAGTTTTTTTGTGCAGAAGTAGTGTCTTAGGTCGTAGAGTCGTATTGCTTGGATTGTTGGGTCTTTGAGTTTTTTGGCTAGTTTGTTTCGCATTTGGCGGTATTGTTTTCCGTAGTGGTCTGAGTCTGTTCCTTTGAACAGTAGGTCGTTCGGAGTTAGGTTTTCTCGTGTTATGTGTTCTTGGAGTTTTTGTGTTAGGGTTTGTGACATTGGTATGGTTCTTGGGTTTCCTCTTTTGGCTGTTGTAGGGTTGACGGTTCTGTGTCCAAGGTCTAGGTCTTTGACTTTGAGTCTTGTGAGCTCGACGGGTCTTAATCCTGTTTCCATGCTTAGGGTTAGTTTGGTTGATAGTAGATATCCCGCGTCTGCTATGAGCATTTGTAACTTTTCTCTGGTTGGTAATGCGATGTTTTTGGCTTCTTCTCTGTATTTGGGCATGTTCCATGCGATTTTGTAAAACTTGCAGTATTTGTTGTAGGCTATGCAGAGGTTTCGTTTGTACCCGTCTGAGCTGTTGAGTGTTGCTATGAGTAGTTTTACTGCTTCTGGTTCGTTTAGGGTTGTGTGTTTGCTTAGGTATGTTAGGGCTTTTCTTGTGAAGTTGATTGTGTAATCGCTTTTGTTGTCTTTTTTCATCTGAATTAAGACGTTGAGGATTTTAGGGTTCGATTCTTGTGGTATTCGGGAAATTAAGGCTGGCGTGTTGGTCGTAACCCGCCTTTTGTTTTTTGTGGCATTCGGCTAATCGGGCTACCCGCGCCTTCCGGTAGATTCTTCATCGGCGTCTGTTTGCCCTTTCCACTTGCAGGACGGCCGTTTCACCGTTTCGCACCCGGCATTCTCGACAACTTAGCATGTGTCATCGGCATGTGCCGGGTGGACGTTTCGTTTCTGCTCCGTAGCCAAGGTTCTCACCTTACGCCCTTGCAGGCGTTGCAATTCTACGCGTGGGCGGAGTTTCCTCAAGCCTTCCAATATGAGGCTCGAAAGCCACACACCAACTCGCCAGCCCACAATAACTGTCACATCAGTCTCCAATAAGAATTTTGGCGCGTTATGCACTTCCTGACTCATAGTCCGAGAAAATGGGCATATTGAGTCAAGAAGTTGGAGAAACGGGGCGCGCAACCTATTTAAGAATCAAGGCGCACGACATCGATGGTCTGGTGTGCTAATCATGAAAAGTATGAGACGATTAGTCTTGGGCGTTGTTCTTCTCGCCGTCTTCGTCTCAGCATCATGCATTCCGTTCGGCTCAGCCGCAACGACGGGATGGAGTCAGACATATGGAGGCTCTGGAGACGACGAGGCCTATTCAGTCGTTCAGACCAGCGACGGAGGCTACGCGTTGGCGGGGTATACGAACTCCAGCGGCGCGGGTATCTACGATTTCTGGCTAATCAAGACCAACTCTTCCGGAAGCATGATGTGGAGCCAAACGTACGGAGGGGCAGGTGACGATGAAGCCTATTCAGTCGTCCAAACCAACGACACGGGATACGCAGTAGCCGGATACACGAATTCTTACGGTGCCGGTGAAACCGATGCTTGGCTGGTCAAAACAGACTCTTCTGGAAACACGCAGTGGAGCCAAACGTACGGAGAAAGAGCACAAGACGGCGCATACTCCGTAATCCAAACCAGCGACGGAGGCTACGCGCTAGCAGGATTCACTGATTCATACGGCCCGGGCAGCTTCGACTTCTGGCTCGTCAAGACCAACTCTTCTGGAAGCATGCTGTGGAACCAAACTTACGGTGGGACAGGGGACGATGAAGTTTCCTGTGTTATCCAAACGAGCGACGGAGGCTACGCGTTGGCGGGGTATACGAACTCTTTCGGCGCGGGCAGCTACGATTTCTGGTTGGTTAAAACCGACTCCTCGGGAAACATGGTGTGGAATCAGACTTACGGAGGCTCAGGAGACGATGAAGCCGGCTGCGTGATCCAGACCAGCAACGGCTACGCCCTAGCCGGGCTCACCAACTCTACTGGAGCCGGCAGCTACGATTTCTGGTTGGTTAAAACCGACTCCTATGGAACATCACAATGGAACCAAACCTACGGAGGAGCATACGACGAAGTGGCAAACGCGTTAGTTCAAACCAGCGACGGAGGCTATGCACTGGGAGGCTTGACAGGTTCCTACGGCGCCGGCGACATTGATTACTGGCTCGTTAAGACCACCTCTTCTGGAAACACGCAGTGGAGCAAAACCTACGGAGGATCAGATGACGATGAAGCGTATTCGCTAGTCCAGACAAGCGACGGAGGCTACGCGTTAGCCGGATTCACAGCTTCCTACGGCGCCGGCAGCTATGACGCGTTTCTAGTCAAAACCGACTCCTCAGGAAAAAGTGTGATGCCACAGTCCTCACCATTCTCCATCCCATATGCCGCCATAGTGATAGTGTTGATTATAGTGGTCATAATAATAGTAGTAATGGTCATAGCCCGTAGGAGGCGTTCCAGATCCGAGACAAGCACCAGTCAACAGTATCCACCTCCAAGTCCTGAAGTGAAACCGACGTAAGACACGCGCGCGCTTTGTGCAGTTACAAGATAGTTTTCTTTTCCGGTCGGGTTTGTCTTTGGCATTGTTATGATGAAATGTGCACCCTCACCTGGCGTGCCAGTTTCTTGTATGGTCCAGCCGTAGACTTCCACCATTTTCCCTATCAAGTAAAGCCCGTAGCCTGAGCCTTTGCCTGTCGTGTGGCCTTCGCGAAAGAGCTTCCGCTTTTCATCAGACTGTATGCCAACACCATTATCTTCGTAGAACAGTCGCAACTGGTTTCCGTTTGTGATCTTGTAGTGTATTCTGATTTGAGTGGCTTTTCCACCGTATTTCAACGTGTTGTCTATCAGATTGTAGAAGAGTTGCCTGAGTAGCGAATCGGCTAAGACCACTAATCCACGGCAGCCGTTCGATATTCTTATGCCAAGCAAGTTCGGGAACAGTGAAACTGCTTCATCGACGATTTTCTCCATGTCAACATAAGTCAGCTCTTCAACACCGAGCCTCTCATAATCCTTGGCAAACTCAAAGATCCTTACGATCTGTTCACAAGCTGATTCCATATCCTTGAAACTCTGGAGGACTTCAGGATGATCCGCCAGTTTCTTCTTGTCCAAATAGATATTTCCATTGATCGTTGAAAGCTTGTTCCTGACATCATGTCTCGTTAGTCCGCCCACAACCCGCAACTTTTCATTCATCGTTTCCAACTTTTTCTCGGCATTCCTTAACTCGGAAATGTCCTTGTACATCCCCACATAGCCTACAAGTCGACCCCCAACAACTATCGGCGCAGCAGATATGGAAACAGGAACTAATGACCCATTTTTCCTTCTTCTGACAGTATTGTGGTAGACGTACCCCTGAACAGCCTTGTCATTCAGCATTTTTGCCTCCTTGATTTTCCCCTTTGGAACTACCACATCATCGATATGTCTGCCTCTGATTTCAACAAGATCATACCCGAAGAGCTCCTTAAAGCGGGGGTTGATGTCCAATATGCCAAAGTCTGGCCCAAGATAAACTGCAGCTTCAGGACTACGCACAAACAAACCTTCGAATTTCTCCCGGTTCTCCAAAACAGCCCTGTCTGCCTTCTTGCGTTCAGTTAGGTCTCTGTGTATTACCTCTATGCCAATGACTTTGCCTTTCCTTTTATACGTGCTAACGCTGAGCTCAAGCGGAATACATTCTCCTTTCTTGTTCACTCCCCTTATTTCGTATATCAGGGGAAATTCGTCTTCTGAATATTCTGTTCGATATTTCTCCAGAACCATAGCGCGATCGTCAGGGTGAACAAAATCCAAGAACACTTTGCCTTTCAGTTCTTCATCAGCGTATCCAGATGATTTCTTGAATGCTGCGTTGTAGTCTATCAGATGCCCTTCTTTTCCAACGAAGATGCCCACAGGGTCTTGTATGCTTTCGAACAAGCCCCTAAACCTTTCCTCAGACTCCCTCAGCAACTCCTCGCTTTTCTTGCGTTCAGTCACATCTCTTATATTTATTTGCACTCCAGCAACATTGTTTTCCTTTGCTATAGCACCCGCGTGGTATTCCACAAGAATCTTTCCTGTAGGGACTGCTAGTTCGACTTCATTTTTGGCAGGCTCTCCCTGAACTACCTTTGAGAAATCCCTCATGACTGCCGGCCAGTATTCCTTGGAAACAAAATCGAGAATGTTCCTTCCGACCAGATCTTCTTTCTTGTAGCCAAAACGCAACACGGAACTGTTTACTGCTGTAATGCTTCCTTTCAAGTCTAATGTAACTATCGCGTCCATAGCGCTTTCAAACAAGTTCCTGTATTCCTCCTCGGATTCTCTTAAAGCCTCTTCTGCTTTCTCGTGTTCGGTGGCGTCTTCTAGAATGGTTTGTATTCCGACAACTCTGTTGTCGGAGAATATCGGGTTGCTTCTATACTCTGCTATTTTGTCTCCTTTCGGCGTGTGTATTTCAATTCTTCCTTTCGCTGTTTTTCCAAAAGCTATTTGAGCAACATCCCTGAGCAGTTTCGGCCAATATCTCTTGGAGACGAACTTGAGCATATTCTTTCCAAGCATCCCACTCTTGTTGAAGCCATATTCTTCTGCTGCCTTGTTTATGGAAGTCACTTTTCCTTTCAGATCAAACAAAACGATCACATCTCTTGCGTTTTCGAAAAGACCCTTGTACTTTTCTTCAGATAGCCTAAGCAGCTTTTCTGCTTTCTTGGTTTTAGCCAGTTCTGTTATGGCGTGGGCCAGTTCCGTGTAAACGGTCTCAGTTTCTCCTGTTTTGTTAAGGTACTGGTTGGCTCCCAGGTTAAGCGCTTTTATCGCGACTTCCTCTCTGCCCTTTCCAGTGAACATGATGAATGGGGTCCTGTTTCCATTTTCTCTCAGCTCTTTCAGAAATTCCAGACCGTCTTTCCCAGGCATCTGATAATCCGAAACGACCGCGTCATATCGTTCCTTCTCAAGCTTCGACAACGCTTCTTCAACAGAGCTTACAGAATCAACCTGAAACATGCCCTCCAATTCCAAGCATTGCTTTGTGACCCTCAATAAAGCAGGCTCATCGTCAACGTGCAAGATACGAATCTTCGACCTCTCAGAGGAGCCAACAACTATCTCGGCATGTGACTGAACAACAGAATCAACCATGCAAATCACGCTTCATACTAGCCACTACACGCGCGTCAGTAACGTTGTCCTTGAATGTCTTTCTCCTGACTAAACACTTATGAACACAGAATCAATACTCAAAAGCAACCCCTCCAAAAACCACACAAACACTCAACATAAGACCAATATTCAACCATAAAATCCACAAAAAAAAGAGGGATTGTGCGGGCAACATCTCCACTTAGGTGCTATTGCAAATCCCAGCGACCCCACCACAAATAGACCCAGAAGCATTCACTTGCGTTTTCTACACTTCAGCAGCCTTATTGTCCCAACTGTGAAATTCATACTTGGCACGGTGCAACCTCCGAGTTGACAACAGGTTCTCTAATAGGATAGAGTTGATTCAAGCCTCGCCGTTGTGGAATCCTTATTTTCCGGCTAACCCAACATAGGCCTGCAGGACCGTTCAAACATGTCCAAACGTGTCATCCTCGTGACTGGGACGCCGTCCGTCGGAAAAACCGTGACAGCACGTATGCTCGCGTTCAAGCTCGACGCATTGTACGTCGACCTAACCGATCTCGCCCTGAGAAACAACCTGGTTCTGGGCAAGGACGAGAAACGAGACACTGTCATCATCGATGAAAGGAAGATGCGACGGCGAATCAGTCAGATTATCGAGAAAACGGAAAAGAACGAAATCGTAGTCGATGGACACTACGCCGTCAACGTCGTTCCACAGAAACTCGTGACTCTCGTGTTCGTGCTGAGACGTGACCCTGTTGAACTCCGAAAATTCATGGAACAGCGCGGTTATCCAGAGCCGAAACTCATGGAGAACCTTGCCTCAGAAATACTCGACGTGTGCCTCGTAGACGCTTTAAACGCTGGATATGAAGGGAGAACCTGTGAACTGAATGTTACGGGCAAGAAAACAGAGGAAACCGTCAAGGCGATGCTGGAACTGATGGCCGATCCCAGCAAGTGCTGCGTGGGCGTCGTGGATTGGCTGGGCAAACTCGAAAACGAAGGCCTGCTCGACGAGTACCTGAAAATCTAACCGGTTCACCGCAGGCTGGACGTTATCTGTCTCTTCGTGAGCAGCGTGATTTTCCTTCGGTTTGCGTAGGATTTTGCGTGGTCGCTGAACTTTTCGCCCACTATAATGGGGCTCGACAGCCCCACGTCCTCGGAAGCCTTGTCAATGTTTATTATGACGTTGACGCCTATGGTCCTGTTCCAATCTCTAATCCAGACTCCCTGCTCAACACGTCCCTTCTGAACTATCAAATCAAACTTGCTTGAAGTCCCGCTGAAACCTTCAAGCGTTGTAACGTTCTGCTGCACTTTGTAACCCTCCTTCTTAAAATAATGCACCGCCGCCTGAACCAGGGCTGATTTCGGTTTGGCTTCTTGCTCGTTGCTCATGCGCTCTTTCCTCTTCGCACTAAGCGTTATCTAGTTGGATGTGGAAAAGGCTTTCGATTGGTGAAAAGATGGCTCCGACCCTGATAATCGTGTGCAGCAGATGCGGTGGGCTCCTACTGGCTAAGGCTGACCAGAAAACAAGAAGTTGCCCGCACTGCGGCTTCACAATCCTCCTGCAGAAAGCGAAGAAGCTGGCCTCGGCTAACACGGCAAACGAGGCGTCAGTGATGCTGCGCAAAATGAAAAGCGATGCCGCCGCAAGGGAAAGAGGACTACAAACGTCTTAGCACAAGCTGCGCTTTACATCACTTCATGTATTTGAGTAGCTGACACGTCCTGCAAACCTTCTCTGTCGTGGGTTCTCCGCATTCAACACACTCGCCCAGCCCTTCCTTCTTGGCGGTTTCTTCAAGCGCGGGCCGGATTTTCTCTATCGACTTGAAGATGGTGAATTTTATTCCGGGATGCTTCTCTTCCATCACGTTAAGCATCGCGCGCGCGTCGTTCCTCAAGGCCTCTGAAGCGTAGGGGCACCTGGTGCTCTGGAACTTTATTCCCTTAACGTACGCGTACAGTGCAGTTTCCCTCTCGGGAATCTCGCAGAACGGCTTTATTCTCCGCACAAGCTTGGGATGCACTTCATCCGTGACCGGCTTCTCCTTCGCTATGCGCAGGACGTCACCGTGGAGAATGTTCAAAAGAATCGTCTGCGTCTCGTCATCCAGCGTATGGGCTGTTGCAAGCTTGTCCGCACCTATTTTTCTAGCGGTCGTGTTCAACGCTTTTCTCCGCAAGACGCCGCAGTACGCGCACGGCGTAAGCTTCACATCATCCTCATCCTTCAAGCGTCTCACCATCCGGTCGAACGTAAAGCCAAAAAGCTCTTTGAAAGAAACCACGCATTGCTCCACCCCAAGTTTCTCACAGTTCTCTGCCGCTATCTTTAACGCTTCATCCCTGTACCCCCTGATTCCTTCATCAACGGTCACCGCAACAAGCCGAGCCTTCGGATGCCTCGACTCTATCTTCGCCAAAACGTGCAGCAAACTAACGCTGTCTTTTCCTCCCGAAACAGCCACAGCTATCCTGTCATCAAACCTGAACATCTGATACCTCGCAATCGTCGCCCTCGTCTTCTCCTCAACGGACTCGACGAAACATCTCCTGCAGAGACTCACCCCAGAGTAGCTTCTAGAGAAAAACGCATCTCTTCGATTACACACGCTGCAAACGGCAGTGTTAACGCTCAACAACATTCACTCTGCAAACATACGTTTCCAGAACTAATAATGCACACAACAAAACTAAAGTACATTTTGCCAATAGCCCACACAAACATGACGTTTGAAGTCTAAGAAAATGCAGTTACGTCTAGTTCAAACAGAGTTTAGATAATGCAGTTTGCGCGCGCGATTACATGAAAGCAAAAGTTAGGATATTTAGGAAATCCCGAAAGAATAGGAATTGACAAAGAAAAGCCCAAGAAATGGCAAGACCTCAAACACAGAAATCTTTAATCTGCACAGCAACAGAAGAAACACTAGGGGGTCAACATGAGTGCAGTCAAGAAGTGTCCTAAATGCGGCGAAGAACTTGAAAAGGGGTTTTTGCATCTTCCTCGTGGTGCGTACTGGGACACGATTGAACATAAGTGGCACGTGCCCTTTTTGTCGGGAATGTGTTTGATTTCTCCGTGGGGTGCGTGGTACGTGGAGATGCCGAGAGTCGAGGGTTGGAGGTGCCATAAGTGCAGATTAGTCATTTTCGGATACTAGAGCAGGTGTTAAGCCATGAGTGAAAGGAAAATGGTTAGTAGAAATGTTGCTGTAGCACTTGGAATAATCTGCATTATTCTGGTAGCTGGCTTGGGTGGAGCAATGGCATATTATGTTTCATATGTTTCAACACATGGTCATGTTAATTCTGAATATGATGCTTTGCAAAGTAAATTGGATGACATAGCTTTTCTAAACAGAACAGACGTTTGGCTCAATAACGATACTCGATACATTCTACAAGCCAACACTATTACTCCAACATTTTCAGCAGATTATGCAGGGTATATTTCAGTTAGTTTCACAACAGCAACGGTTTTGAATAATGCTTTTGTTGAAGTAAGCTACTCTTCAAAAGGTGTTGACTACGATAATCGAGTTCGCATAAACGGAAATTCAACGGAAGTTTTTCCAGTTTTACCTTCAATCGTAACAGTCGCAATCGGAAATCTTGACTATGTGCAATCTTATACATGTTACCTTACGATAATATATCACTACTAGAACCCACTCGCTTTTTCGAGTCTAAGCCATGCAGTACAGAAGTCTTTAATCTGCATAGCAACAGAAGAAACACTGGGGTTCAACATGAGTGAAGTCAAGAAGTGTCCCAAGTGTGGTGGAGAAATGGTTCAGATAAGTAGATTGTCAAATGGGCACGCTGCAATCCAGCTGAGCAATGGGTGGCTCTCTTCTCAGGGTAAGGTGATACCCTTTTGCTGTCAAAACTGTGGCTACATTGAACTCTATGGTGAAAAAACATCAAGAAGGAATAAACAATGAGTGAAAGGAAAATGGTTAGAAGGAGTGTTTCTGTAGTACTTGGAATAATCTGCATTATCTTGACAGCTTTTTTAGGTGGAGCAATGGCTTATTACACATTAGCAATAAGCGATAGAGACAACACAATTGCAAGCAAAAACAATCAGATAGATTCATTGAACTCTCAAATCTCTCAGTTGAGGTCTAATGTAACAAGTCTCTGGGCATGGCTAGATGGAAACGAAACTTTACTTAGACAGACAGAAACTTGGCTCGATGGCAACATTACTGCTTACAATTCTTTGCAGTCAACCTATAACATTTATGTTAATGACCACAGCCACGCTAATGAGGAATACCAGAACCTTCAGAACCAAATAGCAAGTCTTCAGAGTCAAATAACAAACCTACAGAACCAACTGAATAGTCTTGGAACGGGGACTTTGAGCATAATCTTTAGCAACCCTTCTGTATGGGTGAACAAGACGGTCGTAGTCCAAGGTGCCCTCGCCATTCCAGCCTTTCTTCCTTGGGAAATACCCCTATGGAATTACTTGCTGGTCTCTAGTAATTACACTAGTTTTATCGGTGTCCTATGGAACGGTGCCGTACCAAACTCTTCACAAGTGCAAATATACGGCGTTGTCAGACAAGGGCAAGAGGAGCTATGGGACAATGGTACTGAGGCAGTCTTTTACATTGAAGCTGAAACAATCAGCCCAATTTGACGACACCCCATAATTCCACAGAACCATCCTTCCTTTTCCTAGTCTAAGCCATGCCGTACAAAAGGCTCTAGTCAAGCTTAAGGAAAGTATAGAAAGTGAAGGTAAGAATGACTAAGGACGAAGAACGACTTTGTCACAAATGCGATTGAATGAGGACGCAGAAACTAAAGAAAGTGAAAGTGTCAAGGTAGTGTACGTTTACCATAGGGCCGCACATACTAATCACTCCAGTTTTCACACCATCGAAAGAATAGGAGAAACGATAATATCCCATTGTCCTGCATCATTCTTTTGCGCGCTCGCCTCAAACACCATAACGCCGACTCTAACATGAGAAACTCGGCATGCCGAAACTTACTCAAAAGCCTCGCGGGTTTGAGTAAAAAAAGCGCTGAACCAGCATGCTTCAACAATGTTTTGACACTCAAAGAAATCACGGACTGAGTACTCAAACACAAGGGCTCAAAACTCAACATTGAACCGCCAAACATGAACCTTCACACGCCTCCACCCAACATCTCATAGCAGTGGCTCGCAATCCATGCACCCCAAACCGTTGATCATCTGTTTTCCCAGCACTACTAAAATAAACCAAATGCATTACTCCTTTGAAAGAGGCTGAACAATGGCGAAGAAACCCGTGAGACGCTCAGAGTACAGAGATACAGTCTACAACAGTGAACGCTGGGTTCTACTCGAAGAGTTAAGAAAGAAAGCCATGCAACTGATGAACGTTCTGGGAAAAGCCAATCTTGAAACAGTCGTGCACGGCAGCATCGCAAGAGGAGACGTTACCAAGAAAAGCGACATAGACATTCTCGTACAATCTCAAGCATCGTCCTTCGCCGTCGAAGCAGCCTTGGAAAAAGCAAACATATCCGCATACAGACGTTTGGTCGTACAGGCTACACCCTCTTACGCGATGAAGGCACACATCGAAATCGACGAGTCGACAAGCGTCTCGTTTCCGCTCATGAAACTGCGCAAGGTTGAAAGAGAGTTCTACAAGTTCGGCGGAGAAGCCGACCTGCAGACTTTAAACGAGGGCTTGCGCGTACCCGGCGTGGACAAACGTTTGATGCTCGTTGAACCCACCATGAAAGGCCACCGTGAAAGCACCATTGTCGGAAGTGAAGAGCACGCTGCAAAACTGCTCGGAATATCCGTTGAAACCGTTCTAGACCGGGTGCACGCCCTGCTCAGAAGAGACACCGTTGGCAGAACCGGAGTCTTCATAAAGCACGAATTGTCCGAGAGTGAGACGTTTGAGATGGCTCTGAGGCGGCTTGCAGACAGGAATCCCGCTGTCCGCCGACGACTGGCAAGCTTGTCTTAAGCCTCTGGGTAGAAAATGAGGCCTTGTTCTTCCAGTATCGCTTGAAGCTTGCCAACTGCCTCATAGACGTCCTGTTCTTTCTTCGCGCCCACGCACACCAGCTTTCCCGCTGAGAATATGAGGAACACCACCTTCGGTTCGTCCATTCTGTAAACCGCTCCTGGAAACTGTTCAGGCTCGTACATCACCTTTTTGAGTTTGTAAACGACGTTCTCCAAGTCTATTTCACCGTTTAACTCCGCAGAAGCAACGACGTTCTGCACGGTGATGGCCGGCTTGTTAGCGATTTGCATTCCGTGGCTTTTCAGCTCCTTCGTCACCTTGTTCACCGCCTGTATCGCCTCCTTCTCCGATTTCGCTCCTGTGCAAACCATCTTACCAGTTTCAAATATCAACGTGGCTGTCTTGGGCTTCTTCAACCGGAAAACAAGTCCAGGGAACACCCTTGGACTGTACTCAGCGTGCGGAAACTTCTCAACAATCGTTTTCAGGCTTATTCTTTGGTTGAGCGCTGCCGAAGCAACTATGTTCACGATGCGTATTGACGGTTTTCTCTTAGCCATTCTGTTCATCTCAAACTTGCATCATGGGATATAGTAAGGCTTTATATAATACCCTTTTCGTAAACCAAACCAGTTTGCAACATTTTTCATGTTCAAAGCGAGTCAAACAAAAAGAGGGTTAGTCCTGCTGCAACGCTGCCAGCAAGGAGGTTGCCTGAGCCAACCAGCGCGCGCTAAGTGTTCTGTTGCGGTCAGCTGTTTCTCTCCTGCCAAAAACAAATGCTTTATAGAAGTTCTCGTTGTCCTTTGTTCTGGTGACATCGCCGATGCCCGCTATCATATGCCCAAATTGTGTAAAATCGTTCTATCTCGATGCTTTCACATATTGGAACTATATTGGAGATGTAAGGTGCACGCATTGTGGCACAACCATGACTGTTCACATTCAGAATGGAGAACTGACGACGACACCAGTAAGTAAGGCTTTCAACTTTGTGACGATTCCGAATGCACCATCGAGTGTAAATAGTGATGCATTTGAAGCGCAGATATGCCATGCCGTTGGAGCACACAAGGCTTGCGTAGTCATGTGCAGACGTACGTTGGAACAGGTTTGCGACAGCATGTCTGCCATTGGGCAAACGCTATATGACAAAATCCGTAATCTCCAAACTCAAGGAATCATATCGTCTGAGATATTTGCAATCTTCGAAGAAATTAGGTTTTTCGGGAATTATGGTGCTCATCCCAATGATGATTTATTAGGAGACGTGACAAAAGACGACTCTTCATCTGTCTTGGAAGTCACTTTCCATATCATAAAGCACATATACGATATTCCTGAAACAATTCGCAAGCTAAGGTCGCGGCGAGGATTATAAAGAATCAAAGAAAAATTATTACGGCAGAGCGTACAGCTGCTTTGCTCTGCCTTCTTTCGGCTTTTCAGCCTTCACCTTGCCGTCCTTGATCAACTCAGCCATGCGCACTCTTATCATCTGTCGGCCGTAGTCAGGATCAGCAATGCCTAAAGCGTCAGAGATTTCACGGCTGGTTGCTGGATGACCAATTTCCTTCAAGCGCGCGCTCTCGCCAAACTCCCACCGATGCGAGCAAGGCCGTTTGCCAGACTTCCGCATAGTCAGTGCTTTAGCGCGCGCGGGCGAATTAAATAATTGGTTTTAAATGGTTTTTATTCTTCTTTTGACTGTTCGCGCCCAGTACGGGCTTGTTTGACAGGCGAACCCTGACCGTGTTGACGGATGGCAAGTCACGGGAGCCCCGGGAGATCCCGCAGGGAGCAGGGTTTCCCCATACCCAACCCCCTCAAAAAGGAATAAATACCATTTT